>Ga0256830_1000465_pt1 | contig 32855 bp, 15 predicted proteins | sample 128326metaG_FD_190537 | JGI IMG/M metagenome (GOLD analysis project Ga0256830, IMG submission 190537) | Hydrothermal vent microbial communities from Lau Basin, Pacific Ocean - 128-326 | ecosystem: Environmental > Aquatic > Marine > Hydrothermal vents | place: Pacific Ocean: Lau Basin | collected...
CGCTCGCCACAGCGATGCCGGCCGGGTAGGACATATCCTTAAAAAGTCCGTTCCCCTGGTTTTGATACAATGAACAATAAGAGTCATCCGAAACAAAAAGGTCTATCAAGCCGTCATCATTATAATCGGCAAAATCCACCGCCATGCTGGTGGTGGCTTCCCCCACCTGATTGAACGCCACTCCCGCCCGTACTCCAAGTTCCCGGAATTGTCGGCCGTCTTCATTGTGATACAAATAGTTTACCATGTGGTCATTCGCCACGTAAATGTCCGGATAGCCGTCACCGTCGTAATCCGCCGCGCTGACCCCCATGGCCCTGCCGGCCGGATTGTAGATGCCCATGCTTATCGTTACGTCCTCGAACGTGCCGTCGCCACGGTTGCGGTATAATACATCCGCTTCCCCGGCATAGGCCAGGGGACCGGGGAAACCATCCGGGGCATAATAGTAGCTATAGTTGGGGTCGAACCGAATGTAATTGCCAACGAAAAGATCCAGTAATCCATCCTGATCATAATCCAGCCACACAACCCCCACACTGCATTCATTCCCTCCCACCCCGGTACGTGCGGTTACATCGGAAAAGGTTCCGTCGCCGTTATTGTGATAAAGGACATTGGGACCGTAATTGCTTACGTAGATGTCCGGGTAACCGTCATTATCATAGTCCCCGACGGCCACACCCATTCCGAATCCTTGATCACCCACACCGGCTCGATCGGTGACATTCTCGAAAGTGCCATCCCGGCGGTTGCGGTATAGCCGATTTCGGGGCAGCTCGGCTGGTTTTTCCCCGTTGCTTATTCCCTCAATATAAGTCCCGCTGGTCACATAGAGGTCAAGATAACCGTCCTGATCATAGTCCAGGAAAACAGCGCCGCCGCCAACGGATTCCACCAGGTTGCTCAGTTCATCGTCACCGAAGGAATGCAAAAAACGAATCCCGGCCTGGCGGGTTACATCCTGAAAAAAAAGTTTTCCATTGGAAGGAGGCGGGGATTGGGTTAGCGATGAGGTTGAATCGGATTGCTTTTTCGGACCGCATTCCAGACAAAATAAACTTAACGCCACAAGGGCTGTGAGACGTACTGTTACCGGATAATTTTTCCGCCACGGATAACTACGTACTGAATGAACCACAAAAATGCCCCCCGTTTAAAAATTATGAAAAACCTTTTATGACTTCAAAATACGCTAATCCTTCGATGATAATTACACTGAGTTGTTTTGGATTTTCCGCCGGACGCCGGGATATAACCCACCTGTCAACGATCCGATCGGATACAACCTTATTCATAATTCATATAATTCATGAAAGATTCTCCGGTAAATGATAGGTTCTGAGGGAAACAATTTCGCAAACACACCCTCGGTTGCCACGCCGTGCTGAAACCGCCGCTTGGGAAAAACCGGCATCTCCAGACCGGTAATCGCCTTCACACCGCTTGAAACAATTTTCCCCTTCAACTGATACAACTTCTCATGGTTCCAATCCGTAAGTTCAATGAACGGTATTGCTTCGGCAACTTCGATTACATTCGGAAGCGTATAGGGACTGAAGCCCTCAAAACCGAACAGGTTTGTCGTAGCGTACGTCCGGGTGTATCCCCTGCTCAGTCCGCCGGAATAGGTCAGTGAATGCTTGATTGAATCGACACCCCACCCTTCCTGGTAAAGCATCAAATTATTCAGAACACTTCGCACGGTAAGTTCCGGATTTTCCTCAATGGGATAATCCTTCAGGTTTTCGTCTCCCCCGTCGCCATCGATCAGGTAGCGCCATTCCGGATAACGCTCCCGTATACCACGGCATAAAGCTAAATTCATGGCCGCGGCCTGAATGTCAAGCGGCTTATAATCCTCGACAACACGAATCGTCTCCCGCCAGTTTATCGCGTCCTGAGGTACTTCCACCGGTTCCAGGAAGAGCGCGAGACCAAGCTTTTCCAGGAAACGCCGGGCCTGGGCCAAATCTTCGGCGCCATTATCAACAACAAGCGAAAAGGCCTTAAGTCGCGCCGGATTTTGTCCAAGTCGCAACATTGCGTGATAGGTTAACAAAAATACGGACCCACTATCAATCCCCCCCGAAAAACAAACGCCGATCGGCTCTTTGGAATCCCGCGTACGCAGCCACTTAACGATCTCCTGGTACACGGTCCGGATATAGACCTCACCGATATGGTCGATATCCGGTTTAAGGGTATTCCGATCCGGAGTAAAAAACCTCCGGTGTGTAGGGACCGGGTCCGGACAACCCACAAGTTCTATCTCGGTCACGTAGTGTGCCGGCGCCATCCGGGTATAGCTGGGATGAAACTGGTCCTGCAACCCCTCGCTTCGCAGGAAATCAAGAATGGAATCAATGCGCTCCGCCGCCACAAGACAGGGACCTTCTTCACGTTTGGCAATAAAATAACGCAATGGTCTCCCGATCGAGCGGGCCAGTCGCACGGTCTTGCCCTTCACCGCAATTAAGGCAAATTGCCCGTCAATCTTCCGCACCTTTTCCGTATCGCCGCCGGCCAGCAACTCCCTTGCTTCTTCAACCGACATGTTGTAGATAAGGTTCTTGGAAGCATCTGTTAAATCGACCACGCGTTGTATGGATTTAGTGTCTTGCATAACGTTATTTCCGCGTTTTACAATTGGTAATGTTAGTTATGATTGAATTGTTTACCAAGAAAATATCGGTGCCCCGTGATTCCCTTTTTATTAAGCCCTGTTCCTGTTCATTTTATAAAATTTCGGCGTCAATCAGGGGTCTCACACACTACGTATATTATTGATATTACTACCGATAACATTCCAACTATGGTTTAATCCGGTCTCTGATTTGCGTGAGGAAGGCGTCCAGTTTTCGATACCGATTCTCCATTTGCCTGGAAAAATTGCCCCCATCTGATAGTGATAAATCTCTGATGAAAACATCAAAAAGGGTCTGGTGTTTTGAAGATTCCGGTAAAACAAACGAACGTCCCCCCTTCGTATCTCCTTCACCCAGTACACCTCGTTTAGGCTGTTCCGGGCGCGCATACTTTACGGCGTCCTTATACGCAATTAATGCCCTTTGCGGGTTCCCTTCTTTCCAGGCGATATAACCCTTTAAAAAGTGCGCCTCCACGCTTTTGTAATTGGACCCGATTACCGCATCAAAATAGCGTTTACTTTCGGACAGGTTACCGCGAATCAGGGCCACATATCCCAATCGAAGTGTCGGGCTGGTTTCTTCCTTGTTGATCTCGAGCGCGCGCCGATATTCGGCTTCGGCGGCATCGACGTTAAAATATTGTTCATCCTCGAACGAGAGGTAGAGATCACCCAACTGGAAATGGGCACGGGCGCTGTAGGGATTGATTCGAAGCAAACGCCGCCAGGCCTTTTCCGCGCCTTCATGCTCACCCAACTCCAAATAAACATTACCCAGATAGTATAAAGCGTCCTCATGTTTTCCATTGTATTCCAGCGCCTTGCGATAGGCCACGGCCGCTTCTTCCATTTTTCCGGATAGTCGATCCTGTGTCGCCTGACGGTAAAATCGCCAGAATTGCCGAATCTTCTCTTTCTCAGGAATTGTCTTTTCGCTGACACCGATTTCAGGATTTGACCGGGAAGAAGGGCTTTTCAAAAGTGTGATTCCGGCAAAAAGGAAAATAAGGACCACCAATGATATAATGAGCGTTCGTTTCATGCCACAGGTGTTTCGAGCATTCCCGGGAAATCAACCTGATTCCGACGCCCTTTTGTTACCGTCGTGACCATCATCATGGATTTCCGGGCATTACTGAAATGCCTTTCCCTTCTATTATTGTCAAATAACGGTCAACGGCAAGATTGTGATAGACTTCCGTATGGTTATCCGCCCAACGGATTTCCAATCGATCCACTTGCTTATGTTTCCCAAGTCCGAAATGCATGCGCGGGTCATTGGAGGAAAGATAGCTGGTGGCATATTGATTAATTGCTACCTGCCTGTCTGTTCCCGTTTCAATGGTCACTTTGGCTCCCAGCGCGGTTGCGGGTCCATGTTCACCAATCAGGGTTAATCCCAACCAGTGATTCCGATTTCCGCCATCGTTGCGGAGCAGCGTTGCCGTGGCTTGCAGATCCACATGAGACACGATTATATCCAGGTCTCCATCGTTGTCAAAGTCCCACACGGCGGCTCCCCGCCCGGAACGTTTCTGTCGGAAATAGGCGCCCAATTCCGGTCCCACATTTCGGAAACGTCCCTGACCATCATTTGCCGCCAACAAAGGGTATTGCTCGATCAGTACTTCCGCCGCTCCATTAGCTGAGAAAATATCCAGGTCCCCATCATTGTCAAAATCGAAAAGAGCCGCCGCCCAGGCTCCCTTCCCCTCGAATAAACCGGACATACCGCTGCGTTCGGTAATATCCTCGAATACACCCGATCCGAGATTACGGTAGAGGGACCCATGGCGCAGGTCGGTTACCAACAAATCGATTAAACCGTCCCCGTCCACATCGCCAATCGAACCGTGCATGGAACCGGTCGGCACCCCCTGGTCGTTAACGGCCACGCCACTCATCTGCGCTACTTCCCGAAAACGGCCGTTACCTTCATTGCGAAATAAAAAATTCATTTGGTGATCATTCCCCTGGAAAAGATCCAGGTCTCCGTCATCATCGTAATCAAAAACGGTCAATCCCATGCATTTGGATTCGGGGTAATACAGTCCCACTTCCCTTGTTACGTCGGTAAACCTCCCGTCTTTTTCCTGCCGGTAAAGCAAAGAAGCCTGACCGTGGTACTCCGCGGGGTGCGGCATCATATCCGGCATGGTTGGCGAAACATAAGCGGGGTCAAACGCCAGGAAGTTGCCTACCATCATATCCAGGGCTCCATCACGATTGTAATCCCAGAAGGCCACGCCGACACTCCATTTGGTAAACCCATTCAGCGAGTCCGGTCCCCGCAATCCCAATGAATCGGTTATATCCGTGAACGTGCCGTCGTTATTGTTCCGGTAGAATACATTCGGGCCGTAGTTCAGCAGATAGATATCCACATCCCCGTCATTATCGTAATCCACCACACCGGCCGCCATACTCCAGTGACGGTCGCCGACACCGGCTTTCCCGGTAACATCCGTAAACGTGCCGTCGCCGTTATTCCGGTAAAGACGATTCGGCGTATCCATGAATACCCGGCCCTCAGGATCGCTGATACCCTCGAGGTACGTCCCGTTCAGCAGATATAAATCCAAATCCCCATCACCATCATAGTCGAAAACCGACACGCCGGAGCCGCTGCTTTCCAGGATATTTTCATACGTATAATCACCAAACGTATACCGAAAATCGATCCCCGCTTCCCCGGTTATATCCGTAAATACAACGTCCGGTGATTGCGCCCACAGGGTGCCGGGAACAATGACAAAAACATATCCCGGGAATACCATCGTGACTATATATAATAAGGTGCCAATACATTTCCGCAGTTTCCATGACAGACAGGATGTATTATTACAAATATCAACCAGAAGGGGGGTGCGTTTGCCGACGGGGATCGAACCCGGCTTTCCGGCAGAGGTAAATCGATCTTTTATTGCCGTAATTACGTTCGATCTCACCGGACACGTTCTCCTTCCTTAATATGTATTGTTTGATTCGCCGGTATATTCAGTAAAACCTGTCGCGTCCCGCCGGGCCAAAGAATCTCAAGGGTATCCGCCTGTGAGTAATCCCCCAGGCCAAAATGTTCAATCAGACTATTTTGCGACAAATACGATCCCTGTGCCCCAACCTGGCGTAATTGCACACTGTTTCCGGCAACCAAACGCAATTTGGCTCCGATAGCCTGCCGGTTGCTCCGTACTCCTTTCAGATCCACCGCCAACCACTGTTTCCGGTTCCCCCCGTCATTTCTTAAGAGGATTCCCGGACCGTCATTATTGACGATAAAGACATCCACATCACCATCGTTATCGTAATCGCCGAAAGCGGCGCCCCGACCCACATATTCGGTTTTGAAGAATTCACCACTAACGGCTGAAACATCATAGAATCCGTCTTCCGCTCCACGATTCCAGAAAAGCTGATCCATCATGGGAATCAAAAGCCACGGTTTCTGCTTTTGCTGAAAGGTGCTTCCGTTCACGACGAACAGATCCGGGCGACCGTCATTGTCATAGTCAAAAAAGGAAGTACCCCACCCGATATAGTCGAGCGCGATTTGACCCAACCCGTACCGGTCCGCCTGGTCCATAAACTTCATTGCCGGGGAGGCGGTTTGCAATGAAGCAAGCTGGACCAATAGATTATTGTAAAGCGCATTTTCCTGCGCGATCCAGTGGGTAATAAACATATCCATATCCGCATCTCCGTCCCAATCCCCTACCGCTATTCCCATGGCCCCGCGGTAATCGGCGACAAAAGCCGCGTGACTTATTTCCGTGAATGTTTCGTTACCCGAATTTTTGAACAACACGTTATCGGAGACATCGTTCGCGACATACAGATCCGGCCACCCGTCTTCATCGAAATCACACCAGACGGACGAGAGACTTCGACCATTGATATCTTCGACCCCCGCCTTTTCGGCAATCTCGGTGAATGTTCCGTCGCCGTTGTTTCGGTACAGCAAATTGCGTTCCGGTTTAAAAGCGGAGGGATTGATACTGGCCGGGACTTCGGCGTCGTACTGCAGAGTAGATTTCCGGGTCCCGGGACGCGAATATTGTACATAACCACATACATAGAGGTCGAGCAAACCATCGCGGTTGAAATCACCCCAGGAAGCCCCGGTCCAGAAACCCCGGCGCCCACCTAATCCTGCTTCCCGGGTCCGGTCGGTGAATGTTCCGTCGCCATTATTGATGTAAAACACGTTTTCCCCATAGCGCGTTACAAAAAGATCCAGCCAACCGTCGTTGTTATAGTCCCCCCAAGCCGGGGCCATCGCCCAGCCGCGAACATCAACTCCGGCCTTGTTGCTTACCTCCTCGAAAGTACCGTCACCGTTATTATGATAAAGGACGCTGTGTGCCGGGGACTTGTTTATTTCTTCATCGGAGAGAGACAGGGGTCCCGCCTCATTGGCGATGAAAAGATCCAACCAGCCATCGTTATCGTAATCCCCCCAGGCGGCGCCGGAACCCATGTCTTCCGGAAGCTGTGACGACCGTCGGCCGGAAAAATGCCGAAAGGAAATCCCCGCTTCCCGGGTAACATCCGAAAAAATGATCCGCGGATAGTTGTCCGGAATCGAGCGCGTTAATCCGGCTGTCAATCCTTCGATTTTTTCACCGGGTTGATAAGGTGGATCCGGCCTGGAGATGAACCAGATGACGGAGGAAACCGCGACAATGAAAGCGACAATACCAACCGTTGTCGTTACGATACGGCGTTTCCGCTGGGAAAGTTTTACCGACATGTCCTCATCAATTCCCCGACACGACTTTTATTGTTTTCCGGTCTTCGGAGACAAGCGAGATCGGGGCCGTCACACCGGAATCTTCACCCAAAAGGAAGTTAAGTAAAAACTGGTCGATTTTCCGGTAGAGCAGTTTGGCGGTAACGTTCAATTCGGTTATTTGACCATCGGGAACCCGGAACTCAAATTCACCGCTTTGGGGTAATTGTTCTTTTCCGGATGAAACCGCACTGGGGCAGAGAAAAGAAAATTCGGCTTTATCGGTGAAGCCCGGGAAAAGGGCCCGGCGATAGCGGACACCCACCATTTCCCATAAATTATGCCGGTCAATGAGATTTCCGTATTGATCAACCGCTTCCGCTTTAAAAATAAAAGCTCCCGGTTGAATAAAATGTTTATCATCCCTCAGCCCGGAAGCAAACACCTCGTTTCCATCCTGATCCGTAACAACCAGTTCCACCCAGGCCTGGATAATGTCAAGCGGGCCGGTCGGAAAATCATGGCCCACCTTATTATTATGTATCATGGCCTGAATTTTTACTTCCTGTCCGGGTTTGATTTTTTCCGGTACAACCAATTCCAATGGGATGGCCGGTCCTGTCCGCCATTTGTCCGCGATCTCCGGGATCTCGAATTTTCCCTGAAGCCATTTTTCCGTAAGCGCAATTTGTTCCTCCGCGCCGGGGAGATTCAGCAACGCGGGAATAAATTGATTGGCGGCGATGAAACGATGGCTGCGATGCTTTTTGTCCCCGGCATTTCGATTGTAATCCAGCGCGTCTCCCCTGGCTGGATCCTGTGAGTCGACCAATGGCATGTGGCACTCACGACATTCAATAGTTTTCGTTGGATCGTCGGGATGGTTCCACCTGCTCTTGCGCCAGTTATCGTATTGGTTTTGAAGTTGAACCCACCCAACCTGGTTGATTTCCTGGTCAATGAACTGTTTATGACAGGCTGCGCAAAATTCAGGACTTTTAAAAAGACGGTGCTGCAGGCTTTTGACATGATATCTCGGATACGCTCGAATTAAGAAATCCCTTAACAGTCGGGCTGTCTCTCCTTCACTCAGCTCAAACATGTAGCGTTTTGGCCGTGCAACCGTATAGTTGGCATTACCCTTAACATCGGTTTCTCTAATCGCATGACAAACGATACAGGAAACACCTTCCTGATAACCGATAAGATTCGTCAGATCTTCCGTGAAAATATTCTTAGTCCCTGAAAATAACGAGATCGGATCATGACAACCACCGCAGTAACGAGTTGATTCCGGGCCGTTTTGTTCGCCCATTACCTTCTGAACCGCCTGAAAAGCCGGATCCATAGCCGAGTAACGATGAGCGCTCACCTCCCACTCCTTCACAATCTCCTCGTGACACCCGGAGGTTCCACAACTTTGAGAGCCACCCAAAGAACGGGCGTCAAAAGCTCCCCCTGTATTCGTTCGCGCCAAACTGGGAGCAAAAGGACGTTCCGGTCCATAAAGATAACTATAGTCTTCCGGAAATTCATCGACCAGTTTGACCGGCTCATATGCATACACCAAAAGGGCGGTCAGGGCGAAAAGAGCACCAACCGTCAAAAGTGTCTGTAAACCATATTTCTTCTGTGCCGCCAGGACCGGTTGAGTCGGCTCGCCTCTCCGTTCCTTAAATTCACGTACGACGAGGACGATTAAATGTGGTAACAAGGCGGCAATCAAAACAAACGTCGTAATAACATGAACCAGGTCCCAACCAAAACCGATTTTCGTCCGAAAAACCGCCTGAAACGTCAGAACCAGACCGGTAACGATTGCCACTATCGTGGCTGCCATGGCAATATAACCGGTTAATTTTATGTTGTGCATTTTCAGGGAACGATAGGCCTTCCAATGGCGAAGCTGATACCCGGCAAAAGGGATGATAAAGACCAAACCAACCACTGTATGCAACAATACCATGACCTGATTGGCAATACTGAAAGGAAGTAAATAAATGGAAAGGCCGGTGAGTGTTTCGAAAAATAAAAAACCCGAAACAAATAGAAGCAACCTGTGTTGCCACTCTTTGACTTTTAAAACCTGGTTTTGCTGGTTCTTCACGGTCGCACCTCAATATTGATTATGGGGGTTTAATAATCTTTTTATTTCTTTATAGTTTATTGTTCAATTTAGTGTTTATACCGGTGATATTACCACAAATTTGTGGATCCTCAAATTTCAATCATAATTTTCAACTCGAGGGGGTATGCCCAGCGTAAAATAATTCCGTGGAAAGCGTATATTTTCAAGTTGAGCGAAGCAAAATCCCCACACTCGGCCGATAGCGTTGGTAAGATTGTATGTGCAATAATTACAGGTTCTTATAATGTAATGCTGCTGGATAACAATAATAACATTAGATACGCGGCTGCATCAACCTCCCAATCAGGTAATTTTCGACACGGCAAAAAATGTAAAATAATTATTTTGCATTTTTAGGTTTTGACGTTGTATACTCTTTATAATAAAATCTTGCCGTAACTCAATAGTGAGTTACCAGCGGATATAAACAATTCATCGATGAAGGGGGCAATTTATTTGGGGTTAATTTGGATACACCGAAGTTGAAAAATATCTTAAACATATAATGATAAGGGGGGAGTCAACAATCAGTATCATTAACGTCATAAGTTCGAATCGTGAGAATAAATTTGAGTTTTCCTTTCCAAAACACCTGATTCCCGGAAAAAATATTTATCATAAATGGTGTTGTAAAATTAATTTTCTATTGCATCAAGTCTTTTTTTGTCATACAATCTTGCTCCATTATTATTATAATTACAACAGAACCTTAACAATTCGAGCTACCAAATATCCGATTGTCTCTCTTAGTGAGACAATCGGGTGAAAAATTCAGGGGACATGAAATTAAACCAAGGAGGTACATAGTGAGAATCAAGGTCTTTATCGTTGGTCTGGCATTCAGTTTGTCTTTCATCGGACAATTAATTGGCCAGGGATATCAGGTGACCGGACGAGTGATTTCCGGAGAGAACAGAGAGCCATTAATTGGGGTAAATATTAGTGTGAAGGGCACCAGCCTGGGAACCATTACAGATTCCGATGGTCGGTATGAGCTGAATGTTCCTTCGCCTCAGGAGGTATTGATATTTTCTTACATCGGATATCGGATGGAAGAGATATCAATTGACGGCCGTAAGGTAGTGGACGTTGTCATGGCGCCCCAGGCCATTGCCGGGGAAGATGTGGTTGTAATTGGATATGGCACCCAGCAACGGAAGGATGTGACCAGCTCCATTTCATCGTTGAAAGAAAGTGGTTTCACTCAGGGTACAAACACCGATCTTCAATCTTTGCTTCAAGCCAGGGTTCCGGGTGTAGTCGTCACTTCCAGCAATGGAGATATCGGAGGCGAACCACTGATTCGGATCCGTGGCGGCACATCGATCACGGCCAGCAACAATCCGATGATTGTCGTTGATGGTGTCCCGATTGATAATTCCTCATCGCTTCCCGAAGGTGTTGAATACAACGGGACCCGGGACAATCCCCTGGGCATGATCAATCCCAATGATATTGCCTCCATCGATATTTTAAAAGACGCATCGGCAGCCGCGATTTACGGTGCCCGAGGCGGAAACGGCGTAATCCTGATTACAACCAAGGAAGGACGTGCCGACGGTAAGGTTTCGTTGACCTACAATGGCTATACCAGTTCTTCCACCGTATCGAAAAAACTGGATTTGATGACGGCCAAACAATACCTGGATTATGCGAACTCACTGGTAACCAAGATTGGTGACCGGGATGGCGACGGCAATCCTGATTATACGGGTCCTGATAATGGTGGCGCCAGCACCGACTGGCAGGATGCGGTTTTAAGAACAGCCAGGACTCAAAATCATAATATTTCATTCAGCGCCGGTACTCCTCAAACCCAGTACCGGGTTTCATTGGATTACCTGGATGAACAGGGTATTGTTTTAAATTCCGAACGTAAGCGTTATTCGGCCCGTTTGAACATCAGGCACAAAATGCTTAATGATAAATTACGATTGGGATTGAAAGTCAACCCCACCTTTATAAAACGAAACAACACGCCTTATAATCAACGCGCGGGTTATTATGGCGGCGTATTCACCAATGTTTTTAAGATGAATCCGACTTACCCCGTTTATGATAGCACCGGAGCGTATTTCGAATATCCAACCACAACCATCCGCAATCCCGTTGCGCTGCTTAAAGAAATCACGGATGTTTCCGAAGACCTGCGCATTCTTTTCAATGCGACCGCGGAATATGAATTTATGAAGGGATTAAGCGCCAAGGTGAATTTGGGATTGGATCGTTCGGCGACAACCCGGTCTTCTTATGAACCAAATTCACTGCCCTACGCCGCAGCAATCGGCGGAAGAGCCAGTGTCAGGGAGAACGCGCGGCAGGCAGTTTTATTTGAGCCGACGTTAAACTACAAACTGAATATGGGTGAATCCCAATTGGAAGCATGGGCCGGCTATAGTTTTCAGGAGTTCACGAACAGTGGTTTCGGGACGATTGCAAAAGACTTCGTTACTGATGCCTGGTTATACAATAACCTGGGCGGCGGAGCCGATTTCACCGATCGGCCATATTCCTTCAAAAACGCCAACCGGTTAGTTTCCTTCCTGGGACGTGTTAACTACAATATGGCCGGTAAATATCTCTTAAGCGCCGCCCTCCGCCGGGAAGGTTCTTCCCGTTTCGGAGCGGATCGGAAATGGGGTTTATTCCCATCGGTATCTCTTGGATGGCGCCTTTCCGAAGAATCGTTTATGCAGGGTATCGATATCCTGAGCGATTTGAAGGCAAGATTGAGTTATGGTGTTACCGGAAACCAGGATATCGGAAATTACCGTTCCTTAGTCGTCCTCGGACCCGGATCCAATGCTGTCATCGGTGGCCAAATGCTGACCGGCGTTTCCGCGACCCAGTTGGCTAACCCCGACTTACAATGGGAAACAACCACCCAGTCAAATTTTGGTGTTGACTTCGCTTTGCTGGAAAACAGGATTTCAGGTTCGGTCGATTTGTACAAAAAGACGACGCGGGACCTGCTGCTTGAATTTGACGTTCCTCAACCGGCGGTTGTCAGCACCCGTCTCGACAATGTGGGAGAAGTCGAAAACAAGGGGATTGAATTCGCTTTGAGTACCGTGAATATCTCCACCGATGATTTCTTCTGGCGGACCAATTTTAACTTCGCCAGCAACAAGAATAAAGTGGTCAGCTTAGGTCCGGATAAGGACAAATATATTATTACCGGTGATGTCGGCGGAGCCGGACTAAGCGGCGTACAGGCGCAGATCATCATCAGTGGCGAACAGATGGGTACGTTCTTCGGATATAAATTCTACGGATTCGATTCAACCGGACAAGAAATATTAATCGATCCGAATGTTGCAGGTGCTGATACGCTTGGCCCCTTAAAGGATGGCAGACATATCCTGGGTTATGCGCAACCAAAATTCACATTCGGTATTTCAAATACGATGACTTACAAGAAAATCGATTTCAGTTTCTTCATCCAGGGCGTACAGGGAAACAAAATCCTGAACAATACCCGCCTGGAATACCAGCGGCCATCCAATCCGACCAACAACATCAATCTCTTCGCAGAGACCAAGGATGATGTGGACAATGGTCTCGATCCGCTTGCGGCTGTTGCCTACTCGGATCGATTCATTGAAGACGGATCGTTTATCCGCTTGCAGAACCTTACCGTCGGATACACCTTCGACACTGCTCAGTTTAAGAACCTGCGCTTATACCTGAGTGCGGATAACCTGTTCATTCTGACCAAATACAAAGGTTATGATCCGGAAGTCAATACCTTTACCGGGTATGCTTTGGGAATTGACTACACCAACTATCCCAAAGCACGGACATTCACGCTTGGTATAAGTGTTGGTCTCTGACATGATAATGAAGAAATTTCTAATTCAACATAAAAGCAGGAGTCGTGGCATGTTTGAAAAAAATCAAATAATTCGTTTTTTAATTCCGCTGCCCTTCATTTCCCTCTTATTGTGGAGCTGCACGGATTTGGAAGAGACACCCTATGATGTTGTGACACCGGGCAACTTCTATAAGACCGAAGCGGAATTAACCGCTGCCGTTGTCCCCGTTTATAATAGTCTCGGGGCCGCTTCCTGGGGCAGCTATATGTTCCTCCAGGACGTTGCTTCCGATGCGATCGTCGTACCCACGCGTGGGGGTGACTGGGATGATGGTGGAAAATGGCGGGAACTTCAACTACACACATGGACCCCCACCCATCCGGAAGTCAACGGGGCCTGGAACAGCATCTACGGGGGTGTGGCAAAAGCCAATTCCACACTGGATAATCTCAGCCGAGCCGAACAAACCGATCTGGTTAAGATGTACACTGCCGAAACAAAGATTCTGCGGGCTATATTTTATTGGTGGTTGATTGATCTGTTCGGCGATGTGCCCCTTGTTACCGACCCGGCTACGGACCCGGATAACCCACCGGCACGGACTCCCCGGAAAGACGTGTTCGATTTCATAATAGCCGAGATAAACGAAGCATTGCCGGACCTTGCCGAATCTCATGGTTCCGCTGGTTACGGCAGAGTTACCAAGGGCGCTGCCAATACACTATTGGCCACCTTGTATCTGAATGCCGAAGTCTACACCGGCACAGCTCAATGGCAAAAAACCGTGGAGGCCTGTGACGCGGTAATAAATTCCGGTCAATATGATTTGATGCCCACCGTACAGGATGTCTTTTCATTTGACAATGAGGGTGCCGCGAACACGGAATATATCCTTGTTTACGCCACGCTGCCGCTTGACGGAGTTACCTTCTTCCGCCACCAGGCAACCTTACATTACAATCAGCTTCCCTCGAGTCCCTGGAATGGATTTTCCGTTCTGACGGATTTCTATAACAGTTACGAAACCGGTGATGATCGACTGGACCAGATATTGGTCGGACAGCAGTATGTGTTGGCCGGACCGAATGCCGGTGATTCGGCTTTTGACCGGCAGGGCAACCCTCTGGACTTTCAGATTGATTTCCCACTTATCAACGCTACCGAAAGCGATGGACCCCGTATTCTCAAATGGCCCATTGATCCCAATATGAGCGGCTGGTTTGCCGGTAATGACTACGCGATCTTCCGTTATTCACATGTTCTGCTTATGAAAGCGGAAGCCCAATTCAATCTTGGCAACACAGCGGATGCGCTTGCCCTGGTTAACCAGGTGCGTGAACGGGCCGGTCTTGCCGCCCTTTCCAGCGTTACCGCCGATGACATTTATCAGGAACGTGGTCATGAATTGCTTTGGGAAGGGTTCCGCCGCCAGGATATGATCAGAACCGGACACTGGGGCGATACATGGTCATTGCACGATACGCCAAGTCCCGACTATACAAAACTCTATCCCATTCCGCAGATTCAGATGGATGCCAATCCCAACCTTGTGCAAAATCCGGGATACTAAGAGGTACAGGTTTCAACCGAACCCAACCTAAGTAACATTGAAGAGAGCGGCAATAAAACAGCCGCTCTCTTTTTATCCGGGATAATTCGATTTTTCATGATTCATGACTTCCTTAACGATAAATTAACTCCTATGAATATCCGCAAGACAATCTCAATTCTGGGTAGCGTGTTTTTCATCCTTTTCATCCTGCTGTTCTCCTACTGTGAAAAATCATCGACCGATCAGACCATCTCAACCGTTCCGGTTGAGAAACCGTTTACCTTACTCCCTGTTGGTTACACCGGTTTGAAATTTGAAAACACGTTGATTGACGAAAAGGAATTCAACGTTTTTAAGTATCGCAACTACTATAACGGTGGTGGGGTAGCGATCGGCGATGTCAATAACGACGGTCTTCCCGATGTCTACATTGTCGCGAATCAGAAACCCAATAAACTTTTTCTGAACCTGGGGAATTTCCGGTTTCGGGATGTGACCAAGAAGGCCGGGGTTGCCGGTACTCATTCCTGGTCCACCGGCGTATGTCTGGTGGATATCAACGGCGATCGACGGCTGGACATTTATGTCAGCAATTCCGGAAACACCAAAGGTGACAACCGCGCCAATGAACTCTTTCTGAATATGGGTAACCGGGATGACGGTGTTCCTGTTTTTAAGGAGGCCGCCGCTGATTACGGGATCGATATCAAAGGGTTTTCCACCCATGCGGCTTTTTTTGATTACGACCGTGACGGAGATCTGGACCTGTATGTTCTCAATAATGCCTTCCGTGCCATGAGCACGTTTGATCTATCAAACAACCTGCGCAACGAACGGGATCCCTACGGTGGTGACCAATTATATCGCAACGACAATGGGCATTTTACGGACGTCAGCGCCGAAGCCGGCATTTACGGCAGCGTTATCGGGTTTGGCCTGGGAGTCACGGTTTCCGATATCAATAACGACCGCTGGCCGGATATTTACGTTGCCAACGATTTTTTCGAACGGGATTATCTCTACATCAACAATGGAGACGGCACCTTCACCGAAAAACTGGAAGAAATGATTCAACACATCAGCCTTTCTTCCATGGGCGGAGACATTGCCGATATCAATAATGACGGGTTCATGGATATCTATGCAACCGATATGCTCCCGGAAGACGACTACCGGTTGAAAACCACCTTTACTTTCGAATCCTTCGAATTCACTGAAAAAAAAACCGAATGGGGTTATTACCATCAATTTCCCCAGAATGTATTGCAATTAAACCGTGGATTTAATCGCGATCGCCAAATATTGTTCAGCGATATCGGGTTGCTGGCGGGGGTGGCGATGACCGATTGGAGTTGGGGGGCGGTTATTGTGGACCTGGATAATGACGGGCTAAAAGATATCTTTGTCTCGACCGGAATATTCCGGGATGTTACCGACCAGGATTATATGGCCTTCCTGATGAAGAAAGAAAATATCCGGAAGATCATGCGCGGGGAGCGTATCGATATTCCCGATTTAATACGGAAAATACCCTCCACGAAGCTCTCCAATTATGCTTTTCGCAATAACGGCAATCTGACATTCACGAACCGGACCCGGGCCTGGGGGTTGGACGTGCCCGGCTTCTCGAACGGTACCGCCTACGGAGATATCGACGGGGACGGCGATAATGATCTGGTTATTAATAACGTCAATCAACCGGTTTTTGTATATCGGAACGAGGCCGATTCCCTCACGGGCAATCACTATTTGAAAGTGAAACTGGTGGGGGTAGGGATGAATACTTATGCCATTGGCGCAAAAGTTACGCTTATCTGCCCCGATCGGCGGCGTTTCATCCTGGAACAAATGCCCATGAGAGTGTTCCAGTCCTCCGTCGACTATACGCTCAACTTCGGTTTGGGGAAAAACGAACGGGTCGACACCCTGATCGTTGATTGGCCGGATGGAACACGGGGAATTGCGACAAACATTCCTGCCGACCGGTTGATCACCGTGGATCAAAAAGACGCCCTGCCATACACACAAAAACCGCTCCCGAATACAAATCCCATCTTTCGAAATATCTCTGAAACATTCCCCCTTCAATACCGGCATATTGAAAATAAATTCAATGATTTTCAGCGGGAGCCCTTCATTCCCCATAAATTATCCACTGAGGGACCCGGAATGGCCAAAGGGGACGTAAACAACGATGGATTGGAAGATTTGTATATCGGGGGGGCCAAGGGATCGGCTGGACAGTTGCTGATTCAAACGAAATCCGGAACATTCAGGAGTACCAATACGCAGGTGTTCCAAAAGAGTAAAATATCCGAGGATGTCGACGCAACTTTCATCGACGGCGACGGCGACGGCGACCTGGACCTTTATGTTGTCAGCGGGGGAAATGAATATTCCGCCCGCGCGCCCGCGCTCCTGGACCGGTTTTACATCAACGACGGTAAAGGAGAATTCACTCTATCGACCAAGGCCCTGCCGCGGTTTTACGCCAGTGGATCCTGTGTCAAAGCCGGGGACTTCGACGGCGACGGTGATCCGGATTTATTTGTTGGCAGTCGCAGTATCCCCTGGAAATACGGGCTGACGCCCACCAGCTACCTGCTGGAAAACGACGGCCGTGGAAATTTTTCCATCGTCACCGAAAAATATGCGCCCGAACTGGCAACCGTTGGAATGGTGACCGATGCCGAATGGATTGATTACGACAAAGACGGGAGATCGGACCTGGTGGTTGTGGGTGAATGGATGCCGGTAACCCTTTTTCGAAACACCGGGAACGCCCTGGTGAACAACACCGAACAGGTCGGGCTACAAAACACCAATGGCTGGTGGAATTGTATTGTCGTCAATGACCTGAATGAAGACGGCTATCTTGATTTGGTGGTCGGCAATTGGGGGGAGAATTCCAAAATCAAAGCCTCCCGTTCGGAACCAGCGTCGATCTACATCTCCGATTTCGACGGGAATGGATTGATTGAACAAATTTTATGCTATTACAAGCAGGGGAAAAATTATCCCCTGGCCGTAAGACCGGATATGGTACGGCAACTGCCTTACCTGAAAAAAAGATTTCCGTCACATGCCGCTTACGCCGGGAAACAGATAACGGAAATATTTACCGCGGAGGAACTAAATAAGGCCGTTGTAAAAAAAGCCTACACGTTTGCATCAACTGTTTTCTACGGAAACCAAGACGGAATATTCCAGGCACGGCAATTACCCACCGAAGCACAATTCGCTCCTGTCTATGCCATCATGGTCGACGATTTCGATTCCGACGGTTTTAAGGATTTACTGCTGTCCGGAAATTTCTACGGCGTCCCTCCCCAGCTTGGAAGGTACGACGCCAGTTACGGCACTCTGCTCAAGGGAGACGGGACCGGCGGATTTACTTCCGTTTCCGCCTGGAACAGCGGATTGTCCCTGACCGGCCAGGTGCGGGACATGGTTTCTCTTGCCTGGCGCGGTAAATCAGTCTTGATTTTCGCAAAGAATAATGACCGGATTCAGGTTTATGAAATCACGCCTCGTTAAGTTCGCGTAATATAACCTGAACATTTTATCAGCGAAAACGAAAAGGATGTTAGGTGATCATAAAACAAATAGATACAAATACATCAACTATTTGCTGATGAATTGTTCACCAAAGACCGATAAAATCGGGGTTAACCCCGCAGTCTCGATTCGATCGGGGTATGCGGCCCGCCGAAGATCCCGCGGGATACAGGGGAGGGTGATTAATTCATTTCTAATTAATAAGGATAAAACACAAGGCCTTGTGTTCCCCTGAAAACGGATAAAACAGGAACAGGAATATGAGGAAAATAATTAAAATACCGTTGTATCTGTTTTCAGGTCTGGCAGGTCTTATTCTCCTCTGTATTGCAATCTTCTTTTTATACTACAAAATTATCTCCTTCCGCAACATGGCCCTGTTAGGCCCCGTAGCCCCTTTAATTACCGAAAACGGATTTACGTACCGGGACCTTAATAAAAACGGTCGGCTGGATCCGTACGAAGACAGCCGCCAACCCATTGATACCCGCATTGAAAACCTGTTATCCCTGATGACCCTGGAAGAAAAGGCCGGAATGATGTTCATTGCCATGATCGGCATGAACGCTGACGGGAGCCTTATGGAGAGGCCGTTGTTATCGGAGCCGCTTTCGTTCATCCTGAAAACGAATTCGGAAATGGTGGCAAAACTGAAAATGAATCATTTTAATACCGTACAGGATATTCCGGCGGATAAGATGGCGAAATGGAACAATCATATTCAAAGGCTCGCCGAAAGGACCCGTTTGGGTATCCCCGTCACATTGGCATCGGATCCCCGGCATGCCGCCCGGGATAATCCCGGCGCCAATGTGTCCACGACGTCCTTCTCGAAATGGCCCACCCCATTGGGGTTGGCCGCAACGAGAGACACACTTCTTGTCAGAGAATTCGCCGACATAGCCCGGCAGGAATATTTATCCGTAGGGATCAGGCTGGCCTTGCATCCCATGGCTGACCTGGCCACGGAACCGCGATGGGGACGGATTAACGGCACTTTCGGCGAGGACGCGGAATTGTCCGCCATGATGACCAAAGCTTACATCCTTGGTTTTCAGGGAGACCGGTTAGGCCCCCGGAGCGTAGCCTGCATGACCAAGCATTTTTCCGGGGGCGGCCCGCAGAAGGACGGAGAAGACCCCCATTTTCCTTATGGCAAAGAACAGGTGTATCCCGGCAACAACTTTGACTATCACCTGATTCCCTTCGAAAGCGCATTTGCCGCCAACACGGCTCAAATCATGCCGTATTACGGCATTCCCGTCGGACAAACCGGTGAAAATGTCGCTTTCGGATTTAATAAAGACATTATTACCGGGCTGTTGCGTGAAAAGTACGGCTTCGATGGAGTTGTTTGTACCGACTGGAACATAATTTCCGATACGAAATTAGGTCCCGGCAGAAGTTGGGGAGTGGAATCCCTGACTGTGCCGGAGAAGGTTAAAAAGGTATTGGATGCGGGCTGCGATCAGTTTGGTGGAGAATCTTCCCCGCAATGGATCGTTGAACTGGTAAAGAACGGACAAATTAAAGAAAATCGAATTGACAAATCCGTTCGGAGATTGCTCAGGGATAAATTCAGACTCGGATTGTTCGACAATCCGTATGTCGATGTGCGGGACGCATCGCGAATCGCCGGAAAGCTCGAATTCGTGCGCAAAGGAAAAGAAGCACAAAGCAAATCGATGGTGTTGCTTAAAAACGATGATCATATTTTACCGTTAAAACCGGGAGTGAAAATTTATACCAGGAATATTGATAACGAAATCGCCGCTGATTACGGGATCGTTGTGAACGATCCGCGGGAGGCCGAATTCATTATTGTGCGCCTGAACACCCCGTTCGATCCGCGGAATGAATATTTCCTGGAACGCTTTTTCCACCAGGGAAGACTTTATTTTACCGAACAGGAAAAACAACCGATATTGCAGTTGGCGGAAACAAAACCGACAATAGTCGGCATCACCCTGGAGAGGCCGGCCATAATTCCGGAAATATCAAAGTCCTGCGCCGGTTTACTTGCCGACTTCGGATCAAGTGACGATGTATTCCTGGATGTGGTATTCGGCAAATCGGAACCACAGGGAAAATTACCTTTTGAATTGCCGTCTTCCCCCGAAGCGGTGGAAAAACAACTGGAAGACGTGCCCTATGATTCCGAAAATCCTCTCTTTTCTTTTGGTTTTGGGTTAAGGTATGAGTAGCATTCGGCGGCATGAATATTTCAACTCGATCGAAGTCGGTTTTGCGATCAAATATTTAACCTGACTTTGACGATGATTTCGAAGTATCCACAAAAGATCGTTCAGGTAATGTCATTTTTGATTACATGAAAAACAAACGTAATTGACTACTACAATCATGAGGAAATTAATTCTTTTATCAGGGGTATTCCTGGTTTTTATGACCGGGTGTAAAAAAGGGGTCGGGATCGATCCACAGACCGCGAAACAAATGTTCGTCGAGCGGAACCTCGGACTGGCATACCTGGAAGAGAACAAACTTCCGAATGCCGCCGAGGAATTCCAAAAATTAATAGCCATCGCTCCGCGTGAACCCTTGGGATATGCCAATCTTGGTTTGACGTATTTACGGATGGGAAAACTTGAACAAGCCGAAAAACAGTTACGGGAAGCATTGAAACTCGATCCGAACCATCCCGATATTCGTCTCCTCCTGGCAACGGTATATGAAATGACCTATCGAAAGGACCAGGCCGTCCGCATCCTGGAGAATACGTTAAAAAGCCATCCTAATCATGTGCGTACATTGTACAAACTTTCGCAATATTACATCAATGCCCGGGATTTGGACCTCCGGCAAAAAGCCGAGAATTATTTGACCCAAATAGTGAACGCGTTGCCTGCAAACGTAGTGGCCCGCCTTCAGTTAGTGGAATTATTGCTGCGCAACGGAAAGGCCGGCGACGCGGTGCAACAAATGGAAATCATTCGTCAAATCCTGCCGAGATTGCCGGAAGGATCCCTGGAAATTTTCAGGAAGAGCCTGGAGCTCATGCGCAATGCGAGTGCGGAACAGGCCGTCGTCCCCATGCTTATGTTTCACAATATATTAAAATCGACCGCCTTCTATCAGGCGGCAATCACCGAACTGAAAGGGAAGGGCGGTCCCCTCACCGGCATGCCTATCCATCGTTTCAGCCTCGATGTATCGTTGCCTGTCCGGGAACAATCCGGCATCCCGTACGCCCTCAACTTTGTGGAGGTAACAGCCGCCAGTGGCCTGGATATTGTTTCACCCGCCGATACCACGGCCGCGGAGAATGATGAACCGCAAATCGTGATGGCGCATGGCGATTATGACGGCGATGGAGATCAGGATCTTTTTATTTCCCGCTGGTTGCCGGAAAAACGGACCAGTCGTCAATATTTGTTTATCAACAATAACGGCACTTTTACAGACATGGCGGCCGATGCCGGCGTCGCCCATACCGGCCGGGATATCTCCGCCATCTTTGCCGATTATGATAATGACGGCTATCTTGACCTGTTCGTGACCAATACCAGGGTTGACAGATTATACCACAACACCGGTGAGGGCACTTTTCAGGACGTTACCGCTTCTACCGGGATCAAGAGCGGTTCCAGGGGATTAGCGGCGGTGTTCGCCGATTTGGACCTTGAGGGCGATCTGGACCTCTTTATCGCCACCGATTCCGAAAACCTGCTCTATCGCAACAACCTGGACGGTACCTTCACGGAAATCGCCGACGAGGTCGGTCTTGACGGAGAAAAAGTTATCAGCCGGGACGTCGCTTTTGGAGATTTCGATGACGACGGCGATATTGATCTCTTCGTAGTAAACCGGAACGCCGGTACCCGATACTACGATAACTTACGACAAGGTTATTTCCGGAATATTACCAAACAAACCGGATTGACGAGTGTCGGCAATTCGGGCGCCGTCGCCGTGGGCGACTATAATAACGATGCCTTCCTGGATTTATTCGTGACCGGCCTGGACGGCGGCCGGTATTCATTGTTTCGCAACAATGGCGACGGTACCTTTGAACGGGACGCGCAAGCGGACAGCCTTTTCGAAAGTCTCAGGGATATTTCGGGTCTCGATGCAACTTTTTTCGACGCCGATAATGACGGTTTCCTGGACCTTCTGGTGACGGGTACCTCAAGGAACACAGCCCAAAAGCATTCGGGCCTTTTCCTGTTTTATAACAACGGGAAGGGAAAATACCTGGATGCCTCCTCGTTACTACCCGAGAACCCGGAAGCCGGCAGTCAGGTGGAAGTGTTCGATTACGATAATGACGGTGACCTGGACATTTTCCTGGCGTGTATCCGTGGCGCTGTTCACCTGTTTCGCAACGACGGGGGCAATGTAAACAATTATCTGGTGGTTCGACTGGCGGGGCTCCGCACCGGCAGCGGTAAAAACAATTATTTCGGAATCGGCGCCAAGGTGGAAGTAAAAGCCGGCACTTTATACCAGATGCGGGTGATGAGCGAACCGATCGCCCATTTTGGTCTTGGCGACCGGGATGGCGCCGACGTGGTTCGGGTTGTCTGGAGTAACGGTGTGCCCCAAAACCGGTTCAATCCCGAAAGAAACCAAACGGTTGTGGAAAACCAGGTGCTGAAGGGCTCCTGCCCCTGGTTGTACGGTTGGAACGGAAACGAATACGAATTTGTAACCGACGTGTTGTGGGCCAGCGCCCTTGGCATGCCCCTGGGAATCATGGGGAAGGAACGGTCCTATGCTTTTGCCAATTCGACCGATGAATACCTGAAAATTCCCGGAGAAAAATTGAGGTTGAAAAACGGGAAATATTCCCTGCAGTTTACCAGTGAATTGTGGGAAACCCCCTATGTTGACCGGGTAAAATTGCTGGTTGTCGACCACCCGGACAGCGTGGATATGTTTATCGACGAAAAATTTACCCCTCCCCCCTTTCCACCTTTTCGCATTTACACGGTTGCACAAAAACGGCTACCCGTATCAGCCCGGGATAATTACGGGAATGACGTCCTGCGGGAAATTTCCTACCCGGACAAAAAATACGTCTCATCGCTGATCCCCTCCCGGTACCAAGGGATCATGGAACCGCACGACCTTATTCTCGACCTGGGAGATTTGTCCCGGGCCGACAGCGTTTTTCTCTTCCTGTACGGCTGGGTATTCCCCACCGATGCCAGCATTAACGTGAATACGGCGCAATCCGGTTCAATCAACGTAATCCCCCCCTCTCTGCAGGTAATCGACGAACGGGGTAACTGGAAAACCGTGATAGACAACATCGGTTTTCCAAAGGGGAAAAATAAAACCCTGGTGGTAGACCTGAGCGATAAATTTATTTCACCCGGACGGGACTATCGCATCCGGATACGCACCAATATGCAGATTTACTGGGATCATGTTTTTTATTCCACCAACGTAAACAGTGGACAACTACGAAAAACCAGCCTGGAACCGGCCGCGGCAAATCTGAACTACCGGGGATTTTCAAAGGTTAACCGGGAAACCCCCTATAGTCCGCATATTCCGGACTACCAAACCGTCACCACGGCACCGAAATGGAGAGACCTGATCGGTTTGTACACCAGATACGGCGATGTGCTGTCATTGCTGCTGGAATCGGACAGCAAGTACGTCATTATGAATGCCGGCGATGAACTTACCCTCGAGTTTGACGCAACACAGGTACCGGTTTTACCGGCTAACTGGACCAGGGATTTTATATTTTACAATGATGGTTGGCTAAAGGACGGCGATCTCAATACAGCTCGCGGTCAGACGGTGGAACCATTGCCCTTTCATAGTATGAACTCCTATCCTTACAGCCAAGATGAATCGTATCCCGAAGATGCGGAACACATTACCTATCTCCAAACTTATAACACCAGAAAAATAACTACCGAGGCATTCAAACGATTTCTATTCAATTTCCACCATGATAATAAGCGATAAAGTGATGAATCAGATAAATGGATTACGTTCAAATATGAATAGTAAACATTTTTTAATTCTCCTCTGGATGGGAACCGTTTTTATTCATTTTTCCTGCCGACAAAATATCTCCACCCGTCCCCTGTTTACGAAACTGACACCGGAGGAAACCAACGTCACCTTTGAAAATACGCTTGTGGAAGAACCTTTATTCAACAGCGTTAATTATCTCTATTTCTATGATGGGGGTGGCGTGGCTGTCGGCGATATAAACAACGACGGCCTGGCCGATATTTACTTTACGTCCAATATGTCTTCCAACCGTTTGTACCTGAACAAAGGAAACTTTCAATTTGAAGACATCACGGAAACAGCGGGTGTCGGCGGCGGAACACAGGGGTGGTCCACCGGCGCGACCATGGCCGACGTTAACGGCGACGGGTTCCTGGACATTTACGTTTGCCGGTCGAATTACCTGGACAGAAAGGGCGCGAACCAATTATTCATAAATAACGGCGATTTAACTTTCACCGAACAAGCCGGTAAATACGGCCTTGCTCATACCGGGTTGTCGAGGCAGGCCGCTTTTTTCGATTACGACCTGGACGGGGATCTGGACATGTACCTGTTGAATCACTCGGTGCATTCAAAAAACACGTACGGCGATACCAGTTTGAGGAAAGTCACGGATAAAGAGGCGGGTGATAAACTGTTTAAAAATGTGGACGGATTCTTCGTGGATGTGACCACTGAAGCAGGGATTTACGAAAGTATTCTCGGGTACGGGTTGGGAATCGCCGTCGGCGATATTAACCGGGACGGGTATCCGGATATTTACATCTCGAACGATTTTCATGAAAACGATTATCTCTACTACAACAACGGAGACGGAACATTCACGGAAGCGTTGACCGGTTCCATGGGACATATAAGCAATTCCTCCATGGGGAACGATATGGCCGATTTCAATAATGACGGGTTGCTGGATATCGTGGTGTTGGATATGTTGCCGGAGAAGGAGGAAATCCTGAAATCGTCCGTCAACTTTGACTCGTATGATATTTATAACCTCAAATTGCAATTTGGATATTATCACCAGTTGCGCCGGAATATGTTGCAACTGAACAGAGGTCCCGCTCTCAATAATAATACCACCCTAAAGGTTTCCCACGATCTGTTCAGCGAAATCGGACAACTGGCGAATGTTCATGCCACCGATTGGAGTTGGGCCCCTCTTTTTGTGGACCTGGATAACGACGGGTACAAGGATTTATTTATCAGCAATGGAATTTTCCGCCGTTCGAATGATTTGGACTATCTGGATTATCTCAGGGATAATGAAGCCCGCATCCAGCAAGACATGCGTATCACACAACCTAATCCCATGCCCATAGACAGGGACATGCTGATCGAAATCGTTCAGCACATGCCCAGTGTACCGGAAGCCAATTATGCCTTTCATTCGCAGGGGGAGCTTTCTTTCGTAAACCGCGCGTCCGAATGGGGACTCGGCGACCCGGGCTTTTCGAGCGGAGCCGCGTACGCGGATTTCGACAATAACGGCGCTATGGACCTGGTAGTTAATAACGTCAATTCCCCGGCCGCTATTTACAAAAATATCCTCTATCAAGACACAACGGACTCTCCGAAAAACCCGAACTTTCTCAAAATTAAATTGAAGGGAGAAGGTCAAAATACATTCGGAATCGGAACCAAAGTTGTACTTCATTATCAGGATAAAATATTCTTCCGGCAATTAATGCCTACCAGGGGATTTCAATCATCCGTGGAACCGGTATTGAATTTCGGGCTGGGCGACATTAACATTCTTGATTCCCTGGAAGTAATCTGGCCCACCGGTGAATACCAGGTATTGAAAAACATCCCGGCCGGGCAAACAATTACGCTGCGCCAAACCAACGCCAAAAAGCATTACGACTATTCATCCGGGAACGAATATCGGCCCCTGTTCCGGGATATCACAAAAAATGTCCGGCTTGATTATTCACACCGGGAAAACAGGTTCATTGAATTCAACCGCGAACCGTTTATCCCTCATTTCTTATCCACGGAAGGTCCGGCTTTGGCCATAGAGGATGTTAACGGCGATGGCCTGGAGGATTTATTCCTTGGGGGTGCAAAATATCAGTCGGGCGGTATCTTTTTACAGAACCGGCCGGGTGGATTCGAACCAATCATCGATTCCGTATTCATCGAGGATAGCCGAAGTGAGGATGTGGATGCCGCATTTTTTGACGCCAACGGCGATGGTCTTCCCGATCTGTACGTCGTGAGTGGTGGCAATGAATTCTTCGGCAAGGCGGATCCCCTGAAGGACCGGCTTTACATTAATGAAGGAAACGGCCGTTTCCGCAAAGCGGATCCCACCCGGGCGGGACTGGATTTTTTCGCTAACGGCGCTTGCGTGAAGCCCGGCGACGTGGACAATGACGGCGATATGGATTTGTTTGTGGGCAGCCGCTCCGTCCCGCGGAATTACGGTGGTGTTCCCAAAAGTTATTTACTTATTAACGACGGTCGGGGAATATTCACCGATGAGACAGTATCACGGGCGCCGGATTTATCCGAGGTTGGGATGGTTACCGATGCGGTCTGGGTGGATTTAAATAAGGATTCCTACCGGGATCTCGTCGTGGTGGGCGAATGGATGCCGGTAACCGTGTTTGAGAATCGGAACGGCAAATTAGTCAATGTCACCCGGAAATACGGCCTCCAAAACACTCATGGATGGTGGAATGTCGTGGCCGTCGGGGATTTTAATCGGGATGGATTGATGGACCTGGTAGCAGGAAATTGGGGATTAAATTCGATTCTCAAAGCTACTGCGGACAAACCGGTACGGTTGTTCATTAATGATTTTTCAGGCGATGGAAAACCGGAACCAATTCTCACTTATTATAACGGGGAAAAATCGTATCCATTCGCATCGCGGGATCTGCTGCTTACCAATATCCCTTCCCTGCTGGCCAAATATCCCACTTATGCGGATTACGCGGGCGAATCCATCCAGGATATTTTCACCCGCGAACAATTAAAAACCGCCGCCGTCCGCACGGCGACGGAATTCGCTTCCGTCGTACTGCTGAATAACGGCGACGGAACATTCGACAAACGACAATTACCCGTGGAAGCACAATTTTCTCCCATATACGCAATACTTGTCGATGATTTTAATCAGGACGGCTATGAAGATCTGCTGTTGGGCGGAAATTTCTACGGCGTGGCCCCGGATCAGGGAAGATATGATGCCGGCTACGGCTCCTTACTGCTTGGCGATGGAACAGGATCTTTCGAACCGGTCAGCCTTCAAAACAGCGGATTTATTGTCACCGGAGAAATTCGTCAAATCCTACCCTTGCAAACCGCTATGGGTGAAACGCGGATCATGGTCGCCCGCAACAACGACACGGTAAAGATATTCAGGCAGCAAGATAAGCCAAAATAATCATGTAACTATTGTAAAAATTGTTCATAGGCGTATTGAAATTGAGGAAGGCTTAGGCCAAGGCTGATGAAAAATTACTTGCCGGGAGAAGACCCGAACAAAGGAAGAGTCGCAAAATGGAACCCAACGAACCTAACCCGCGGTACCACCAGGAAATAATCTCTTACGTCAAAGCATCGGCGGGTTATACGCAACTGGCAATATCCGGCATAGACGGATAAATGAGTGTGTTTTCAATAAGGAGGAAAGTCATTGGTTTTCATTTTTAGTAATGAATCCTGACGTATCAAGGTTACACCAGGGCTCAATTTCCTTTACCTCAGCCTGTAACCACCTTAGCCTTATTGGACATCTAGATACGAAAAATATAATAGTTTTGCAATTAGTTTAAACAAGGAAAACATCGTTTCCGAAAATGGGGTAATATTCGAAATGAGGATCTCATTCTCGAACACTTCCTAAAATCTATCAACTCAGGAGGTTTTCATGACCGGCTTAGACTGGACAATTGTCGTTGTGTATTTCTTTGGGCTGATTGGAATGAGCTACTATCTCAGTAAGGGCCAGACGGACCATCAAGATTATTACTTAGGGGGACGAAATATTGGCTGGAAGAGCGTTGGATTGTCTGCGATGGCCACTCAGTTGGGGGCAATCAGCTTCATCTCTGCTCCTGCATTCGTTGGCCTGAGGGAGAATGGAGGCCTGAAATGGCTCAGCTATGAATTTGGCGTTCCACTGGCAATGATTTTTCTCATCAGCTTTATCGTTCCTCCCTTATACAAGTCCGGTGTGGTCAGTATCTATGGCTATCTTGAAAAACGGTTTGCCGGAAGTACCAGTGTGTTCGTGAGTGTGGTGTTTCAAATCAGTCGATCCTTATCCACCGGGGTTACCATCTATGCTTTAGCTCTGGTCTTGTCGGCTGCTCTGGGGATCCCGATCTGGGTTACTATTTTTATTACCGGACTTGTCACCATTATCTACGATATGATGGGTGGCATGAAAGCCGTGATTTATTCCGATGTGATTCAGATGAGTATCTTATTTGTTGGTATCTTCATTTGTTCCCTGTTTGCACTGTACCTCCTGGGCGGATGGGATACTTTTATGGCCAACCTGGACGTTACCAGGCTTAAGGTAATCAATTTCAAAGGGCTCGGAATCGGTAAGGGTAATGAGTTCGGCTTCTGGCCCATGGTGATTGGCGGGTTCTTCCTCTATGCCTCCTACTATGGTTGCGACCAAACACAGGTACAACGTCAACTTTCGGCTCGCAACCTGAAGGAAGTTCGACATTCGATGATGCTTAACGGTCTGGGCCGGTTTCCGGTGGTGTTGCTATATTGTACAATGGGCCTGTTCCTCGCGACGTTTGCTGTTACACACCCCGCATTTCAAGCGATGATTCCGGAAGATAACCCGGATATGATGGTTCCCCTGTTCATTATACATTATCTGCCGGCCGGTTTAACCGGGCTGCTCATTGTCGCTATCCTAGCCGCCGCCATGTCATCCCTGGACTCATCCCTGAATTCACTAAGCGCGGCCTCAGTTCAGGACCTGGTTGTCAGAAATACAAAAAGATCATTAACAAATCAAGAACATCTAAGATATTCAAAGTTATTTACCCTGTTTTGGGGAATCGTCTGTACTTTGATGGCCTTTGCAGTAGGAAATATTTCACCAACGGTTATCGAAGCCATCAACAAGGTTGGTTCTCTGTTTTTCGGACCGATATTAGCCACATTTATTCTGGCGATACTTACCAAGAAAACACATACTCTGGGTGTGAATACCGGACTTCTTGCAGGTGTTCTGTTAAATTTTGGCCTTTGGATCTTCGCCGGAGACCTGGTTTTTTGGTTTTGGTGGAATTTTACCGGTGCCGTCACAACCATAGTTGTCGGGTACGGGCTAAGCAGAATAATTCAGGATTCAGATCAGATCAAGAAAGTCTTACATTTTGAGGCGATTGATTTTCGGAAAAAAGAAACTCTTATTTTAACCTTGTATTTTTTCGCCATTGTGATTTTCAGTGGTTCACTGGCTTTTCTGATTTAGAGTTCGGAGCACAAAAACAATGAATCAAACGTTAACGGTAGCATTAAGACAATTTACCCCAATCCGGCACACTACCCAGGACAGAGAGCTTTACCCCTGGCGGGAGCTTTACAGTTTTAATAGTCGTTTAGCTCCAGCCGGAGCCCTGATCTGCTTCGACATAGGATTCCCGGAAGCGGCCCGAACTTTAGCTCCGGGTAGCGCGGAACTGATCGTTGCCCCCTCTGCCCTACACCATAGTTTCAAAGACATCAACCGGTGAGGTGTTGCAGCGCGGGCAATGGAAAATACAAGTTCACATAGAACTTGTCGAATAATTCTTCGAAACATTTATTTTGAACAGATATGATCGGTCCTTTTAAGGGGTCTCTTCTTCTTGACTATGCTTGCGTTTGCTGGCTATATTTACGAACCAATTTGTTCTCCTCATTCCACCTTCAATCAGGAAAATTCATGAATATGAAAAAGGCCCTTAAACTCATAACAATCACCCTTTTATTTTTTTTATTCAGCCAGTGCAATCAGAGCGCGAAAGATAGCATTAAAGTGTCTTCACCGGATGGTGAAATCACCGTCACTTTTGTACTCAACAATGGTGTCCCCTATTACCAGGTGAAACGTTCCGGAAAGGACATCATCAAAACTTCGAAACTGGGTTTTGCCTTCAAAGACGCGGCGCCCCTGGACCGGAACCTGACCCTTGCCGGAAAGCGGCAAAGCAGTTTTGATGAAACGTGGACACAACCCTGGGGGGAGGTTAAAGACATTCGGAATAACTACAACGAACTCCGGGTGCAACTCGAAGAAACCACCGACGCTCCACGTAAGATGAACCTGGTTTTCAGGGTGTATGACGACGGTCTTGGCTTTCGTTACGAGTTCCCTGAACAGGATCATCTCAAGTCCGTTCAAATCACCGATGAGGAAACGGAATTCAACCTGGCCGGGGATCATAAAGCCTGGTGGATTAAGGCTTACCAATGGAACCGGTACGAGTACCTTTTTCAATCATCGCCGGTCAGTAAAATTGATACCGTCCATACACCGTTTACAATGGAAACGAAAGACGGACTTTTCCTCAGCATCCATGAAGCAGCCCTGACGGATTACTCCAGCATGACCCTGGCGCGGAAGAATAAAACCGACTTGGAGTGCGACCTGGTCCCCTGGTCCGACGGAACAAAAGTAAAAACGGCAACTCCTTTTGTTACCCCCTGGAGGACGATTCAAATTGCGGAAACGGCCGGCGATCTGATTACGTCCTATCTCATTCTGAACCTGAACGAGCCCAATAAACTGGGGGATGTTTCCTGGGTTAAGCCCGCCAAATTTGTGGGCATCTGGTGGGGAATGCATCTTGGCATCTACACCTGGGCTTCCGGCGAAAAGCACGGCGCCACGACAGCCAACGCAAAACGATACATTGACTTCGCCGCTGAGCACGGCATCCCCGGTGTTTTGATCGAAGGCTGGAATGTCGGATGGGATGGCGATTGGCTGAAAAACGCCGACTTGTTCAACTTCACGACTCCCTATGATGATTTTAACATGGATACCGTCAGCGCCTATGCCGCCTCGAAGGGTGTAAAGATCATCGGGCACCATGAAACTTCCACCGGGATTGCAAACTATGAACGGCAGGTGGACGATGCCTTCCGTTATTACCTGCGTTACGGGATCAATACCATAAAAACCGGTTACGTCGGACATGGACAAAATATTATTCCCGTGGGGGACACAACCGGGGCCCGGGAATGGCATCACGGTCAATACATGGTACGGCATTATCGAAAGATTGTTAAAAAAGCGGCCCAAAATAAAATCATGCTGGACGTCCATGAACCCATTAAAGATACCGGGATCAGGAGGACATATCCCAATATGATGACCCGGGAAGGGGCGCGCGGACAGGAGTACAATGCGTGGAGCAAGGATGGCGGCAACCCGCCGGATTATACTACCATCCTGCCGTTCACACGGCTGCTCGCCGGTCCCATGGACTTTACGCCCGGAATTTTTGACCTGACATTTAAAAAGGCGAATCGTCCCAACAACCGGGTAAACACCACCCTGGCTAAACAACTGGCCCTTTATGTTACGATCTACAGTCCTCTCCAGATGGCGGCCGATCTGATTGAAAATTATGAAAACCAGCCGGCCTTTCAATTTATCGAAGATGTGCCCGTCGACTGGCAGGACACGAAGGTATTGCACGCGAAAATCGGCGATTATATTACGGTTGCCCGTCAGGATCGCAACAGCGATGACTGGTACATCGGCAGCATTACCGACGAACAGGGGCGGGTACTCGAAACAACGTTATCCTTCCTGGATGCTGACAAGGAATACGTAGCCGAGATCTACGCCGACGGCGATGACGCAGATTGGAAAACCAACCCCCTGTCTATCGACATCTCCAGGGCGCTGGTTGACCGTACAACCACACTCAGGATCAAACTGGCTCCCGGGGGCGGACAAGCCATTCGGATCCGACCGGCCACAAAAGAGGAAATAACCGGCATCCCGCGCTACTGACCTTGGCGGCACGCATCCCAATATTCACCCTCTTCCGATTCGACGGTTTGTCTCGCAAAACGAAAGCAAAACGTTTACCTCTCATTATCAAGGAGGAATTATGAATTTGAAACAACCGCGCGCGAGAAACAAACCATACGGAATCAAAAACCGGGTGTTGTTACCGCTGATCATGAGTTTTGTCGTTATAAACATGACACCCGGCATACAAGCCCAAACGGTTCCTCCGGTCCTTGAATTTCCGCAAATCGGTCTGGACGATACGTCCACCTATCGCGGCTATACCACGCGCTTCTTCCGGGATTCCGGTGGCAACACCGTCCAGATATCACTCAACCAAAACACCGGTCGGGTCATGAATATCTGGGCCGACGCGGCCAATGAGAGCATGTCCTTCACGGCCCGCGACACAACGGGCCGACCGGCGAAACTACGG
>Ga0256830_1000466_pt1 | contig 32848 bp, 36 predicted proteins | sample 128326metaG_FD_190537 | JGI IMG/M metagenome (GOLD analysis project Ga0256830, IMG submission 190537) | Hydrothermal vent microbial communities from Lau Basin, Pacific Ocean - 128-326 | ecosystem: Environmental > Aquatic > Marine > Hydrothermal vents | place: Pacific Ocean: Lau Basin | collected...
ATGAAGGTGAGATTGAGAAGTTCTGCAGGGAGAGACTGGCTGCCTACAAGGTGCCGAGACAGATTGAGTTTGTTGATGAACTGCCCAAATCGGCTGTGGGGAAGATACTGAGGAGGGTGTTGAAGGAGCAGGAAATCAAAAAAACTGAGTCTCAGGTCTGATCCTCCCACCTTTCTTTTCCATAAGCTATGGCATCTCCTTTTGCTATAATTTCTCCATCCCTGTAAACCACCAGTTCACAGAAAACAAGTCTTCTGCCTCCTCCTGTCACCTCAGCCTCTGCAAAAATTTGATCCCCTTCAAAGGACGGTTTAAGAAAATCCATTTTTATGCTAACTGCAGATCTTCTCATGCCATCTGAGTTCACAGCAAGGGCAAATGCAAAGTCCGCAACCGCCATAATAACCGCACCATGTGCGGTGCCATGAAAATTCAGGTATTCCCTGTTAATGGTGCACCTGACCTTTGCGTATCCCTTTTTCACCTCAAGAACCTCGGCGTTCAGGTGCCGTCTGAACATATCTTTTTCGACAAGCTTGGCAGGTTCCATGACAGATGGTTGACTGAGAATTATATAAGGATAATTCACCATCCAAATGATTTTATTGTGGCAGACCCAATCCTCTTTCATGCAGGAGTATGATGCCATTGTCATTGGAACTGGCTCCGGCATGATTGTGGTGGATAGGCTTCTGAGGGAGAATCCCGATGCAAGGGTTGCAGTTATTGACAGGGACATGGCTGGGGGAATCTGTCTGACGAGAGGATGTATACCCTCGAAGCTCATAATCTCACCTGTTGAGGTTATTTACGACTTGGAGAATCTTTCAGAATTCATAGATGCTGAGGTTAAGGGAGTAAATTTTGAGAAGATAATGAAAAGGATGAGAAATAAGGTAGAGTCTGAGAGCAGAATGATTGAGAAATCTCTAAAAGAGTTTGACAGAATTGACTACTTCAGATCTTCTGCTGAGTTTACCGCCCCCTATGTACTTGAGGTTGATGGAAAGCATATCAGATCTGAAAGAATTTTCATCAGCTCTGGATCACGTCCCCTGGTTCCCAGAATTGATGGACTGGAAGATTCCGGGTACCTCACAAGCGATTCACTGCTCCATCTTGAGGACATGCCTGAGAGCCTTGTTATTGTGGGTGGTGGCTATATAGCCATAGAATACGGAAACTTCTTTGCAAGAGCCGGATGTGATGTTACGATCATAGAAATGCTTCCAAGAATTCTTTCAAGCGAGGAACCCGAGATTTCCAGACTTGTTCATCAGGAACTTTCAGAGCATGCAGACATCCTGACATCTCACAGGGTTGTTAGAATTGAAAAAAAAGGAGGAAAAAAGGTGGTTCACGCAATGGGTGATAATGGAGGCAGATCAGTTACCGGTGAAGAGGTTCTCGTTGCCGTTGGTAGGGAACCAAACTCAGACATATTGAAGCCCGAAAAAGGTGGAATAGAAACAGATGAAAGGGGATGGATAAAGGTGAACCGGTATCTTGAAACAAATGTAAGAGGTGTTTATGCTGTTGGCGATGCAAATGGGAAGCATATGTTCAGGCATGTTGCAAACAGGGAGGCTGTTATTGCCTACATGAATGCCTTCCATGATGCCAAGATAGAGATGGACTACTCAGCAATACCCCATGCTGTTTTCTGCCAGCCGGAAGTGGCAAGTGTGGGGTTAAGGGAAAAGGAGGCCGTAGAGAAATATGGCAGAGAAAACATCCTGATAGGATTTGAAGAGATAAAATCAACCGGAAAGGGGCAGGGACTGAATGCAAAGGGATTTGCAAAGATCATAATTAACAGGGAAACTGAAAGAATTGTTGGAGCTCATGTTGTGGGGAAGGCTGCATCTGTTCTCATTCAGGAGGTTACAACAGTAATGGCTCTGAATGCACCATTCCATTCAATTCTCCACGCAATTCACATCCATCCCAGCCTTTCAGAAGTGATCAGCTGGGCTTGCGGAAATCTGATGAGCGTTGACGACTATCACAGGAAGATTGAAAAAGAGCTGTAGCTCAGCTCTCGAGCTTGATGTACTTTGAAAAGTCAAGCTTCATCTTCCTTTCATCAAGTTCCTTGAGAGTTCTCATCACATCTTCGTACTTGTCTCCAAGGCACTTTTCAGCGTAATCGCACCACTGAACACAGCTGTCAATGTCAAATATAACCTCCTTACCGCAGTTTTCGCACACAACCTTTATCTCATCTGTCCACCTCTCTATCTCACCCCCGCAGTGAGGACACTGCTTTATCTCAAGCTTTGGCCTGAAAATTGTCGATGCCCCAGGACAGCTTCCCGGTACAATCTCAGGCTCCCTTATCTCAAGCCTTACGTGATCTCCCTCTTCCTTGTACTTGACAAGATAGCCCCTGTCATGAAGCATCTTTATGAGGGGCTCGGGTTTTGTTTCAATCACAACATCAATCTCACCGTGCTCTTCCAGCTTTTCAAAGATGAGCGGGAATCTTTTATCCCTTTCCATACCCCTAACATCTATAACCTCTACCACTCAAACCACCTCGGATATTTCTCCATGAATAAACTCTGTTTGGAGGTGTGATAAGTCAATACTCCCTAAGTATTTAGGTCTTCGGAATTGACATTCCGGCTCAGAACACCAAAAAGACAGCACATAACAGGGTCTTCAAGGAATAAATCACCTGAATAAACAAGTGCCCTGTACCTGCATCCTCCTCTGCAATCGTCTCTGTATTTGCAGTTGCATTTCAGCATATCTGTTTTCCAGATGAATCTTTTTTTCATTCTTTCCCAGCACTCTTCGAGCCCTTCAGCAATGTTTCCAACACTCTCCTCAAAAAATCCGCACTTAACAACAGAGCCATCCGGATTTACCTCGCAGTAATGGGCTCCGCAGGCATAACCGCTGATGCTTTCGTGACCCATCTCACCAAAACCAAAAGAGGACATGATCCTCTTCACATCCTCCCAGTCAGGAAGAAGCTCTGTTTCACATGTTGGAACATCGATACTCCACCTGACGACATTCAGGTCATCAACGATTCTCTTCATCTCTTCAAATTCATTTACATTGTATCTTGTAACCATGGTTGAAATGCTGACATCAACCTTGCCTGAAAGCATCTCTATCTTCTCTACAGCTTTTCTCCATCCTGCATTCCTCAGCTTTTCATGTCCCGTAAGTCCATCAAGGCTGATCTGAACCTCGTCAACAAGTTTTGAGAGGTAAGGTACGTTTTCTGCCCTTATGAGGTAGCCATTTGTTAGCAGAACCACTCTGAATGGATATTTTCTCGCATATTTCAGAAATTCAAAGATTTCTGGATGGATAAGTGGTTCTCCACCTGAAATGATCAGCTTAAGTCCACCAATTCTGTAAAAATCATCAACAGCCTTTTTGAATGTACCAAAGCTCATGAACTCATTTCTCTGAGGAACATAGCAGTGCTCACATGTGAGATTGCAAAGGTTTGTTACTGTAAGTAGCAGAAACCTCAGTGATGGCTCTTTCTGCTCGTAAAAGTCATTTATCCTTTTTTCCGAACTTATCTCAACAAGATTTTCTGAAAGAAGGTAGTCAAGTGATGATCCATCAATCCCCTTTGAACTTCCATCACAGCTAAGTAAAAAATTAAAGGCTTCGAAATCGAGCTCGTAAAGCTCGTCATTTTTTGCCTGGTATGCGAAATACCTATCTCCGTACTTCCTGAGCAACACTCTGTCTGCAAGCCTGAGATACTGCAAGCTCAACCTCCTCAGGAGTTAGCCTACCACTTTCAATGAAATAAACCAGTACTCTGTACGCTGCACATTCGAGATCATCTCCGGGTTTGTAGAAGTCGCATGCAGAACATATCAGAATTCTGTACCTGTTCATGGTATCAGCATGAGACATTGCACTTGCAGATCCCGATCTTCCTTCTCTCAATTTTTTTCACCTTCATTTTGCTCACCTCTTCTTACTTATAGTTCCAAATATATAAAATTTCTTTATTAATGAATGGAATCACAGTGTTATTTGGTATGAAAAAAATGGTATTTTTTAACACTCAAATTACGAGTCCGGTGTCAAAGAGCAGTGAAAGGTCCAGTTCAAAACCACTTACCGGCATGGTTATTTCAAATCTCTCAAGGACATCGGGACTTACTTCTCCAAATCCTCCAACCTTTTTCTTTCCAACAAAAATATCGGCACCCCTGCCCCTGATAAAAATACCATCATCCGACCTTTTGGCTTCCCATTCCAAGTCAAGTTCGTGCATCACCGCCTGAACAAAGCTTCTTATCTCGGAAAAATTGGCTCTTGCATGTGTTATGCATGCTCCAAGCCTGAGTCTGTTTCTTGTGCCGACGACAACATCACCAACCTCAAATATCATCTGAGGCATCGCCTCGTGCTTGTTGTATCTCAGCAACTCGATGAGTTTTGGAAGTATATCCGTTCTTATTATCGTGTGATCTTCAGTAAGAGGGTGCATCAGCGGGACAAAATCCTCCCACTCTTTCCCTTCTCTGTTCATGTACTGATAAAGCATTCTTTTGTTTGTAAGGGTGAAGGTGATCACCTCTGTAAATCCGAGACCAAGCATTATTTCTCTTACCGCATCCCTCCAGTAGTTCCACTCGTGCTCCCTGCCTATTCCCTGAGTTGAGGGGTATCTGGGATGAATTCTGTCATAGCCGTATCCGATTGCTATGTCTTCTATGACATCCCATGGATGCATGATGTCAGCCCTGTAAGGAGGGACAAGAACTTCTATTCTGTCATTTCTGAATTCGAATCCATATCTCATCCTTCCGAGAGCCAGTTTTATTTCATCATCATCCAGTTTTAAGCCAAGAAGAGATTCAATCTCTTTCCTGTTTACTTCAAGCCTTTCCGGTGACATGTCAGGGGTTACTTCATTTCTTTCGGGATAGATTATCTCAACACTCTCTATTGTCCCGCCCCGGTCAGAGAACATGGCTGTCAGGATCTTCAATGCTCTGTCAACGTTTTTGTCAAATCCGGTAACATCTATGAACAGATCAGATGTCCCCTCCCTCACTCTCGTTTTCTCTGCATTGATGATGGGGGGGAAAGAGATGACCTCATCTTTTGCGTCGATTATCATCGGATAGTCACTGAATCCCTCAAGAATAAAGCTGTACTCTTTACCTTTTGGGTGATCCCTCAGAATCTCTGAAACACTCATTTCTTTTCTGAAATCGAGAGGAACAAATGAGAAATCTCCTTTTACTGTAGTGTATCTCAGGGGAAAATGAACCCTGCTGAGGTCGTGGATTCCAATTGCCATCTTCCTTCTGTTTCTTCCAATTGTCCAGTGCAGGTCCTCCTGAATCTGAATGATTGATCTGAGTATATCCTCATCAACATTTACATGTTTTACAATACATCCAACAATTCTCGGTCTGACTTTATCAACGCTGCTGTCCACATATATCTTCCAGTTTCCTGATTTCACGGAGTAGTTCCTGTATCCGAATTCAATATCTAAAAATCCTCTTAAAGCACGTGCAACTCCTTCCACGCTGTAAAGATCAGGCCTGTTTGGGAAAAACTCCACATCAATTCTGTCTTCAAACACCCTTTCAATATCACACCCGAGCATAGGAAGTCTTTCGAGAATTTTCTTTCTGTCTGACCCAACCATTCTCTCCAGCTCGTTCCAGTAGAGTGTAACGACTGGCATTATCTTGATGAGGACGTGATCAGAATATAAAGGTTTACAGAATGGGGAAGCATGGGATGAATGTCTGTTTTAGGTAATGCACTGTCACCATCTCTGGGTTCATGCTGAATGTTATGAATAACCTAAAAATTTTTATATTTTATCTCTATACAGATTCCCGTGAAAATAATTACCTGTAAATATGCAGTATCTCCAGCGATGGGAATAATTTTGATGCTCGCAGTTACAGTTTTTCTGTCAGCTCTGGTGCATTCTGCTGCAGACGTTCCTCAGCTCAGGACACCTCTGTTCACTGTTTTGGAATCATCAGATAAAATCGTACCCCACAGAACGGGACTTTACAGAGATTCCCAGATTGTGAAGATCACCAGTCTTGGCGGAGACGATATTCCGGTTTCAAATTTAGAGGTTGAGGTCAGTGTTTACAGAAACGACAGACTTCTGGTTTCAGAAACATGCAGAGGTTTTCCTGTGAAAAAACTTGGTGACGCTGAATGCGGCGGTGATGACCTTCTTGACAAAGGCTACCTGGGTTATGATGTGCTGGGCGAGCTTCACGCAGATGGAGACGGGATCCTGACTGCAGGAGAATTTGTGGGCTTCAGAATAAAGGCCGGCAGTGGCGGGATTCAGTTGAAACCAGGTGACAGAATTTCTGTTGTTGTAGTCGATATGAATTCTGGATTGGTTGTTGCCAGAATCGATAGAACTGTTCGGTAATCAAAAAGAAAACTCCACAGGATTGTGCAGAGGGAAAAAAATTTAAATTTAACCATTTAATAGCTGGAAGGTGGTGGAATTGAACCATGAAATTGAAATTCTCAGACTTCTTGAAAACAACAGCAGGCTTGATTCAGCTGAAATAGCTGAAATGCTCAATGTTGATAGGGGGGAGGTTGAAAGAATAATCAGAAAATTTGAGGACGATGGTGTAATTCTGCGCTACAAGGCCATAATTGACTGGGAAAAAGCCGGTGTTGAGGAGGTTTACGCCATAATAGATGTGAGAGTTAACCTTACAAGAGAGAAGGGGTACGATGATATTGCAAAAAGAATTGCAAAATTTCCTGAAGTTCATGCTGTTAGACTTGTGAGCGGAGATTACGATTTTCAGGTTGTTGTCAAGGGAAAATCTCTCAAAGAGATTTCATTCTTTATCGCTGAGAAAATATCAACAATCCCGGAAGTAAGGGATACTGTCACACACTTCCTTTTGAGAACTTACAAGGAAGAGGGTGTCATTCTTTTTGAGGATGATGAGGACAGGAGGCTTGCAATTGTCCCGTGATAGACTGAACAGAAGGGTTCTGGAACTGAAACCATCGGGAATCAGAAGGTTCTTTGAACTGATAATTGGGAGAGAAGACGTTATCAGTCTTGGTGTTGGTGAGCCCGACTTTAGCGTTCCGTGGAGGATCAGAGAGGAAATGATATACAGCCTTGAAAAGGGTATAACATCCTACACATCAAATTACGGTTTAATGGAGCTGAGAGAGGCTATTTCCGAGTATTACAGAAAATTCGGTGTTGAAGCGTCACACGAAAATGTTTTCATTACAACGGGAGTAAGTGAGGGGATAGACCTTGCGCTGAGGGCAATCATAAACCCCGGTGAAAAGGTTCTGGTTCCGGAACCGACTTATGTTTCATACCAGCCCCTTGCCCATCTTGCCGGAGCTGATGTAATCTCGCTACCAACAGATCCGGATTTCAGGTTGAGCTATGATGATCTCGTGAAATACAGGGGTCAGAATATCAAGGCCGTTATGCTCAACTATCCAAATAATCCTACGGGTGTCAGTTTAAAGAAAAGGGAGGTCGAAGAAATTGCAGATGCGGTTAATGAACTGGATTGCTTCGTTATTTCTGATGAAATTTATGGAGAGCTAAGCTACAACTTCAGGCATTTCAGCATGGCCGGACTTGAGGGAATGTTTGAAAGGACGGTGGTGCTTAACGGATTTTCGAAGGGTTTTGCAATGACAGGAATGAGGGTTGGATATGTTATAGCACCTGAGGAGATTCTGGATGCTATGGTGAAAATACATCAGTACTCCATGCTCTGTGCTCCGGTAACAGCCCAGATCGGAGCTCTTGAAGCTCTGAAAAATGGAGATGAAGAGCTGGAAAGAATGAGATCTGAGTACATGAGGAGAAGAAATTTCTTTGTCAGAAGGCTCAGGGATATTTTTGATGTTGTGATGCCGGATGGTGCATTCTATGCATTTCCAAATGTCAGTTCCACAGGTTTAACCGGAGAAGAATTTGCGGAAAAGCTTCTCCTTGAAAAGGATGTTGCGGTTGTGCCTGGAGATGCTTTCGGAGAATGCGGGAAAAATTATGTCAGGTGCGCTTACGCTGTTTCCATGGAAAAGCTGAAAATAGCAGTCGAAAGAATGGAAGAGCTTGTGAACTCCATTTAACATCCTCAAAGCTCTTTTGCCATTCTTATCCATTTTCCAAGTCTCCCTGTTTCATTGAATCCGTGTTTCAGGTAGAATCTTTTTGCAGGAAGGTTCCTGATCCCAACCCAAAGTCCCATTATCTTCCTTCCCTTCTCCCTTCCGTACTTTTCAGACCTGACAAGAAGTTCTGAAGCAACACCCTTTCCGCGGTATTCTACCCTTACAAAAAGCTCGTGGAGTTCAGCAACCATGTTTCTTTCAAATGGACTGATCCAGTTTGTATCGCAGGCTGAAAAACCAACAGGTTCATCAGTTTCAGCCACAAAGAATCCATCACTGTCTCTGCCATAAAGCCACTTGAAGTAATTCCTTATTTCTTTCCTGCTGGTGTATGCGTATTCCTCGAATCCCTCATACGCCTGGGTGTATATCTCAACGAAGCTGTCCATATCGTCTCTGCTCACATTTCTGATTATCACAGATGGATTTTTATTACCTGATGTAAAAAATCTTCTGATGCTGGATATCCTCAGAGATCTTGTAAACATCCCTTCACCTTCTGGAAATGAAGGTGAGCTGAGAGACTACGTCCAGGATTTTTTAAAGGAAAGAGGATTTGATCCCGGAATTGATGAAGCCGGAAATCTTTTTCTTGAAGGTGAATCAGATCTCTGGTTTGTCACTCATCTCGATACAGTTGAAAAGCTTGCTGAATTCAGGACGGATGGTGATTTTGTCTATGGAACAGGAGTTGCAGATGCAAAGGGTTCGATTGCAGCAATGCTCTCAGCCCTGTCAAACTTCGACGATCTTGGTGTAGGTTATGCATTCCTTGTTGATGAGGAAGAAGGAGGGACGGGATCCAGATATTTTGCAGAGAAATTCTCAGGAAAGGCCGTGATCATGGAACCAACAGAGCTCAAAACTGCTTTCAAACAGCTGGGCAGTGCTGAAGTTATTCTGAGGTTTCATGGAAGATCGGTTCACGGTGCTTATTTTGACAGGGGTGAGAATGCTGTTGAAAAGGCTATTTATGTGATAATGCAGCTCAGAAAAAGGTACAGCTTTTCGGTGCAGGAGTTCAGAGGAGGTGGAAATCTCTATGCAGTTCCGGACAGGTGCACTGTAAGGCTCAGCTTCATATTTGACAGTGAAATGGACATTGAGATGATGAGGGAAGATCTGAAGTCACTTGATGCGGAATTCGAGTTCTTTGATCTTTACGAACCTGTGGAGCTTGACACGGTAGAGGAGATTGAAAAATATTCAAGAGGCAGGATGATTATGCATTCCTGGACAGATGCGTATCATTTCAAGAAAAATGGCTGGAAGGTTACTGTATGGGGTCCGGGCAGTCTTGTTGAATGTCATACAGTTAGAGAGAGAATTTCAATCAGAGAGATTAAGGAAGCATCTGAAATCATTGAGAGTATAAACAGGGAGGTGATTGGATGAAGGTAAGATTCACAAAGATGCATGGAAACGGCAATGATTTCATTCTGATAGATGAGTTTCGTGAGACCGTTATCGATGAGGATCAAAAACCTGATTTTGTCAGGGCAGTTGCCAGCAGATACTTTGGTGTGGGGGCAGATGGCGTTCTGTTTGTTCAGAAATCCAGGGTTGCCGATGCAAGGTTCAGATATTTCAATTCTGATGGAAGCGAGGCAGAAATGTGCGGAAATGGAATAAGATGTTTTTCGAGATATGTTGTGGAGGAGGGCTATGCAAGTTCGCCCCTCAGGGTCGAAACCATGGCAGGAATACTGACTCTCCAGGTTGAAAAAGATCCGGAAGGATGGTGGATTAGAGTTGATATGGGCCGTCCTGAATTTGATTGGAAAAAAATTCCTGCCAGAGATGATGTGTGGGGCAGAGAAATGGAATTTCACAGAAAAAAATTCAGGGTTTACGCAGTTAACACAGGAGTCCCTCACGCTGTTGTTTTTGTTGATGACCTTGATTTTGACATAATCCCAGTTGCGAGATACCTCAGATACCACAGTCTATTTCCAGAGGGGATAAACGTGAATTTTGCCAGAATTGCTGACAGAAAAAGAATTCAGGTGAGAACTTATGAGAGGGGAGTTGAGAGTGAAACGCTGAGCTGCGGAACTGGCAGCACTGCTGTTGCCGCAGTTGCCTTCAGGCTGGGGCTGACAGAAAGCAGTGTGGAGGTACTTACAAAAGGGGGGAAGCTCAGGATTGATATTGTCAGTGACAGGGCATTCATGACAGGAAAGGCATCCAGAGTTGCTGACGGCGTTCTGAACATGGAGGAGCTGGGTTATGAGATTTCCTAACAGACTTGTTCTTTCTGCAATGGCAGGAATAAATGACTGGGAATTTGCAAGAAACTTTCAGGCAGGTTTCCTCATACTCGGAGGGTTCAATGCCGATCGAAAAGCAATGGAGGCAGGTATCAGAGCGCTGAAAAGAGGGAGAAAGGAGTTCATATTTGATGATCCCATTTCAGGGATAGAGGATCAGCTGAAAAAAGCTGTTGAGGACGGCAGAAATAAAGGAATAAACATAAGATCCTCATCCCTCAAAGGATATGTTGATTCTGCAAGGCTTGCGTCTGAATACGGAGCAGTTGTGGAGATAAATGCTCACTGCAGACAGCCAGAATTTCTGGAAATTGGATGCGGACAGAGTCTGATGTTCAATCCCGACAGACTCGTCAGGATAGTAGACACTGTTTCAAAATATTCTGAAGTCATAGTAAAGATCAGAGGCGGGCTTGAACTGGATTATACCTCAATTTCCGAAAGAATCTTTGAAGCAGGGGCATTTATGATCCACATTGATGCAATGGTTCCGGGTGGTGGGGCAGATTATGAAATCGTAAGGGAGATATCAAGAATGGGGAATGTTATCGGAAATAACTCCATACGGGATGCTGAATCTGCAAAAAGAATGATTGATTCTGGTGCCAAACTTGTCTCTCTGGCGAGGATGGTTCTCAGGGATAAGGATATATTTAAAAAACTCCTCAGAGATGATGTTCTTGCTTCCAGTATCGAGGTGATTTAATGGAGATTGCAAGGGACATTAATGAGGAATTGAAAAGTGCGTACATAGATTATGCCATGAGTGTCATAGTCGGGAGAGCTCTACCTGATGTCAGGGATGGTCTTAAGCCCGTTCAGAGAAGAATTCTCTATGCGATGTATGAGATGGGTCTATTCAGCAACAGACCCTACAGAAAATGTGCCAGAATAGTTGGTGATGTTCTGGGTAAATACCACCCCCACGGCGATTCTGCGGTGTATGATGCACTTGTGAGAATGGCACAGGATTTCAATTTGAGATACACCCTTGTTGATGGCCAGGGTAATTTTGGAAGCATAGACGGAGATGAAGCAGCGGCAATGAGATACACCGAGGCAAGGCTCACAAAGATTGCTGAAGAGATGCTTTCTGATATAGAAAAAGAAACGGTTGATTTCGTTCCGAATTTTGATGCAACACTTAAAGAACCATTAACACTCCCTGCAAAAATACCTAATTTGCTGATAAATGGATCAAGCGGTATTGCGGTTGGAATGGCAACCAACATTCCTCCTCACAATCTATCAGAGGTCTGTGATGCAGTTGTTGCCTACATAAACGATGAAGACATAAGCATAGAAGAGCTCATGAAACACGTGAAAGGCCCTGACTTTCCCACAGGCGGAATAATCGTTGGTGTTGAGGGGATACAGGAAGCTTACAGAACAGGCAGGGGAAAGATAACTGTAAGGGGTAAGGTCGAAATTGAAGAGAGAACTCTGATAATAAAAGAGATCCCGTATCAGGTAAACAAGGCAAATCTCGTTGAAAAAATTGCGGAACTCGCGAGAGAAGGAAGGATAGAGGAGATAAAATCAGTACGGGATGAATCCGACAGGGAGGGTATAAGGATAGTTGTTGAACTGAAAGGTGGGGCGAATGCTAACATAGTTCTGAACAAACTCTACAAGTACACCCAGCTTCAGACAACATTTGGAATAATAAATCTGGCTCTTGTAGACAATCAGCCAAGAGTTCTTACCCTGAAGGATCTTATTTCAGAATTTGTAAACCACAGAAGGACTATTATAAGGAGAAGAACAGAATTTGAGTTGAAAAAAGCTGAAGACAGGCTGCATATTGTTGAAGGATTAAAGATTGCTGTTGAAAATATAGACAGTGCCATAGAAACAATAAAGAAATCAGAAAGCATATCATCGGCAAGAGAAAATCTCATGAAGAAGTTTGGACTCACTGAAAAGCAGGCTGATGCAGTTCTTCAGATGAGACTTCAGAAGCTCACTGCAATCGAGATAGATGGACTTTTGAAAGAACACAGAGAGCTGAAAAAGAAGATAGAAGAATACAAAAGAATTCTTGAGAGCAGGGCGAGAATTGATGAAATAATAGTAAATGAAACCATTGAGATCAGAGAGAAATTCGGCGATGATAGAAGAACGGAAATTGCAAGAGCATACCAGGAAATAAATCATCATGATCTCATATCGGAGGAAACCAATCTTCTTGTTATAACCAGGGGAGGATATGCAAAGCGTGTGGATATGGGAGCATTCAGATCGCAATCGAGAGGGGGCAGTGGAGTTCTTGGCATAAATCTCAGAGCAGATGATGAAATATCTGCGATATGTGCAGTCAACACAACTCACAGACTCCTTCTTTTCACAAAAAAAGGAAAAGCATACTGGATCTACCCATATGAAATTCCAAAACTTGACAGAACTGCGAGAGGAATGAGTCTGAGGCATCTGATATCTCTTGAAGAGGGTGATCACGTTGTCTCTGCAGTATCCCTCAGGGAATTTTCAGGGAGGGTACTGATTCTCACAGAAGATGGATTCATCAAGGCCGTTGATCTCGAAGATTTTGAGAACGCCAAAAGAGCAGGCATTATCGCAGTAAATGGAGTTATTAAGGCTGTTAAAATAGCAGAGGGGAGTGATGTGGTTATTTCAACTGAAAATGGAATGGTAATAAGGTTTGATGCGTCTGCAGTTCCTGTATACGGAAGAAATGCAAAAGGAGTCAGAGCTATCAGACTCAGAAGCAGTGACAGAATTGCATGGATGGATTGCGGCAAGGGAAATGAAGTTCTCATTCTTACTGAAAACGGGTATGGTAAGAGAACGAATCTGAGAGAGTTCAGGAAAACTGGAAGGGGAGGTGTGGGCGTGATAGGATTCAGGGTTAACAGAAAAACAGGAAAGGTAGTTTTTTCTGAGGTTGTCAGATTTAAAAAACTGTTTGCCTTCAGCAGAGATGGAAATGCAATACTGGTTGACATAAATCAGATCTCACTTCAGGGTAGGAACAGCTCAGGAGTAATTGTTGCGAGAAATGGAATTTTGAAGGCATTGCAGGTGGAAAAATGAAGCTCGATCCTGAAAGCTGGGAGGATAGAGGGAGTTACAGTGTTTCAGTACTCCACAAATTCACCGACAGAATATTTGCTCAGCTTGTTCATGTGAAGGGATCGGTAAGAAGGCATTTTCACCGGAAACAAACAGAGATATTTGTTGTGGTTGAGGGAAATGGAACACTGGAAATTGGGGACAGCACCTACAATGTGAAGTGTGGTGATGTCTTCCTCTGCCCACCTGAAACCATCCACAGTGTGGAGGGAAATCTTAAAGTTCTCGTATTTAAGTACAATTATGAAGAAGATGACAGTTACTGGCTTGATTCGTGAGAGGTGTTAACAATGGAGACACTTCTTCTTTCTGAAAGCGACGTTGAAAAAATTCTTGACATGAAAGCATGTATGGATGCTGTTGAGCATGCCTTTGAACTTCATGGAAAAGGACTCACGCAAATGCCCGCAAAAATATACCTTGTCTTTGACAGGGGAGATTTGAGAGCGATGCCAGCATACATTGATGGCCATGCTGGAATAAAATGGGTCAATTCACATCCTGAAAACAGGGAAAAAGGGCTTCCAACTGTTATGGCCATTCTGATTTACAATGATCCCGATACGGGTTTCCCCTTGGCAGTTATGGATGCAACACACATAACCAACCTCAGAACAGGTGCTGCGGGAGGGATTGCAGGAAAGTACCTTGCAAGAAAAGATACAGCTGTGATTGGCTTTGTTGGATGCGGGACTCAGGCAGTAACACAGCTAATTGCACTAAATGAAGTTTTCAGCATTGAAAGAATTCTCTGCAATGACATCTCGTCACAGAATGCCAGAAAGCTCGCTGAGATTGCCGGGGGAATGGGGATAGATGCAGAAATTACAAGTTCTGAAAGAGCATGCAGATCAGATCTGCTTGTAACAACGACACCATCGAGAAAGCCAGTGATAAGGGATGAATGGATTCAGGAGGGAATGCATATAAATGCAATTGGAGCAGATGCTCCGGGAAAGCAGGAACTGGACCCCGAGATTCTGAAGAGGGCAAAAGTTGTGGTGGATGATTATGATCAGGCAATCCACAGTGGAGAGATAAATGTACCTGTATCACAGGGTGTTTTCACACCTGATGAGATATACTGTTCTCTTGGCGAGATTGTTGCAGGTGTAAAATTGGGAAGGGAAAATGATGATGAAATCACGGTTTTTGACTCCACAGGGCTTGCAATTCAGGATATTGCAACGGCAAAGGTTGTTTATGAGAAGGCTCTGAAGATAAATGCAGGGATGAAGTTCAGATTCTTTGCATGAGAGTTGCATGTCTTGTTTCTGGTGGAAAGGATTCAATGCTCGCACTGCACAAGGCCAGTGAGAGTCATGAGGTTGTCTGCTTGGTTTCAATCTTTTCCAAAAATCCAGACAGTTACATGTTCCATACAGCAAACATCTCGATGACAGATGCTATAGCCCAGTGTCTGGAAATCCCCATCTTCAAGATATGGGTGAGCGGAGAGGAAGAGAGGGAAGTGAATGAACTTGGGGATCAGCTGTCTGCGCTTGGGATCGATGGAATTGTTATTGGAGGAATAAGAAGCGAATATCAGAGAAAAAGATTTCAGAAGGTGGCTGACAGACTTGGGATCAAGATGATAGCCCCACTCTGGAATATGGATGAAATTAAAATAATGGAAGAGGTTTCCAGAAAATTCAATGCCATAATTGTTAAAGTCTCTGCCATGGGGCTTGATGAGAGCTTTCTTGGAAAAAGGATAGATGGTGGATTGGTTGAGAGGCTTTTGAAAGTAAAAGAGAGATACGGAATAAACATTGCAGGCGAGGGTGGCGAATTCGAAACTCTGGTGCTTGATGCACCTCTGTACAGAAGGTCAATTGAGCCGGTTGAGTGGAGAATAAAGAGAGATTCCCTGACATCCCAGCTTGAAATATGTGGTTTCAGATTCACCGAAAAACAGAATTTGTCATCCGAAAAATCTGCTTCGAAGTTCTGAGATTCAAACTGTCGCATTCGGAACTTAATTTACTATTATAAAACCAATCACAAAATAAAACCAGAAATTATGAAAAGCCTTATTAATGTTGCAGCCGGATATGGAATCAAGGTGATGTGAGATGAGCTGTGAAAATGATTTGTTTTGCGGTATAAATACGGCAAAAGATAAGAGTCCCGAAGAAATGAGTGATCTGGAAAAAAAACATCAACCTGTTGTTGATGCCCCGGATAAGGTCAGGGCGGGAGAGTATTTTGATGTTAAAGTTTCAACCGGTGTTTATCTGGCACATCCAAATGAATACGGGCATTATTTTGGATGGATAGAGCTCTACATCGATGACACTCCGGTTGGCAGGGCTGAGTTACAGCCTGTCGTCAGTTCACCAAGCGTTACATTTAAAGTATCAGCCACTCACAGTCATGAAGGTAAGAGGAGGCTGAAGGCATTAGCCTTCTGCAATCTTCATGGTGTCTGGGAAGGAGAAAAGGATATTGAGGTGGAGTGAATGGCCAGGTATCAGTGCAAGGTATGTGGATACGTGTACGATGAAGCTGAGGGAGATCCGGACAATGATATCCCCTCGGGAACGAAGTGGGAGGATTTGCCTGAAGACTGGGTCTGTCCTGTTTGCGGTGCTGCGAAGGAAGATTTTGAGAAGATCGAGTAACCCTTCTGTTTTTATATTTTTTATGCGCGTTCTGAGGTGAAGCAGGTGTACAGAGAGATCAGGCCCGGGATTTACTGGGTTGGAGCTGTTGACTGGGATGTGAGAAATTTTCATGGATACACCACGAGATTTGGAACAACCTACAATGCATACCTGATAAAGGCAGATAAGACAGTTCTTGTCGATACCGTCAAGCATGGATTTGAAGATGAGCTTTTCTCAAAGCTCGATTCCCTTAAGGTTGAAAGAATCGATTACCTTGTTATAAATCACATTGAAATGGACCATGCCGGCTCTGTCAGAGAGGTTCTGGAAAGGTATCCTGAAGCGAGAATCGTCACAAATGTGAGGGGTAAAAATGGTTTGAAGGAAGCATACGGTGTGGATCATGAGACGGTTGTTGTGAAGACAGGTGAGACTCTCAATACTGGGAAAACTCTGAAATTCATTGAAATGCCGCTTATACACTGGCCCGACAGCATGGCAACCTATGTGGTTGAGGATAGAGTTCTGATGCCAAATGATGCTTTTGGAGAGCACTATGCAAGCGAAAGAAGGTTTGATGACGAGTTCAGCGATGAGGAGATGGGAATCGTATTCAGGGAGAGTGCAAAGTACTATGCCAACATAATCCTTCTTTACAGCAAACAGGTAAAACGGATTCTTGAGCAGTTTGAGGTGCTTGAAATTCAGCCTGAAATTATCGCCCCATCCCACGGGATAATATGGAGGAGCAGAATTGATGGAATGGTAAAAAAATACATGGAATGGAGTTCCGGAATTGCTGAAAATCGTGTTGTCATTGCATATGATACCATGTGGAATCACACTATGGACGCCCTTGACAGTGTGGTGGAGGGCATAGAGGAGGTTGGAGTTGACTATGTCATTTACAGGCTCGGTGTATCTGATTTTACTGAGGTAATGACCGACATCATGCTCTCAAGAGGGGTTATAATTGGCAGTCCAACCCTGAACAGAGAACTGTTTCCAACAGTTGCAGCATTTCTGACATACATGAGGGGTTTGAAGCCTTTTGGCAAGATCGCAGGTGCTTTTGGAAGTTATGGCTGGAGCGGGGAGGCAGTCGGGAAAATTGTCGAGGTATTCAACTCCCTGAAGTTCGATGTTGTCAAAACTGTCAGGTTCAAGTTCTCGCCTTCAAAGGCAAGGGATGAGCTGAGGGATCTTGGAAGGTCTGTGGCTGAGAAGGTTAATGATTCTGAGTAAGTCTTCGGATAGTGTCAAGGATCTTTCCGGCTTTTTCTCCGTCCTCACATCAATTCAGTGTAGGGTAAGACTTGCATTCCCTGCCAGCACCCACCTTATTTGGTTTCTCTCGAAAATATCGTGAGTGATTTCAGCACTTCCACGATTCTCTCATCCAGTTCAGCTGCCTTCATATCATCACGTTTCCAAGCAGATGGAGATTTCCGATATTAACATTTTTCAAGTGCTTCTTTGCCCGTTTGTAGCATTCAAAAACCTGATCCTTAGGTGTTACAGGCAGATCTCTCAGCCTGTCATCCGGATGGAATACAAGAAGTGAATACGGTATGCTCTCATCATGATCTGCAATGAATCTGGCTATGCTCTCAACTTCCCTTTCATCCACGTAATATGGAACAAGCAGTGTTGTTGCAGAAACAACCTCAGGAAATTCATTAAACAGGGAAGAGAAATTTTCCAGCACCTGTTCATTGCTCCTTCCGGTGAGAATTTTATGAAGATCGGGATTCCAGGCTTTCAGATCAAATTTCACTGTTCCACCACTTGCATGGCTGATTTCTCCAGCCTTTAAAGCGAGCCTCCTGTTCCCGGCTCCATTCCACTCCCAGCATATCATCACATCATCCCGGAGCTCAGTGATTTTCCTGCTGAAGTTTGTTGCAAATTCAATCTGGGGCTCAGGGGAGCCACCAAAATGACATATGCATCTTACATTCTTTCTCATTGCCTTCTGGATCAGCTCCTCAACTCTGACAGTTTCTGCAATTTCCACATTTCTGTGGCTCCAGTTCTGGCAGTAGAGGCAGTCAAAATTGCATCCGTAATAGAAAACTGCAAGGTTGTATCCTTTAATCCTGCTTCCTCTGCAGAACCAGGCATTGCAGCAGTTTGTCGGTAGTGGATCAAGATATGCATGAAGTAAGGCACGATCTGACACTGATCTTGATTTTACCACTCCGTTTTCCCTGTATCTTATTCTGCAAAGACCCATCCCATCTATTCTGCATCTGTTTGAACATATCCGGCAATCTCCACCTCCGATAAGATGAATACCCTCATGTATTCTTTCCGACAACTCCCCATGTTTTCTTGCACACTCAGGACACACTGGAATTGTCTTTGACGGGCATGGATTTCTGCAGATCAGACACTCCATAATGTGATTTTTCCTAAGGACAATAGATAAAGGTTTTTCTATCTGAGGATCTGGCCTACATCCTCGAATCCCTGCCTTTTCCCCTTTCCAGCCTCCCTTACGAGTCTCTCAGGGTTTCTCACAAGGTCGACAGCGTTTCTCACGTGTTTCCTGACTCTGTTTTCTGCAATTTCAAGGAGCATTTTTTCATCCTCTGCCTCATCCTCATGAACGGTCACATCGATAATGTGTTTGTTTGTCATGAGCTCTGCAAAAATCTTTCCAATGGATAAAGCCAGATAGCTGAGAGCATCTTTCTCAGCACTTCCAACCCATCCTAAGGTGATAACAGTATCGCACCCCTCCTCTTCAATCAGTCTCTTCGCTTCAACGGGAATATCCTTTATTCCAGGTACGGTGCGTCTCACGTAATTTATTCCGGCATAGTTCTTCAGCTCGTCTATGGCAATCTTCCCCATGTCTATCCTCGAAAATGTCGTGTCAACTATACCAATTTTCATCTCAGAGCCTCCATTGCAGAATGGATTGCTGGATTGCAGGCTTTATGCCTGAGCAGAATTTCTTCCACTGCTGAAAGAGTTGCGAGAAGATCTCTTTTGGTGACATTTCCCATGTGACCTATCCTGAATATTTTCCCCTTGAGATGCTCCTGACCGCCAGAAATGGTGACTCCATACTCTTCTTTCAGTGCTCCTCTCAGCTCTCTGTCAGTAATTCCTTTCGGCAATTTTATTGCAGTTACCGTGTTTGAATAGCGGGAGTATTCGTCGAGCCTGGGAAATAGATCAAGTCCTGCATCGAAGGCCCATGTTCTTACTGCATTGGCAAGCTTTCTGTGCCTGCTTATTCTGTTCTGGATTCCTTCTTCTTCTATTATTTTCAGTGCCTCTGCCAGTGCAAGGAAAAGCGGGATAGCCGGTGTATAGGGAGTTTGTTTTTCTTCTGCTTTCTTCACGTAGGCTTTCAGATCAAAATAGTACGGAACCTTTTCGCTGTAGAACTCCCAGGCCCTGTCTCTCACGGCAACAGCAGCCAGACCCGGTGGAGCGCCTATGCATTTCTGGGAACCAACAACGGCAACATCGACTTTCCATCTATCCATCTCCACAACATCTCCACCAATGCTTGTTATGCCATCCATTATGACAAGCGCATCGTACCTCCTGGCAATTCTTGCTATCTCCTCTGCAGGATTCAGAATTCCCGTCGATGTTTCATTGTGGACAAATGCAATGGCATCACTTCCATTTGCAAGGCTCTCCTCAACCCTCTCGAGATTGATGCTCTCGCCCCAGTCAAATCTCAGGTGATCCACATCGACATATTTTGAGGCTATTTTTGCGAATCTCTCACCGAATTTTCCATTATCGATGCACGCTATTCGTTTAACTTTTGAAAATGAGGCAATTGCAGATTCCATTCCTGCTGTACCGCTTCCAGAGATGATGGCAATATCTCCATCTGTTCCAAACAGAGGTTTTAACTGATTTATGCAGAAGTGGAAAATCTCTTCAAAATCCGAACTTCTGTGACTTATCATCTGTCTTGCCATTGCTCTTATAATTCTTTCATGGAGCTTTACCGGTCCGGGTATCATCAGCAGACCATCATCCATGTAAGAATCAGATTACGGACGCTAAAAATACTTTGTGAATTTTTCACTTTCTGCCTTCCTTAAACAACCACCTGTTCATCATGTCAGGAAATCGTGGCAACTCCTGCAGGATAATCCTCTCCAGACCCTAACCGGTTTCGGCCTTTTCCACCTCATACTTGCTGGGACACTTCAGAAGCAAGTCCTCTGCGTAAAATACCCCATCTTTGTAGTCTCCTTTGACAACAGCTGGGATACCTTCCTGATAATTTGTAATAGAACCCCTGTATCTCACAACCATCTCGGTTTTTCCATCACTCAATCTGAATATTCTTGTGTTGTTTTCGAAAAAGTATGATGTTGAATTGGGTACTATTGTTCCGTTAACCTGAACGTTCTCAGCGTAGCCCTTTTCCACCACCTGTGAAACGGAGAGATAGGGACTCAGACCCTTGTTGAATGAGACTATAATCAGCACTGAAAAAACAATTACTGAAATCCCCACAAGGAGCTTAACCCTGTTGCCCTTTTCCATGTTCTCTATTGGGTGTAAAACTAATTAAAACTTTCTGGCATAATTAAATATTTGAAAGTGGCTCAGCACTCAAAACCCTCATCATCTTTTCAGCGGGGCCCTTTCATCATCGCCACACATCTCCCTGAGACCTTGCATTTAACAATAACGCTGGCAGTGGAGAAAGATATATAACATTGAAATCTTTAACTTAATTTTATATGAGATGCACAGTTGCGATGCTCAAGGATGTTGGGAAAAGAGTTGTTGAAAGAAGTCAGATTTCTTTCAGAAACGCTGTGTTTAAGAGTGCGGATCAGGCTTACTGGAAGGTTCTTGTTTCCGAGGAGAACAGAAAGGTTAGGAAGGATAAGCTTGAATTCATTAAAATCAGGAAAGTTAGACTCCCTCCAAAAAGCACTGTTGCACCCCTCTCGATAATAAGACATGCCTTTGGCACGACCGTTGATGTCCTTTCCACCGAGCTGAAAAAAATCGAGGAAACGAGAGAGATAGGCCATGCCATTTTTTATCCGATAGAGGATGGAGTGGTTGAGAAAGGAGATGTTATTGGAGTTATCAAGGTCTATCCTGTTAATGTTGGTAGTGTGGATACTGCAGAATATATCAGGAGTCCGGAAATAAAACCCAATCTTGATGAGATTCAGGCAACCATGGTTTACCGGGATGGAAAAAGCATTGTCAGAAATCCGGTAAGAGTGAAAGAAGCGTGGTACTCAAGATGGAATCTTGGAGAGTGGAGGATGCTCATCTCTGAAGAAGATGTCAAGCTCATTCCGGGAAATTCAAAGCTCATAAAAGTTAGAAACATTGAAATCCCTCCGAACAGCATTCCGGTTCCACTGTATGGCTACAGACCTCCTTTCGGGACAGTTCTGGACATCTTTTCACCGGGCAGACCGAGAAAGATTGAGGAGAGAAAAATCATAACCCATGCGCTGTTTGTCCCCTTCGAAGAGGCTGAAATAAAGAGTGGTGATGTTATCGGAGTCATCAATGTTTACAGTGTTGCTGTAGGGGGGATGGTGGAGAGCATAGCTCCATTTTTAACGGTATCCGAAACGGGAAATGTGGTTCTCAGAGAAAATGGAAAGCTGATTAGGATTGAATTCGAGCACCGGCCATTTTTCTTCAGGAGAAGTGCCTTAGGATATTTCAAACCCATCATCAGCACAGAAACCGTGAGGGTTAGTGCAAATGTTCCGGAAAAGGTTATGGTGGAAAAGATAGACATCCCCGCAGGAACAATCATCCAGCCAATGAGCGGCAAGGCCCATGCACATGGTGTTGTGATAGATGTTGAGTTTGAGGAACAGAGGTTTGTGGAGGATGACAGGGTTATTGATAATGCCATAGTTCTCTCCCCTGTTGATGGAGAGATTCTTAGGGGTGACATGATCGGTGTGATCATGCAGTTCCAGATCTCTCCTCTCACCTACCCCGAGATGTTTGTCAAGAGATACAGATGAGGGCACAAACTATTTAAATTGAATTATTCACCGTGTGAACAGGAGGTGTTGCTGTGATCTGGCAGGGAAGAAGTAAGAGGAAGCACACAGGAAAGCTGTACAAGAGGTTCAGAAAAAAGAGGAAGTATGAACTTGGCAGGGAGTACATAGAGGCTCTTATCGGTGAGAGAAAGATAAAGAAGATCAGAGTGAGAGGAGGAGGATACAAGATCAGGCTGTTTAAAGAGAAATACGCAAATGTCTATGTTCCATCCCAGAAAAAGGTTGTGAGAGCTGAAATAAAATCTGTTATCGAAAACAGAGCCCACATCCATTTTTCAAGAAGAAATGTGCTTACAAAGGGGGCTGTAATTGACACAGCACTTGGGAAAGCAATCGTTACAAACAGACCCGGACAGGAAGGAATTGTAAATGCTGTTCTGGTGGATTAAAACTGTTTTTCAAAATTCTTATTGTTCAATTTTCACAGACCAAATGCCCCTCCAAGCATCCTTTCTGAGCTTCCTGTAATTCTTAACTGCAGGACTTTTTTTCAATTAATAATCGTTGTAAATCTTATGTCGTTTGATAAATTTTTCCTTAACAGGCTTCTTTTTTCGTTTTAAGAGAAAATTATTAATAATCTTACTTTGAAAGGGATTACATAGCATTCTTTCTCTGATGGGGGTGATTAATTTGGCCGAACCGACAAGGGAACTGCTCTGGGGAGTTGGTGAAAGCATAGTTCTGAAACTCCATTACGTTCTTTTTGCAGTTGCCACGATCATCTTCATTGCAGGTGTTTTCAGATGGTACATGATTTTAAGAACAGGCAGAAATGATGAGGATCGTTTTGACGATCTCGGTAAGAGATTCTACTACGTTATCAGAGATGGTCTTGCATTTGTTAGACTTTATCTCAGGGAAGAAAGAACAGGGATCATGCATTTGCTGGTCCTGTGGGGTTTTGTTCTCCTTACCATTGGAACTCTCACTCTCACTGTGGCGAAGTACATAACCTCTGATTTTTTCAGAGGGTACTTTTACTTAGTCTTTGAGGCAACAATGGATCTTGCAGGTGTTGCACTTTTTGTCGGGCTTTTAATTGCTATACATAACAGATATTTTTCAAATTCCACGAGATTTGCAAAGAAATGGGAATTTGCAAGAGACGATGGACTGGTTCTGGTTCTTCTACTGCTGATAACCATCCTCGGATTTGTTGTTGAGGCACTCAGAATTGCAAGCGGCATGCCTGCATTTACCGCTGTGGTTGGTGGAGCGGTTGCACTTTTCGTTCCGTTTGACATCACAGCCTACAGGGTAACCTGGAGTCTGCACTCAATTCTTGGATTGCTGTTCATAGCACTTATACCCTACACAAAGCTTGCCCACATTATCGCAGCCCCACTAAACATTCTGACAAAAACCGAGAGAGTATCTGCAAGATCGATTGAGGATGAGGAGTACATGGGTGCAATAGAGCCAAGGGATCTGCAGTGGAGAGATATGCTGTCAAGCCTTGCATGCATGAGGTGCGGGAGATGTCAGGACGCATGTCCTGCAACAAATTCAGGTACTACTCTATCTCCGATGTTTCTCATGCAGAACATAAGGAGAACTCTCGATAAGAGCTTTGATTTCGCCGGAAGGCAGAAGAATGATGAAGTTCTCCTTCTTGACACCGTCCTTGATATGGAGGCTGTCTGGGCATGCACCACATGCAGAGCATGCATGGAAATGTGTCCTGTATACATAGAGCAGATGGAAATAATTGGTGAGATGAGGAGGGGAGTGGTTGAAAGTGGAGAGGCCCCTCCTGACATAAGAGACTTTCTGACAAATGTGCAGAAACAGAAAAATCCATGGGGAGAGGCAAAGTACAAGAGAGACTCATGGGCAAAGGGACTTGATGTGCCTCATGCGAAGAATGCTGAATTTGAGTGGCTATGGTGGGTTGGATGCGGGCACGCCTTTGATAGCAGAAATCAAGAAGTTGCAAGAAAGCTCGTCAGAATTCTCAATGAAATAGGGATTAACTATGCCACAGTAGGCAGAGAGGAAGGATGCTGTGGAAACGATGTCCGCAGGGTTGGTGAGGAAGGGCTATTCCAGCTCCTGAAGGAGGAAAACATGGATCTCTTTGGTAAATACGGGGTTGAAAAAGTATTTACCACATCTCCACACTGTTTTAACACCTTCAAAAACGAGTATGAAGGTTTTGAATCCAAATTCGTTCTCGAGATAATTTTGGAAGCAGTAAAAGATGGGAAACTGAAACTTAGGCATCCGGTTAACAGAAAGGTGACCTTCCATGACCCATGCTTCCTTGGAAGGTACAATGGAATGTACGATCTGCCGAGGGAAATCCTTGAAGCGATACCTGGCTTGGAACTTGTGGAAATGCCAAGAAACAGGGAAAACGCATTTTGCTGCGGAGGAGGAGGTGGCAATCTCGTCAGAGAGTATCCTGGAGAGGACAGGCCAAACAACATAAGGGCGAGAGAAGCTGGCAGTACTGGAGCAGAAATTCTGGCAGTTGCATGCCCCTTCTGCATGATAATGCTTGAGGATGGGGTTAAGATGGAGAGGCTGGATGAGAGGATGGCAGTGATGGATGTGATAGAGCTTGTTTATCAGGCTGCATTTGGAGAATCCTAAGATTTTTTGCTTTGTTTTTCAATAGAAAGCAGCTCTTCCATTGCCTCACTGTATGAGATGCCAACAAAAACAAACACAAAAAATGAGCCAATTTCAAGCAGGTTATACAGTTTTTGCTCCCCGATGATATTGAACAGGACGGCCATGAAAAAGATGGCAAATGATGACACAACACCAAGAAAAACGTTCAGCGTGTGGGGTGGTGCTATTATAAGACCCTCTTTTATGAGTCTGCTGTATTTCACAGATCTTACAGTTATGTAGGCAAAAACTGGTATGAAAGCAACAAAGAGGGATTCAGAAACGAGTTTTAGAGCAAAATAAACAGATGAAACATCTTTTATCCGATCCATTATCAGTACAAGGACCGATATGTAGATGAGGGTGATTCCGAATTTACCATAAAACACAGTTTCCCCCAGCGTCATATTAACGCATTTCAGCTTCAGCACAGATCTCAGAAGCAGAACCATAACCACCATCATGCCTATGCTGGCAGTTAGATTCAGGTAATAGACGAGTTTTTCGTTCAAGGGAATGTAAAAAGAGGCAATCAGTTCAACAGCCTCAACAAAGCTGTAAACAAAGAATATGAATGAAGAGGCGGTGAAATAGGGCGCGAACTTACTCCATGAAAAGGATGTCATCTGAATCTCCTTTTCATCGCACATGCTTATCATGTACAGCGTGAATATCGATAGGGAAAGACCGGATATGGTGACAGCCTCTCCCACGAACTGATCGGTCATTGCAAAAAATATTGAGTCAATTTAATAAAAGACTTTTGAGGTTTTGAATGTCAACCATCACATCATCGGTGAACTGTGTGAAATGCTGTTAAATTTTATATATTTCCGATTCTGATAGTGGCACAATGAAAATAGTGCACATTTCCGATGTTCATTTTGGATTTGAACACCTCAGAGATAAGGCTGAAAAGGCAATCAGACAGATAAATGAAATGGAGCCGGACATTGTAATTTTAACCGGTGACATTGGATTGTGGGGAATTCATCACGAATTCAGAGAGGCCTACGATGTGCTCTCCAGTCTAAGATCGGATCTCTTTGCAATTCCAGGAAATCATGATGCCAGAAATGATGGTCTCAAGTACTTTGAGCTTTACTTTGGCAGGCCCAGGAAGAGTCTGAAAACAGATAATGTGGTCATTCTGGGTGTTAACAGCACTCTGCCCGATACAGATGATGGATACATAGGACCCCATCAGAGGGAGTGGGTTGCAAAAATGGTCAGGAAGAACTGCATCAACATAATAGCCATGCATCACCATGTTGTTCCCGTCCCTCATACAGGCAGAAACATGAATGTGCTTATAGATGCCGCTGAAACGGTGGAGGCTTTAACCCTTCACTGCCATGGTGGAATTGTGCTTGCCGGCCATAGACATGTGCCCTACTCCACAAAGCTCCTGAGGACGCACATAATTCATGCCGGATCTCTCAGCTCATACAAGGTTCTGATGCCTGACAACAACTACAACATTATCGAGGTTGGAGAGGAAAGCATAAGTCTCAGGCTCAGGTTCGTCGATCTGGGAGAGGTTGACATAGGAACCTTTACCCTCAAACCGGAAACACCTGAATCTCTGCTCAGGTATCACAGGCTGACCTCAACCATGAAAGTTCTCTTTGTTTCCAAGAAGGATTCCTGTAGAACCAAGCTCGCTGAAGCGATCTTTAACAGATTCTCACCTCACAACATGCATGCAATCAGTGCAGGAACTGAGCCGGGTGAAAAGCTGAACAGCATTGCAGTGGAGATGGCAGAAAAATTCAATTTGGAACTCACAAAACCAAGAAAGCTAACTGTGGAAATGGTGGAGGATGCCGATTACATTGTATCATTTGATGAGGATGTGGAGGGAATTGATGTGAATGAGATATGGAAAATTGAGGTTCCAGAGTCAGAGAATGAGTTTGGCATGGTGTTGCAGAAGATCCAGGAAAACGTGAAACATTTGGTGAGACAGCTCCTCATGACATGACCATCTGTCTGTTGAAGTGTTCGAAGGCAAAATCAAAAAATGCAATGAGCTTTTTCCTTGCATTCTGGTCGTCTGGTGTACCGGCATAACCAATGTAGACGACTTTCTTACCGTCTATCTCCATCACAGTACCATTTGGATAGAGAATATGGAATTCTGGAGTTCCGGTTGCTCCGAATTTCATTGCAAGAAGTCTTTCACTGTTGAAATCCACCTTTACGATGATAAATCTGTTCATAGCCTCTCTCAGATCACTGTATTTTGACAGGTCTTCAAGGAATGCTCTGCAGACGTGACAGGTATCCGAATGAATGTACACTAATACAGGTCTGTTTTCTGCTTTTGCCCTTTCAAGCCCTTCACCGTAGGTGTAAAATTTAACAGGATAATCTTTTTCACCGGACTGGAGAGGTTGCTGTGTGATGAAAAATATACCTGAAATCACGAGAAGTGCTGCTAAGACATTGGCAACCCTTCTCTGGTCCATGCAACTGTACCTCCATCAAGATTGACTATGTTTCTGTAACCCATCTCGGCAAGCTTAGATGCTGCAATTTTGCTCATGTATCCACTTCTGCAGTACACCAGAATTTTTGTGTTTTTATCTTCCGGTAATCTGTCCACTAATTCCTCAATTCTGTCGTAGGGTATCCATGCGTCTGTCCCGGGGATGTGTTTTTGCCGTGGAACGTGAACATCTATTACAAAAACATCTTCCTCCTGAATCATCCTGTAAAATTCCTTCGGGGAGACTGAGATGAAGGCTTTTTCCTTGGGAAAGAGAATATAGCTGTTGTAGAGGAGAAAAGCAACGATCACACCGATGATGATTGCTGTAATTGTTTTTGTGTTCATATTTTACGTCTTATGTAAAAGTTAATAAATTTTTTGGCTCACTCATTCAGAAGTTATGATATCCTTCACATTCAGAACTCTGATAGTATTGGTGGTTCCCGGCTCTCCGAATGGAAATCCTGAGGTGATGACGGCAGTACTGTCTCTGTGAAGATAACCTCTTTTCAGACATTCTTCAACAACACAGGTCAGGAGTTTTTCGGGACTTGATGAAAGAGGAAGAGCCACCAGCGGAACACACCCCCACACCACTGACATCCTTCTCAGAACCTGCTCTGAATGGGCAGCCACAATTATTCTGACAGGTGGTCTGTATCTGGAGATCTGTACTGCAGATGTTCCTGTTCTTGTGAATGTTATTATTGCATCTGCTTCTGTCTCGGAGGAGATCTTAGCTGCAGAACCTGCAATTGAGCTGGATGTATTTTTCGCTGGATGATCCTGCAGAAATTTATAGATGGATTCAGCTTTCCTTATAACTCTATCCATAACTTTTACAGCTTCAACAGGATGTTTTCCCGACGCAGTTTCCTCTGAAAGCATGAGCGCGTCGCTCCCATCCAGAACAGCATTTGCAACATCTGTAACCTCAGCTCTCGTCGGTGAATTTTGAACCACCATTGATTTGAGCATCTGGGTGGCGGTGATTGCAGGTTTGCCCAGCTGATTTGCCAGCCTGATTATCCGCTTCTGGATTACGGGTATCTCTTCAACCGGCATCTCTATCCCGAGATCACCTCTTGCAACCATCACAGCATCAGACACCCTGATGATCCTTTCAAGATTTTTTACAGCCTCTCTTTTCTCGATTTTTGCTATGATGGGTGTATCCGAGCCTTTTTCGGTTATGATTTCTCTTAAAATCTGTATGTCGTTTGCACGCCTTACAAAAGACTGAGCTATCCAGTCAACACCCTCTCTGATACCGAATTCGATGTCTCTGATATCCTTATCAGTAACAGAAACATCCTTTGAGAGTTCTGAAAAGCTTATTCCCTTGTAGGATGTTAGATGACCACCTTCTACAACTTCCGCCTTGACTTCAGACAAACCTTCTGAAATAACTCTCAGTTTGATAGTGCCATCTGCCAGATAAACGGTTTCTCCCTTTCTCAAATGTTTCAGTATCTCGGGATCGGTTACAGGTATTGTTCTTCCGTCTTCGTGATTTTCAGATGACAGGGTCACAGTTTCCCCTCTGTGAAGTGTTACAGGAGATCTGAGCCTGCCAATTCGGGTTTTGGTCCCTGAAAGATCCATGAGGATTGCCACATGCTTGTTTGAAGTTTCAGAGATGTCTCTTATCTTCCTTATCATTTTTCTGTGATAGCTGTGATCTCCAAAGGACATGTTCAGTCTTGCAACATCCATTCCTGCCGTCACAAGTTCAGACAGTATCTCATCACTGTCAGAGGAGGGGCCGATTGTGCAGATTATTTTCGTAAATCTCATGGATAATAGAAAAGCCGTTAACCTATTAAATTAACTGAGGCAGCAAAAATAAAAGGGGTAATTTGTTTATATCAGCTGCATGAGCTGTGGCACTTGCATATGCCGGTTGATCTTTTTCTCACCCTGACAATCTTCATGGTTCAAAGTTTTTCGTCAAATGTATAATAATGTTTCGGTTGGGGATCTGAGATCATAATTGTAATGTTACCACCCCATCATCATGGGGCAGCCACCATAGCCACCATACCCATATCCGTTTCCACCGTTCTGATATCCAGGATAACCATATCCGGTCATCCATGGTGGGAGATCTGGCCCTTCTGGTTCTTCAGGTATGTCAAATCCAGGCGTAAATCCATTTCCCATCATTCCGTAACCCATCATGGGAAATCCAAAACCGTATCCGTACCCGCCTGTATGGGCTGATGCCGTATAGAGCAGTGCCAGTAGGAGCAAACCGACACCTGCACCGATACCGATTTTGACATGTTTTCTCATTCCACATCACCTCTGAACAAAAACTGACCTTTCAGACAAATAGCTGTATGGGATTAAAATGAAGATGAAATAAAGGTCCATTCTGGTTTAAATGCTTCATCACTCTACGTGAAATTTCAGAAAAACAAATAAAGGACTAACAGATCTTTTTGTTATTTCTGAGTTGATGTATGAAAAAATTGTCAGAAAAATGCCATCAGAGTTTTCCAATCAGTTCCGGACTGACCTTCAGAGTTTCTTCTCCTGGCTCCCAGCTTGCGGGGCAGACCTCTCCGGGATGCTCTCTTGTGTATTTTGAGGCCCTCAATCTTCTCAAAATTTCTGCAGCGCTTCTCCCAATGCTCAAATCATGCTTCTCCATGTGGACGATCTTTCCGTCAGGGTCTATTATGAATGTTGCCCTCCAGCTCAGCCCCTGATCTTCGATGTATGTTTCATAGCTTCTGCATATTTTTCCTGCAGGATCGGCTACAAGAGGATATCTGACCTTTTTTATTGCCGGAGATGTCTGAGCCCAGGCAAAGTGCACATACACGGTATCTGTTGAGATTCCAAGGATCTCTGCTCCCTCCTTCTGAAATTCATCGTAGTATTCCGCAAGTTCTTCAAGCTCTGTTGGACACACAAAGGTGAAGTCTGCCGGATAGAATGCAAGAACCACCCATTTCCCCTGTTCAATGTATTCACTCAGTCTGACCGATTTTATCTCTCCATTCTGATACGCTTCAGCCTCAAAATCCGGTGCCTTTTCACCAACATTTACCATTTTCGCACCTCCTTAGTTGTTAACATTTACAAAATAGTATACTTTATAAACTTTTCGGATACTTTTTTGAAATGAACGATACTTCAGTCTATGCTGCATAACATTGCATCATCATCAGAAACAGGAGAGAAGCACCAGTCAGAAATTTTCAAGGAATTTTTCTCTGTGAATTAATTCCTTTATAAATGCATTCATGACCTTTATCTCGGCCTTCCTCAGGTGGTGAAGGCAGGTAACCTTGGAAATCTTCAGCTCATCTGCCAGCTGTGTGATGTTTTTTCCTCTGGGCCATGAATAGTACCCCCCTCTGTATGCCCTCACAAGCATTTCCTTTTGCTTCAGTGAGAGTTCCTTCATGACACTCTCAAACACCCTATCGTAAGCTTCGGTTTTCAGAGAAGTAAGGTTCGTTATACTTTCTATTTCAATAGTGTAATCGTCAAGACTGTTCAGTCTGTCAGAAATCCTTTTCAGCACCTTGGGGAGGTTTTCTCTGTGGGTTATAACTGTCCAGTATTCACTACCACCGTAAACGGTAACCTCAAGGGGCATCATCTCGCACTTCAAAACCACATCGTAGAATGAATGGCTTGCATCAACAACCGCATGCATTTCTGCAGAGTTTCCATGGGATGCCACAACCTCTATGTCTGAGAGAGGGTAACCGTGAAATTCCTTTTTATAATTTTCAAGGAATTTTTTTAAGGTATCCCGATTACCAGAACTCACGACAAAATTAACCCATATTTCATTTCCGAATCTGTATCCTCCATTGCTTACGAGACAGAGACCGGGATACCTCTCTGTCAGGGGTGAGGCCCAGCAGTCAGGATGGGTGGTTTTGATCTCAATTTTTTTAAGCATCGGACACTCTTACCCCATCTTCTATAAAACATTTTGTTTTATCGATCATGAACAATACTCATTTCACTCCGAGATCTGGATAGATCATAATTGGTGGAGAGGCCTAATATGTAATAGAATACCTTTATCAAGCGATTCAGACCATAAAATACTGATGAAACCGGTAGCAGTTCTTGGTGGGGGAAATGTCGGGCAGGCGATGGCTGCAGATCTGGCATTGAAAGGGTACAGGGTTCATCTGTACGAGCTTCCTGAGTTTGCGGAAAGAAGTCTCGGTGATGTACTTGAAACCAGAAAGATCGAGCTTGGTGGGATGCAGCTCAACTTCAGGTGGTTCAGAAATGAGGGGGTTGCGGAGATAGATGTGGTCACAACAGACATGGAGGAGGCGCTGAATGGGGTGGAGCTCATTTTGGTCTCTGTACCTGCGGTCGGTCATGAAACCTTTTTTGAGAAAATGATCCCGTTTCTGGAGGATGGCCAGATAGTGAGCCTGTTCCCTGACAACTTTGGAAGTCTCATTCTCAGAAAGATGCTGAGGGAAAGTGGTGTTGGGGTTGTTGTCGGTGGCTGGACGTCCGCACCTTACGGTGTCAGGCTCACAGAGCCGGGAAAGGCTGATTGCTTGGTAAGAGCGTACAGGCTCAGGGGAGATGCACTTCCCTCAAAGGACTGGGACGCATTCATAAGGGCGCATGAAAACCTGCCTTTTCTGGTGCCGACAAAGCTTGAGAGGGCAGACACGGTTGTTGGTGTTGGGATGGAAAACCCCAATCCCGCAGTCCACGTTCCGGGATCTGTGCTGAATGTTGGTGCGATGGAGGTTTCGCAGATGGAGGATGTCCTGGGGGTTGGAAAGGGCGAGTGGTCTCTCTACAGACACGGGATGAGTCCATCTGTTGTGAGGGTTATCGAGGCATTTTACGGTGAGCTGGAGAGAATAGCGGAGTCGATGGGAATATCAATCATCAGGTACTCGAAGGAGCAGTTCTACCATAAGCACAGCATAATGCACGAGTCATTTCTGGCTCCGTTTTACGAGGCGTCACCAATCATGGGCATAAAGGGCCCGTTAAGCGTTCAGGACAGATACTTCACCGAGGACATCCCCGTAGGAACCGTGACCTACTGGCATCTTGCGAGAAAGTTCGGGGTTGATGTGCCGGTTATTGAGTCGCTCATAAGACTCGGATCTGTTATATGCGGAAGAGATTTCCTGAGTGAGGGAAGAACGCTTTCGGATTACGGACTTGATGAGATGAGCAGGGATGAGATTGTGAGGTATCTCAAATACGGGCAGAGCTGAATTCGGTTATTCTGCTCTTTCATCCTCCTTTGTTAATTTTTTACCATACTCTTCAACGTTTTTTCAGGACACAGAAAGGGATAGAGATGAGTTATTGCTGATGGTTTTCTCTCAGATCGATGTTCAGGAGTCGTGGATTATTTATCATGTTAGTATGACAGGTTATAGTGAGCTTCCGAGCATGTTACAGATCCAGCTTAAATATTTCCCCTCTTAGGAATCAGCATGTCTGCAAGGAGATATCTTTACGAATGGGTAACGGAGTCCAGAATTTTCAGAGTGTATTTTTTGCCCGGCATCGTGTTTCAGTCAGTCGTCATTGCAGGCGGATACG
>Ga0256830_1000467_pt1 | contig 32837 bp, 27 predicted proteins | sample 128326metaG_FD_190537 | JGI IMG/M metagenome (GOLD analysis project Ga0256830, IMG submission 190537) | Hydrothermal vent microbial communities from Lau Basin, Pacific Ocean - 128-326 | ecosystem: Environmental > Aquatic > Marine > Hydrothermal vents | place: Pacific Ocean: Lau Basin | collected...
GACGAAGCGGCGCTGTGGGAGCAGGCCCGAAGCGAGGTGGATCCCGCAGACCCCGTCGAGGCCGCCTGGTTCGAGGCTCTCCACGGCGAGCGCAACCGCCGCATGGCCGAGAGGGTGGACCGCCTGCTCCGCGAGCGGTCGGATCAGGGCCTCCTCTTCGCCTTTGGCGCCCTGCACTTCGCCGGACCGGAGGGGCTTCCCCGGCTCCTGGCCCGGCGCGGCTGGACCGTCCAGCGTCTCCCCGCCGCCGCGGAACACTGAGTCTCAGGCGGTGGCGGCGGTGCGCTTCGCCTCGAGCTCGGCCGGCGTGCAGGTGTCGTAGCACTCGAAGGGAAGCCCCAGCTCCTCGGCCACCGCCCGCAGGGCGGCGAGGTGGTCGCCACGGGCGGCCATGGGGTGGTTGCTGTTGAGGAACTGCTCCACCGGACCGCAGAGGCGCAGGTAGTGCTGCGGCCAGTCGGGGCTGCAGCGGGCGCTGCGTTCCCGCCACTGCTCCTCGTCGGGGATGTCGGTGAGACCGCGGCCGGCGCAGAGGTACGGACGGTGGTCGCGGTAGCTGAAGCGCGCCCAGGTGAAGACCCCGGGCACCCGCACCACCACCGAGCAGGTGCCTCCCCCCGCTCCGAAGTACATGGGCGTCTGGCGCTCACTCCAGGCCCCCTCCAGGCTGTCGTGCCGGCCCTGGGCGAAGTACGGCGCCAGGGCGCCGGAGTTCACGAACCAGTAGAGGCCGTCCTTCCAGTAGCGCAGGTCGTGGAAGCCGACCGGCTCGCCTCCGTTCAGGAGCTTCAGGAGCTCCATGGTCACTGCCGCCCCGTCGTCGGCCTCGGTGGCGGCGACCACGGTCTCGCCGTCGCCCTCCGGCCGCAACCGGTTGTTGAGCAGCCCCAGGCTCAGGTCGGTGGCGGGGTAGTGCTCGATCCAGTCGAGCTGGTCCTGGACGCCCAGGAAGTGCAGGCCGAAGCGATCCTTCAACTCCAGGAGGGCGAAGTAGACCTGCATCTGGAAGACCACCTGGTCGCGGGTCAGGTCGCGGGCCGGGTCCTCCCCCAGGCGCAGCTCCATCCCCTGCTCCAGGAGCCAGTCCACGGCCGCCTCGGCGCGGCGCCGGTCCACGGCCTCGGCCATGTGCGCCAGGCGCAGGCCGTCGAAACCGAGGCGGGCCACGCCGAAGACCGAGAGGAAATCGGCCTCGCTGATCTTGTTCCACATCTCCATGGAACGGGGCCCGACGGCGCCGTACAGGCGGCCGCGCAGGGCCTGGACCGCCGCCCGGGCGCGCTCGCGGTCCTCGGCGCCGGGCTCCACAGGCACCGTCTCCAGGGCGGGCGGCGGCAGGCTCCCCTCCTCGAGGAAGCGCCCCAGGGCATCGAGCCATTCCCCGGTCTCGTCGAAGTCCCCGACGAAGAGCCGCGAGCTCCGCACCCCCACGTGTTCCAGGCCGCTCGCCGCCGCCAGGAGGCCGACCGCACCCGGGAAGTCCGGGATCGCCGAGCCGAGGAGGAGCTTGGGGAGCTCCGGCGGAAGGAGAGCCAGGGGAGTGACCGTGAAATCGGGGTAGGTCCAGCCGGCCATGAACACGAGCAGACGCTCGCCGCCGGCGCGGCGGATCACCTCGATACCGCGGGCAACGGAATCCACAGGCCCCTCCGGGTTCAGAAGCCGGGGCTCCCAGCCCAGGGAGCGGATGGCCTCCTGGAGGCGCTGCAACTGCGGGCCGGCGACAGGCAGGACCACCTCGTTGGCCGAGGCCCGGGCGTCGGCAGGGAAGTACAGGTCGACGGTACGCGCCATGTCCCACCGCCATTCTAGGGCGGGTCCGGGCCGGCGCCGGGGAGAGCGGCCAGGTCCCGGCGCAGGCGGCCGTCGAACATGCGCCGGAGCATGCGGACGTCGCCGCGCAGACTCCACCAGGGATGCCTCCAGGTGGCGGGCCGATTCCGCTCGACGGCGAGGTGGCCGGTCCAGGCCAGGGCGTAGGCGAAGGCCGGCCCGGCGGCGAACCAGGCGGGGTGGAGGCAGAGGCCGAGGACGGCGGCCGGGAGCAGTCCCGCGGTCCCCAGGGCGTGCAGAGCGCGGTTGGCGGGGTGTCGGTGTTCGCCCAGGTAGAAGAGCCAGAAGTCCTCGAAGTCCCGGAAGGCGCCCACGGCCTCAAGGGCGGAGGACCCGCTCCAGGCGGGCACGGATGTCCAGGAGGCGCTCGCGGCCGCCGCCGGCCACCTCGGCCGTCGCCCAGGTGCCCGCGGGCAGTCCGGCGGCGGCGATGGCCTCGCGCACGCGCGGCCAGTCCACGTCGCCCTCGCCGATCCGGGCCCAGCCCTGCTCGCGGCCCCAGTCCTTGACGTCGAGCTTGTGGATGCGCCGGCCCAGGGTGCGGATCCATTCCTCCGGCCGGCCGTACTTGCGGTGGTTGCCGATGTCGAAGTAGGAGCCGACGAGGTCCCGGTCCTCGGCACGGGCCGGGATGGCGTCGATGTAGTCCCGCAGGAGTTCGGCGCCCTGGTCCGAGGGACCGTCATGGCGGTAGCAGAACCCGTTCCAGACGTTCTCGATGAGGATGCGGACCGCGTTCTCCCGGGCCAGGGGAAGGACGCTCCGGATCCCCTCGATGGAGCGCTCCCAGACGAGTTCCTGGGTCTCCTCCGGCCCGGTCACCCGCCCCGGCACCAGGAGCACGCTGTCGCCGCCGTAGGCCGCCGCGTCCTCGATCGCAGTGCGCAGGGCCTGCACGCCCCGGGCCCGGACCTCGGGATCAGGGTGGCTCAAGCGCTGGTTCCAGTGGACCGAGTCCACGACCCCGTGCACGGGCAAGCCCGAGGCCTCGCGTGCGGCCAGGACCTCCTCCCGCGTCCAGGCGTTGGGCGAGTCCAGCTCGATGCCGTCGAACCCGCAGTCCCGGACCAGGCGGAAGCGCTCCTCGAGGCTCAGATCCCCCGGAGTCATGCCGACCTTGACCGCGAAACGCAGGTTCAGCGGCCGGTGAGGAGGGTCCTGGAAGCGGGCCAGTGGCAGGACGGCGAGGCCGCCTGCGGCCTGCCGCAGCCAGCGGCGGCGGCTCGAGGCGGAGGGGGAAGGAAGACCGGGCGCGGGGGACTCCATGGCGGGGGCCTCTGTTCTACGGCGGGAGGAAGGGAGTCGGAAGGGATTCCCACGGGGAAGAAGGCCCCCGGCGCCTGCCGAGCCGCATCCGGCCCCCTAGGAAGTTGCTAAGGAAGCCAGAGCCCTCCCTTCCCCACGGAGACCGGGCGGGACAGGATCTTCCTCCGGAAATCCACGGGCCCCCGGGGCCGGCATCTCTTGCGTTCCCCGCGGATGGCCCCCTAGGCTGGAGGGTGCTGGCCTCCCGGCCGGCGGCCGGTCCCCCTGGCCGGCCCCTCCCCCTGCGGCGCATCCCCCTGCGCCGTCCCTGAATCCTCACACCCTGAGTCCCGCGGGCCTCTCAGGGTCCCGGGCACCCCGGCCCCCATGATCTCTACGAGTCTCCGCCGAGGGCGGCTGTACGCCGCACTGCTGACAAGCCTGCTCCTGCCTCTCCCCCTGCTCCACGCCCAGGGCACGCTTCCGGGCGACGCGGACGTGGACTACGAGGAGAGTGAACGCACGGTCCAGCCGGCCAGTCCCGAGCCCATCACCCTGAACCTGGGCCACGCCCTGGCCCCTCCGGGCGGCATGCTCGAAGGGGTCGTGAACCCCGCGGTCTCTGACGGCGCCCTCGATCTGTACCTCGAGGGCGGCACCCTCGGGGGGCTGCAGCGCGGGATCATGCGGATGGACGGCTACGATCCCGCCAGCGACGGCCTGCGCACCCTGGGCGAGGCCGAGGAGCGTGGCATGCGAACGCTCCTCACCATCGTCGGCACCCCCTGGGACCTGGCGACGGAGTGGGACGGGCCCGAACTCGGCGACCTGCCGCCCTGGGCGCGTTCGGTGCCCCTCGACATGCAGGAGTGGGCCGACCGCGTGGCCGACGCCCTGCGCGAGCTTCGCGACGATTACGGCCTGGTCCCGGACTACGTCGAGATCTGGAACGAGCCCGACCGCTACGAGTGGTGGACCGGAACGCGCGACGAGTATCTGGAGCTGTACAGCGTGACCTCCCGGACCCTGGACCTGGTCTTCCCGTCGCGGGGCTTCAAGATCGGCGGACCGGGGCTGGCGAGCATCCGCTCTACGGTCGGCGGCAGCGAGTCCCTGGTCCTGAGCCTCATCGATACCGCCGGCGCCATGGCCCTGCCCCTGGATTTCGTCTCCTGGCACCACTACGACGTCGGCGGGGCGGTGCGCTACTACGAGGAGTATCCCCTGGTCGAGGCGGCCCTGCACCGCAACGGCTTCCACGACACCGAGCAGATCCTCTCGGAGTGGAACGTCTACCCGAGCAACCAGGGCAACCCCTACGCCCAGGAACTGGACGGTTCCCACCCCGCGGCTCTGGCCCTGAACATCCTCCATACCGTCGCCCAGGGGCAGCTCGACGGTCACTGCTTCTTCCTGCTGCAGGACAAGGAGAACCAGTTCGGGACCTCGGATTTCCTGATCGGCGCCAACGGGATGGTCACGCTCCACGGAATCCACAAACCCGTCTGGCAGGTCTTCCAGTTCCTCCGCAGCCTCGCCGGCACTCCGCAAGCCGAGGTGAAGTACCCGGACAACGAGTACGGGCTGGGCGTCCTGGCCTTCTACGACGCGCCCGCCCGCAAGGGCACCGTCCTGGTGGGCTGGGATACCATCGAGAGCGAGTGGATCTGGGCCGAGGCCTGCCGCGAGCGCGGAATCGGCGCGCAGCGCGTCTGGGACGCCGTCGAGGCGCTCCTGGCCGCGGAAATGGAGGTGAACGCCGAGAACCTGGAGCTCGCCGGCCTGACCCCCTACGAAGCCGAGGCCGGGGCCGAGGTCTATGCCCTGGCGGTCGAGGCCGAGTGGCTGGAGGAGAACCCGCGGAGTGTCGAGCTCCACATGCCCGGCGTCAGCTCGCTCTCCATTGACCGTGTCTGGCGCTTCGACGCCGAGAACAACAACCCTGCTGCGCGGCGCGACGAGTTTCTGCCCCTGCTCGAGTGGGCGGAGGCCGAGGCCCAGGAGATCTCCTACGGCGACCTGCAGGCCTTTCTGGCCGGTGAGGGCGTGGACATGCCGGATTACGAGGACCTCGGCGAGGGCGAGTTCCCGGACTCGGCCGAGGGTCTTGCCGCCTGGCTCGGCATCGACCTGGACCTGGCCGAGGAGGCCTGGTTCCTGTGGGAGAACTCGCTCTGGACCGCCCGCATCGCCCGTGCCGATGAACTGAACGCCCTGCCGGCGGCGACCCTCGTCGCCACCGACTCCGTCGGCGCCGGAGTCGGCTGGGGTGGACAGACCCTGTTCTTCAGCATGGAACCGGACAGTGTGATCGTCATCGAGTACACGGTCGGCTCCTGAGTTCGGGAGTCTCGGCAGAGCGGGGAGCGGCCGCCGGCGGCTCCCCGCTCGCTGTTTCCGGCCGCACCTGGCGGAGGCGGAGCCGTGACCTGCCCCGGCGGGACTTCCCGGGGACCTCCGTGACAGGTCACGGCCCCGCCTCCGTTCGGCCTGACCGGTCTCATCCCGGCCGCTCCGGGTCCGCAAAGGAGGCGAACACCGCGGGACGGGCGATACCGGCCCGGCCGCGGAACGGGATCGGGAACAGCCATACCATGCAACACCAGGCATCCTGGGCCGGGCGGCTCGCGCTCGGGCTCCTCCTTCTCTCCTCCCCTCTGAGCTCCGCCACGCCGGCTCCCCAGGAGAAGAGCGTGGCAGCCATCGGCGAAGGACCGGTCGTGGTCCGCCTGGACCGCACCCTGCCGCCGCCCCGGGAACGGGTCGAAGGCTTCGTCGAGGCCTACCGGACCTCTCGCAGCGGCCAGCTCTACGCCGGCGAGCAACCCTCTTACGGCGGCCTCTACCGCCTGCAGATCCAGATGGATCTGCCGAATCTCGCGGGCAGTCTCGCCGAGAACCTGCAACTCGTCGAGGATCTGGGCATGCAGGCCTGGCTCACGGTCGTGGGCACGCCCTTCGATCTGGCGACGCAGTTCGAGGACGAGGCCGAGGGAACGCTCGATGCCTATGCCCGCTCCGTGCCCTCCGACCTCCAGGAATGGGCGGACCGGGTGGTGGCGGTTCTCCAGGAGTGCGAAGAGGAGTCCGGACTCCTGCCGGACTACGTCGAGATCTGGAACGAGCCGGAGCGCGCGGAGTGGTGGAGCGGCACCCAGGAAGAGTATGAAGAACTCTACGCCGTCGCCGCCCAGGCCCTGGACCAGGCCTTTCCGGAGCGCGCGTTCCGGATCGGCGGCCCGGCGCTGGCCGGAGCCACCTCGACCTTCGACGGCGAGGAACCCTTCCTCCTGGAGTTCGTGGACGCGGCCATCGCCCGGGAGGCGCCCCTGGAGTTCGTCTCCTGGCACCATTACGACCTCGGCGGTGCGATCCGCTACTACGACGTCTACGAGCAGCTGCAGGAGCGCCTCGACGCCTACGGGCTGCAGGACGTCCTCCGGATCGTGAGCGAGTGGAACCTGGCACCCTCCAGCTTCAACAATCCGGAGGCCGGCGACCTGGACCGGAGTCACGCCGCGGCCATGGCCCTGAACGTCATCGACGCCGCCATCCGCGGCGATCTGGACGGGCAGATCTTCTTCCAGCTCCAGGACGTGGACCAGCAGTTCGGAACCTCGGACTTCCTGCTCGGTGCCCCGGGCCTGATGACCCTGCACGGCATCTACAAGCCGGTGTACCGGCTCCTGGAAGGCCTGCGCCAGGCGGCGGCGCTGCCCGCGGTCGAGGTCGAGTACCCCCTCAACGAGTGGGGCCTCGGGGTGAGCGCCTTCCGCGCCGACCGCTTCGGCGTCCTGTTCGTCGGCTGGGACACGGTGGACGCCGAGTGGGTCTGGGCCGAAGGTTGCAAGGAGCGCGGGGCCCAGCCCGGCGTCCTCTGGTCGGCCGTCGAGGACGCCTTCGAAGAGTACGGAACCCTCAGCGAACAGACCCTGGTCGCCGTCGGCCTGGAGGAGTGGGAGGCTGCGGTGGCTCTGGAGGTCTACGCCCTGGCCCTCGAGGCGCAGGTCGTGGAAGCCAACCCGCGCGAGGTCGAGATCGTCCTGGAGGGCGCCTCCTCCATCCGCCTCGGCGAGGTCTGGCGCTTCGACTCGGCCCGCAACAACCCTGCCGACCGGCGCGAGGAGTTCCTGCCGACCCTGGAGTGGGCCGAAGACGAGGCCAAGGAGTACGCCTACGACGAGACGGTGGCCTTCCTGGCCGAGGAGGGCATCACCGATGTCCCGGACTACGACGACATCGAGGACTTCCCGGAGAACGCCGAAGAGCTCGGGGAACTCCTGGGCCTGAGCGAGTACCTGGCCATCGAGGCCTGGGGGGTCCTGGACAACGCCCTGGAAGAGGGCCGCCTGCTCCACGCCGACGACCTCAACGCCCTGCCCGCGGCCACCGTCCAGTCGGAGTCCGCCGAGGAGGCCGGGATCGCCTTCGAGGACGGCGTCCTGCGCTTCAGCATGGAGCCGAACTCGGTCTACGTCCTCAAGTTCCGGGTCCGCTGAGCCGGGCCGCTACGGTCCTCAGCCGGAATCGCCGAGGACCTCCCGCGGCCGCGCCAGCTCGACGAGCCGGGCGCGGCCGGCCCCCAGGTCCTCCCAGGCCCGGGGCAGCTCGATACGGGCGGCGGCGCAGGTCGGGAAGGGAACCGGCCGCCCGGCCAGGGCGCTGACGAGGACCTCGAGGCCGGGATTGTGGGCCACGAGGAGGACATGGCCGGGCGCCTCCTGTTCCTCTTCCAGTCCGGACACAAGGTCGCGGATCCCCTCCGGAGGCGCCAGGTAGAGGCGGCGGTCCAGGCGCAGGGGCGCCCTGCTCCCCAGGGACTCGCGCAGGAGCTCGGCGGTCTCCTGCGCGCGCCGGGCCGTACTGCTCCAGAACAGGTCCACCGGCGGTTCAAAGCCGCGCAGATACTCTCCCATGCGCGGCGCCGTGCGCAGGCCGCGCCGGTTCAAGGGCCGCTCGTGGTCGTCCAGACCTTCCTGCTCCCAGGAGGACTTCGCGTGCCGGACCAGGGTGAGCCAGGGCATGCTCAGCCAGGGTAGCGGCCCAGGAACCACTCCCCGTAGCCGAGGAGGAAGAGAAGCTCGCCCCAGAGGGCGTGCAAGCAGGCCAGGCGCAGGAGGGAGCCATGGCGGGCGTAGTCGGCGGCGAACCAGAGCCCCCCGGCCAGGCTCAGAAGAGGGGCCACGGCGTTGCCAAAGAAGAGGTGGGCCCAGGCGAAGACGACAGCACTCACGGCGATGCGCACCCCAAGGGAAGGCCAGAGAACCCGATAGCGGTGGAAGAAGAACACCCGGAACAGGAGTTCCTGGGGCAGGACCGAGGCCAGGGGGTAGAGGGCCGAGACCAGGAGCCAGAGGACGGGCTCCTCCCGCGGCAGCCGGAAGAGGCGTTCGGGCGCCAGCAAGGCCAGGGCCAGGGCGAGAAGCGCAGCGCCGGCCGCCACGGCTGCGAGAGTGCGCCGGTCCAGGAGCGGCGCACCCCAGCCCCGTCCCAGGTGGCGCCGCGGAAAGGCGGAGTCTCGCAGAAGCACCCGCAAGGCCAGGACACCGGCCGTGAGCAGGAGGGGGATCAGGAGGACCCCCATCCACGGCCGCAGGAGGACCGGCCCGAGAGGCAGGAGGACGAAGAGGAGGACGAACTCCCGCCGCCGGGCGCGCCGTAGCGACGCGCCGCCGCCCTCAGGCATTCACCGCCGCCAGCCGTTCGAGGACCATGTCCCCGATCTCGTCCGTCGCATGGGCGCCGGCCTTGAGGCTGCGGATCCGGCCGCCTTGCAGCAGGTCGGCGATGCTCGCCTCGACTGCGGCGGCGGCCTCCTTCTCCCCCAGCCAGTCCAGCATCATTCCGAAGGCGGCGATGCTGGCCAGGGGGTTGGCGGTGTTCTTGCCGGCGGCCTTGGGGAAGCTGCCGTGGATCGGCTCGAACATGCCGAAACGGCCCGGATGCAGGTTGGCCGAGGCGGCGATACCCATGCCGCCCTGGATCATGGCTCCGAGGTCGGTGATGATGTCTCCGAACAGGTTGGTGGTGACCGCCGTGTCGAACCACTCGGGGTTCTTCACCATCCACATGCAGGCGGCGTCGATGTAGGCGTGATCGGTCTTGACTTCCGGGTATTCCTGGGCGACCTCCTCGAAGACCCGCGTGTACAGATCCTGGGCGCGCACGGCGTTGGCCTTGTCGATCAGGGTCAGCTGCCTGCGCGGCCGGGTACGCGCCAGGTCGAAGGCGAAGCGGATGATCCGTTCGGTTCCCTTGCGCGTGTAGACCATCGGCTGCATGGCTTTCTCCTCGGGCGTGCCCTGGTTCTCGAACACCGGTTGCTGGACATAGGCGTCCTCGGTGTTCTCGCGCACGATCACCATGTCCACGTCCTCCGGCCCCTTGTCCTTGAGAGGGCAGAAGCGTGCATCGTAGAGCTTGATGGGCCGCAGATTGACGTAGAGGTCCAGATCCCAGCGCAGGTGGCCGATGATGCCCCGCTCGATGAGGCCGACCGGCGCCCGCGGATCGCCGATGGCGCCGAGGAAGCAGGCGTCGTGCTGCTGCACCTCCTCGAAGGCCGGATCCGGAAAGATCTCTCCGGTCTCCAGCCAGTGCTCGGTACCGAAGGGGTACTCCGTGACCTCGATGCCGAAGCCGAAGTGCTCGGCAGCGGCGCGCAGGACGCGCAGGCCCTCCCGGGTGACCTCGGGGCCGATTCCGTCCCCGGCGATGACGGCGATGCGGTGGGTTGTGCTCATGTCGGCTCAGGGGCGGAGACCGGCTGGCCGCGACGGGCGAAGAGGCCCGGCGTCCAGGCGGTGATGCGGCCGGTGAAGGCCGAGGCAGCCACAGTCAGGGGCGAGGCCAGGTACAGTCTGCCGGGGCCGCTCCGGCCCTGGAAATTGCGGTTGATGGCGCTCACCGTGACCTGCTCCGGCGAGTGGCTGACGCCGGGCCCGCAGCCGATGCAGGCGCCGCAGCCCGGGTGGATGACGCGCACTCCAGCCTTCTCGAAGAGTTCCACCCAGCCGCGCTCGCGGGCGTAGCGCTCGACCTCGAGGCTTCCGAACTGGATGTAGAACTCGACGCCCTCGGCCACTTTCAGGCCGGCGTCCACCGCCTCCTGGACGACCCGGGCATAGAAGGCGAAGTCGTCGATCTTGCCGGCGGTGCAGGATCCGCCGTAGGCGATGTCGATGGGGACCTCCCCCAGCTCGCGAATCCGGCGGCCGTTGGTCGGGTCGCTCGGGATGCCGCGATCCGGATCCCCCGGATCGGCGACCATGGGCTCGATCCGCGACAGGTCGATGAGGTGGACACCGCCGGGGTACTCGGCATCCGGGTCGGGGGACACGAAGCGCACCCGCAGCTCCTCGGCGGTCCGCCCGGGACGCCGCTCCAGGAGCCACTCCAGGGTGCGCTCGTCGGCCTCGCAGATCCCGGTCTTCGCGGTGCACTCCGTGGCCATGTTGCAGAGCGTGGCGCGCTCGTCCATGGACAGAGCGGACAGGCCGGGTCCGCCGAACTCCATGCACCGGTCCAGGGTCGCCTCCTGACGCGCGTAGTGCAGGAGGATCCAGAGCATGACGTCCTTGGCCGTGCAGTTCTCCGGCAGCTCCCCCGTCAGTTCGAAGCGGATGGACTCCGGGACCTGCACGAAAGTGAAGCCGCTGTGGGCGAGGGCTGCGTACTCCGTGGCGCCGACGCCGTAGGCCAGGGCGTTGTTGCCGCCGCCCATGCAGGTGTGGCTGTCCGTGGCCTGGATGAAGTCGCCCGGATCAATGAACTCCTCACGCGCCACCTGGTGGCAGATGCCGGGGCTGATACCCTCACGGGCGCTGTAGTCGCGGACGCCGGTGTGCCGCTGGAACTCCCGCTGCAGGTTGCGCAGCGTCTGGATGCGGTCGGCGAAGGGCTGCATCCGCGGCACGCCGTCGGCGTAAAGCAGGTGGTCCTCGAAGACCGCCAGCTTCTCGGGGTTGCACACCCGGTAGTCCTCGCCGAACTCCTGCTGCAGGAAGGTATGGACCTGGGCGGTGGTGAACTCGTGGCTGTAACCGCCGTCCACCTCGGCCAGGACCGCATCCCCGGGCTTCACATGGCGCGGTTCCTTCCCGCGCCCGACGAGCTTCGAGGCGATAATCTTCTCGAACATCGTCATCGGCCGCGGCCCGGTCTCCGGCAACGGCACCTCGATCTCCCCGGCCTGCAGGCGCCGGGTGAAGGGGAACAGGCCGCCGCTCTCCAGGATCAGGCGCGTGACCGGATCGTAGCGGGACGTGAACTCCTCCAGGGGGATGGCCTCTCCGGCCTGCAGCCGCTTCAGCTGCTCGTGGTCCCCCATCAACTGCCCGAGATTGATGTTGTTGCGCTCGTGGATGGGCGCGAAGCTGGCGGCGATGACGATGCGGATGCCGCACCAGCGCTCCGCCTGCGGGGCGGTCTCGCGGCTGCTCCCGGTGCCCTTGCGGTAACCGCTGACGATGACCTCGAAGTTGCCATCCATCAGCGCCCGCTCCCGGAACACCCGCTCTCCCTCGTGCATGAGGCCGGCGTAGGCGTTCAGGGCGATGTCCTCCGGCCGGTGGTGAAAGCAGACCCAGGCCGGCGTCATGACATCGGTGTTGATGTCGTCCAGGAGGTCCTCAACGCTCAGGTCCTCCATTCGCAGGTCCAGCCCCTCGTAGAGCTGCTTGCGGATCAGGTCCAGGTCCTTGGTCAGGAACAGGACCCGCTTGCCGGGACTGAGGCGGACCTCCGCGGGCGGCCAGGCCTGGCTCATCGGTCGCCGCGCCTCAGCCCTCGCCCCGCTCCACGAGCATGGCAATGCCCTGGCCGCCGCCGATGCAGGCCGAGGCCATGCCGAAGCGCGCTCCGGCGCGCTCCAGCTGGTGGTAGAGGGTCAGGACCAGCCGTGTGCCGGTGGCGCCCAGGGGGTGGCCAATGGCGACGGCGCCGCCGTTGACATTGCACTTGTCCCGGTCCAGTTCCAGGGCCTTCTCCACCGCCAGATACTGGGCAGCGAAGGCCTCGTTGATCTCGAAGAAGTCCACCTGGTCCTTGGTGATCCCGGCGCGCTCGCAGGCCTGCTGGATGGCGGGCACCGGCCCGATCCCCATGCGCGCAGGGTCCACGCCGGCCAGTCCCCAGCTGCGGATCCAGGCGCGGATCCGCCAGCCCTCGCGGCGCGCCCGTCCCGCCGTGGTCACGATCAAGGCTGCGGCCCCGTCCACGATCCCCGAGGCGTTGCCGGCGGTCACCGTCCCGTCCTTGCCGAAGGCCGGGCGCAGGCGGCTCAGGGCCTCGAGGCTGGTATCGGGCTTGATGTGGTCGTCAATGGCGACCTCCACCTCCTCACGGCCGCGCTTGACCTGGACCGGAACGATCTCCTCGGCGAAGGTCCCGTTCTGGACCGCGGCCGCCCCCAGGCGGTGACTGCGCAGGGCATACTCGTCCTGGTCCTCCCGGCTGATGCCGAAGTCCCGCGCCAGGTTCTCGGCGGTCTGGGCCATGAAGAAGCCGCAATAGGGGTCCAGCAGGGACTCGAAGAGGTAGTCGTTCAGGGGCGGGTTGGCACCCAGGCGGAAGCCCTCGCGGGCGCCGCGCAGGACATGGGGTGCCTGGCTCATGTTCTCCATGCCGCCGGCCACGCAGACCTCGGCCTCGCCGGCCAGGAGGGTGTGGCAGGCGGAGACGATGGACTGGATCCCGCTTCCACAGAGCCGGTTCACGGTCAGGGCCGGCAGGCTCTGGTCGAGGCCCGCCTTCAGGGCGGCGTGGCGTGCGCCGTAGATGGCCCCGGCCTCGGTCTGGAGAGCGTTGCCCATGAAGACCTGCTCGATGGCCTCGCCGGGGACGCCGGAGCGCTCCAGCGCGCCCTGGATGGCGTAGGCACCGAGCTGGTTGGCGCCGACGTCCTTGAACAGGCCGTAGCCCGGAGTGCCGACGTACTCGGCCATGGCGGTACGGGCACCGCCGACGATGACGAGGTCCTGGTGCATCGGGGGTAGACGGGAGGCTGGAATGCGGAAGCGGCCCGGCGGGCCGGGACGGCTCCGCAGGGCCGCGCATTGTAGTCCTGCCGGCGCGGGCGCTCAGCGCCCCTGGAAGGAAGGCTTCCGCTTCTCCAGGAAGGCGCGGATGCCCTCGTGCCGGTCCTTCGTCGCGAAGACCAGGCCGAAGGCGTCGGACTCGGTGTTCTCGCCCTCGCCCTGGCCGGTCTCCAGGCCGCGGCGCATGACCTCCAGGGCCAGGGCCTGGGCGGCGCCGCCCTGGGAGGCAATGCGCCGCGCCAGGGCCAGGGTGCCCTCCTCGAGCTCCTCCGGGGCGAAGAGCCGGTTGACGATGCCCACCCGCCAGGCCTCCTCGGCCGGGAAGTGCTCGGCGGTCAGGACCCACTCCCGAGCTACGCCGGCGCCGGCCAGGCGCATGAGGCGCTGGGTGCCGCCGAAGCCGGGAATCAGACCAAGACCGACTTCGGGCAGGCCCAGCTTCGCCGCCGTCGAAGCCACGCGCAGGTGGCAGGCCAGGGCCAGCTCCAGGCCGCCGCCCAGGGCGTAGCCCTGGATCATGGCGATCACCGGCTTCGGACAGCCCTCGATCTGGTCCAGGACCGCTTGGCCCATGCGGCTGAAGGCCCGCGCCTCCAGGGGTTCCATCTCGGCCATCTCGGCGATGTCGGCGCCGGCCACGAAGGCCTTGTCGCCGCCGCCCGAGAGCACGATGACCCGCACCGTCTCGTCCACGGCCAGTTCGTCCAGGACCAGGTCCAGTTCCACGAGGACCTCGGTATTCAGGGCGTTCAGGGCCTTCGGCCGCTGGATGACGACCCGGGCGATGCCCTCCTCGAAGCCGACTTCGAGGTGCTGCAGTTCGATGATCTCGCCGCCTTCCCCGGCGGCCGCAGGGCTTTGTTCGCTCATCCTTCCTTCTCCTCCTCGGTTCCGGCCAGGCGCAGGTGCACGCCGGCGATCCGGACCGGGGCCAGGGGCCGGCTGCGCGCGCCGTCACCACCCGGGCCGCAGGGCGTCGCGCACACCCGGTCCACCACCTCGATGCCATCCACGACCTCGCCGAAGGCAGCATACTGGCCGTCCAGGAAACCAGCGTCGGCGTGGCAGATGAAGAACTGGCAGGAGGCCGAGTCCGGGTCGCTCGAACGCGCCATGGAGATCACCCCGCGCCGGTGGCTGCGCGCGGGATCGGTCGAGAACTCGCCCGGGATGGTCCCGTGGGGTCCGGAGCCGGAGCCGGTCCCCAGGGGGCAGCCGCCCTGCATCATGAAGCCCTCGATGACCCGGTGGAAGCCGAGGCCGTCGTAGAAGCCCTCGGCGCAGTAGCGCAGGAAGTTGCGCACCGTCGCCGGAGCGGTCTCGGGCCAGAAGCGCAGGCTCAGACGGCCGGCGGGCTCGCCGCCGATCTCGAGGTCCAGGTCGGCGCGGACCCGGGCCAGTTCAGCGTCGTCCAGGGTGTGGGGGGAGCCGAGGTCGCTCATCGTTACGGGTTCGCCGGGGGAGCGGGAAGGGCGGATCGCGGAGAGGAAGAAGGGAGCGCGGTCAATCCACCCGGTAGACGCGCACCGCCTCGATGCGGCAGGGCTTCTCAGGGGTGGAGCGCTGCGGCCCGCCGACGGGCACTGCGGCCACCGCGTCCACCGCCTCCATGCCACGCAGGACCCGGCCGAAGCTTGCGTACTTCCCGTCCAGGTGCGGGGCGTCGGCGTGGCAGATGAAGAACTGGCAGGAGGCCGAGTCCGGATGCTGCGAGCGGGCCATGGAGATCACCCCGCGCCGGTGGGCGTACTTCGGCTCGCGGCTGAACTCGCCCGGGATGCGTCCGTACGGACCCTCGCCGCGGCCGGTGCCCTGGGGATCGCCGCCCTGGATCATGAAGCCGGCGATGACCCGGTGAAAGCCAAGGCCGTCGTAGAAACCCTCGGCACAGTAGCGCAGGAAGTTGCGCACCGTCTTCGGAGCCTTCTCCGGCCAGAACTCCAGGAGCACCGCGCCGACCGGCTCGCCGCCGACGCTCAGATCCATCTCGACCAGGTAGCTCGCGAGGGCGGCATCGGACACCGCCTGGGCGTCCTCGAAGGCGACCTCGCCCTTCTTGAGGAGCCGGGCGATGCGCAGGTTCCCCACGGTCTTCCACGGCGCTTCGGCGGCCTCCCGGAACAGCAGCTCGGCCGCGCCGGCAGCGCACTCCGGAAGCACCGGCCCGAGATCGAAACGACGCCGCACCTGGGCGCCCTCGGGCAGGGGCCAGGGATCGCCACCGTCGGGAAAGGCACCCTCGTCGAGGCCCGGGAAGGGATGGATCCTGCCGGCGGCGTCGCGCAGGGCCCAGGCCGAGGGCTGGATCCAGGACGGGTGGAAGGACTGTCCGTCCCCGCCCTCGAAGACCACGGTCACGGGCGCCGGTCCCGCAGGCACCAGGAAGGCCTCCGCCTCGACGCGGGGCCCGGCGCCGGCGGCAGGCAGGAGGAGGACGGTGAGAAGAAGGCCGGAGGGCATGGCAGGCACTCAGGGACGCCGGAAGGCCGCGGACATGCCGAGGCCTCCGGAAACGCATAGGGTAGCGAGTCCCCGGCGGAGCTGCCGGCGGCGCATCTCGTGCAGCAGGGTGACGACGATCCGCGCGCCGGTGCAGCCGATGGGATGGCCCAGGGCGATGGCGCCGCCGAGGACGTTCAGACGGCTCCGCTCCAGGGGCAGGTCCTGGAGAACGGCCAGGACCTGGGCGGCGAAGGCCTCGTTCAGCTCCACCAGATCGAAGTCCTCGAGGCCGAGGCCGGTGCCCTCCAGGAGCCGCCGGGTCGCCGGCACCGGCCCCAGGCCCATGCGCCGGGGATCGCAGCCGGCCAGGGCCGCGGCCTCGAAGACCGCCAGGGGCTCCCAGCCGCGGCGTTCGGCCTCCGAGGCCGTGGTCAGGAGCAGGGCCGCCGCTCCGTCGGTGATGCCGCTCGAGTTGCCGGCGGTCACCGTCCCCTCCCCGGGATCGAAGACCGGAGGCAGACGGCCGAGCTTCTCCAGGGTGGTCGAGGGCCGCGGGTGCTCGTCGGCGGCGACCTCGGTCGCGCCGCCCTTCCGCGCCGGCACCGTCACCGGGACGATCTCCTCCCGGAAACGGCCCTCCTCCAGGGCCCGGGCCGCCTTCTGCTGGCTCTCCAGGGCAAAACGGTCCTGCTCCTCGCGGGAGATCCCGCGCTCCCGTGCGAGGAGCTCGGCGGTCTCCCCCATGACCATGTCCGCCAGGGGGCAGAGGAAGCCGTCGCGGTACATGGCATCCACCACCGCCGCGTCACCGAGGCGGTAGCCCTCCCGCATGCGGTCCAGGAGGAAGGGCACCCGGGACATGGACTCCATGCCCCCGGCCACCGCCACCCGGGCTCGGCCCAGGCGCAAGGCGTCGGCGGCGAGCTGCAGGGCCTGGAGGCCGGAGGCGCAGGCCTGGTTGACGGTCAGAGCCGGCGTGGCGTCCCCGAGGCCGGCGCGCCGCACCACCTGCCGTGCGGGATTCGGACCGCAGCCCGCCTGCCGGGCGTGGCCGAAGCACAGGAGGTCCACGGCGCCCTCTCCGCCCTCCTCCAGGCCGGGAATCCGCTGGAGCAGGCCGCGCACCGCCGCTTCGCCCAGGGCCACGGCAGGCAGCGCCGCCAGGGAAGCGCCGAAACGCCCGATGGGCGTGCGCACGGCGTCCACGACGAGGACCGGATCCATGGGCTCGGGAGGGACCGGCAAGGGCCGGACCGGGCGGAGCCTAACCGCCCTCGCCGGATGCGTCGATCCAGACCGGCGAGGTCCAGGCCACCTCCCCGTCCAGGCGCACCAGACGCAGGTAGAGCCAGTCGCCGGCCCGCCAGGGATCGTCGGCGGGCGGCCGGTAGCGGAGCTCCCCACGCTCGAGGCCCAGGGCCGGCGGGTCCAGGCGCAGCTCCACCGTCAGGTACTTCAAGAGGAAGCGCGCCGGCTCCCGGCGCAGCGCGGCGGGCTCCACCTCCCGGGATTCGCCCCGGCTCGTCACCCGCAGCCGCGCCCCCTCCGGCAGCCGCGCCGGGATCACCAGACCGTCCTGGTCGCGGGAGCCGAGCTCCGTGTGGAAGGCGACACGCTCTGCCTCCGCCAGGCGCAGGTGGTCGCCGTCCTCGAAGGCGAAGGGCAGGGGCTCGCCGAGGATCCCGTCCGTCACCTCGAGGCGGAGGTTCCGGGAGCGCCGCGCCTCCCCTACCCGCACCATGAGGAGCTCGGGATCCGAGGGCGGCCCGGCGTCCACCTGAACCACCCGGCCGTTGCGGATCCAGACCACGCGCGCCAGGGGGGCGCCGGCGTCGAAGCGGAGCACCGCCGCGGCGTTTCCCGGGACCGAGCCGCGCTGTCCTGGAAGGAGCGCCCCCAGACGCAGATCCAGGGCCATGGGCGCACTCGCGGCATAGGTCCGGCGCGCGCGCAGGGCTTCGAGGACCCCCTCCCGGCTGCGCTCGCGCACGAGGGCGGCGGTGAAGGCCCGGCCGTTGGCCACGTGGTCCGAGGCGGCGACGAAGCCGAAGCGCCGGCCCTCGCGCAGCCAGTCGAGGGCATGGGGCGCGGCGGGATCGGCCTGGAAGCTGTGCAGGGGCGCGCCGGGCGCTTCGAAAGAACCACGGTTGCCCTGGTACAGCTCGACGACGGGGTGCGGCACCGCAGCCTCCGGCGGCCAGCGGTAGAGCGAACCGGCGTGGGCCAGCTGATGGGGAATGGCCATCCAGTCCTCGCCGTCGAAGGCACGCAGGGGGTCCTCTGGCGGCCCCAGGGCGAAGGGAGCGTCCCGGGCCGCCTCGGGATCGGCGCTGAAGAGGTTGCGGTGGCCGAGGCTGGGGTGGGTCTGCTCGAAGGCCGGCAGGGCCAGGCGGCGGCCCGGCCGGTGGAAGCGCCCGAGGGCACGCATCTCCGCCGCCCAGGCGGCACGATTCAGGTGCTGGTAGTGGTCGGTGATGGCCACGAAGTCCAGGCCGGCCAGATCCCAGGCGTAGCGGTACTGGTCCGAAAGGGTGCCGTCACGGCTGGCGGCGCAACGCGAGAGGTCCGTGTGGCGGTGGAGGTCGCCCCACAGCCGCACATGGCCCGGCGGCACCAGAGCGGGGTCGGGATCCCGCGCCGGCGGCGGCAGGAGCGCCGGTCGGGGCGGCGCCGCCTCGGGCTCCGGCGGCTGCGCCGGCCCCGGCGCCTCCAGCTCGAGACGGAAGAGGAGGACCCGCGGCCGCTTCAGGACGCAGGTCTCCCAGGGCAGCATCTCCTGGACCCGCTCGCCGCGGCCGTCGGTGCTCCAGGCCGCCAGGACCTCTCCACCCGGCCGCGGCAGGAGGGCGACGGTGGCGACGCCGCCGCCGCTCGAGTCCGGCAGGGCCTGGGGCCGGGTCCAGCCCTCCGCGGTCAGGACCCGGAGCCGTCCGGTCCAGCCCGTAAGCGGCAGCTGGCTCCGGACCCGCCAGGCCAGATCCTCCCAGAAGAGGCGGGTGAAGAGCCACAGGCGCCCGCGGGCGTCCACGCCGAGCCGCGGCCGCTCCTCGAAGCCCGCCGCCTCGGGCAGGGCCGGCTCCGGAGCCTGCACGCGGACCCAGGGGCCGCCCTCGGGAGCGCGGGTGGCCAGGGCCAGGCGGCGCTCGCGGTGCAGTTCGTTGCGCCGTCCCCAGTCCTCCGGCGCCTCGTCCCAGGCCAGCCAGAGCCGCCCGTCGGGGGCGGCGGCCAGGCTCGGGTGGAAGGCGTGAACGGCCCCCCGCGGCAGGACCGTCTCCCGGCCGGCCGGGTCGCGGTGCACCACGGCGTAGCGGCCGTCCGCCTCGAGACGGTCGAAGGCGAGGTGCAGGCCGCCATCCGGGCCGCGGGCCCAGGACGGAGACCAGCCCAGGGGCTCCTCGGTGGAGTCCTGCAGGAGCCAGGACTCCCCGCACTCCGGCGCATCCCAGGTCTCACCCGGAGGGGGCATGCGGCCCGGGCGGGCGGCGGCTCCGGCGAGCACGGCGGGAACATCCTCCGGCGGCGGCCCCGCCTCCTGGGCCAGGGGTTCGGAGCCGAGGGGCAGGGCGCGCAGGGCCTCGCCCTGGCGCACGAGGAGCCAGGTCTGAGGACCGCCCTCCGGGGACGGGCGCTCCAGGAAGGCGGGGGCGTCCACGCCCTCGGGTGCCTCGAGAAGGGCCAGACGCCGGGCCTGGACCCGGGGTCCGGGCGCGGACCAGGCGCCCAGGACCAGAGCGGCGGCCGCCGCCAGGAAGGGTGCGGCCCTCAGAGGGCGAGGCATCCGTCCTCCACGGCGACCCGCCCGCCCAGCACCACATGGCGCACGGGATTCTCCCCGAAGGCGTAACCCAGGCCCTCGACCCGGGGGAGATCCAGGACCACGAGGTCGGCGTCGGCCCCCGGCCGCAACACCCCCTTCCGCCCCTCCCAGCCGAGGCTCGCCGCCGCCAGGCAGGTCGCCCCGGCCAGGGCCTCGCGCACGCTCAGGCCCAGGCGCAGGCGCGCGAAGTGGATGGCTTCCGGAAGGCTCGGGGTGTAGCAGGAGCCCGGGTTGAAGTCCGTCGCCACGAACCAGCGCGCGCCGGCATCGAGGAGAAGGCGGGCGGGGGCGTCGGCCTCCTGGCGCAGGAAGTGGGGCACCGCCGGCAGGAGACCGGCAAAGGTCGGAGAGGCGGCCAGGAGTCCGGCGTCCTCCTCGCTCAGGGCCTCCAGGTGGTCGGCGCAATCGGCCCCGAGCTCGACGGCCAGACGCGCACCGCCGAGGGGAGCGAACTGCTCGGCGTGTACCCGCAGCCGCAGGCCCAGTTCGCGGGCGCGCTCCAGGTAGCGGCGCCCGCGCCCCAGGTCGAAGGCATGCTCCTCCAGGAAGACGTCCGCCGAGCGGGCCAGGCCATCCTCCGCCGCCGCCGGCAGGCCCTCCTCGCAGAGGAGGTCCAGGTAGCGGTCGGGGTGATCGCGGTGCTCGGCCGGCACGAGGTGGGCGCCGAGGAAGGTCGGCGAGACCTCCATGCCCAGCTCCGCGGCCGCCGCCCGGAGGATCCGCAGCGAACGCAGTTCGTCCCGCACCGTGAGGCCGTAGCCCGACTTCGCCTCACAGGAGGTCGTGCCGTGGCGCAGCATGCGGAGGAGGTGGCGGCGGACCTCGCCGTGGAGCTCCTCGTCGGAAGCGCGGCGCAGACGCTCGACGCTGGCGAGGATGCCGCCCCCGCGGCGGGCGATCTCCAGGTAGTCCAGGCCCTGGCAGCGCCACTCGAACTCCTCGCTCCGGTCGCCGCAGAAGACCGGATGGGTGTGGGCGTCCACGAAGCCGGGGACGACGAAGCCGCCCCGGGCGTCGAGGCGGCGGCGGGGCGCCCAGCGCCGGGCCAGCTCCTCTTCGGGCCCCAGGGCCTGGATCCGTCCCTCCGCCACCGCCACCGCGGTGCCGGCAGGGAGTTCGCTCAGCTTCGGGATCTCCGCGGCCCGGGGGAGGCCCCCCGGACCCGGATCCTGGGTCAGGACGGCGCCCGCGCCGGTGAGGAGGAGGTCGCAGGGGGCGGGGAACACGGATTCTGGGGGCGGAGAGGAGCGGATTCCTCCAGGAATCCGGGCATCCCGTCCGTTCTATAATCGTCCTGTTCCCTGGCCGGGGCCACCCCCCGGACCCGGAACCCGGGCGACGCCCGGCCCCCAGGCCTCCTTCCGAGGCCCGCCCGCCTTGAGCGAACCAGCGACTCCCATCCTGGCTGCGGCCGGCTTGTTCCGGCCCCCACCGGCAGCCCTGGCTCTCCCCTTCGCCGGGGAGCCCGCCGACTTCGGCCTGCCCCTCCTCCTGGTCGTCCTCGCGGCCCTGGCCGGAGGTCTGCGCGCCCTCCTGGCCTCGCCCGTGCGCCGGAGCCTCCTGGAAGCCCTGCCCGCGGCCCGCCGCCAGGAGCTCGAGGAGTCCTGGACGCGCCGCCCTGGCCTGGCAGCGACCGCAGGGCTGCTCCGGGCCCTCCTTCTCTTCGCCGCCGTCGTGGTGCTCGTGGAATCCCTCCCGGGCGACGCCAGCCTGGCGGCGGATCTGGTGAGCTGGGGCGCCTTCGGCCTCGTTGCCGCCTTCCTCGTGGAGGGGATCCCGACCCTGGTCCAGCAGGGACGGGGCCTGGGCCTGGTCCTCCTCCTCCACCCCCTGGTCCGGGTGCTGGAGCCGCCGCTCAGGCCCCTCACCCGCCTCCTCGCCGCCCTGGTCCGCGGCCTCGGCGGCGCTCCCCTGGGCGCCGGGCCGGGCCGCCTGGCCGCCGACCTGATCGAGGTCGCGGCCGAACTGCTGAAGGACGAGGGCCGCCCCGACCGGCTCACCCCGGTCGAGAAGCGCATGATCGCCCGCATCCTGCGCATGGGCTCGGTGGACGCCGCCGCGGTGATGACACCGCGCACCCGGATCACCGCGGTGCCGGCCGAGGCCACGGTCGCCGAGGCCCTGCGCCTGGCCCACCAGGAAGGGCACAGCCGCCTGCCGGTCTTCGAGGAGGACATCGACCACCTGATCGGCGTCTTCCACGTCAAGGACGCCCTGGAGCACGCCGCCGCGGGCAACGGCGCCTCTTCCAGGGTGCGGGAGTTCCTCCGGCCCGTCCTCTACACCCCCGAGACGACCCTCCTCTTCCCCCTGCTCGAGAACATGCGCCGCGAACGGACCCACCTGAGCGTGGTCGTGGACGAGTACGGGGTCACCGCCGGCGTCGTCACCATCGAGGACATCGTCGAGGAGATCGTCGGCGAGATCAGCGACGAACACGATCTGCAGGACGAGGATCTGGTCCTGGACCGCCCCGGCCCCGACGAGATCCTCGTGGACGCCCGCATGTCGGTCGCCGATCTGAACCGGACCTTCGGCGGTGAGCTGCCCGAGGACGAGGACTTCGACACCGTGGGCGGCCTCCTCTGCGAACGCTGCGGTGCCATTCCCGAACCCGGCGAGCGCGTCCAGGTGGACGGCCTGGTCCTGGAGGTCGAGGAAGCCGACGACCGCCGGGTGCGCCGGGTTCGCATCCACCGCCTGCCGCCCGAGGCCTCCGATGCCGCCTGAGCGGCCGGCCCGCTCCGGCCCGGCCATCGTCCTGCGCCGCTGGCCCTGGTCCGAGAGCAGCCTGCTCTTGTGGGTCCTGACCCGGGACCAGGGCGTCCTGCCCCTGCGGGCGCGAGGCTGCCATCGCCTGAAGAGCGGGCAGCTGGGCAACCTCGACACCTGGGCCCTGGTGGAGATCGCCTGGAAGCCGGCACGGCAGAAGGGCCATGCCGACCGGGTCCACGAACTCCGGCGCTCGCGCCTGCTCCGTCGCTGGTCCGGACTCTCCCGGAGCCCGCGCCACCTCGCCGCCGCCGGCATCCTCGCCGAACTCGCGGAACTGGCCGCTCCCGAGGGCACGCCCTCGGGCCCGGTGTTCCGCTGGTTGACCCGCGCCTTCCAGGAACTGCACGACGCTCCCGCCGCGGAGCGCATCCTCCTGCGCCGCCTCCTCGAGGGACTCGAGCTCCTGGGCATCGCCCCGGACCTCGCCGGGCTGCCGGCCGGCGAGGCCGCGGTCCTGGCCCTGGCCCGGGGCCGGATCCTTGCCGCCGGACAGGCCCGTCCCGAGGACCATCCCCGGCGTCTGAGCCCGGCATCCCTGGAGCTCCTTCGAAGTCTCAAGGCCCTGCCACCGGACCGCCCGACGCCCCTGGGAAGCCGAAGGGAGCGCCCGGAGGAGGAACTCCTTACAATCCTGGGCGATTTCCTGGCCTGGCACCTGGAACGGCCGCCCCGGGCCTGGCGTTACCTGAAGGGCGCGGGCCGGCGGCCCTCGATTCCGACATCCTGACCTTGTCCCCCTCGACCGGCTCTCCGTCTCCGGTTCCTCTCCGGACCCTCCCCTCGGCGCTCCTGCTGGCCCTGGGCGCGGCCTGTGCCTCGCCGCCCGAGGAACCCTACGGTCTCGCGGACCTGGAGCCGGTCCGCTCCCTGGTCGCCGAAGGCCGCTACGACGAGGCCTGGGACATCCTGGAGAGCCAGGAGCGGGAGTACTACGACCGCGACGCCCAGGCCGAGTTCAGCCGTCTGGCGGGCGAGGTCGCCTGGCAGCTCGGCGACAAGGACCGGGCGATCCGCCATTACGAGGAGTACATCTTCTACGAGGCTCCCGACGCCGAGGCCGCCCGTCTCGCCGAGGAGCGGCTCTTCGAGCTGGGCCTCGAGCTCCTGGAAGGCCGGCGCAAGGCCTTCGGGATCTTCCCCGACCGCACCCGCGGCGCCACCACCCTCCTCCACCTGGCCAGCTGGGCGCCCTTGAGCGATCTCGCCGACGACGCCCTGGCCCGAGTCGGGGAGTGGCACTTCCAGGACCGGCAGTTCCGTGACGCCATCGAGGACTACCGTCTTCTCCTGCGCTTCCACCCGGACTCCGAGTGGGCCGACCTCGCGGAGTTCCGGATCGGTCACTGCCAGTTCCTGATGATCGACGGCCCCTGGGTGGATGGCCGCCTCATCGACGGGAGCCTGCGCCAGATCCAGGAGTACCTGCGCAAGTATCCCTCGGGCCTGTACCGCGATCAGGCCGAGGAACTGGTCCAGACCCTGGAGGAACTCAGCGCCGGCCACCACCTGGTCGTCGGCGAGTACTACGAGGACATCGGCAACCTGCGCGGCGCCCGCTACCGCTACCGCAAGGCCTCCGAGGAACACGCCGAGACCGAGGCTGCCGCCGAGGCGCGGCGCCGGCTGGCAGCCCTGCCGCCGCCCGAGGAACCGGAGACCGGCGGCGCAGAAGGATGAAGGCCGCCCTCGCCGCCCTTCTGCTCCTGGCCCCGGCCTGCGGCTACCGGGTCCTCGATCCCGAAGTGGGCCGGGGTCGCCGCGTCGCCGTGCCGACCGCCGACAACGCCACCCGCTGGCGCGGCCTGGAGGCCGATCTCACCGCCGGCCTGCGCAGCGACCTGCAGCGCCTTCTGGAGGTCCGCCTGAGCGACGGCGGGGACGCCGACCTCCTGCTGCACACCGAGATCCGCGAGATCACACGCCAGGCTCCGGTCCGCGACATCCAGGGCGGAGCGGCGGTCGGCGCCACTCGTCTCGTGGTCCTCTGGCGCCTCGAGGACCCCCTGGGCGCGGTCCTCGGCCAGGGCCAGATCCAGAGAAGCCTGGAATTCCTCCCCGGGGAGGACGAAAACGCCTACACCGCCCTCCGGGAAATGCTCGATGCCATAGCAGAGCATGTCGTAATGGAGGTCAGTGCCCGCCTGTCGGCGGGCGGCGCCGACGGCGCCTCCGAGACTTGAGATGACGCAAACCCCTCAACCCCCGGCCCGGGACGGCGAGAAGGAACCGAACCGGCGCGGGATCGGCCCCTTCCTGCTGGTCGCCACCGGCCTCCTGCTGCTCCTGATCCTCTACGGCGGCAGCCCCGGCTCCTCGCGCGAGATCAACCAGGACGCCTTCCAGTGGCTCCTGGTCTCCGGGCGCATCGAAGAGGTCGTCTCGCGGCCCCCGACCCGCTTCGAGGGGCGCTTCGAGGCCGACGACGGCACCCTGCGCGAGTTCAGTGTCACCGTCCAGGACACGGCCTCCTTCGAGGAGCCGATCCGCACCTTCCTGGGACGCGAGCTGGAGCCGGCGATCACGACCACCGAGCTGCGCCGCTCCCTGACGCCGGACGCCGACGGCAACCGCGCCATCACCCCGCTGCGCGCCTGGCCGGTGCAGCGGCGCGAGGCCGGACCGGCCGACGGCGGTGTCCAGGAGAGCAACCACTTCTTCCTGGAGTACCTGGACGCCTCGGGCGTCCACTACACCGAGGTCGTGGGCACGGACTCCCGGCAGCTCGACCTGCGCGGCCTGCACGCCCTGGTCACCGAGGCGGGAGGCCGTGTCGAGATGCCGACGGTCCTGAACCTGGAAAAGGGGCTGCGCACCGAGGAAGGCAACTCCTTTCTCATGTACGTGCTCAGCACCTTCTTCCCGATCCTGCTCTTCCTGGCCCTGTTCTGGTTCCTCTTCATGCGCCAGATGCGCGGCCAGGGGCAAGGCCTCCTGAGCTTCGGCCGCTCGCGGGCCATCATCTACAACAAGGAGAACAAGACCGGCGTCACCTTCGACGACGTGGCCGGTATCGACGAGGCCAAGGAGGAGGTCTCCGAGATCATCGAGTTCCTGCGCAACCCGACGCGCTTCCAGCGCCTCGGCGGGCGCATCCCGCGCGGCGTCCTCCTGGTCGGCCCCCCGGGCACCGGCAAGACCCTCCTGGCCAAGGCCATCGCCGGCGAGGCCGATGTCCCCTTCCTGTCCATCAGCGGCTCCGACTTCGTGGAGATGTTCGTCGGTGTCGGCGCCAGCCGCGTCCGCGACCTGTTCAAGCAGGCCAAGGAGTCCGCACCCTGCATCGTCTTCCTGGACGAGATCGATGCTGTCGGGCGCAAGCGCGGCAGCGGCATGGGCGGCGGCCACGACGAGCGCGAGCAGACCCTCAATGCCATCCTCGTGGAGATGGACGGCTTCAGTACCGATGAGGGCATCATCGTCGTCGCCGCCACCAACCGTCCCGACGTCCTCGACCCGGCCCTCCTGCGGCCCGGTCGCTTCGACCGGGAGATCGTCATCGACCTGCCCGACGTCAAGGGCCGGCAGCGGATCCTGGAGGTCCACACCGCCCGGGTGAAGACCGCCCAGGGCGTGGACCTGGCCGCCATTGCCCGCGGCACCCCCGGCTTCTCCGGCGCCGAACTCGCTGCGCTCGTCAACGAGGCCGCCATCCAGGCGGTGATGCGCGGCCACGAGGCCGTCACCCAGGAAGACTTCGAGGAAGCCCGGGACAAGGTCATGTTCGGGCGCCAGAAGAAGTCCCGGGTCATGGACGAAGCGGACCGTCGGATCACGGCCTACCACGAAGCCGGCCACACCCTGGTCGCCTGCAAGCTCGAGAACACGGATCCGATCCACAAGGTGACGATCATTCCACGGGGCATGGCCCTGGGCGCGACCATGCACCTGCCCGAGAAGGACCGCTACAGCCTGTCCCGGCGAAAGCTTCTCGACGAACTGGCGGTCCTCTACGGCGGACGCGTCGCCGAGGAGGTGTTCTGTGAGGACATCACCTCGGGCGCGGCCAACGACATCCAGCGCGCCACGCGCCTGGCCCGGGCCATGGTCATGGAATGGGGCATGAGCGATCGCGTCGGCCCCATCAACTTCGCCGAGCGGCGCGGCAGCGAGTTCCTCGGGACCGAGGTCGTCGGCAGCAAGGAGCACTCCGACGAGACCGCACGGCTTCTCGACCAGGAGATCTCCCGCCTCCTCAAGGAGGCCCACGACCGCGCCCGCAAGATCATCCTCGCCCATCGCGACGACATGGAGCGCCTCGCCGAGGCCCTGCTTCTGCACGAGACCATCCACGGCGACGAGGTGCAGCGGCTCCTGGACGGAGCCGACCCGAAGGACCTGCGGCCCCAGGCCAGTGCACCACCGCCGCCCCCGCCCGAACCGGCGCCGCGCACCCAGCCCGAGACGCAGCCCGGGGCCTTCGGGAACCCGGGAACCGAAGGCCTGTCGCCCGCCTGAGGGCCGAGGCCCCAGGCGCCGGTAGACTGCCGGCATGCTCCATCCCTGGGAGGTTCCGCACCTGGACCGGGATCACCAGGCCCTGCCCCTCGGGGAGGGCTGGTGGCGTGGCCCCGACGCCGGGGAACCGAGCTGCCGCCGCCTGCTGGAGGAACGGGGCATCCGGGCCGGCCGGAGACTGCCGGACGGCTCGGGCAGCTGGCGCCTGCCGGAGGAGCCGCTCCAGCCGGACCTCGGCCGTGCGGCGGAGGATCCCCGGGATCCCCGGGCCCGGGCGGCCTGGATCGAGGCGCGCCTGCACGCCGCCCGTCTGGCCTGCGCCCGGGAGCCGGAACCGCCGGTCTGGATGCGGATCCTCAACCTCACGCCGGACTCCTTCTCCGACGGCGGCGAACTGACCCGCGCCGGAGCCCTCGCCCAGGCCCTCGCGGAGGCCCGGGAGCAGGGCGCCGCCTGGCTGGACCTGGGCGCGGAGAGCACCCGGCCGGGCGCGGCGGCCGTAGCCGCCGAGGTCCAGATCGCCCGCCTCGAGCCGGCCCTCGAAGCCGTGAGCGCGAGCGGCATCCCCTGGTCCGTGGACACGCGCTCGGCCCGCGTCGCGGCCTTCGCCCTGGAGGCCGGAGCGCGGATGGTGAACGATGTGAGCGGCCTCTCCGACCCGGAGCTGGCGCCGCTCGTCGCCGCGCAGGGAGCGGAGCTGGTCCTGATGCACATGCGCGGAACCCCGGAGGACATGCAGGAACGGACCGCCTACCGTTTCCTCCTCGGGGAAGTGGCCGATGAACTGGCCCGTTCCCGGAACCGTGCCCTGCGCGCCGGGGTCCAGCCCGAACGGATCGTCCTGGATCCAGGCTTCGGCTTCGCCAAGACCGCCCGCCAGAGCCTGGAACTCCTGGGCCGCCTCGGCGCCCTCCGGGCCCTCGGCCACGCTCTCCTGGCCGGGCCCTCGCGCAAGTCCTTCCTCGGCCTCGCCCTGGGCGAGCGGCCGCCCCGGGAGCGGGACGGAGGGACGGCCGGCGCCGCCGCCCTGGCCGCCGCCCAGGGCGCGGAGATCCTGCGCCTCCACCGCGGAGGCGCCGTCTGGGAGGCGGCTCTGGCCGCCGCCGCCGCCGCCCGGGAGGCGCGCCGGGCGCAGGCCGATCCGCTCCCGGCTCTCCAGGAGGCCCGGGCATGAACCTGCTGCGCAGGCTCCTCGAGCGGGATCCCCTGGGCCACGACCCGGTCTCTTCCATCATCGAGATCCTGATCCTCACGATCGGGATCTACGGTGTCCTCCGCTTCCTGCGCACGACCCGGGGCTTCGGCCTCCTGCGCGGTCTCGGCATTCTCCTGGGCACCGCCCTGGCCGCCTTCCTGATCCTGAACTCCACGGTCGGCGTCCCGGTTCTGGCCAAGATCCTGAGCGACATCGCGCCCTGGACCGTGCTGGTGGTGGTCATCCTCTTCCAGCAGGAACTGCGCCAGGGGCTTGCACGCTTCGGCCAGGCCGGCCCCCTGCGCTTCTTCAGCCGCCAGGAGGGTACCGCCGACACGATCGGCAAGGTGGTGGCCGCAGCGCAGCGCCTGGCCAAGGAGCGCGTCGGCGCTCTCATCGCCTTCGAACGGAGCGTCAGCCTCTCGGCCTATCGAGAGAAGGGCGTCGAGCTCGACGCTCCGGTATCCTCGATCCTGCTGGAGACCATCTTCTATCCCGGCGGTCCCCTGCACGACGGAGCGGTCATCCTCCGCGGCGACCGGATCCTGGCCGCAGCCTGCCTCTTCCCCCTGACCGAGAATCCGGAGGTGCAGCGGCGCCTGGGCACTCGCCACCGTGCGGCCCTGGGCCTCACCGAGGAGACCGACGCCGTGACCCTGGTCGTGAGCGAGGAGACCGGACAGGTCTCCCTGTGCGCCGCCGGTCGCCTCTACCGCCAGATTCCTCTTGATCAGATCGAGGAGCGCCTGGTGGAACTCCTCGGCGCCACGCCCCAGGAACGCAGCACCGAGGAGGATGCCTCCAGCCAGTCCACGATCATCGACTCCAGCGAAGCCCCGGGCCGGGAGGCACAGGCATGAGGGTCCTGGGCACCCTGCTCCACGATCCCTGGCGGAAACTCCTGGCCCTGGCCCTGGCCTGGGGGCTCTGGTCCTGGGTGTACCAGCAGATCACCGTGGACGAGACCATCAGCTTCGCCGTCCAGGCAGCGCCGGCCGGCGAGGCCGGAAGCCCGCTGCCGAACCAGCTGCAGGTGGTCATCCCCCGCGACTACGAACTGGTGCAGCCGGACCTGCGCAGCGCCCTGGATCTGCGCTTTCGCGGCACGCGGGCCCGCATCCAGGCCTGGCGCGGCACCGCCGACTGCTCTGCCAAGGTCGTCCTGGAGGCCGAGAGCGCCGGCGACCGCCCGCTGCCCATCCGCGTGCAGATCGCCCCGCGGGACTGGCACTGGAGCAGTCCCGAGGTCCTCGCCGCCCTCGACGACGAAGACGCCCGCCGTCCGGTGGTCTTCGAGGCGGTGCCCATCATCCGCCGCCAGATGCGGCTGCAGCCCGACGGCGTGGACCTGCAGATCGCTCTGCCGAGCGAGCGCTATTTCGTGGATCGGGATGGACTGCAGTTCCGGCCCGGGGTCGTCGTCCTCGTCGGTCCGGAGAGCGCTTTCGAGAGCCTCGACGCCCAGGACGCCGGGCCTCCCGGCCGGATCCTGGAACGCATCCTCTCCCCGGAGCCGGTGACCACGACTTTCGTCGGTCGTTTCGGCCTCGACGAGGAGATCATGCGTCTGGGCCTGCGCATGGAGCCGGAGACCGTCGAGGTCGTGGTTCCCATCGGCTACCGCGGCATCTGGCACCGCTGGACGCCGGGTCCCGAACGCCTGGTCGTCATCGGCGGACGCGACTGGGTTCCCGTGGGCGGCGGACTCCTGCCTCCCCTGCGCGCCCGGCTGCGACGCGAAGTGCCCCTGGGGGTGACCATCGACCGGGCCTGGCTCGAGGAACATGTCCTGTTCCTGGTCAACACCAACGAGATTCCGGAGAACGCCACCGCGGAGGCCGAGCTGCCGGTGGAGATCCTGTTCCAGGGCGTGGACCCCGGTACCCGCCGGCGCCTGCGGGAGCTCCTGGAGGTCCAGACCCAGACGGGCGAAGAGGCCGGGACGCTGACCATCCCCATGCAGCCCCGGCCCCCTGGACCGGAAGGAGACGGAAGCGAGAACTCGTGACGCAGCGACTCTTTGGAACCGATGGCATGCGCGGGGTGGCCGGGGAAGAGCCCCTGACCCCCGAGACCCTGGAACGCCTGGGCCGGATCCTGGCCGGGGAACTCCGTGCCGGGGCCGGCGAGGCAGCAGCGCCGCAGGTGCTCGTCGGCCACGACGGCCGCGAGAGCGGCGAGACCCTGGCCGCCGCCCTGATCGCCGGCCTGAACCGCGGCGGGGTGGACGTGGACATGGTCGGCCTGGCGCCGACTCCCTGTGTCGCCTGCCTCACGGCCCAGGGCCCCTATGCCGCAGGCATCGTCGTCTCCGCCTCCCACAACCCGGCGCCGGACAACGGCGTCAAACTCCTCGGCGCCGGCGGTGCCAAGCTCGACGACGCCGTCGAGGCGCGCCTGGAGGCGGCCCTGCACGAGGGGCGGCTGCCGGCGGAGGCCCGACAGGCCGGCAGCCAGCGCCGCGTCGCCCGTCTGGTGGGAGACTACGTCGCCTGGCTGCGCAACGAGGCCTTCCCGGATCTCGACCTCAAGGGCTGGTCCGTGGTCGTGGACACGGCGAACGGCGCCTGTTCCGAGGTCGCCCCGCGGATCCTGCGGGCCTTCGGCGCCGAGGCGATCCCGATCCACGACCATCCCGACGGGCGCAACATCAACCAGGGTTGCGGCGCCCTGCACCCCGAGGTCGCCGCGCAGGCCGTCGTCCAACAGGGAGCGACCGCGGGTCTCAGCCTCGACGGCGACGGCGATCGAGGCCTCCTGGCTGACACCCAGGGGCGCATCCTCGACGGCGACGCCCTCCTGGCGGGCCTGGCGCCCCGGCTGCACGCGGCCGGCCGCCTGCCCCACGGCACGGTGGTCGCCACGGTCATGAGCAACCTCGCCCTGGAGCAGTGGCTGGCAGCGCGCGGCCTGAGCCTCGTGCGCACGCCCGTCGGAGACCGCCACGTCGCCGCCCGCATGCGCAAGGACGGCTTCCACCTCGGCGGCGAGAAGTCCGGGCATCTGCTCTTCGGCCCCGAGCACGACTTCCGGGGCGACGGCCTCTACACCTTCCTGAAGGCAGCAACCCTGCTGCGGGAGAAGGGAGAGGATCCCACGGCCCTGGCGTCGGGCTACGAGGATCTGCCCCAGGATCTGCGCAACCTGCCGGTCTCCCGCCGCGCCCCCCTGGAGGAACTGCCGCGCCTGCAGCAAGCGATCCGGGAAGCCGAGAAGCAGCTCGCCGGCCGCGGCCGGACCGTCGTCCGTTTCTCGGGCACCGAGCTGCGCCTGCGCCTGATGGTCGAGGCCGATGCCGAGGATCTCGTGCGCTCGACCCTGGACCAGCTCGAAGCCGCCGCCCGCGAGGAGGGCATCCTGGCGTGAGCGGCGGGCTGGAGGGCTTCCTCGCCCTGGAGCTCTCGGGGGAACCGGCCACGGTCGCCCTGGCGGCCGGCGGCGGAATCCTGGAGCGACGGATCCCCGGCGAACGCGGCCGTGCGGTCCTGGCCGAGGTGGACGCTCTCCTCCGGCAAGCCGCCTTCACGAAGGGGGCCCTGCGCGCCGTGCTCTGCGGGCGCGGGCCCGGGAGCTACACGGGCCTGCGCATCGCCGCCGCCACCGCCCGCAGTCTCGGCTTCGCCCTCGGCATCCCCGCCGTGGGCCTGCCCGGCTTCGACGCCGCCGCCCACGCGTGGTTCGAGGAGAACCCCGAGGCGGAGGGCCTGCAGCTCCTGCAAGACGCCTTCCGCAGGGAGTTCTACCTGGGGCGCGCCACCCCTTCGCCCGGCGGCACCCCTGCGGTGGAGATCAACGTCGTCGGCGGCGAGGAACTCCGCGAGCGCTGGGAGCCCCGGATCCCCTGGCTCGGTGACGCCTCGGTCCAGGACGCTCTTCCGCCGGGCGCCCCCCCACCGCGGGCGCCTCTCGCTCCACGCGCACGGGATCTCCTGCGTCTGGCCGGCGCCCTCGCCGCTCGCGGCCGGGATCCGCAGGACCCCCGTGCGTTCCCGCCGACCCCCCTCTACCTCCGGCCGGCCCTCACGAGGAAACGCGGCCAGCCGTCCTGAACAACAAGCAGAACCGGCGCGCCTCCCGCAGAGGCGCGCCGGTCGGTGCCTCGGCGCCGGCGGACCGGCGCCTCCCGTGGATCAGAGATCCTGCGGGCGGAGGGTCTTGCGCTTGTTCGCGAGCGCGCGCTTCTCCGCCGCCTTGATGGCCTGGCGGACGTACTCGTCGAGGGCGGCGTAGAACTCGCTGGACACGTTGCACTTCGAGACCGCGCCCTTGGTACGGCTCTTCGAGATGATCATGTCCACCGCGCCGCGGCCCTTCCGCCTGGCGGTCGCCTTGCGCTTGGGGGTCGCCTTGCGGCGGGCGGCGGTCTTGGCCTTTGCCTTCTTTCGTGCAGCCATGGGTCTGATTCCTCAGGATCGTTCTTGGTTCCGGTCCCCCGGTCTGCGCCAGCCGAGCGCTGCGGGGCACCTCGAAAAGGGAGGCTCCAAGGCCACCCATGCCAGGATTGGAACGGAAAGCGGGAGTCCAGTCAAACCGGAAACGGCAAAAATCGGCCGTTATTCCAGGATTCTCGCCTATTCTCCCCCCGTGCCCTGGACGCCTGCGGCCCTGTCCCTGCTGCTGGCCGCCGTTTCCCTGCCGGCGGTCTCCCCTCGGCCGGCGCCTGCCCAGGAACCCGGCAACGGCCGGCACGAGCGCATCCTGGAGCGCTTCCGCAGCCTGCCCGAGGCCGATCAGGACCGGATCCTGGAACGCTTTCAGGAAGAGGCCCTGGATCTGGACTGCCCGACCTCCCGGGTCCTGAAGGAACTCGACGCCTGGCGCCGGGAGAACGGGATCCGCACGCTGGATGCCGAGCCCTCCAGGAACTTCGAGGCCGACCGCTACGCACCGGCGCTGCGCCTGAAGACCCGGATCCTCGAAGCCGGCGACCGGGCCTGGAGACTCCAGGTCGAGAGACTGTTCGCCGATCTGCCGGTCCCCGACCCCTACCGGACCTGGAGCTGGAGTTTCGGCCGCAGCGCCCTCATCCACCCGGCCG
>Ga0256830_1000468_pt1 | contig 32794 bp, 34 predicted proteins | sample 128326metaG_FD_190537 | JGI IMG/M metagenome (GOLD analysis project Ga0256830, IMG submission 190537) | Hydrothermal vent microbial communities from Lau Basin, Pacific Ocean - 128-326 | ecosystem: Environmental > Aquatic > Marine > Hydrothermal vents | place: Pacific Ocean: Lau Basin | collected...
CGCAGGCGGTGGCGGCCTGTCCCAGGGTGGAGGTACGGCGGTGGGGGAGTATCTGGTAGGCCGTGTTCGTGCGTTCGAGCAAGTCCCTGATGTTCCGAGGCATTCCCATTGGCTGGTCTCCGACACGTTGGCTAATCAACCAGTTAAAAGCAAAAACCGAACCAGTGTTGAAAATTCCTGCCAATTCAGTATCCTGAGTCCCCGGACCGCAGTACAGGAAGAAACAAGCGTCGGACTATCGACGCGTAGACGCACACCCTTTCAAGGAACAAAAAACCAAGCCTGGCTGGAGTACCCCATGGCGAGTGAATCGAGAGAAGATTTCGAGGCCGGCACAGACCGGCGCGGCCGGTCGCGCGAGAAGCTGGCGACCCTGGTCAAGACCCGCACCGAAACGCTGGCGCTGTACACCGAGCTGGTCAATCAGCGCCCGTTCGAGGCCGACGAGGTGACGGCGGAAGCACTGCAGGAGTTCTGTCAGGCGCTTATCGACTACGCCGCCAGCGCCCATTTCCAGCTGTACCGGTTCATCTCCGACAACCTGGAGCGGCGTGCGCCGGTGCTGTCAGTGGCGGACAAGGTCTACCCGCGCATCATTCAGACCACCGACGTCATCCTGCGCTTCAACGACAAGTACGAAGATGCCGACCTGCTGAACGGTGAACAGAAACTGCTGGAACTGCTGGCCAACGACTTGTCCCATCTGGGCGAGATTCTTGCCGAGCGTATCCAGCTCGAGGACCAGGTCATCAGCGCGCTGACGGGCCAGGTTCACTGACTTTCGGTTTCGCTCCGCAAAGTTCGGCTGCCTGTCGCTTCGACAGGTAACGCCAGGGCAGCGGAACCAGTCCGGGCACCGCATCCCGGTAGCGGCGATACCGTTCCCCATGACATTCGATCAGTTTCTTCTCCTCCAGCCGTGAGCCGATGACCAGGTAGAGGGTCAGCACCACGGCGGTCACCAGCCAGGCTGCGTGCATCTCGCGCGTCCAGATAATGAGCAGGCCCAGAAAGTACCAGGGGTGGCGCACGTAACGGTGCGGCCAGGCGATGCGCAGCGGCGCCTGGTCGTGCAGCTCGGGCGATCGGCGGCGCAGCTGGGCCAGGCCGAGGAATTCGCCGGTCTGGTAGAGGCGCAGACTGGCGACGAAACCGGCCAGCGCCGCAACGGCGATCCCGTTCATCAGCCAGCCGGGCGCGCCGGGCCACTGCCACAGTGGCGGTCCCTGCCAGCTGCCCAGCAGCCACAGGAGCGGCAGGAGCAGCAGCGCGCTGAGCAGATTGTAGCCGAGCCTGTAGGCGGGCCAGGCCCGCGGGAAGCGGCTGCGGAACCACGCCTTGAATTTCAGCGAAGCGGTCAGCGAGTGCAGCAGGCCGTAGCCGGCCCAGCCGAGGCCGAGCAGCCACAGGAGGTGGGCATCGGATGACATGGTGAAATTGTAGCCGACGGCGGGCGCTGCCGTTGCGGTATAGTCGGCACCACAGGCATTGAGGTGCGCACATGAATCCAACCGAACCCGACGCCGGCCCCATCGAAGCGCTGTTGCAGATCATGCAGCGTCTGCGCGATCCGCAGGGTGGCTGTCCCTGGGACCTGGAGCAGGATTTCGACAGCATTGCTCCCTACACGCTGGAAGAGGCCTATGAAGTGGCCGAGGCCATCCGCGGCGGTGACCCGGACGAACTGTGCGAGGAACTCGGTGATCTGCTGTTCCAGGTCGTCTATCACGCGCAGATGGCCAGCGAGAAAGGCTGGTTCGGTTTCCGCGATGTGGTCGAAGTCATCAACCGCAAGATGGTCAGCCGTCATCCGCACGTATTCGGCGACGCGGTGGTGAAGGATGCAGCCGACCAGACACGGGCCTGGGAGAAGCACAAAGCGGCCGAACGCGCGCAAAAGGACCTGGCCACCTCCGGTTTGCTGGACGGAGTGCCGCATGCCCTGCCGGCGCTGGTGCGTGCGCAGAAGTTGCAGCGCCGCGCGGCGCGCGCCGGTTTCGACTGGCCGGAGCCCGGTGGCGTGGTGGACAAGCTGCAGGAAGAACTCGATGAACTCCGGGCCGCCCTGGAGGACCGGGAACCCCCGCAGTCGGTGCGCGAGGAACTGGGTGACCTGTTGTTTACCTGTGTCAATCTGGCCCGGCACCTGGACGCCGATGCCGAGGCGCTGCTGCGCGATGCGAATCACAAGTTCGAGCGTCGTTTCCGGCTGATGGAGGCCGAGGCCCGTGAGCGGCACGGGGATCTGGCGGATCTTGCGCCAGACAAACTGGAGCGACTCTGGCAGCACGCCAAGGGGAGGGAGTGACCGCCGCCGGTGGTTGCGACAAAAATCGAACCAATACAGTGCATTAGCCGCGGCACTGTGCATCCTGTCCGGGCGCCTTCTGACCGCATTACGATTACCGATTGATAACCGGTTGAAAATCATTAAGGTATGCACCGACCCATAGTGCACCAATAACGATCAACCGGGGGCTGGAATGGACGATTATCAAGCAGGCAGTGACGTTCTGTTTATCTTGCTGGGCGCTGTCATGGTGCTGGCCATGCACGCGGGCTTCGCTTTTCTTGAAGTCGGAACGGTACGTGCCAAGAACCAGGTCAATGCACTGGTGAAGATCATCGCCGATTTCGCGATGTCGACCATTGCCTACTTCTTTATAGGCTTCAGCGTCGCCTACGGGGTCGATTTCTTTTCCGGTGCCCAGGTGCTGAGCGAGAAGCATGGCTACGAACTGGTCAAGTTCTTCTTCCTGCTGACCTTCGCAGCGGCCATCCCTGCCATCATTTCCGGCGGCATCGCCGAACGCGCGCGTTTCAATCCACAACTGGCGGCCACTTTCGTACTGGTGGCGCTTGTCTACCCTTTCTTTGAGGGCATCACCTGGAATGGCAACTACGGTGTGCAGGAATGGATTGCCGCCACCTTCGGTGCCGAGTTCCACGATTTTGCGGGCTCGGTGGTGGTTCATGCCATGGGCGGCTGGATTGCGCTGGCGGCCGTGCTGCTGCTGGGGCCGCGCCACGGGCGTTATTCCAAGGACGGCCAGATCACCGCGCACCCGCCGTCCAGCATCCCGTTTCTGGCGCTGGGCGCCTGGATACTGTCGGTCGGCTGGTTCGGGTTCAACGTCATGTCTGCACAGACCATCGATGCGGTCAGCGGGCTGGTGGCGGCCAATTCGCTGATGGCGATGGTGGGCGGTATCCTGGCGGCCCTGTTCATCGGCAGGAACGACCCGGGCTTCGTGCACAACGGTCCGCTGGCCGGGCTGGTGGCCGTGTGCGCCGGTTCGGACCTCATGCACCCGCTGGGTGCCCTGGCGACCGGCGTGGTGGCCGGTGCCCTGTTCGTGTGGCTGTTCACCCTTACCCAGAATCGCTGGAAGATCGACGATGTGCTGGGTGTGTGGCCGCTGCACGGCCTGTGCGGTGCCTGGGGCGGCATCGCCGCCGGCATTTTCGGCAGCGAGGCACTGGGCGGGCTCGGCAATATCAGCCTGGGTGCGCAGATCGCCGGTACCGTGCTGGGTATCGGCATCGCGCTGGCAGGTGGCTTCGTCGTCTATGGTGTCCTCAAGGTCGTGGTCGGCCTGCGTCTCGACCAGGAGCAGGAATACCAGGGCGCGGATCTCAGTATCCATCACATCGCTGCCCAGCCCGAGTTCGATCAGTAGTGCTGCTGCCGGATTCCGCTGTCGTTTGTTTCAACGCAACGACGCGAAGAAAGTAAAGGTACGCAAAGAAAGGCTTTTGTTCCCGGTGGAGTTCGCTGCGCTCACCGCCACCCTACCTAAAGCACCGCTGCGTTGTCCGTAGGGTGGGGTAAGCGAAGCGCACCCCACCGTTACCCGGGCCTGCTCCTTGCCCCCGTTCGACATCCCCCATCGGTTGACGGTCGTCCGGCCGTCGTTTACAGTCCCGCGCCAGTCCGTCAGGTGCCGCAGGCGCGTTTCCGTGCCGCGGTGAAACGGGAAGCCGGTGCGCCATACCCCATGGCAAGTCCGGCGCTGCCCCCGCAACGGTAGGTGAGTACAAGGCAGGCAGCTCGGCCACTGCGCGAAAGCGTGGGAAGGCAGCCTGCCCGGCGCCAGGAGCCAGGTTCCTGGGGCCACTCACAAGCCCGGAGACCGGCCTGACGCCATTCACCATCACAACCCTTGTCGCACGGGTGGTGCGATTGCGGAGGTCGTATGTCTTCTGTCCACGTATTGAAAGTGGCGCCGGCCGGCGTCTGTCTGCTGTTGTCTTCCATGGTTGCCCCTGCGGCGGAAATGCTGTCCACAGAACCCGTCGTGGTGACCGCGACGCGCACCGCGCAGACCGCCGATGAAACCCTGGCGTCCGTACAAGTCATCACACGCGAGCAGATCGAGCGGTCGCAGGCGGGCGACGTCGCCGGCCTGCTGCGGTTCTTGGCGGGCGTCGACGTGGCGCGCAACGGTGGACCCGGGCAGGCCACCTCGGTGTTCATGCGCGGTGCGGAGAGCAACCACACCCTGCTGCTGATCGACGGCGTCAAGGTCAATACCGGCACCGACGGCGGCGCCCCCTGGCAGAACATCAACCCGGCCATGATCGAACGCATCGAGATCGTGCGCGGGCCACGCTCCGCCCTGTACGGTTCCGAAGCCATTGGCGGCGTTATCCAGATCTTCACGCGCAGGGCACAGGCCGACGTGAGTGAGAGCGGCGCAATCGGCCTGGGCAGTGACAACACCTTCAGGGCGGAAGGGAACATCGGCGGCCGCAAGGGCCGGTTCCGCGGCGGCATGGGGTTGTCCTACTACGGCACCGATGGCTTCCAGAGCCGCACGGCAGCCACCCGGGACCGGGGCTTCAACAACACCAGTCTGAACCTCTACGCAGGTGCCGATCTCGGTGTCCTGGACGTGGAACTCAGCAGCTGGCTGACCAAGGGCAAGAGCGAATATTTCGATTTCTTCCTGACACCGGTGGACCAGGACTTCGACAACAGCGTCACGGCGCTGACCCTGCGCGCGGCACCCGCGGAGGACTGGAACACGTCCCTGAAAATCAGCCGGAGTCGCGACAACATCAAGCAGAACCAGAGCAGCGACGTGACCCGTACCGAACGCTGGGCGGCGGACTGGCAGAACGATATCCGGCTCGGTGAGTACCAGATGCTGACGGCGGGCGCCTATGTGGCGACGGAAGAAACCGACTCGATCGTTTTCGGCAGCGGGTTCGAAGGCAAGGACAAGACCGTGAAGGCGGTATTCGCCCAGGACCAGATCGACGCAGGTGATCACAGCCTGCTGCTGGCCGCACGGTACACCGACGACGGGTTCTTCGGCGAGAAGACCACCTGGAACCTGGCCTATGGTTACCGGCTGACCGAGGTGGTCAACCTGTTTGCCAGCGTCGGCACGGGCTTCAAGGCGCCCTCCAGCCTGGACCTGTTCGGGTATGGCGGAAATTCCGATCTGCGTGCCGAGACGTCGAAGAACTACGAGTTTGGCGTGCATCATCAATTCGGGCCCGGCCATACCCTGGCGGTGACCGCATTCCAGAACAGCATCGACGACCTCATAGCCTACCGGGATCCCGACGGCTTCCTGGGGCCGATTCCGGGGCAGAACGTCAATATCGACAGGGCCCGGATCCGCGGTGTCGAGCTGCAATACCGGTTCCTGTTCGGGCCCCTGTCCGGTAACGTGTCGGCCACCCGCCAGAACCCGGAAGACCGGGACAGCGGTGATCAGTTGCCGCGGCGGGCAAAGAAGAGTCTGGCAGCGGTGGTCAATTACCGCACCGGCCGTTTCGTGTTCGGTGGCAAGTTCCTTGCGACCGGCGAGCGCCCCGACACGGCCTTCACCACGAATGAACTGGGCGGTTACGGCGTGCTCGACCTGAACGCTTCCGTGCAGCTGACGCCGAAGCTCAGGCTGCAGGGCACTGTCGAGAACCTGTTCGACAAGGACTACGAGACCGCCGGCGGTTTCAAGACGCAGGGACGGGCCTTGTTTGTCAACCTGAGGCTTGGCGGCGGATAGAGCGGGTTTCGCGGCACCTTCCCCGCGCGTGGTATTATTCGGATCCGGAGCGCGGCCGTTGTGCGGTGGCCGCGCCGGTTTGTATTGAACGGGACGGGTCATGGAACGCGTATTGGAAAACCTGCTGTATGCCAGCCGCTGGATGCTGGCGCCGATCTACCTGGGGCTGAGCCTGGCGCTGTTCATGCTGGGCGTGAAGTTCTTCCAGGAGATTTTCCACACCCTGCCGCTGATCATCGAATTGAAAGAGGCCGATCTGGTGTTGCTGGTCCTTTCGCTGGTGGACATGGCGCTGGTCGGCGGCCTGTTGGTGATGGTCATGTTCAGCGGCTACGAGAATTTCGTGTCGCGTATCGACGTAGCGGATGGTACCGAGAAACTGTCCTGGCTGGGCAAGCTGGACTCCGGTTCACTCAAGCAGAAGGTGGCCGCGTCGATCGTCGCCATTTCGTCCATCCACCTGCTCAAGGTGTTCATGAACGCGCACCAGACGTCCAACGACAAGCTCATGTGGTTCGTCATCATCCACCTCACCTTCGTACTGTCCGCGCTTGGCATGGCCGTGGTTGACAAGATGAACCGACATTGAACACGACGGCATTCACACCATGACCTCCCCGGTTCGCTGGCATCGACTGGATACGGCGGACCAGGTGGCCGCGGAGGCGGCCCGGGGTATCGGTGAGGTGGCCGAAGAGGCGATCCGCAGACAAGGGTGTTTTCGTATCGTGGTGGCTGGCGGCCGCACTCCCGAACAGTGTTACCGGCACCTCGCCGGGGCGGACACCGACTGGTCGCGCTGGGAAATCTACTTTGGCGACGAACGCTGCCTGCCCGCGGATCATCCGCATCGCAACAGCGTCATGGTGAGACGCTGCTGGCTGCAGCACGCATCGATTCCGGAACGGCAGATCCATCCGATACCGGCGGAGCAGGGCGCCGAGGCGGCGGCCCTGGCCTACGAACCGCTGGTGCGCGATGCGCTGCCATTCGACCTGGTGGTATCCGGAATGGGCGAGGATGGCCATACAGCCAGCCTGTTTCCGGGCCATGATCACCCCGCCGACCGGCTCGTGGTGCCGGTCCACGATGCGCCCAAGCCCCCGGCGGATCGCGTCAGCCTCAACCTGCCGGCGTTGAACGGTACGCAGCGCATGCTGATTCTGGTTACCGGTGCCGCCAAGCGGGCGGCGCTGGCGCGCTGGCGCGCCGGCGCCGACCTGCCGGTTGCCGCGCTCTCCGCGCGACAGGCGGTAGACGTGCTGGTGGACGAGGCGGCCTTGCCCGTGCAGCCGACGTGATCGCAGAGCACCCGACTGTCGCATCGGCAGCCGCTGGCCGTTCGCGTGTGCCGGCCCGCCTGGGACAACGGCCTCGGATTGCGTCGTGTCACCATGCGCAGGCAAAAGAAAACCGGCTGATGCCGGTTTTCCTTGCTGCAATATTGGTCGGGGTGACAGGATTTGAACCTACGACCCCCGCCTCCCGAAGACGGTGCTCTACCAGGCTGAGCTACACCCCGTTTAGTAGGTACGGTTGACCGAAAATTCCGCCAGGCCGTAGAGGGCGTCCTTGTAGGGGCTGGCCGGGAGAACGTCCAGCGCCTCGATAGCCAGGCCGGCCTCCTGCTGAGCGGATTGCGAAGTGTACGCGATGGCGCCGGTCGATTCAATGGCGGCCAGCACGGTGTCGATGTGCTCCAGACCGCCCTGTTCGATGGCGCTGCGGATGGTCTCCACCTGCTCCGCCGTGCCGTGGCGCATGGCGTGGATCAGCGGCAGGGTGGGTTTGCCCTCGGCCAGGTCGTCGCCGATGTTCTTGCCGATGTCGTCGCTGGTGGCGTTGTAATCCAGGGCGTCGTCGATGAGCTGGAAAGCGGTGCCCAGGTGCATACCGTAACGCGCCATGGCGTCCTCGACGGCTTCGGACTGGCCGCCCAGCACGGCGCCGAGCTGGGACGAAGCCTCGAACAGCTTGGCGGTCTTGTAGCGGATGACATCGCGGTAACGCTGCTCGGTGGTGTCCGGGTCGTGGCAGTTGAGCAGCTGCATGACCTCGCCTTCGGCGATGGTGTTGGTGGTCTTCGACAGGATTTCCATGACCCGCATGCTGCCGATATCGACCATCATTTCGAACGAACGCGAATACAGGAAGTCACCTACCAGCACCGCTGCCTCGTTGCCCCACAGTGCGTTGGCCGTGTCTTTGCCGCGGCGCAGTTCAGAGGCGTCCACCACGTCGTCGTGCAGCAGGGTGGCGGTGTGTATGAATTCGATGACGGCCGCCAGCGCGATGTGATGGTGGCCCTGGTAGCCGCAGGCGCGCGCCGCCAGCAGCACCAGCAGCGGCCGCAGGCGCTTGCCGCCGCTGTTGACGATATAGCGCCCCAGCTCGTTGATGAGCGCCACATCGGACTGCAGGCGTGCCAGAATGAAACGGTCGACCGCCCGGGCGTCCGCCTGCACGAGCTGGCGGATATCGTCTATATCCGGAATGAATCGTTGTTTTTCAAGAACTTCCTGCATTATGCCGACCAGTTCGAAGCTGTGCCCGGGGTGCCGCCGCTGGACCTGTAGTCTAACCGCGAAGGACGGATGGTACCAGAACCGGCGCTGTTTGACCGAAGCAGCTCCAGTCTATAGAATTGCGCGTCTTTCGGACGCTCTGCACGGGTGGGGCGCTGTACTGGTTTTTGGAGATTCAGCCATGTATGCGGTAATCGTTACCGGCGGGAAACAGTACCGGGTTGCCGAAGGCGACAAGCTTCGCGTCGAGAAGCTGGAAGTCGCTGAAGGCGATTCGATCGATTTTGACAAGGTCCTGATGGTCGCCGACGGCGATGACATAAAGGTGGGTACGCCGTACGTGGACGGCGGCAAGGTAACCGCCCAGGTCAGGGCGCATGGTCGCGGCGACAAGGTCGAGATCATCAAGTTCCGCCGCCGCAAGCATCACATGAAACGTCAGGGCCACCGTCAGGCCTACACCGAAGTCGAAATCACCGGCATTTCGGCCTGACAGCGAACGAGAGGTTTTGAGCAATGGCACATAAAAAAGCTGGGGGCAGTACCCGAAACGGACGCGATTCGGAGTCGAAACGACTCGGCGTCAAGCGCTACGGTGGCGAGTCCGTGGTGGCCGGCAACATCATCGTGCGTCAGCGCGGCACCCGTTTTCACGCCGGCGTGAACGTCGGTTGCGGCAAGGACCACACCCTGTACGCCAAGGCGGACGGCGTGGTGAAGTTCGTGACCCGCGGCCCGCGCAACCGCAAGTTCGTGGATATCGTGACGGGTTGACGAGCCACCACCGCGGTCGAAGAAGCCCCGTCAGCGCACGGGGCTTTTTTGTTTGCCCGGGTGCAGCAACCACCGGGGCGCACACGGGCTTGCTTGAGTGACTGGCCGTTCGTGCGGGCAGCCGTGGCGCAGGACGATTTTTTTGAGTTTTTCCTTTGCGCGCCTTCGTGGTTATCGTATCTTTTGTTTGTTCCACCAGAGCCCCGCTATGAAATTCGTTGACGAAGCCACAATCGATGTCAAGGCCGGTGACGGCGGCAATGGCTGCGTCAGCTTTCGGCGTGAGAAATTCATTCCGCGCGGCGGGCCGGACGGCGGTGACGGTGGTGACGGCGGCAGCGTATGGCTGGTGGCGGACGGCAACCTGAACACGCTGGCCGATTTCCGCTATGAGCGTCGCTTCGAGGCGCAGCGCGGCGAGAACGGCCGCGGTCGCAACTGCACCGGCAGGAAAGGCGAAGACCGGCTGGTGCGGGTGCCGACCGGCACCCTGGTCTATGACGACGACACCGGTGAGCTGATGGGCGACCTGGTGAAGGACGGCCAGCGCCTGCTGGTGGCGCGCGGCGGTTTCCACGGCATCGGCAATGCCCGTTACAAGAGTTCGACCAACCGCGCACCGCGCCAGTCCAAGCCCGGCACGCCCGGCGAGCAGCGCTGCCTGCGCCTGGAACTCAAGCTGCTGGCTGACGTCGGCCTGCTGGGCAAGCCCAACGCCGGCAAGTCGACCCTGATCCGGGCCGTTTCCGCGGCCCGTCCCAAGGTGGCGGGCTATCCCTTCACCACACTCTACCCCAACCTGGGCGTCGTGCGGGTGGCCGAGCATCAGAGTTTCGTGATGGCCGACATCCCGGGCCTGATCGAGGGTGCGGCCGAAGGCGCCGGCCTGGGGGTACAGTTCCTCAAGCACCTGTCGCGCACCGGCTTGCTGCTGCACCTGGTCGACGTGTCGCCTTTCGATGGTTCCGATCCCGTCGAGGACGTGCGGGCCATTGCCCGCGAGCTGGAAAAGTTCAGCGTCGAACTCGGCGGGCGCGAACGCTGGCTGGTGCTCAACAAGATCGACCTGCTCGACGAATCCGAACGCGAGGAACGTTGCCGGGACATCGTACAGCGCCTGGGCTGGACGGGGCCGGTCTATCGCATCTCGGCCATCAGCGGACTCGGCACCGATGAACTGGTGCACGCCATCATGGTGCGGCTGGAACAGGGTCGCCGCCGGACCGAGGCGCAGGCGGCTTCATGAAGGAGCGGCAGGCACTGGCGGCCAGCCGCCGCTGGGTGGTCAAGATCGGCAGTGCGCTGCTGACCGCCGACGGCCGCGGCCTGGATGTCGAGGCCATCAACGCCTGGGCGACGCAAATGGCCGCTCTGCGCGCCGACGGGCGCGAACTGGTGCTGGTATCGTCCGGGGCGGTGGCCGAGGGCATGAGCCGGCTGGGCTGGAACAGCCGGCCGCACGAGCTGTATGCGCTGCAGGCGGCCGCTGCGGTCGGCCAGATGGGTCTGGTGCAGGCCTACGAATCCGCCTTCCAGCGCCATGGTCTGCACACGGCTCAGGTGTTGCTGACCCATGATGATCTGGTCAACCGCACCCGTTACCTGAATGCCCGCAGCACCCTGCGCAAGCTGCTGGGCCTGGGCGTGATTCCGGTGGTCAACGAGAACGACACCGTGGCCTGCGACGAACTGCGCTTCGGCGACAACGACACCCTGGCCGCGCTGGTGGCCAACCTGGTGGAGGCCGACCTGTTGGTGATACTCACCGATCAGGCCGGGCTTTTCGACAAGGATCCGCGCCGCCACGCGGACGCAAGGCTGGTGACGGACGCGCAGGCCGGCGATGCGGCGCTGGCCGCCATGGCGGGCGCCAGCGGCGGTGGCCTGGGGCGGGGCGGCATGGCCACCAAGGTGCGGGCCGCGGAACTGGCGGCGCGTTCAGGCACGGCGACCTGGATCGCGTCGGGTCAGGAAGTCGATGTCCTGCAGCGTATCGCGGCCGGCGAGGCGCTGGGCAGCCGTCTGCACCCGGCGCAGGAACCGCTGGCGGCGCGCAAGCAATGGCTGGCGGGCCAGCTCAAGGTCAGCGGCCGCCTGACCCTGGACGCCGGCGCCGTGCAGGTGTTGCGCCAGGCGGGCCGCAGCCTGCTGCCGGTCGGGGTGACGGCGGTGGAGGGTGATTTCGCGCGCGGTGAGGTGGTCAGCTGCCACGGGCCGACCGGCGAGGCGGTGGCGCGCGGCCTGGTCAATTACAGCGCCGTCGAGGCGCGCAGGATCATCGGCCAGCCGACCGAGCGTATCGAGGAACTGCTGGGCTACGTGGATGAGCCGGAACTCATTCACCGCGACAACCTGGTGCTGCTGTGAGGGACGGTGTGCGGGCACGAAAAAAGCCGGTCTGTGACCGGCTTTTTCCAGGCTGGAAGGTGCTGTGGTCAGCCTTGCAGGGCGCGCACGTGCTGGTTGAGGCGGCTCTTGTGCCGGGCCGCCTTGTTCTTGTGGATCAGGCCCTTGCCCGCCATGCTGTCGATGACCGGGACAGCCGCCTTGTAGGCGGCAGCGGCAGCTTCCGCGTCACCCGCGGCGACCGCCTTGATAACCTTCTTGATATAGGTGCGCAGCATGGAGCGCTGACTGTGATTACGCAGACGGCGTTTGTCAGCCTGGCGCGCGCGCTTTCTAGCCTGTGCCGAATTTGCCAAGGTCGAACTCCTGAGTCCGGTTGCAAAGAGCCGGCTATCATGCGGATTTCGGGCCCCTTTGTCAATCAAAATCGGTCTTCGGGGGTGTTTTCGTGAGCGCCGGGCTGGCCAGAAACACCGCCACCGTGGGGGCGATGACGCTGATCTCGCGGGTGCTGGGCCTGCTGCGCGACATGGTGTTCGCCCGCTTCGGCATCGACGCCGGCATGGATGCCTTCTTCGTCGCTTTCAAGATCCCCAATTTCATGCGCCGGCTGTTTGCCGAGGGTGCTTTTTCGCAGGCCTTCGTGCCGGTGCTGTCCGAGTACCGGGCACAGCGCGACCACGCCGAGGTGCAGGCGCTGGTGGACCGGGTGGCCGGCACCCTGGCCGGCCTGCTGGGCCTGCTGACCCTGGCCGGTGTACTGGCCAGTCCGCTGCTGGTGATCCTGTTCGCGCCCGGTTTTCTCAGCGATCCGGCCAAGTTCGACCTCACCGCGCAGATGCTGCGCTTCACCTTCCCCTACCTGCTGTTCATGGCGCTGGTGGCGTTCTCGGCCGGTATACTCAACAGTTACGGGCGCTTCGGTGCCGCGGCCTTCACACCGGTGTGGCTGAACGTGGTGCTGATCGGGGTGGCGCTCTGTATCGCCCCGGGGCTGGAGGAACCCATGCTGGCGCTGGCCTGGGGCGTGCTGGCGGCCGGCTTCGTGCAACTGCTGTTCCTGCTGCCGGCACTGCGTGGCATTCGCCTGCTGCCGGTGCCGCGCTGGGGACTGCGCGATGCCGGCGTGCGCCGCATCATGAAGCTGATGGTGCCGGGCATCGTCGGCAGCTCGGTGGCGCAGATCAATCTGCTGTTCGATACCCTGTTGGCGTCTTTTCTGGTGACCGGCAGCGTGAGCTGGCTGTACTACGCCGACCGTCTGGTGGAGTTCCCGCTGGGTATCTTCGGCATCGCCCTGGGCACCGTCATCCTGCCGGTGCTGTCGCGCAACCACGCCGGCGGGGCGCCGGAAGAATTTTCCCGCAACCTGGACGCCGCCCTGCGCTGGGTACTGCTCATCGGTGTGCCGGCGGCGCTGGGTCTGATCCTGCTGGCGCGGCCGGCGGTTGCCACGCTGTTCCAGTACGACGCTTTCGATGCCCGGGATGTCGATATGGCCGGCCTGGCGCTGGTGGCCTACGGTGTCGGCCTGCCGGGTTTCATGCTGGTGAAAATCCTGGCGCCGGCCTTCTACGCCCGCCAGGACCCCCGCACGCCGGTACGCATTGCGGTGCGTTCCATGATCGCCAACATGGTCATGAACGTGCTGTTCGTGGTGCCGCTGGTGCTGCTGCACATCCCCGGTGCGCACGCCGGGCTGGCGCTGGCGACGGCGCTGGCCGGTTATCTGAACGCGGCACTGCTGTACCGTCAGCTGCGGCGTGAGGCCGTGTACCGGCCGCAGCCGGGCTGGTGGCGGCTGGCGTTGCGGCTGCTGTTCGCCAATGCCGCCATGGCGGCGCTGCTGCTGTGGGGCGTGCCGGCACTGTCAGACTGGCTGGGCATGGAAGGTCCGACCCGCGCCGCGCGGATGGCGCAGTGGGTGGTGGCGGGTGTGGCGGTCTATCTCGCAGCGCTGCGGGTGACAGGGTTGCGGCTGTCGGTGCTGTGGTCGCCGAGGCAGTGAGGTGGTCTGAACGGGTATGGTGGGTGTGGTCTTTTTTTGGCAGGGACGTACCAGGATGCGGTGGTTCTGTTAAGAGGTGGCCGCCGAACCGGTATGGCGGGGTGCGCTTTGCTTACCCCGCCCTACACGTTATTGACGGCGTGGCTTCCCGTAGGGTGGTGGTGAGCGCAGCGCACCCCACCGATACGACCGTTCGGCGCACCGGCACCGGATGAACAGGCTCCCCTGTGAGAAACCGCGCCAACTCCGCTATAATCCGGCACTTTCGCCAACAGCCGCCCTGACCCCCGCATGGAGTTGATCCGAGGACTTCACAACCTGAAGCCAGCGCATCGAGGCTGTGCGGCGACCATCGGCAATTTCGACGGCGTGCACCGCGGGCACCTGGCGGTGCTGGACCGCTTGAGGGAGCGCGCCACCGAGATGGATCTGCCCGACACGGTGATCACGTTCGAGCCGACGCCGCAGGAGTATTTCGCACCCGAACAGGCGCCAGCCAGGCTGAGCCGCCTGCGGGAGAAACTGGGCATCTTCCGCGAGCACGGGGTCGACCGGGTGCTGTGTCTGCGTTTCAACCGCGAGCTGGCGGAACTCGAGGCCGATGCCTTCATTCAGCGTATCCTGATCGACGGGCTGGGCGTGCGTTATCTGGTGGTGGGTGACGACTTCCGCTTCGGCAAGGGTCGCAAGGGTGATTTCAGCCTGCTGCAGCGGGCCGGCGAGGCGCACGACTTTCCGGTCGTCGCCACCTCCACGTTCAGCGAGGCGGGTGGGCGGGTCAGCAGCACACGGGTGCGGGAGGCGCTGGCGGCCGGCGAACTGGATGTCGCGGTACAGTTGCTGGGCCGGCCTTACTGTATCAGCGGGCGGGTGGCGCCTGGCGAGCGGCGCGGGCGCAGTATCGGTTTCCCGACGGCCAACATCCATCTGCACCGCGTGGCGACACCCTTGCGCGGCGTGTTCGCAGTGCGCATGCTGGGCGTGGCGGAAAGGCCCGTGCCCGGTGTCGCCAACCTGGGTACGCGGCCGACTGTCGACGGCCGGCGGCTGGTGCTGGAGGTGCACCTGTTCGATTTCGATTGCGATATCTACGGCCGCCACGTCGACGTGGAGTTCGTGCGTCGCCTGCGCGACGAAAAGAAGTTCGATTCCTTCGCAGCATTGAAGGAACAGATTCAACTGGATGCACAGGCCGCGCGTTCGGTCTTTGCGGTGACTGATGAATGACTGACTACAAACACACCCTGAACCTGCCCAAGACGGCGTTCCCGATGAAGGCCAACCTGGCCCACCGCGAGCCGGAGACGCTCAAGTACTGGGACGAAATCGACCTGTACGGCAAGCTGCGCGCGCTCGGCGAAGGGCGTCCGAGGTTCGTGCTGCACGACGGCCCGCCCTACGCCAATGGCGAGATCCATATCGGCCACGCCGTCAACAAGGTGCTGAAGGACATCATCGTCAAGAGCAAGACGCTGAGCGGCTACGACGCGCCCTACGTGCCGGGCTGGGACTGCCACGGTTTGCCCATCGAGCTGAACGTGGAAAAGAAGGTCGGCAAGGTCGGCCACAAGGTCGATGCACCGGCTTTCCGTGCCAGGTGCCGCGACTATGCGCGCAAGCAGGTCGACGGCCAGCGCAGGGACTTCATCCGCCTGGGCGTGCTGGGCGACTGGCGGCACCCTTACCTGACCATGGATTTCCGCTTCGAAGCCGACATCATCCGCGCGTTGGGGCGTATCGCCGCCAATGGGCATCTGCAGAAGGGCTACAAGCCGGTGCACTGGTGCACCGACTGCGGTTCGGCGCTGGCCGAGGCCGAAGTGGAATACGAAGACAAGACTTCGCCGGCCATCGACGTGCGTTTCCCGGTCGGGGATGAAGAGGTGGTGTTCGCGCGCTGCCACCACGCCGACGACAAGGGCGAGGGACCGATGTCGGTGGTGATCTGGACCACCACGCCCTGGACGCTGCCGGCCAACCGGGCGGTGTCGCTGAATCCAGGTCTCGACTATGCCGTCGTGCAGGCCGACCTGGGACTGGGACCCGAACGGGTGATCCTGGCCGAGGCGCTGCTCAAGGACGCCATGCTGCGCTATGGCTGCGACGACTACCGGGTGATCGCCTACTGCAAGGGCGAGGCGCTGGAACACCTCAAGCTGGCGCATCCTTTCTATGAGCGCGAGGTACCCGTTATCCTGGGTGAGCACGTTACCACCGAGGCCGGCACCGGCGCCGTGCACACGGCACCCGGCCACGGCCAGGACGACTACGTGGTGGGCCAGCGCTACAGGCTGCCGGTCGACAATCCGGTGGGGCCGAACGGGGTGTTCGTGGAGGGCACACCGCTGTTCGAGGGCATGCACGTGTTCAGCGCCAACGATCATGTCATCGATACGCTGAAAGCCAGGGGCGCGCTGCTGCACGCCGAGGCGCTGCGTCACAGTTACCCGCACTGCTGGCGGCACAAGACGCCGATCATCTTCCGCGCCACGCCGCAATGGTTCATCAGCATGGAGCGCAACGGCCTGCGCGATCATGCCCTGAAGTCCATCCGCGAGGTGCAGTGGCTGCCGGACTGGGGCCAGGCACGCATCGAAGGCATGGTGGCGGGTCGCCCGGACTGGTGCATCTCGCGCCAGCGCACCTGGGGCGTGCCCATCACCCTGTTCGTGCACAGGCAGAGCGGCGACCTGCACCCGGACACCGAACGTCTGATCGAGGAAGTGGCGCTGCGTGTCGAGCGCCACGGCATCGATGCCTGGTTCGAGCTGGACGCGGCGGAGCTGCTGGGCGACGATGCCGGGCAGTACGAAAAGACGCACGACACCCTGGACGTGTGGTTCGACTCGGGGACCACCCACTACTGCGTGCTGGAACGCCGCGAGGAACTGGGGTTTCCCGCCGACCTCTATCTGGAAGGTTCCGACCAGCACCGTGGCTGGTTCCAGTCCTCGCTGCTGACCTCGGTGGCCATGCGCGGCACCGCCCCCTACCGGCAGGTGTTGACCCACGGTTTCACCGTCGATGCGAAGGGCGAGAAGATGTCCAAGTCCAAGGGCAACGTGGTGGCGCCGCAGAAGGTGGTCAACAGCCTGGGCGCCGACATTCTGCGTCTGTGGGTGGCGGCCACCGACTATCGCGGTGAGATGAGCGTATCGGACGAAATCCTCAGGCGCACCGCCGACGCCTATCGGCGCATGCGCAATACGGCGCGCTACCTGCTGGCCAACACGCACGGCTTCGACCCGGCTGCGCACGCGCTGACGCCCGGGCAGATGCTGGTGCTGGACCGCTGGGTAGTGGAGCGTGCGCGCCTGCTGCAGGAAGAGGTGGTGCGTGCCTACGAGGCCTACGAGTTCCACCACATCTACCAGCGTGTGCACAACTTCTGCGCCGTGGATCTGGGCGGTTTCTACCTCGACATCATCAAGGACCGCCAGTACACCACGCAGGTCGACAGCGTGGCCCGCCGTTCGGCGCAGACGGCGCTGTACATGATTGCCGAGGCGCTGGTGCGCTGGCTGGCGCCGATCCTGAGTTTCACGGCGGAAGAGATCTGGCGTCACATGCCCGGCGAGCGCGGCGAGTCCGTGTTCCTGGAAACCTGGTACCCGCTGCCGGAGATGTTCGCGGCCGACGAGGAAGCCGGCGGGCTGTTTGGCCTGGACTACTGGCAGACCGTACTCGGCGTGCGCGATCTGGTCAGCAAGGAACTGGAAAAGCTGCGCGTGGACGGCAGCATCGGTTCGTCGCTGGACGCGGAAGTCGATCTTTACTGCGAGGGTGATCTGCTCGACAAACTGCAACGCCTGGAAGACGAGCTGCGCTTTGTGCTGATCACCTCCTACGCGCGGGTGCACCCGCTGGAAGAGGCGACCAGCAATGCACTGGAGGCGGAACTGGACGGCGCCCGGGTGGCTGTTACGGTAACACCGTCGGAGTGGGAGAAGTGCGTGCGCTGCTGGCACCACCGCGAGGACGTGGGCAGCCACGCGGAACACCCCGAACTCTGCGCGCGCTGCGTGGAGAACGTGGTCGGCGGCGGCGAGCGGCGCAGGTTCGCCTGATGCTCAGGTGGCTGTGGCTGTCCGCCGTGGTGGTGGCGCTGGACCAGGCCAGCAAGTTCATGGCCGAGCACAGCCTGGAGTACGGCGTGCCGGTGGCTGTTCTGCCGTCCTTCAATCTCACCCTGGCCTACAACCGCGGCGCCGCCTTCAGTTTTCTGAGCGATGCGGCCGGCTGGCAGCGCTGGTTCTTCATCGCCGTGGCGGGTTTCGCGGTGGTCGTGCTGGTTGCCTGGCTGCGCAAGCTGGCGCCGGCGCAGCGCTGGACGGCGGTCGGGCTGGCGCTCATCCTGGGCGGTGCGCTGGGCAACCTCATCGACCGCATCTGGCTGGGCCACGTCATCGATTTTATTCAGCTCTACTATCGGAGCTTCTACTGGCCGGCTTTCAATATCGCCGATTCGGCCATCACCGTGGGGGCGGGCATGCTGATCTGGGAGAGCCTGTTTCATCACAGGGCGGACAAGGCATGACGCGGATTACCATCGGCTCGCGTGTCAGCCTGCATTTTTCCCTCAGCCTGACGGACGGGACGGTGGCGGACAGCAGTTTCGGCGGCGAGCCGGTCAGCGTCGTGATCGGCGACGGCAGCCTGGACAGAGGCCTGGAACTGGCGCTGATCGGCCTGCGGCCGGGGGATCACCAGACGCTCACCCTGATGCCTGGACAGGCGTTCGGTATGCCCGACCCGGCGGCCGTGAACCACGTGCCGCGGGATTCGTTTCCGGCCGGCATGGCGCCCGAGCCGGGGCAGATCATCGGCTTCAGCACACCCGACGGGCAGGAAATCGCCGGCGCCGTTATCGAGGTGGGCGACGAAGAAGTCGAAGTGGATTTCAACCACCCGCTGGCCGGCCGGGAAATCGTCTTCGAAGTGGAAATCCTGTCCGTCGAGGATCCCGGTGAGGAACAAAGGTAGGGTGGGGTGAGTGCGGCGAACCCCACCGTCCAGCGGCGTTGGTGATGTTTGGAACCCTTCGCCCGGCGGGTAGTCATGGCTGCGCCCGTGGCGTCTCAAGGCGTGGCCGCCGAACGGTTGTGGTGGGGTTCGCTTCGCTCACCGCCACCCTACGCTTCGATTGAGGTCGTTTGTGGTGAACGATAGAGCCATATAATGCCGATATGAAAGTCATCCTCGCCAACCCCCGCGGCTTCTGTGCCGGCGTCGACCGCGCCATCGACATCGTCGAGCGTGCGCTGGAACTGTTCGGTGCCCCCATCTACGTGCGCCACGAGGTGGTGCACAACCGCTTCGTGGTCGAGGACCTGCGCTCGCGCGGTGCCGTGTTCGTGGAGGAACTCGACGAAGTGCCGCCGGGCGCCACGGTGATTTTCAGCGCGCACGGCGTCTCGCAGGCGGTGCGCAGGGAGGCGGACGAGCGGGGGCTCAAGGTTTTCGACGCCACCTGCCCCCTGGTCACCAAGGTGCACCTGGAGGTCAGCCGCTTCAGCCGCGAGGGCAGGGAGTGTGTGCTCATCGGCCATGCCGGCCATCCCGAGGTGGAGGGGACCATGGGGCAGTATGACAGATCGACGGGGGGCGACATCTACCTGGTCGAGAAGCCGGAGGACGTGGAGTCCCTGCGCGTCAGAGACCCTGACAGGCTGAGCTATGTCACCCAGACCACGCTGTCGATGGACGATACCGCGCGGGTGATCGAGGCCCTGCGCGCACGGTTTCCGGCCATCCAGGGGCCGCGCAAGGACGACATCTGCTATGCCACCCAGAACCGCCAGGACGCAGTGCGCGACCTGGCCGGCAAGGTCGACCTGTGTCTGGTGGTGGGGTCGCCGAACAGCTCCAATTCAAACCGGCTGCGTGAACTGGCGGAGCAGCAGGGCGTGCCCGCCTACCTGATCGATGACGCGGCTGATATCAGGCGGGAATGGCTTGAAAACTGCGGGACCATTGGCGTGGCGGCCGGCGCCTCGGCGCCGGCCATGCTGGTCGAGGCGGTGGTCGATTATCTCAAGCGGATGGGCGCCGGCGAGGTCATCGAATCGTCCGGGCGCAGGGAGGACGTCGTGTTTGCCCTGCCCAAGGCCCTGCGTTCTACCAGCAGTCCTGGACAGTGAGGCCCGATTGCGCGCCGGTCATGCCTTTCAGGCCCGTATTGGTCAACGTCAGGGTGCCGCACTTGTCGCCGGTCTGGGCCCCCGTTGGGGCGGCGGCGACGGTGAAGGTGGAGGCGCTCGCTGACTGGATGGTCAGGTTGTAGGTCGCGGTACCGCCATCGACCGGGCACTGGGTCGCATAGATGGCGGGTGCGCCCGTGTCGGCGTTATCTGCTGCGGCCTGTTGATAGGTGCTGTTGGTGGTGAAATGGCGTTCCATGGCGTTGGCCAGCCCGACCAGCGCGCCGGCGCAGTCGGCGCGCCGCGTCTTGCGCACCTGCTCCTGATAGGCCGGGTAGGCAATGGTGGCCAGGATGGCGATGACGCCCACCACGATCATCAGTTCGATCAGCGTGAATCCTGTCTGCTTGTTCATGGCATCCCTCTTCAGTCAATGGATTGCGGGGTTTCGCTGCAATTATCTCGGTGATTCGCCGTAATAGTGCGGCAGCAGCCAGATTTCCGTGATCGTCCGCTGCTTGCCGGCGCGGTGGAAGTCGAAGCCGATTTTGGCGCCCTTTCTCAGCCGGCCCAGCGAGTCGTTGCGGGCAGAGCGCGAGTGCAGCATGGCGTGTTCGCTCAGCCGGTAGAGGGTATCGTTCACTACAATCTCCCGGCTGCGGAAATCCACCCGGTCGACGATGCCGGTGCGCTCGAAGCCGTCTTTCGGATAGTGGTCCGGCAGCCGGTCGGCCTGAACCTGCGCGGCGGTGACCAGCAGGGCCAACAGAAAGGACAGGGTCGAAAGCAGTCTCATGGTCGATGCTCCTTGGTAAAGGATCGGTCTACTGGATCAGTTCTTCCCAGGACAGGCGGCCGGTATCGGCGGTGCTGACTTCCTTGATGTTGGTGTCCTCGATACTGTCGCCGTCGGTGGTGTCGGTGGTCGACACGTAACGCTTGTTACCCAGGTTGACCGGCGAGGTGGGCAGGCCGGTGATCTGCATGCCCACGGCGGCCTGGTCGTCGATTTCGTCCAGAGTGTCCAGCTTGGTGTCGCCGTTGAGGTCGAAGGCGACATCGTCCGGGCGGCCGCCATTGATCCATTTGGCCACCATCAGCCAGCCGGTGCCGCCGTAGTTGCAGGGATTGGAATCGGGGATGGTGGTGTTGAAGAACACCAGTTCACCGCGGATCACTGCATCGGTCACCACCCGTTCGCCGGTGGTCAGGTCGATGTACCAGCCGTAGTCGGCGGGGCTGCCGGCATAGTCGACCGTGTTATCGGTCAGCTTGCGTCCGGCAACGCCCTCGGTGGTGGTGCCGGTGGAGATCGTCTGTTCAACCAGGTTGCTTCGCGTCAGCTCGGCGGTGCCGGCATCCCATACGCCATACATCGACTGGGTGTCGGTGGTGGTGATGTCCGCCGTGGTCATGTACTGCCCGGTACCGAAAATCACCAGGGTATTGGGTGAGTTGCTGTTCGTGGTGGGCAGGGTGTTTCTCACGATGACCGGCGTCGCCGTGATCGGCTGGTTGTTGGCCGTGGTAAACAGCGGCACGGGGGTGTTGCCGGATTTGTACGCCGATTTCCACTGTGCGGTATTGGAGCCCGACAGGTCGAACACCCACAGGTTGCCGAGCAGGTCGCCGGCGTAGGCCCGGTCGGCCAGGCCGTCACCGTCGGAATCGATCAATGCAGGGGTGGCCAGGCCGTTGCGGTTGGACGTGCTGCCGGCCCCGGTGCCTATCTCGATGTAATCCGTCCCCGCCGTCCAGCTGCCGTCCAGGCCGCCTTCCAGGAACAGGATGAACAGCTTGGCTTCACCGCTGCCGGTATCGTTGTAGCCGTTACCGAACACGGCGGCCCAGCGGATGCTGTTCGATGGTCCGGCCAGCGGCACGATGGCCGGACGGCTGAAGGTATAGCCCAGGTCGGCGTCATCCGAGTTGGAGAATTCCCACAACACGATATCCTCCGGGGTGGTGCCGCTCTCGGAGAAAGACGAGGGGTCGGTCACGTCCAGCGCGTAGATGCCGCGGCCGCCGTTGCGCAGTCCACCGACCAGAACGGTCCTCCAGCTTGGAGAGCCGCTGGTTTCGGTCTTGATATGGACGTCGGCGACGCTGGGTGTCAGATCGACATAGTAGCGGTGGGTGTAACCGCCCTCCGTCAGATAGTGCAGCCCCTCGCCGGTGTTGGTCGAGAACAGGACCCCCGGCACATAGGCCAGCAATTCCTCGCCGGTGGACTGTGAGAAACCGTGTAGCATGCCGTCGTTTGCGCCCACGTACACCACGCTGGAACGGCTTGCCTGGCTGGTGCGGAAATCGCTGTAAGTGCCCCCGGTAGCGGTTGGAAAGGGCGCCACGTCCGGCCATCCGGATTCCGGTGTGCCCACGAACACCGGCCCCGAGTGGACGATATCGCCGAGGCGGCTGTCGCGTTCGCGCAGGCTCTTGGTGGTGAAGTTGTTGCTGCCGTCGGAGTAGCTGCAGGTGCCGCTGGAGGCCGGTTCGCAGTTGCGGTCACCACGCAGGTGGCCGAGTCGCGCCATGCCGGTGGCCTCGTCGTCCAGTGTGCCGCTGGAGCTGGTGCGGAAATCATTCTTCTGGGCCGCGGTCAGATTGTCCCACTGTAAGGCGATGCCGTCCGTGCCGTTGTGGCTCAATATGACCCGCGGGTTGCTGGCCAGGTCGCGGGCATCCAGCGCGGCCGCCGCACTCCAGTTGGGGGTGCTGAGGATATCGCCGGTATCCGCGTCCAGAGGATAGGCGACCAGATCGCCGCTCCAGCGCTCGCTGTTGAACAGCGCCAGGTAGACCTCCGAGTTGGTGCTCAGGGTGCCGGTATTGAAGGCCACCGAGGCCGCCGAGCCGGTACGTCCCGAGATCGAGGCCAGGGCGCTGCGCAGACCGGTGATCAATTGTTCCGGGTTCTGCGCGCTGAGAAATTCGCCGCGCCCGTTCCAGGCGGCGTGGCGCAGGTCATCGATTCGTTCCGCGTTGCCGTTGTTGGGATTCGGCCAGGCGAAGGGGCTGGTGGTGTCCGCCGGCATGGCGGTCAGGGTGCCGTCGACACCGAAGGCGATGGTGTAGGTGACCATGTGCTGGGCATCGTTTTCGTCCACTCCCGTGATGGTCGGCACGTTGTTGTCGAGCGACGGCTGCAGGTCGGTTTCGTAGTAGTGCATGGCGATATCGGCCAGGGTGTCGTCGACGTTGTCGCCCCAGGGACCGTCGGTGCCGGAGTCCCAGTTGCTGTCGTTGTTGCCGTCCTCGTTGTCGGAAGAGGCCGCCGGGTTGGCCGAACTGGTCAGGTCGAAACTGCCGTTGTAAAAGCCGTCGGTCATGACCACGCTGAAATTCTGCTGGCATTCGCCGCCGTCGGCGGCGGACACGGCAGGGCAGGAACTGAAGAAGCTGTTGCTCTTGCAGGCGAGATAGCGCCCGGCATTGTTGAGCGTGGAGCGCAACGGCGTGCCGCCGCCGGGCTGGAATGAATAGAGTCCGTCCAGCAGGGCTTTCTTGTTGCCACTGGCGGGATCCGAGTTCATCGATGTAATGGCGGTGTTGACGCTATTGTTGTTGTGCAGGGTGACCAGGCCCATACGCGCCTTGTTGGTGGCGGCGATGACCTGGCCGTAGGCCGCCTTGGCCACGAACTGGCGGCTTCGGTAGTAAGAGAACCAGTTGGCGAAATTCTGCTGCACCGCCGGCGGTTCGTCCTTGATGAGGTGTTCGGTTTCCTCGCCGTCATCGAACAGGCCGTCGCCGTCGAGGTCGGTCCAGGTATAGTAGCGGAAGCCGTCTGCCACCCCGTCGTTGTCACGGTCGCTCGTGTCGCGGGTGGTGCCGCCCAGCCAGTTGGAGTTGTGCCGGGTCAGGTCGATGGTTTCGGTCGGGTCGTAGGGATTGTTCGGCGCCGCCGTTACCGGGACGTCGGTGAAGGGGTTGCCGTTGATATCGACGCCGGACCAGGGCACGTAGGTCTTGTCGGGATCGAAATACAGCGGGTTGAAATCGCTGTTGCGGAAACGCCAGGCTTCGTCATCCGCGGTATTACAGTCGTCACCGTTGTCACCATAATTGTTGCTGCCGAATTCGACGCCGTATAAATAGCCGTAGAAGGTGCCGCTGTTGAACCCGCAGTTGGCATTCCCGTCATCGTCGCTGTCGCGGTGCTTGACGCTGCCGCTGCCGTTAGGGTTGCTTCCATCCGGCTGGGTGCCCGTGAAACGTCCACCATTGTCATAATCGCGGCTCATGATCTCCCAGTCCATGCTGCCCGAATCGTCCAGCACGAAGAGGATGTTTGGTTCCACGTTGCTCTTGAGGAACAACGGGGAATCGGCGATGGTGCCGGGGGCGGCAAGCGCCGCGCCGGAGGTGCTCATGGCCAGTGCCAGGAGCAGTTCAGGCCTTTTCAGCGTAATGTGAATCATCTTCTTGCCCTCACGATGCATCGGATCTGCGCTTCCGGAGCGAACTAGAAGATTCTGCCGTAATAACTGCGCAGGATAACCTCGGCGGAATCGTTGTTGCCGCCCACCCCCCGGGCAGTGATGCGGAAGGTGGTGACGTCGCCGCTGCCCTTGTTGTCGCCGTAGTTGGTGATGTTCATGGCGCCCTGGGTTCCCGTGATGGTGCCGAAGCGCTTGATGAAATAACGGGGGGCGCTGGCCGATCCGGGCACGTTGTTGGCGGCCACGGACGTGGCGTTGTCGCTCCAGGTGGCGGCGCTGGTGTAGTCCGGCTCGTCCTGGGTATCGCTGAACAGGCCGGCGGTACCGTCGAAGTCGCCGGTGGTGGTGATGCCGTCGATGTAGGTCTCGGCGTCGCGCAGGGCCGATTCCGCGGCCTGGAAGGCGATGTTGCGCTCCCTGGTATTGCTGGCCATCCTTTCTTCCAGCACCGTGGACTGCATGCCCGACACGCCGATCAGGGTCAGCACCAGCAGGATCAGGAGGCTCACGACGAGGGCGGCGCCTCGTTGTCCGGCGGCCCGGGCGGGCGATCTGGCAGCGATTTCGTACATCTGGTTCACCTTGGTTACGGCAGTCGGTTGCGGATAGCGACGGTGTCGCTATAGACCTGACGCAGCCGGTTGTCGGCGGCGGTCCGCTGATCACCCAGCACGGTGTAGTTCTGGGCCCCGGTGGAGAGGTTGTCTTCGTAGGACCGCACCACGACCGCCACGCGGATGCTGACCACCCGCTCCATGTCCACGACCTGGTTGGCCGGCACGTAGTAGTCAGCGGTGCCGAATCCGGGACTGCCGCGTGCGTCGAGGTCCTCCCCATACAGAATCTGCAAGTCTTCGATGCCGTCGACGATCTCCTGGCCGTTGCGGAACAGGGCGGGCTGGCCGGCGGCGCCGTTCTGAATGGAATAGACCAGCTGCTGCACCTGATAGACCGTGGCATCGGCGCCGTAGACCTTGGACAGGCAGTGGGCATTGGCGCCCGGGCATGCCGGGTCGCTGGCGTTGATGTTGCCGGGCGTGACCGAGCTGCCGGTGTTGTGCACCAAATTGCCGGAGGTATCCGGATCGGCGTTGGTGATCTGGAAGATGTCGGCCGCCGTGCAGTCGCTGACGAACACCACGTCGCCCTGCTGCAGGTTGTTATTCGCATTGACCTTGACCACTGCAGACGGCAGGGGGCCGTAGGGCGACTGGACCGTCAGGCCGGAGTTGAAGCCCCCGCGCAGTATCAGAGAGTCGGCGCCGCCGGTGCCGCCCTCTGTGCCGCCGATACCGCCGGCGGCGTAGTCGACAAAGCCTGTGCCGGTGCTGTCCAGGTGGTTTGTAACCTTGTCGATGCTGCTGGCACAGCCCCAGAAATCGGCCATGCGGATGTCGCGGGCCAGGAACTCCAGCGCCATGCGGCCGGATTCCTGCATGCGCGACACGGCCTCCTGCACCCGGTGGGTCTGGCGGGTGGAAGCGAAGATCTGGATGACGCCGCCCAGCAGGACCAGGCTCAGCACCATGGCCACCATGATTTCGACCAGGGTGAGGCCGGCCTGCCGGCGTCGATCGGGGGGCGTGTGCGGACGTGTTCTCGCGTTCATGGCTGGAAACTCATCACGAACCGTTCATTGCCGCTGATCTCGCCGTCGTGGTTGTCGTCCCACCACAACTTGATGGCGAAGATGGACCCGACCCCGTCACACTCCGCGTTTGCCGCATTGGCGCCGCTGCCGTCGGCCGGCGTGCTGTCGATACAAATGTAGCCCTGGCCCAACGGAAGATAGGTGGTCACGGCGTTGGTCCATTCATAGAGGTCGTTGGCTGCCATCGCGGTGGTCGAGCAGCCGGTGGTGGTGGAGCAGTCGCTGGTGGCGCTGGCGGTCGTGGTTTCCGAGGAATAGGCTCCGGCGGTCACGGCATCCGGGTTGGCGCGCATGCGGTCGGCCAGATCGTAGGCCAGCAGCGACGCCTGGGTGCGCATGAAGGCGCTCTGGTTGTTGCGGAGGGCCGTGGCCTGCAGTCCCGCCAGGCCGAGCAGTCCGATGGACAACACGGTGACCGAGACCATGATCTCGATCAGGGTGAAGCCACCCGACCTGCGTGCTGGTGAATTGGAAAACCGGTGCTTCATGTCGTTGCCCCGTGGTTCTTCAACAATCGGTCTTCTGGCTGATGTTCGGCCGGCCGGATGCGCTGATGGTGATCTGGCGGCCGGTCTCGTCGTCACGGTCGTCGCACAGCGAGAAGGTCTCGGCCATGTTGACGAAGCCGCGGGAGTCGTAGGTGATCTGGTTGGTGGTGGTACTGGTGAAGGTGGCGGCCTCGTTGAAGGGTTCCCGGACCTTGACCACCTCGCTGGCGTCGACCGTGCTGTCCCGGTCCTTGTCGACCCACACGATCCAGCCGTTCGACCAGTCGGTGCCGTTGGTGCAGGCCGGCGTGGCCGTGTTGTAGCTGGTGCTGACACATATGCTTGCGTTGCGCTGGTATTTCACGGCCGTGCTGCGGGCCAGGTTCAGATCCGCTATGAAGTCATTGGCCTGTGACACCAGGCGGCCGTCCATAATGAAATCATTGAAACTCGGCACGCCGACGGTGAGCAGTATCGCCGCTATCGCCAGCGTGATCATGAGTTCGACCAGCGTGAATCCGTGTTCAGTGTTCATGATGCTATAACTACCCTCGCTGCGAAGGGCTGTAAATTGAATTCCGATCAACGGGAATTTTCCCGCGATGAGCGGTCGCCCGCGGGCAGGCGGCTCTCGCACATCTATATATTGGTGGGAAGCGCGAAAACTTTACCGGCCGCCACGGGATGGCGGTTGCCCGTCGTGTGAGGGGGGATGAACGGTCTTTATCTGGCGACGAATGGTGTGTCGCTGCTCGTGGCGGGCCACCCACAAGCCATCGTCGTTCCGGTGGCGGGACTGGGCGAAGCCCTGGAGTGCCAGCGAATCATTACGGCGGCCCGATTGCCAGGACAGTGTCACCCTGACGAGAATGCCCCGGTCGGTGTTGCCGAGGAGCTGCCAGCGGCGCTCGTAGCGGGTGTGCGTTGTGGCAGGTGAATCGGAGCCCGCAGCGGGTATGCCGGGACTGAGGGAAAGCCGCACCCTGAGCTGGTCGAGCCGCTCGCTGGCCAGGTGCATGGCCCCGCCCAGGCGGGCACCGTCCAGGCTGCTGCGCCAGCTGTGTATCTGGAAGCGGGCGATGCCGGTCAGGCCGACACTGAGAACCAGCACGGAGATGAGCGCCTCGACGAGGCTGAAGCCCTGTTGGAGTCGGGCAGTCGGGCGGGGCATCAGAAATCCGTCCAGGTGCCCGGAAGACGCGGCGCGCGCAGGGTGGGGAACACCAGCGCCGGCCTGGGATCAGGCGCCTCGCTGATGTGAGCCAGGCGCAGGTGGCCTGAATAGCGCCCCAGGACACCGTTGACGGCCAGCGTGCCGTATACCTGGCCCTGGATATCTCCCGCCCCGGGATCGCGGCAGTCGCCGTCATAGAACAGGATGCCGTAGATGCGCGTGCCGGCGGCCAGCGGTATGCAGCCAACTGCTGCCGGGAATACCAGCGCCACCGGCCGGTCGGGTGTGCCAAGACTATGCGACCACCGTGGTCCGCCCAGGTCGGCAGCCGTGACCCACCAGTAGCGGCGTTGCGCGGTGTCGCTGCCGCGTTCAGCCGCGGCGAGCGCCTGAAACTCGGTGCGGCTGATGGAAAACAGCGTGTCCCACAGATCGCCGGAGGCGAAGCGGCCACTTTCGATGCTGCCGCCGTGCAGATCCAGCCCCGTCTTCCCGTGACAGGCAGCGGGCAGCAAGGACCAGACAGCTGCATCGGCATCCGGTCCGTCCGCGTTGCGCGGGTAGATATCTGTCACACCCGAGAGGTCGGGGATACAGTCGTCGATGACCAGTGGCGGTGCCTGTTCGCCTTCGGGCGACAGCAGGCTCAGCGGTCGCACATATTGTTCCATCTGAACGGAGCCTGCCGTCGCCGACACCCTCACGTAGCCGGGTGCGCGTAGCTGCCTGGCGATCACGGCCGACAGACGGTGGCGGCCCGCGCCTGCCAGCCCCTCCAGCCGTGGTGGCAGCGTCAATTCCAGCGTTTGCCAGCCTGCGTTTTCGGTTGGCCAGTCGATCAGCCAGGCGTTGCGGGCCAGCCAGCCGATGCTGTATTCCAGCACGCTCTGTGCGGCCTGGTGCTGCCGGAGGTGGGCGAACTCGTTGCCTGCCAGGCGCTGTTCCGTCACCCGCGTACGGGCTACCGCCACCACCAGGCTGGTGATGGCCACCATCAGGCCCAGCGCCATGACCAGCGTTGCGGCACCCGTCTGCCGGGCCGCCGGCACCTGCCGCTTCATGGTGGTGTCTCCGCCGACACCACGCGGTCGTTGCGGATCCATACGCGCCGTTCGAGCCGCTTCACCGTCTCCGCGGATGCAGCCAGCCGACCGGTGACGGACAGAGTGACGCTGCGGACCAGTTGCCTGTCGACGTCGGGCGAACAGGTGCCGGCAGCGGGTGGCAGCGGCAGGCACACCACGTCCAGCATGAAACGCAGGCGTGTGATCTCGATATCGTTGCCGGTGATCGCCTGCCAGCGTCCATGCCGGCAATCGAACCGCCTGCCCGCGTAGCGCATCTCAATCCGTCCCCTGCGCAGACGCATGCCGAACTGTTCGACATTGTCGTCGTCCGTACCTGCGGGACAGCCGGCGGCCGGGCAGCGGCCGGTGCCCAGCAGCCCGTCCTTGTCCAGGTCGTAGCTGTAGGTGATGCACGATGCTGCCGCTTCCCGCGGCAGCGCACCGACCCTGACATCGTTGCCGGCGGCCTGGAAGGGGTTGTCGGCCAGCCTGTCCGTTACGGGGTCAAAGTGGCGGTAGCCGGCACGGCGCAGATCGGCTTCCAGCAGACCGAGCACCGCCTGCAACGACTGGCTGAGATGTGCCTCCCGCAGTTGCCGCGTACTGTGGCCCAGCGTCGAACCATATACGGTCAGCACCGCGGCCAGGGTGACCAGGGCAACAAGGCTGGCGATCATCAGTTCGACCAGGGAAAAACCGTGTTGCGGCTTCAGCACGGCGGGTAGCCCGTAAAGTTGTCGGAGCAGATGCGGACCCGGCCCAGCGGACTGAGAACCACCGTCAGGGTCCGTCCATCGTCCACCTGCAGGGAGATGTGGCCGGCGCGGGCCAGGCCTCTCAGTGGAGAGAAGGCAGTTGTGGCGGCGCGGCTGAACCGTGCCCGCAGCAGCGACACGCCGGGATAGTCGACCGAGCTGGTTGTCGTGCGTGCGGCGGCAGCCGTCGACGGGCAGGCGTTGGCGCAGCCGCAGTCGGGGTGGTCGCTGACGGCATAGCACCAGTCGCGCGGTGACTGCAGCCGAAAACTGAGGAACAGCCGGTGGTTGAGGCGGACGGCTTCCGCCCGCGCGTAGCGCAGGTCGGTGGCCACGGCCTGCGCGGCGGCGCGCAGTCGAGCCCCCTGAATGCTGTGCTGGAGGGCGGGGACACCCGCGGACACCAACACGCCGATGACGCCCAGCGTGACCAGCAGTTCCAGCAGGGTGAACCCGTGCAGCCTTCGATCGTCCATGATCCCGGCTCCGGGTGATGTTCTCCTTGGGGTGGGTGAGTATAGCGACTCGTGCAGAAAAGGGGCAACCCCGGCCGGCCTGCTGTCGTATACTTGGACGGTACCTGTCGGGCACGGAGGCCGTATGCACCATACCAGGCATGACAGCGGGCTTTCTTTACTGGAACTTTTGATCGTACTGACGATCGTGGCCATACTCGCCTCGGTCACCATTCCGTCCTATCGCAACTATGTCTACAAGAGTCGCCGTTCCGATGCCATCACGGGCCTGTTGCAACTGCAACTCGCGCAGGAAGCCTGGCGCGCCCGCCATGGCGTTTACAGCACGGACCTGGTCGAACTCGGCCGGGCAGACGAGCGGCTGGCCGACGGCAAATATCGCCTGCGTCTTGAATCCGCGGGCCCGGACCACTGGCTGGCAGTGGCAATCCCGCAGGGGCCGCAGCGCGGTGATCCCTGTGCACGGCTGGCCGTCGATGAAAGCGGCCCGGTCTATGGCGGCCGCTTCGCCGGCCGGCGTTGCTGGAACCGTTGAGCGGTCGCCTGCTGTCGGGACGGCGGGGGTGGTGCGGTGAGCGATTGCGTGATCGTGGGTGCCGGTCTGATCGGCATGCTGTGTGCCCGCGAACTGCGGCAGGCCGGGTTGCACGTCACCCTGCTGGAACGCGGCGAACCCGCGCGTGAATCGAGCTGGGCCGGTGGCGGCATCCTCTCGCCGCTCTATCCCTGGCGTTATCCCGACGCGGTCAGCGAACTGGCGCGCTGGAGCCAGGCGGCCTACCCCGGGCTGTGCGAAGAACTGCGCGAGACCTCGGGCGTCGACCCCGAGTACAGCCGCAGCGGCCTGCTGGTAGCCGACGGCGGCGAGCACGCGCAGGCGCAGGCCTGGGCCGAACGCTTCGGCGCCCGGCTCGAACGGATCGACGCCGCGGCCGCCCGCCGCCAGGAGCCGGCGCTGGGTCTGGCCGTGCAGCGGGCGCTGTGGCTGCCTGATGTCGGCCAGGTACGCAATCCGCGCATCGCCCGCGCCCTGCATATCAGCCTGCAGCGCGCCGGCGTGGAATTCCGCACCCGCTGCGAGGTGCAACGGATCCTGGTTCGGGAGGGGCGCGTGACGGGCGTGGAGACCGCCGACGGGCCCGTACGGGCGGAGACCGTGCTCATCGCCGCCGGCGCCTGGAGCGGCAATTTGCTGGCGTCGACCGGGCTGACCCTGCCCGTGGAACCCGTACGTGGCCAGATGATCCTGTTCCGCGGCGAACCCGGCCTGGTGCGGCGCATCTCGCTGTACGAAGGGCATTACGTGATCCCGCGCCGGGACGGGCGGGTGCTGACCGGCAGCACGCTGGAATACGTGGGTTTCGACAAGCAGACCACGGATGAAGCACTGGAGGAGTTGCGCGCAGCCGCGTTACAGCTGATTCCCGCACTGGCAGGACTGGACATGGAACACCACTGGGCCGGCCTGCGGCCGGGTTCGCCCGACGGTGTGCCGTTCATCGGTCCGCACCCGCGCATAGAAGGTCTGTGGGTCAACGCCGGCCATTTCCGCAACGGCGTGGTGTTGGGCCCCGCCTCGGCGAGACTGCTGGCGGATCGCCTGCTGGGACGTCCGGGCGAGCTGGACGGTCTTCTCTACATTACCGGGAAACTGCAAGAAAATCTGTGCTGAGCCGGCATATGGACTTCGTCTGAATCGACACTTTATACTGCACAAATGAGTGAAATCAGCCAGCCGGCGTCGCTAAGCGAACAGGCAGCCGCCGAACGTCTCAGCCGTTACGACATACTGCCCACCCAGCAACGCGTGCGGATTGCCCGGGTGCTGCTGACGCACGACCAGCACCTGTCGGCCGACCAGGTACTGGAACTGGTCAACGCCGCCGGCCACCGCGTGTCCAAGGCAACGGTCTACAACACCCTGGGCCTGTTCGCCAGAAAGGGCGTGGTGCGGGAAGTCATCGTGGATCCCAACCGCGTGTTCTACGACACCAACAACACGCCGCACCATCACTTCTACAACATCGACACCGGCGAACTCATGGACATAGACGCCGACCAGCTGTCGCTGGACGATCTGCCGAAGGTGCCGCCGGGCACGGAGGCGGCCGGCGTCGATATCATCATCCGGGTACGCCAGCTGCAGGCCTGAGCTTGTGCCCCGGAAGGCCGATCTTTTATACTCGCCATCCCCGCCGGAATAGCTCAGTTGGTAGAGCAACTGATTCGTAATCAGTAGGTCGGAGGTTCGACTCCTCTTTCCGGCACCAAATAAAACAATGACTTACTAAGTAATCCAGCCTTGATGCCTACGACCGGGTAGCAATCTGGGTAGCAATACTGCAGTTCGATGGCCGAATACCGTCATAACTCGTGAACACAACGTCATGTAGGTTCTGGTTACGTTATACTTTGTGTCACGGTAGCCGCTACAAAAGGGAATGGAGGGCCGCCGATATGGCAAACGTTTTTGATGTTGCTTCCTACATTTTGCAGTCCTGTGGCCCCATGACCACCATGAAGCTGCAAAAGTTGGTGTATTACGCCCAAGCGTGGTCGTTGGTATGGGATGAAAAACCCCTATTTGATGAGCCTATCGAAGCGTGGGCGAACGGTCCTGTGGTACGTGACCTTTATGACGCACACCGGGGACAGTTTGAGATACATCCCGGCGAGTTAGCTGGTGACCCTGGCTCCCTTGACGATAGCCAGAAAGAAACGATCAATTCCGTGCTGGATTACTACGCAGACAAGCCTACTCAGTGGCTGGTCGATCTTACCCACATGGAAGGCCCTTGGAGGGAAGCACGGTCTGGATTGCCCGAGACTGCCCGCTCAAATAAGGTGATATCGCTAGCTTCAATGGCAGAGTACTATAGCAGCCTGCAAAGCCAATCGGATGGCGAAGAACAAGAAACATAAAAG
>Ga0256830_1000469_pt1 | contig 32724 bp, 32 predicted proteins | sample 128326metaG_FD_190537 | JGI IMG/M metagenome (GOLD analysis project Ga0256830, IMG submission 190537) | Hydrothermal vent microbial communities from Lau Basin, Pacific Ocean - 128-326 | ecosystem: Environmental > Aquatic > Marine > Hydrothermal vents | place: Pacific Ocean: Lau Basin | collected...
AGGCCTCCACGGAGCGCAGAACGTGGCTGGAGAGGGTTCTGGAGACCTGGAGGCCGTTCGGGTCTTGGAGTCCCACCCAGGCCGGATGAGCTGACCACGGCCCGATTTGGAATTCTTCAGGGACGACTATTGCGACGGGGGGACGTTGCTGCCTAGTTGCCGGGAAGGCGGCCGGGACGTTGAGCGGTTATTCGGTTATTGGTCTCCCAACTTTGACGCTTTGCAGTACAAGAACGCTGTGATTCTGAGGGGTTAAACTTTTCGGACTCGTGATTTTTACACTACATCGCCACTCCTCACAGGGCCTTGGGAATCGGGGGTAGGCCGAGGGTGCGGAGAATCTTGGCCTGCTCCCTGGTGGGCCGTGTCGGCAGGCGTGTGGACGTGGCACCAACCACGAGATCGACCACTTTGTTCCGCTGCAAAAGCGCCAGCGCTCGGGGCACCGTTAGACCCAGGGCCCGAAGCCGGCTGCGCATCCAGCGCTCCACTTGCAGCGCCAACACGCACACGAAGATGTGGGCCCGGATCCGACGCTCGGTCCAGTGGTACACGGGCCGTACTTTCACGGTGCTCTTGAGACATCGCCATCCCCTCTCGATCTCCGCCAGCTCCTTGTACCGGGCGATGATCTCTTCCGGCGGGAGGTCCATGTCGGTGGTTTCCACCAAGAGCACCCCGTCGATCTTGGCCTCCCACAGGAGGGCCTTGCGGTTCTTGGTCACTTGGAGGCCCTCGGCCTCGGAGAGCGTGACGTCGTAGAATTTCGGACGACGGGGGGACGTTGCTGCCTAGTTGCCGGGAAGGCGGCCGGGACGACGGGGGGACGTTGCTGCCTAGTTGCCGGGAAGGCGGCCGGGACGTTGAGCGGTTATTCGGTTATTGGTCTGGGCCGGGGGCTTTCTGTGCCTCTGGGCGCGCGGGCCGGGGGTGGGGAGGGAAGGTCGGGGCCGTTCCCCGCGGGTTGCGGTGCGCGCGGCGATCGGTGAGCCCGGTTCTGGGGTCCGGCGGCTGAGTTTACCCCCTAGGGGGTTACGCGCCCTTCGCCGGGCGAGGAAGGTGGACTTCGGTGTCCCGGCGGTGGGCAGCGAGGTCTTCCTTCACCTCTTGGAGGGTCGACCCCACACGATCGATCTTGGCACTGAGCCGGGCGTCCACCTCATCGATCTTGGCGCTGAGCCGGGTGTCCACTTCATCGATCTTGGCGCTGAGCCGGGCGTCCACCCCATCGATCTTGGCGCTGAGCCGGGTGTCCACCTCATCGATCTTGGCGCTTAACCGGGCGTCCACCCCATCAATCTTGTCGTTGAGTGCGCCGATCATGAACAGAAGTTGTTCATCGCGCTCCCGCGACTCTTGACGGGCCCGTTCGATGTCGGCGCGAAGGACCTCGTGGCCCTCCAGGACAAGGTCAAACTTTCCCCGAATGTCTTCGAGCAGGATTTCGAGATGGTCCTTTTCCATGGCCGTGTCTCCGGTGGACGAGATCGACTCGCACACGGGCATCTTGCCCCCCTGGATTCCGGGATGCAAGTGGGAACTGCGGTGACCAGTGACGGGTGTCGACGCTTCGCGTCTCAACGTCCCAACGTCCTACCGTCCCAACGGTCCCCTGCGGGTCCATCGAGCCCAGTTGCCGGGCTGCCCAGCCGCCGCCCATGTGTTGCGGGCCACGAGGGAAAGGGGTCACGAGCGCTTTCCGCCCTGCGGATCAGTCGGGCCGGCACACGGCATGAGCGCTCGGCGATAAGCGCGTTCCAGACCCTTGTCGGCTGTGACGAGATCGGCACCGTGGTCCAGGGCGAGGCGGAGGAAAATCGCGTCGTAGACCGTCAGCCCCATCTGCCGGGCCAGCTCGACGGCTCCGAAAACATGGTCCCGGTGGCCCACCACGTCCAGGGGAAGGGCCAGGATCTCCGTCAGGATCCCGTCCACCTCGTCCGCGCGCAGCAGACCGGCCCGTTCCTTCCTGAGCAGAACCTGGGGCGCTTCGGCCAGTGCCAGTTCGGGCACCAGCAAGACACCGTCGCCACGCCACGCCGTCTCCACCGCATCCACCAGCCCGTCCGGCACGGGGCCGTCGGGCACGTAGAAGCGCACGATCGCCGAGGTGTCCAGGACCCAGGCTCTCACCTGCGGCGCTCCTCCCGGACCTCCGCGACGGTATTTCCCAAGGGCCGGCCCTGGAGGCGTGCCCTCCAGTGGGCGGCTGCACCGACCGGTGAGGGGCGGTCCAGCGTGCGTACCCGCTCGAGCAGGACGAGGACCTGCTGCTGGAGGCTCCGACGGTTGCGTTTCGCCAACGACGCCAAGGCTTCGTAAACGTCATCCGGAACGTTGCGTACCGTTAGGGACTTCATGATGTGATGCCTCCTTTTCGCGAGCCCAGTATGGTGTGCTTGCAAAATACTGTCAATTGCCAGTCTCCGGGCTCACGAGGCTGGAAGGCATTTCGGCGTCCTACCGTCCCAACGTCCCAACGGTCCCCGACCAACGACTCACGATTCACGGCAGTTTGGCGGCCCGGGTCAGTAGTGGTATCGGGCCTGGAGAAAGTCCACACGGTCCGCTGTTACGCGGTACACCAGACGGTGTTCCTGGGTGATTCGGCGGGACCACACGTTGGGATCGAGGTATTTCAGGGGTTCGGGCTTTCCCAGCCCCTGGAAGGGATCGCGCAGCACGGCCTCCACGAGATCGAGCACGCGCAGGGCGGTTTTCCGGTGGGTCCTCACCCACCAGCGAAGATCCTCCCGAAACTCCGGATGGAAGACCGCGGCCCGTTCATTCGGCGGCACCCTCGACCTCCCGCCGCAGTTCCTCCAAGGACGTGGGGGCACCTTCCCCTTTGCGCGCCCGGATCAGAGCCCGAAGTAAACGCTCGGCATTGCGGGGCGAGCGGAGCAGGTGGGCGGTCTCGAGCAGGCTCGAGAGCTCGTCGGCCGCGATGAGCGCCACGTCCTCGCGGTTCCGGCGGCGGATGATGATCGGCTCCCGCGTGGAGGCGGCCTCGTCCAGGTACTTTGCCAGGTGGGCCCGGGCATCGCTGTACGTGGTTTGGATCGGCATCGGTACCTCCAGAGAGTTGTACATCGTTACGGTACAACTCGTCGGTGGTCCTGTCAAACGGCCGTGACGAGTGGAAACTTCCGTGACGCGTGATCGGTGACAAGTGTCGACGCTTCGCGTCGGCTGGGAGGCTGGAACGCTAGGAGGCCTTCTAGCTTTCCAGCGGCCCGCGTAGCGGGCCATGGGTGACGGCTACCGTCCCACTCGTTCCTTCAACAGGCGAACCGTTTCGATGTAGATGGTGCGCCACGGGCCCACCGCCACGATCTCCAGGATCCCTTCTTCCGCTACCCGGTAGACGATCCGGAACCGAGCCACACGGTAGTTCCGGAGCCCTTCGAGTTCGGCCCGCAGTGGTTTGCCGGCGAACGGGTCTTTCTGGAGGTGGCGGAAGGCCTCCTTGATCCGCGTCTTGATTCCCGGGTGAAGGGTCCGAAGGACGCGGCCACATCAGGCGGCACGCGAAGCGTTCGGGGGGCCGAGGCTGGTGTCAACGGCGCTATTCCCCAAGAGTTCGTCCAGGGTGTAGAGCGAGGCACATCCCCCGTCGAGATCTTCGAGCCCCTTTCGGATCTCTGCGAGGAACTCCGAATCGAGGCGGATCTCGTGGGTTTCCCGCCAGCTTTCGAACTCATGGGGGCTTACCAGAACGGCCACCGGCACGCCGTTCTTAGTGACAACCACCTCTTCGTCGGTACGGCGCACGGCGTCCACGGGGGCGTTTAGCTTCATTTTCGCCTCGGACACCGAAAGAGTTTTCATGGCAGCCTCCATTCAGGACGACCAGAACCTTGACCAGAGGAGAGCCGGCATGGGGAGGGGACACAACCCGCGACACCGTCCCAACGTCCCAGCGTCCCAACGGTCCCCGACCAACGATTCACGGCAGTCTACGGCAGTTTGCCGGTGACGCGTGACGGGTGATCGGAATGTCACGCACCGGGGTCCCCTGGCGCCCACGCCCCCTTCGCCACGAAGTAGGGGTTTCGCAGGTCGGGCTTGTTGTAGCGCAGGGGCTCGCCGTCCAGGGTCTCGACCCGGCCGCCGGCGGCCTCCACGATGGCCTGGCCGGCTGCGGTGTCCCACTCCATGGTGGGGCCCAGCCGAGGGTAGAGGTCGGCCCGCCCCTCGGCCACGGCGCAGAGCTTGAGCGAGCTGCCGGCCGCGATGCTCTCGGCCACCGGCAGACTCCTCAGATACGCCTCGGTCTCGGGGGAGGGGTGGGACCGGCTCCGGACCACCACCAGCCCCCGGGCCGGGTCGGGCCGGCGGGCCCGGATGGGCCGGGATTCGCCGTCCGCCTGACGGGTCCAGGCGCCGTTGGTGACGTCGCCCCAGTACACCCGCTCCTGCACCGGCACGTGGATGACGCCGAGCACGGGCCGGCTCCCCTCCACCAGGGCGATATTCACGGTGAACTCCCCGTTTCGTTTGATGAACTCCTTGGTGCCGTCCAGCGGGTCGACGAGCCAGAACCTGGACCAGGCCCTGCGGGTCGCGTAGGGGATCTTCCGGCCCTCTTCGGACAGCACCGGCACGTCCGGGAAGGCGCGTGCGAGGCCCTCGGCGATCACCCGGTGGGCCGCCCGGTCCGCCTCGGTGAGGGGGGATCGGTCACCCTTCTCCTCCACCTGGATGTCGCCCTGGTAGATCCGGAGGATCTCGGCGGCCGCGGCTTCGGCGAGTTCGAGCAGGAGTCGGATGGTGGGGTTCGGGTTGTCCATGGGATGCCTCCGAAAGGCCGTGACGAGTGGGAAAGGCGGTGACGCGTGATCGGTGATCGGTGACGGGGCCCCGTGCGGACGCTCGGACGTGCGGACGTGCGAACGGAACGTCCCAACGTCCTAACGTCTAACGTCCCAACGTCTAACGTCTAACGTCTAACGTCCCAACGGTCCCCGACCAACGATTTACGATCCACTTACGATCCACGATTCACGGCAATTTGGCCCCCGCTCCTCACCCCCTGAAGATCACCCCCCGCTCCTGGAGCGCCGCCGTGATGCGGCGTACCGCGTGGTCCAGGGGCTCGGCAGGGTCCGACTTGATGTCGAACGGGATGTCGGTGCGGACCTCGTCGCCGGCCCACACCACGAGGGTGCGGTGCTGCTGCACCACGGTCTGGATCAGGTCGAGGTCGGTGTGGGTCAGATCGATGGCGCTGGCCACCAGGATGGTGCCCGCGTCGAGGAACAGGTGCGCCACCTCGGCGAACCGACGCAGGTGCTCCTCGCGGTGGTCGGCCAGGCTGTTGATGCCGGGGGCTTTGATGTCGGCGTCCAGTCCGTAGACGAGGCTCCCGAGCCCCAGGTAGTACACGAAGCGGCCCCGGGCGAACAGCTCGGCCTCCAGGGCCTTGGCCAGGTCTTTCTTGTGGGACTCCCGGGCGCCGGTCACGAGGACCAGGGCGGGCTCCTGGCTGTACCGGGCAGCCCGGTCCTCCCGCGGGATGGCGCTGCGGGTCCACTTGATGTTGCGGACCACCACCTTGTCGCGGACCCAGGACTGGTCGTCCGGCAGGGCCTCCTGGATGATGCCGCCCCCGCTGATCTCATAGTTGTCGATGATGACGAACCGGCCGGTGTCCGGCAGGTCGCGGCTCAGGTCGAAGGCCAGCGGCTGGTCGCAGACGATCACGCATTCGGCCACGTCGTGGCGACCCACGGCCTTGGCGTCGTCGGTGGCCTCGAGGGTGGAGGCGTCGATCAGCCGGTGGACCGACTCGAGCCGGGCGGGCACCTTGGCGGTGCCGATCCGCAGCACGTAATCCCTGCCCGGTGTCATGGGTTGGCGGCCGAGCCAGAACAGGCTCGACCGGAACCGGGTGGACACGTGGGGCGGCGGCTCGTCGGCCCGGACCGCCAGGTCGCCCCGCGTCACGTAGATCTGCTCGGTCATGGTAAACCCGGCCGGCTCCCCCTGGGTCGCGCTGCGCAGTGCGTCCTCGGGGGGCTCGGGCGGAGGGAACTGCTCGAACGACTTGACCACGGTGCTCTTGCCCGAGGGGTAGAACACCACCCGATCACCCACCCGGAGGGTCCCTGACGCCACGGTGCCGGCGATGATCCGGCGGTTGTCCCCGAACCGGGTGAACTTGTACACGTCCTGCACCGGCATCCGGAAAGGGAGGTGGTCGTGGTCGGCCCGGGCCTGGAAGGCGTCCAGGGCGTCGAGCACGGTGGGGCCCCGGTACCAGCCCGTCCGTTCCCCCCGGTCGGCCACGTTGTCGCCGGCGAACCCGCTGACCGGGATGTAGGCGCTGGCCTCCATGCCGATGGTGCCCAGGAACGATCGGTACTCCTCGCGGATCCGCTCGAAGGCCTCCTGGCTGTACTCCACCAGGTCCATCTTGTTCACCAGGACAGCCACCTGCTGGATGCCGAGCATGGAGAGCATGTAGCCGTGGCGCCGGGAGTTCTCCCGCACGCCCTCGTTCGCGTCGATCACCAGGAGTGCGGCCTCGGCTCGGGACGCACCGGTGATCATGTTCTTCAGGAACTCGATGTGGCCCGGGGCGTCGATGATGATGTAATGGCGCTTGGCCGTCTTGAAGAACACCCGGGCCGCGTCGATCGTGATGCCCTGGGACTGCTCGTCCTTGAGGGCGTCGAGAAGGAAGGCGTACTCGAACGGCCTGGAGGTCCGTTCGCACAGGTCGCGGATCTGCTCCAGCTTGCCCTCGGGCAGGCTGCCGGTGTCGGCCAGTAGCCGGCCGATGATGGTGGATTTGCCGTGGTCCACGTGGCCCACGATCACGATGTTCATCTGCTCCGTCTGGGTCATCTCGTTCGTCACCTGTTTCGTTGTGCGACTGCCGTTTGGTCGGGGACCGTTGGGACGTTAGACGTTGGGACGTTAGGACGTTGGGACGCTGGGACGTTGGGACGTTCGGACGTTGGGACGTTGGGACGCCGAAATGCCTCCTAGCCTCCTAGCGTCCCAGCGTCCCAGCCGACGCGAAGCGTCGACACCCGTCACCGCAGTTCCTACATATACCCTTCTCGCCGCAGGGTCTCGAGGCCGCCGCCGTCGTCCTTGTCCTGGGCTCGGCCGGCCCGCTCGGCCACGTTCTTGAGACGGCCGCTGCGCAGCTCATCGATGATCTCGTCCACGGTGCCGGCGTCGGACTCGATGGGGAACGTGCACGGCCAGCACCCAAGGGAGCGGTAGCGCTTCCCCTCGCCCTGGTCGTAGTAGAGGGACACGGTGGGGATGTTCTCGAGCTTGATGTACTCCCAGATGTTGAGCTCGGTCCAGTCGAGCAGCGGATGGATGCGCACGTGGGTGCCGGGTGCGAAGTCCACCTTGTAGTAGTTCCAGAACTCGGGGGGCTGGTCACCGATGTCCCAGCTCGAGGCCCGGTCGCGGGGGGAGAAGTACCGCTCCTTGGACCGCGAGCCCTCCTCGTCGGCGCGCACCCCCACGATCACCCCGGTGAACGGCTCGGTGTTCCTGTCCTTCTCGTACCGCCCGGTCTCGTGGTTGAACCGGTATCGAGGCCAGGTGCCGGCCAGGGTGTTCCGGAGCGCCAGGGTCTTGAGGTTCCGGCAGCACGTGATCCGATCGACGTTGCCGTCGGGGAAGGTCTGCTTCGCCTCGAGGGCCTCCCGGTTCTCCCCGTAGATCATGGTCAGGTGCCACTCCCGGGTGAGCCGGTCCCGGTACTCGATCATCTCGGGGATCTTGTAGTGGGTGTCGATGTGCACGAGCGGGAACGGTACGTGGCCGTAGAACGCCTTGCGGGCCAGCCACAGCAGCACTGTGCTGTCCTTGCCGATGGACCACAGCATGCACAGGTTTTTGAAGTTGGCGTACGCCTCCCGCAGGATGTGCACGGAGGTGTTCTCCAGCTTGCGAAGATGGGCGTATCGGTTGACCAGGATCTCCGTCATCGTGCCTCCCGTCTCTCCGTGAGGGGCTGAAACCAGTCCTGCTTCCGGGTCTCCACGTACCGCACCACGTGCGAGACGCACTCATCCACGCTCCAGCGGGCCGTGTCGAGGACGAGATCGGGGCTGTCGGGCTCCTCGTAGGGGCTGGAGATGCCGGTGAAGTCCGGGATCTCTCCGGCCCGGGCCTTGCGGTACAGCCCCTTGGGGTCGCGCCGCTCACATGTGGCCAGGTCGCACTTCACATGGATCTCCACGAACTCCCCCGGTCGGAACAGGGCCCGCACCCGCTCCCGGTCGTCCCGGAACGGCGAGATGAAAGCGGTGAGCACCAGCAGCCCGGCGTCCACGAACAGCTTGGCCACCTCGCCGACCCGCCGGATGTTCTCCTTGCGGTCCGCCGCGGAGAAGCCCAGGTCCCGGTTCAGGCCGTGACGGACGTTGTCCCCGTCGAGCAGGTAGGTGTACCAGCCCCGGTCGAACAGCTGCCGCTCGACGGCGTGGGAGATGGTGGACTTGCCCGAGCCGGACAGACCGGTGAACCAGAGCACCATGGAGGGGTGTCGGTTTCTCCGGTGGTAGTCGGCCCGCGACACGAGCCGCTCGTGCCACCGGATGTGGGTCGGTTTCGCGGACATCAAAAGCTCCAGATCATGGGAATGAGAAGCACGGATCCTACCAAGTAGAGCAGGTGCAGGGGGAGCCCCACCCGGACGAAGTCGGTGAACCGGTACCCGCCCGGGCCGTACACCATCATGTTGGTCTGATACGCCACCGGGCTCGCGAAGCTGGCCGAGGCTGCCACGGCCACGGCGATGACGAACGGGTGGGGGTCGAGCCCCGCGCTCTTCGCGGCCGACAGGGCCACCGGGAACGCCAGGGCCGCGGCGGCGTTGTTCGTGATGAACCCCGTGAGCCCCGACGCGAACACGAACACCGCTCCCAGGAGGACACGGGGGCCCAGCCCCTGGACCGCCTGCAGCATGATCGAGGCGATGGAGGCCGCCGCCCCGGTCTTTTCGAGGGCGTAGCCGATGCCGAGGGAGCTGGCGATGACGACCAGCACGTTGATCTCGAGGGATCGGCGGGCCTCCACGGCGGTGACGCAGCGGGTGACAATGAGGAATACGGCCGCGAGCACGGCGGACTTGAGCACGCTCAAGGCTCCCGATGCCGACAGAAGCACCATGCCGCCCAAGGCGATGGCGGCGAGCCAGGTCTTCCGCCGGTCGAGGCGGGGCATCTCGGAGACCGTGGAGACCAGGTAGAACTCGCGGGAGCGGCCCCAGCGCTTCAGAAAATCGGGGCCGCTCAGCAGGAGCAGGGTGTCGCCGGGCCGGAGCTTGAGCGCACCCAGCTTCCCGCGCACGCGCCCGCCATGCCGGTGCACGGCCAGCACCACGGCGTCGTAGCGGCCCCGGAAGTTGCCCTCTTTGATGGTCCTTCCGAGCAGCGGCGAGGACCGGGACACCACCGCCTCGAGCACCTTGCCTTCGCCGCGGCGACGGATCTCGTGGTACAGGTCGTGGCCCCCCGACGGCACGAGGCCCGGGATCCGGTGGAGGACCACGGCGCCCTCGGCTGCGCCAGCGAAGATCAGCCGGTCCCCCTCCTCCAGCACGTCGGTGGGCTTGACCGGCGCGATCGAGGTCGGACCGCGCAGGATCTCGGCCAGGAACACGCTGCCCAGCCGCCGCAGGCCGGCGGTCTCGACCGTCTTTCCCCGCAGAGGGCTTCCCGGGGTGAGCCGCATCTCGAACAGGTACTCCCGGCCGGGCCCAAACAGGGACTCTTCCGGGTCGCTACGGTCGGGCACGAGCCGCGGCCCCAAGGTCAGGAGATACACGATGGCGAGCAGGGCGCAGGGCACCCCCACCCACGCCAGTTCGAACATCGAGAGGGAGCGTCCTACCGTCTCCTGGTACATGCCGTTGATCAGGAGGTTGGTGGAGGTGCCGATCAGAGTGCACAGCCCTCCCAAGATTGAGGCGTACGACAGGGAGATCAGGAACTTCGATGGGGGGAACCCCTTACGGTGGGCCCAGTCGCGCACGGCCGGCAGGAACATCGCCACGATCGGGGTGTTGTTGAGGAAGGCCGAGAACGAGGTGACCGAGAGGATCATGCGCGCCAGCGCACGGCGCATGCCCCTGCCGTCGCCCATGACCTTGGCGGCCACGTACTCCAGCACGCCGGCCGACTGGGCCGCATAAGCCACGATAAACAGCACCGCCACGGTGATCATGGCGCTGTTGGAGAAGCCGGCCAGGGCCTCGGAGGGGTCGAGCACGCCGGCCAGGAGCAAGGTGCCGAGGGCCGAGAAGGTGACCACGTCGGGCGGAAGCAGGTCGAAGGCAAGGCACACCACCATGGCGGCCACCACCACCAGGGTGAGCACGGCTTCAACCGTCATGAGGGCCCTCTAGGCAAGCGGGAGGAGACGAGGTCGGTCTGGAGAGGTTGCCGGGGCTCGGGCGCGGCCACTCCGAGACACGGCAGCGCGTGGCGGGCAGCAGGCTGTCTTCGGCCTCGGTCATGGGCGCTCCCCCTCCGTCGGGATCGTAAGAGCCGTCGGGTGTCCGGCGGCCTGCCCCGGGGACGACGGAGCCGGAATGATACGGGAAACCAGGGAGAACCGGCAAGGGAAATGACCGGTGACGGGTGTCGACGCTTCGCGTCGGCTGGGACGCTAGGAGGCTAGGAGGCTTTCTGGCTCCCCAGCTTCCCAGCTTTCTAGCTTTCCAGCGGCCCGCGTAGCGGGCCATGGGCGACGGGTGACGTAAAGAACGGGTTACGGTGCGCCGATAGGTAGCCCCGTGCGGAGGGAGGGGGTAAACTTTCAATTTTTGAGACCCCAATGGCAGATCCGCCCCTGCAGCGGCTCCGCCACCACCCGGAGAACCCATGGATACCCCGGAGGACCGAGCCACCTTTTCACGTTTGGCACTGCGGTTGGCCGAGGCGTCAACCCTGGAGGAGGGGGCCGAGGCGCTGGCCTGGGCCTGCGCCGAACGGATCGAGTTCTACCGTTTGTCGATCGTGCTCCCCTTGACCGAGCCCGGCGAGTACTGGGTGGGCGCCTCTTGGGCCGAGAGGCCCGAAGAGGAGATGGCCGGGTACACTTTCCACCTGACCGGCCATCCTCTGGCTCCGGTGGTGGAGCAAGGGACCACCGTGGTGCGCCACGACCCGGAAAACGATGCACCCGAGCTGCCGGTATCGCGGCTGTTCCGGGGCGAGGGGAAGCTTTGGGAGCTGGCGGCCCCCCTCCACATCGGGGCTCGGCGGGGCATGCTGGTGCTCGCGAGCCGTTCGCCGACCGTGCCGTGCCCGGACGCGGTGGCCTGGGCCGAGGAAGTGGCCCTGTGGGCGTCGGTGTGGAGCCGGGCGTGGTGCGGGCCCGACGCCCCCGAGGTACTCCGCGAGCTGTACCAGTCGCTCTTGGAGGGCGCTTTGGACGGGATCGCCCTCCTGCGCGACGGTGAGGTGGTGTTCGCCAACCCGTCGTTCCGGGAGCTGTTCGGGCTGTCCCCGGCCGAGACGATGGGGCTAGGGTTCGAGGCCCTGTTGGCTCCCCGGTCCCGGGAGCGGTTCCGGGAGGCATTGGGCCTCTTGGCAGAGCGGCCCCGGGTGCTTCCCCGGGTCGAGGTGGAGGGCCGGGGGCGGGGGGGACGGACCCTTGCGTTGGACCTGGGGCTCCAGATGATCTTACACCGTGGTGGGCCGGCCGTGCTGGTGCAGGTGCACAACGCCACCCCCCGGGCCCGGCGGGAGCAGGAGACCCGGGAACGGGTGGACCAGATCCTCCGGGTGCTGGGCCACGACATGCGTACCCCCCTGACCGCCGTGCTGGGGTACGCCCAGCTCGTGTCGGAGCGGCTGGGCAAGGAGGAGCCAGAGCGCTTACAGGAGATGCTGTCGATCCTCCGGCGTTCGGCGGACGGGCTGCGGGGCTTGGTGGAGGGCATGCTGGAGTACAGCTCGCTGGGGCGGGAGAGCAGCCCCCTGGGACCGGTTGCAATGGAGCCGATGTTTCGGACGGTGGAGGCCGAGCTGGCAGAACCGATCGAGCGCTCTGGGGCGCGGATTCGGTACCACCAGGTGCCGCCCCGGGTCTGGGGGCGATCGGCCGAGGTGGGCAGGGTGTTCCGGAACCTGATCGAGAACGCCATCCGGTACGCCCGGCCCGGCGTGACCCCGAAGGTGGAGGTAAGGGGAGAGGGGGACGAGAACGGGTTTCACGTGATGTGTGTGGCTGACAACGGCCGCGGCGTGGCTCCTGAGGACCGGGAGCGGGTGTTCGACCTCTTCGTCAAAGGCCCCAGCGGAGGGTGTGGGGTGGGCCTGGCCGTGGTTCACCGGATCGTGACCCGGTACGGGGGCCGCATCTGGGTGGAGGATGGCCCAGAGGGGGGAAGCCGGTTTTACGTGACCCTACCGCGGGTCCCGGAGGAGTAGCGGTCGCGCAGGAAGGCGGCGTCCCCCTTCGAAAGGGCCTCCCACCGGACCCCGACCCGGCCGTCGGGCCCCACGTACACCACCCGGCCCGAGAGGGTGCGCACCCCGTGCTCGAACACCACGGAGAACCGCCACAGCAGGCCGCTGCCGGGGATAGGGGGGCGTTCGAACCGGATCGCGGCCCCGCCCTCCGACAAGTCGAGCGTTTTCCCCAGGTTCTCCCCCTCCGGCCCACGGCCCAGCACGGTCCGAACATCCCTCCACCGGGGGGAGAGGCGGGCCTCGTCAATCCATTCGGGCAAGCGGGTCGCCATGGGCACACCTCCGGGATCGGCTCCGATGCGTCCGGCTCGGTTCCACGAGGGGGAAGCCGGTTGTGGTGGTTCGGGGCGGCGGACAAAGGCAGGATATACGGTTTCTGCCGAGAGACAAGAGGATGGAGAAGACGTTTCGAGCCCAGCCGGTCTCCGGGACCCTCTGCCGCCGGGTGTGGGCAGCCACGGTTGCGGCGTGGTTTGCCTGGGCCGCGGTCGCCGAGGGGGCGGCGTTTCGGGTGGTGGCCCCGCCCCCGCCGCCGGCCCGGCCGATCATGGTGGTCACGGGGCAGGCCCTGGACGGGGGGGATCCGTCGCCGGAGCTGCTGGAGCGGGCAACTGCGGCGCTGACCTCGGGCGGGGGGCTGTTGTTCGTGGGCCGGACCGACCCGGTGGGGCCCCGGCCGGTGAACCGGGAGCTGGGCCGGATGTGGGCCGAGGCCCTGGCATTGGGGACGGCGCGGGCGTTGGGGGTGGAGCCGCGGCGGTTCGCGGTGGCCTCGGCAGGGGAGGGGGCGGCGGCGGAGGTGCGGGTGTACCCGTGGCGCCCTCCTGCCGAGGCTCGGGCCCGGCCCGGTCCGGTGACGGTGCTCGAGCCTGGGCCGGGGGTACCCCACGCGGGCCGGGTATGGGCCCTGGGACGGCCGGCGGGGGCGGTCTGGGCCGAAGCGGACGGGCAGGTGTGGCGGTACCGGCCGGCCGAGCCCTTGTGGGCCCTGCCGGTGCCGGTGGGGGGGGGCGGCCTGGCCGCGGCCACGGCGGATGGGGTGTGGACCCGGTGGGTGGGACCGGCCGGACCCCGCTGGGACGCCCTGAGGGTCCGGGTGGAGGCGCGGGAGGACTGGTGGGCCACGCTCCGGGTGGAGATACCCGACGGGGTCAGCGATCCGGTGGTGTGGGCTGGGGGCATCCCGTACCCGGTGGCCCCGGCCGCGACGGAGGTGCCGGTGCTCCTGTTCCCCTTCGCCCGGCAGGCCCGGCTGGAGGCCAGCGATGCCGAGGGCCGTCGCCGTGGGGGGCCTGAGGTGGCGCTGCCGGCCGGCCAGGGCGAGCCGCCCCGGTGGGCCCTGGTTCTCTCGTGGGAGGGGGCCTCGGTGGATCTGGACCTGTGGGTGACCGACGGCCGGCGGCGCACGGGACCGGCGAGGCCGGATCCCCTGTTCGATCCCGAAGCCGTGGCCGGCGTTCGGCTGCTGTTCGACGGGGGGGTGGGGGGCTCGGCCTCGGCGGTGGCCGGGTGGCGGGACCCGTCCGGGCTGCGCGCGTGGGTTACCTGTTTCAGCGATCTGGGAGGCGGGGGCGCCACGGCGCGCGCGTACCTGCTGGAGAACCCGGGGGATCCCCTGGAGGGAACGGTCCGGTTCCTGGGCGTGCGGAAGACGTCGCTCCGGCCGGTCCAGGCCGCCTGGCGGGTGTGGGAGCGTGACCGGTAGGCCGCGAGGCGGGCGGTTTCCAGTGGGCAGAGGGCCCCGGACCGACGACCGATGACTGACGACCGAACTGACCGGGAGGCTCCGTGAGACGGTTTTGGACCCTGGCGGTTGCAGCGGTGCTGCTCCTGGGGGCCGGCGCGGCGCGGGCGGCCGACCCCGTGGACGACTACGACGCCCGGCTGGAGGAGATCGCCCGGGAGGTGGAGGCGATCCGCAAGGACCTGGAGGCCGTGGCCCGGGAGGTGGCATGGGCCGGCATGGCCCAGGCGTTCGTGTTCGTGGAAAGGCCGGACCCGGCGTGGAAGGACCGGCCCGTGGAGGTGCGGGTGGACGGCGCCCGGGTGGCGGTGCGGCGGCTCCTGCCCGAGGAGTGGGAGCTGCTGGAGAAGGGGCTCGCGGTTGAGGTGGCCCGGGTGTGGGTGGCCGCCGGGGAGCACGAGGTGTGGATCGGGGCGGCGGGCGGGGAGCCCGACGGTGCGGCACGCCTGGAGGCGCCGGCGGCCCGGCCCTCGGCCTGGGTGGCCGCGGCAGGGGAAGGGGAAGTGGAGTGGCGGGTCGAGTGACCCTGGCGGCCGCCGTGCTCCTGGCGTCCGCCGGGCCCGCGCGGGCCGGGGTGTGGGGGGAGGCCGGCGTGGTCCGGGCCCTGACCGGCGATGGGGCCGACGCCGTGGATCTGCTTGCTCGGGTCCCCCAGCCGACCCGGGCCGAGCGGTACTTCCGGGCCGTGGCCCTGGACCGGGCCGGGTTCCGGCCCGCCGCGTTCGGGCTGTGGGCCGAGCTGTCCGTGTCGGACGGGGCGTTCTCCGGCCCGGCCCTGGAGGAGCTGGTGAAGCGGGAGTTCGGCCGGGCCCGGTACGACCGGGTGATCGCAAGCTACGAGGCGGCCCGGCCCGGCCGGCTCACCGACCCGGCCGGCCTGTGGTACCGGGTGGGCCAGAGCTACCGGATGCTGGGCCGGCAGCAGGAGGCGGCCGAGGCCCTGGCCCGGGTGGACGGGGGGACGTTCCTGCCCTACGCGCTCCACACCCTGGCCCAGATCCGGTTCGAGCAGGACCGCCACGCCGAGGCGCTCGACCTGCTGGCCGAGGCCATCGAGGCGGCCCCCCCACCCCTGGCCGACCGGATCCGGCTGACCCGGGGCCGGGTGCTCTACCAGGTGGCCACCGGGCTGTCGGACCTGACCCCCCAGGCCCGCAGACGGGCCTTGGCCACGGCCCGGGCCCAGTTCGACCGGGTCGGGCCCGACAGCCCCTGGTACCCGGAAGCCCTAGAGGGGATGGGGTGGTGCGACCTGGAGCTGGGGGCCGCGGCCGCGGCCCTGGCCGCGTTCGGCCTGGCGGCCGAGCGGGATCCCGGCAGGGAGCCGTTGTACCTCTGGGCCGAGGGGCGGGCCTACGAGGCGGCGGGGGTGCCGGCCGAGGCGGCCCGGTGGTACGGCAGGGCCCGGGATCGGGCCCGGGCCGCGGCGGCCGCGCTCGAGGCCCGGGCCGACCGGCCCGAGGTGGCGGCCGTGTGGCGCCGGGAGCTCGACCGGATCCGTCCGGTGGCGAGGCGCCTCGACACCCTCGACGCGCGCCTCGAGGCGGTGTCGGCGGCCCTGGTGGCTCGCGAGGGGGCCCTGGCCCGGCGGGCCGGCAGGGTGGACCGGGCGGAGGCGGGGCTGGCGGCCCTGGGGGCGGAGCTGGGGCGGATGTCCGAGGGGGTGGGTGCGTACCTGGACACGGTGCCCCTGGACGTACTGGTGCCCCGGCAGACCCGGCCCAGGGTGTCGGCCCTGTCGGCCCGGCACCGGGGGCTCGACCGGGAGGCGGACCGGCTCTACGGCGCGGCCGAGGCCCTGGAGGCCGCCTCGCCCGGGGCGGCCCAGGGCCTGCGGGACCGGCTGCTGGCGGTGCGGCAGCGCCTGGCGCGGGCCCGGGCTGCGTTCCTGGAGGGGCTGCGCCAGCGGGTGTCGGCCCGGCAGAAGGAGCTGGCCGCCCGGATCGCCCAGGAGCGGGAGGGGCTCGCCACGGTGGCGTCGTCGGTGGAGGGGGTGCGGGAGGCCCTCGAAGAGGCCGCGGCCCGGGTGGGCCGGGCCCGGCAGGCTCTGCGGGGGCTGAGGGGGCGGATCGAGGTGGTTCGGGGGAAGATCGAGGCCCTGCGCGCCGAGGCCCAGGCCCAGGGGCGCAGGGCGACGCGGGAGCGCCTGGTGGCCGAGGCCTCGCGTTGGCGCAGACGCGCGGACCTCTACGCCCTGGACGAGACCCAGGCCCTGCACCTGCTGCGGGAGGGCCGGCCGTGAGACGATGGGCGCTCCTGTGGGCCGCGCTCCTCGTCTCGGGCTGTGCCGGTGCCCCTCCGGCTCCGCGGCAGCGGCCGGCTCCCCCCGGCCGACAGGAGGCCGCACCCCGTGCCCGGACCCTGTCGGAGGCCACCCGCCAGGCCCGGGCCCGGCTCGAAGCCCTGCGCAGGGGCGGGGCCGCGCCCCCCGAGCCGGGCGACGACCTGGTCGCCCGGTACGAAGACCTGCTGCGCCGGCCCGGCACGCCCGAGGACCGCAAGCCGGAGATCTTGCTGCGGCTGGCGGAGCTCGCGTTCGAGCGGGAGACCGAGGCCCTGCGCCGGGCCTACGAGGGCGAGGCCGACATCCCCCCCCGCGACCGGTACGTGAACACCGTGGGGTACTACGAGCGCCTGGTGCGGAGGTACCCCGACAGCCCCCAGGCCCTGACCGCCTTCTACAACCTGGGGTACGTGTACGGCGAACGGGGCGAGGTCCGTCGGGCCGCCGAGGCCTACCGCGAGGTCCTGCGCCGGGACCCGGACGCTCCGTACCGGGACGAGATCCACATGCGGCTGGGCGAGGTGGCCTTCGACGACGGCCGCCTCGAGGAGGCCGCGGCCCACTACCGGGCCGTGGTCGAGGAGGGCAAGGAGGCCTACCGGGCCGCGGCCCTGTACAAGCTGGGCTGGTGCTTCTTCAACCTGGAGCGGTACCCCGAGGCGGTGGAGGCGTTCCACCGGGTGCTGGCCGACGCAGATCCCTCCCGGGAGGACCTCAGGCGGGAGACCCTGGAGGTGCTCAGCAAGACCCTGCTCGAGTGGGGGGGGCTTCCCGCCCTCGAGCGGTACCTGGCCGACCACCCGGAGGTGGCCGACCGGGGCCCGGACCTGTACCGCAAGCTCGGCGACCTGTTCCTGGACGCCAGCCGCTACGACGAGGCCGTGGCCACCTACGCGGCCGGGGTGGAGGCGTACCCGACCTCGGCCCTGTGCCTGGAGATGGAGCGGGGCATCCTGGCCGCTTACCGAATCCGGCGGGACGTGGAGGCCGCGATGACGCGCCGGGAGAGCTGGGTGCGGCGCTACGGGCCGGGGTCGGCCTGGGACCGCGCCCACGCCGGCACGGACCTGGCCGCCGAGCGCGACGCCATGGTGGAGGAGGGGCTTCGGCTGGCCGCCCTGTACCGCCACGGCCGGGCGCAGCGGGGGCAGGGCGAGCCGGGCCGGGCCCTGGCCCTGTACCGGGCGTACCTGGACTGGTTCGGGGACGGCTCCGAGGCCGGCTACGAGATGGCCTACCGGTACGCCGACGCCCTCCGGGAGGCCCAGCGGTTCCGGGAGGCGGCCGACGCCTACCGGCGGGTGGCGGAGCGGGAGGACCGGCGGAACCGCCGGGAGGACGCGGCGCTGCGGCGGATCGAGGTGCTGGGCCGGCTGGTCGAGGAGGATCCCTCCGTGCTGGACGAGTGGATCGAGAGCCACGCGGACTTCGTGCGGTGGAACCCGACCTCGCCTCGGGTCCCGGAGGTGCTCCTGGCCCAGGGGGACCGGCTGCTGGCCGCGGGCCGCCTGGAGGCGGCCGCGGCGGTGTACGAGCGGCTCCGGGCCGGCCACCCCGCCTCCGCCCGGGCCGCCCGCTCCTGGGGCCGGACCGCCACGTGCCTGTTTCGGCTCGATCGCTACGCCGAGGCCGAGGCCGCCGCCCGCAAGGCCCTGGCGGCGGCGGCCGATCAGGACGAGCGCAGCCGGGCCCGGGAGCTGGTGGTGTTCAGCGTGTTCAAGCAGGGGGAGGCGGCCGAGGCCGCGGGCCGGATCGACGAGGCGAACCGGCACTTCCTGCGGCTGGTGGAGGAGTTCCCTGCGGCCGAGGCCTCGCGCATCGCGCTGTACCGGGCGGCCGAGGACCTCCGGAAGGCGGGTCGGGATCGGGAGGCGGCCGAGCTGTACGAGCGCCTGGCCCGGACCTACCCGGGCTCGGACCACGCCCGGGCCGCTCTGCTGCTGGCCAGCCGCATCCACGAAGGCCAGGGGGACTGGGTCCGGGTGGCCCAGGACCGCGAGGCCCTGCTCTGGGGCTCGTCGGAACCGGCCGAGGCCGCGGACGCCCTGTTCGGGGCGGCCCGGGCCTGGGCCAAGGCCGGGAGGTGGGACCGGGCGGCCGACCGGTACGCCGAGTTCGCACGCCGGTTCCCGCACGACCCCCGAGTGGCGGAGGCGTGGGTAGGCCGGGCCGAGGCCCTGGAGGCCGGCGGCGGCGACCCCGAGCCGGCCTATCGGGCCGCCTGGGAGACCCCGGCCGGGGGCCCCGGCGCCTACCACCGGGCCCGGGCCGCCCTGGCCCTGGCTCGTCGCCGGCTGGAACGGTTTCGGGCCGTGGAGCTGCGGGGCGATCTGGAGATCCGGCTGGCCGAGAAGGAGACCCTGCTGGAGGAGGCCCTGGCCTGGCTCACCCGGGCGGCAGGGGTGCCGTTCGCCGACGTGGTGACCGAGGCCCTGTACCGGGCCGGGAAGGCGTTCGAGCACCTGAAGCAGGCCCTGCTGGAGTCGGAGCGGCCCGAGGGGCTGAGCCCGGAGGAGCTGGAGGAGTACGACTTCCTCCTGGAGGAGCGGGCGTTTCCCCTGGAGGAGCGCGCGGTGGGGTTCTACCAGAAGGGCGTGGCCGTGGCCCGACGGGCCGGGACGGTCACGCCGTGGGTGGAGCGGATGTTCGTCCGGCTGGAGGCGCTGGCGCCCTGGGCGTACCGGAGGCCCGAGCTGGCCGTGACCGCGGTGGACCCGCCGGCCTTGCCCCCGGCGCCGGAGGCGGAGCGATGAGGCCCGCCCGGCTCGTGTCGTGGCTCCTGGCGGGCCTGCTGGCCGCCTGCGCCGGCCCGCGGCCCGCGCCCACCCCCGCGCCGACGAGGAAGGCCCCGGTCCTGGGGGAGGCCGCGGGCCAGCTGGGCCCCGCCCAGTGGGTGGCCCGGGCCCGGGCCGCGTTCGAGCGGGGCGAGTACGGGAGGGCCATCGAGGCCGCCCAAAGGGCCCGGACCCAGGCCCCGGACCTGGCCGAGGCCTGGCGGCTGGAGGCCCGGGCCCGGGAGGCCACAAGCGACCTGGCCGGAGCCCGGGAGGCCTGGGCCGGGGTGATGGACCGGCTTCCCGGGGATGCCGGGGCCGTGGAGGCCTATGCCCGGCTCTCGGCCCGGCTGGGCCGCGAGGCGGAGAGCTGGCAGGGTCTGACCGGGCGGGGGGCCGTGGCCGCGGGGTGGGCCGGGTGGCTGGCCCTGCGGGCGGGACGGGCGGACGAGGCGTCCCGGCTGCTGGAGACGGCGGTGGGGGCCGAGGAAGGGGATCGGTGGTGGGTGCCCTTGGGCCGGGCCCGGCTCCTCCGGGGGGACCTGGCTGGGGCGGCCGAGGCCGCGCAGGCGGCCGTGGAACGGTGGCCCCGGGATCCGGAGGCGTGGGGCCTGCGGGGGGACGTGGCCAGGGAGCAGGGGCTCGGCGCCGAGGCCCGCTCGGCGTACGAGGAGGCGCTTCGCCTGGATCCGGGGCGGTACGCGGCCCGGGTGAACCTGGCCGTGGTGCTCCTGGGCCAGGGGGAGGCGGCCGAGGCCGAGGCCGTGCTCCGGGAGGCGATCGGGCGGGAGCCGGGCCGGCCCGAGGCCTGGAACGACCTGGGCCTGGCCCTTCGGTCCCAGGGCAGGTATGCGGAGGCGGCCGAGGCGTATCGGAAGGCGCTGGAGGCCCGGCCCGGCTACCTGCCGGCCCTCAAAAACCTGGGCATCTGTTACGAGAAGTACCTGGGCCGGCAGGCCGAGGCGGTCCAGGTGTACGACCGGTACCTGGATCTGTCCCCGGACGACCGGGAGGTGGCCCGGTGGCGCAAGGCCGCAAAACGAAGGGCAAGGGAGAGATGAAAGAACTACCGGGTTGGGGCGCGGAGCAGCGGGGTGGGAGCCGCTTGGCAGGTCGCAGGTCGCAGGTCGTAAGTCGTGCAACGCCCACCACGGACGACCAACGAAGAACGACCCGCGGCGGTCGAACGATTCCCGATTCCCGATTTACGATTCACGACCTCCGGCCATTCCTCGCGCTTCTCGTCGCCGTGGCGCTCCTGGGCGTTGGAGGGGCCGTGCCGGCGGCGGAACGGCCGAAGCCGCCGGCCGAGATCCGGATGAAAGAGGTCGAGATCCGGGGCGAGGTGGAGCGGCCCGGGGTGTTCTACGTGATCCCCCGACGGCCCACCCCCCTGGACCTGGGCCCCCGCACCCGGGACTTCCGGCCCGAGATCCTGGAGCCCTTGCTCCCGCAGGGGGAGGCGGGGGGGAACGTTGGGACGTTAGGACGCTAGGACGTTGGGACGTTGGAAGGCTAGGAGGCGGAAAGGCCGTGACGCGGTGACGGGGTAACGCGTGACGGGTATCGACGCTTCGCGTCGGGTGGAAGGCTGGAACGCTAGGAGGCTAGGAGGCTTTCTGGCTTCCCAGCGGCCCGCGTAGCGGGCCATGGGTGACGGGGAGGCGTGCGGACGGCGTTGCTGCCCCCCTCGTCCCAACGTCCTAACGTCCCAGCGTCCCAACGGCCCTCGACCAACGACGAACGACGAACGATACAAACTACGGAGGTACGCGCATGTGGGAAGGTTTGGCCAGGGCGTTTCAGGAGGGAGGGGTGTTCATGTACGCCATCACCGGCGCCCTGGGGTTCGGGGTGGCGGTGATCCTGGAACGCCTGTACCGGCTTCTGGTGCGGTTCAATGTGGACGGCCGGAAGTTCTACGGCGAGCTGAGGCGCCTGATCGAGGCCGGAGATCTGGAGGCGGCCCGCGACCTGTGCGGGGACGCGCCCCTGCCCCGGATCCTGCGGGCCGGCATCGAGGCCGCCTTGGGCTCCGGGGGAACGGAGCGGGCGGTGCAGAACGCCGTGGACGAGGAGGCCCTGGCCGTGATCCCCAAGATCGAGAAGCGCATCCACTACCTGTCGATGATCGCGAACGTGGCAACCCTTCTGGGGCTTCTGGGCACGATCCTGGGCCTGATGCAGGCGTTCCAGGGCGTGGCCGGGGCCGACCCGTCCCAGAAGGCGGCCATGCTGGCCCGGGGCATCTCCATGGCGATGAACACAACGGCCTACGGGCTGCTGGTGGCGATCCCGTGCATGGTGTTCTACGCGTTCCTCCAGTCGAAGGCGGCGAAGATCGTGGACGAGATCGACGAGTACTCGGTGAAGCTGATCAACCTCCTGACCACCTCCCGGAGGGAGGGGTAGCGGGTGCCCGGCCTGCGGCCCAGCAAGCGGCGCCACCGGGTGCACGCGGACGTGGAGCTCAAGCTGATCCCGGTGATGAGCCTGCTCGTGGTGCTCGTGCCCATGCTGCTCCAGACCGCGGTGTTCCAGAAGGTGGCCGCCATCTCCATGAGCCTGCCCAGCGCCGACGAGGTCCGGTACCTGGAGGAGCCGACCCCCGAGGAGCTGGCCCGGTCGGTCACGGTGGCCATGACCGACGAGGGGTTCGTGGTGGCGTCGGGGGACGAGACGCTGGAGCGGGTGCCCCTGACGACCGAGGGGGGGTACGACTTCGAGGCCCTGGCCGCGGCCCTGGCCCGGGTGAAGAGGTCGTTCCCGAGCCAGGAGGCCCTGGTGCTGCTGGTGGAGGACGCGGTGCGCTACGAGGACGTTGTGCACGCCATGGACCGGGCCCGGCCCCACTTCCCGCACGTGTCCCTGGCCGACCGGGTCCAGGCCCCGGCCGAGGAGTGAGCCGTGCCGTTCTCGCCCACCAAGCGCAAGAAGCACTTCCGGCGCAGGCCCCGGGAGATGACCCTGCAGATCACGTCGATGATCGACGTGTTCACGATCCTGTTGGTGTTCCTCCTGAAGAGCTACTCCACCGAGGGCCACCTGATCAACATCGCCGAGGCGATCCGGCTGCCCACCTCCACGGCCACCCTCGAGGTGGCCCGGGCTGTGAGCGTGGGGTTCAACGACCGGGCCCTGTACCTGGACGGCGAGCTGCTGGTGGAGGACGTGACGCCCTACCTGGCCTCGGACGAGATGGCGATCCCCCCGCTGCTGCGGGCCCTGGAGGAGCGGGCCGCGAGGGTCAAGGAGGTCGCGGCGAAGAACCCGTCGGTGGTGTTCACCGGTGAGATCGTGCTCCAGGGCGACCGGGAGATCCCGTTCCGGCTGCTCAAGAAGGTCATCTACACGGCGGGCCAGGCCGGGTACGTGAACCAGTCGCTGGCCGTGTTTCAGGAGGAGTAGATGGGGCTGGCCAAGCCGAAGCCGGGTGCCCCCGCAGCCCGCCGGGTGCTGTGGGTGCGGTTCTGGCGGGGCGACCGCCGGGTGGGGCTGGTGGTCGCCCCCACCGGCCGGGTCCGGTGGGGGCCCAGCGTGGGGATTGAGTTCGCATACCCCGTGCCGGGGGTGGACCGTTGGGAAGACCTGTTCCTGCCGGGCCCGCGGCTGGTGGTACGGCCCGGCATGACCGGCGAGATCCGTACGGGCCGGTCGGTGCTGGCCGTGGAGGACCTGGAGGCCCTGGGGCTCCTGCAGGGGGGGCGCCGCCGCCAATGGTTCGGCCTGACCCCGGCCATGGAGGGCGCGGTGGTGGCCCGGGGCCTCCGCATCGAGTTCTCGTTCGGGCCTCCGCCCCTGCTGGAGCCGGTGGCCCGGTTGGGCGGGGTGCCCCGCCGGTTCCGCCGGGGCCTGCTGAGCCGGGAGGAGTGGCCGTTCGCCCTGTTCTCGTGGGCCCTGTACGGCGTGCTGGCCCTCCTGTGCCTGCGCCTGGGCACGGTGCCCGTGCCCCCCGCCCCCAAGCCCGAGGCGGTGAGCCGGCGGTTCGCGAAGCTGATCTACGAGGCCCCCCAGGAACGCACCCGGATCCAGCAGGAGCTTCTGGCCCGACGCCGGGCCGAGGAGGCCCGGAGGACGCCCGCGACCGAGGCGAAGAAGAAGCCCGCCGAACCCGCGCCCCAGCCCAAGCCGGAGCCGGAACGTGAGCCGAAACCGGAAGCCAAGCCCGAGCCCCGGGCGCAAGCCCCGGCCGGGGAGCGGCCGGCCGGCCCGGCGGAGCGGCCCGCCGGGCCCAGCCGCGAGCAGATCCGCAAGAGGGTGGCCGACAAGGGCCTCCTGGGGCTCCTGAGCGGCCGGGGCCGGGCCTCGGTGTCCCGCCGCCGGGCCTCGGTGCTCCAGGGCGGCGGAGCGGCCGCGGACCTGGACCGGGTGCTGGAGAAGGTCCAGGGGCTCGAGGCCGCCCCGCTCGCGGGGGGCGGCGGGGGCGGGGGCTCGGGCGGGCCCGCGGTGGCCACCGGGGTGGACGAGGCCGCGAGCCGGGTGGCGGCGGCCCCGGAACCGGCGGAGCTGGAGGGCCCGGCCGAGGAGGCCGTGGAGGCGCCCCGGGAGGAGGGGTGGGACGAGGTCACGATGCGCGAGGTGCTGGCCGAGCTCCACCGGGCCGTGGGCGCCTACCTGGGTGGGCTGCGGTACCTGTACAACCGGGCCCTGCGCCGCAACCCCGACCTGGAGGGCAAGTTCACGGTGCGCATGACCGTGGGGCCGGACGGCAGGATCCAGGCCCTGGAGGTGGTGGAGTCCACCCTGGGGGATCCCGAGCTGGAGAAGGCCCTGCTCGCCCGAATCCGCCGTTGGACCCTTCCGGCCGTGGCGGACCGTGCGGTCACGGTCACCTATCCGTTCGTGTTCTTCCCGAGCATGTGACCATGGGGAGCCGAGCCTGCGCCGTGGCCGTCGCGGCCGTCCTGACGCTCGCCGGGCCGGGGAGCCGAGCCCAGGTCCGGGGGGCTGCTGCCGCGGCCGCCCGGGTCGAGGCCGTGGCCCGGGACCCGGCGGCGCTGGCCGACCTGGTGGGGGACACCACCCCCGCGCCCGCGGTGCGAGCCCGGGCGCTGCTGGCGCTGGGCCGGCTGTGGGCCGGGCCGCTGGAGTCCGAGGCCCGGCTCCTGCTGGCCCGGAGCCTGGAGGATCCGTCGCCCCGGGTGCGCCGTGCGGCCGTGCGGGTGGTGGGGGAGCTGGGGGAACGGCCCCTGGAGCGGACCGTCTTGAAGCGGGTGGCCGAGGACCCCGACCCCGGGGTTCGGTGCGAGGCCCTGGCGGCGGTGGAACGCTGGACCCGCCCCACCCACCTGTACTACCTGGAGGCCGCGCTCGGCTTCGGGGACCCGGGCGTACGCGCCCAGGCCCTGCGGAACCTGGGCCGCTTGGGGGTCAGGGACCTGCGGCCCGACCTGGTGGCCACGGCGCGGACCGCCCTGCGCCGGGGCTCGCCGGCGGAGCGGGCGGCCGCCCTGGGGGCGCTGAGGGCCTGGGACCGGCTGGGGGACGAGGATCTGGCCGACCTGCTGCAGGACCCCGGCGCCCCGGAGTTCCTGGTGCTGCAGGCCCTGGAGGCGGCGCGGGGCCGGGAGGGGGTGGTAGAGGCCGTGGCCGACCGGCTGGCCCGGTCCAGGGGACTTCGCACGGCCTGGGCCGCGTTCACCTGGCTCCGGCAGGAGGCGCCGGGCCACGGCCGGGTGGCCCCGGCCGTGGCCCGGATCGTGGACGGCGAGACCCGCCGGAACCGGGCCCTGTTCGAGATGGCCGCCTACCTCAAGGGCGAGGGGTACCGCGTGGAGCAGACCCCATCGGGCTGGCGGGTGCTGGGGAAGGGGCCGTGAGGGCCCCTAGCCCACGAACTGCTTGGCCTTGGCGGCCTCGGCCCGGACCACGTAGGCCACGTCCCAGTTCTCGGCGTCGTCCTCGCCGAGGATCCGGGCCAGCATGGAGGCGAGCTGCTCCTTCTGCTCGGGCTCCAGGTAGCCGAACCGGGCCATCTTCCCCAGGCTCCGCACCGCCTTGCTGCGCACCCCGGCGTACCGGTCCGACAGCCGGGCCATGAGCCGGTCGAACATCTCCTTGCGCAGCGCCTGGTCCACCCGGTCGGGCTTCACGTACTCGCAGATCTTGCCCACCGCCCGAGACGCGGTGTCGCGTACCTCTGGGTTGGGGTCCTCCATGGCCTCGAACAGCACGGGCAGGGCCCTCACCACCTCGGGGTCCCGGATCTTGCCGAAGGCGTACAGCAGGAACACCCGGTCGTCGTCCCGCTCGGCCGTGTGGTAGGCCTGGAGCAGCGGGTCCACGGCCGCGTACCCCATGCGACCCAGCACGGCCGCTAGGTGGAAGTGGGTCTTCAGGTCGGACTCCGCGAGCATCTCCAGGAGCACCGGGATGATCCGGGTGCGTTGCTCGGCCAGCACCTCCTCGGCCTGCTCCAGCACGGGGATCAGCTCAGGATGATCCATGGGGTCGATGTAGAACAGGGCTGACACCGCCTGGACCGCCTCCTCGAACGACGGGCCTTCCAGCTGGGGAAAGAGCTCGGACAGGCCCTCCAGCCCTTTCTGAATCTGCAGTTTGTCCTCGCTGCGCAGTTCGTTGAGCAGTCGGTCGAGCATGGTGCCTTCCTTTCTGTGGTGGGGGCCCGGGGCCTGAGTTCGTCCGCTTGTGAAAAGCCAGTGTACCCGTTTGGCGTGGCGATGCAAGCCGTTCAAGTGCGAGGGCCCAGCTGCCGAAACAGACCACCAGATCCCACACGCCCCGGGGAGGGGGTGCGATGAGCCAACGAGTGCCGTTCCGCCGCCGTACGTTCCTGGTCAAGCAGGGGTTCCAGCTCCGGTGGAGCCTGGCGCCCGTGGTCGCGCTGCTGCTATTTCTGGCCGTGGCCGGCGTCCACGTGTACCGGGAGGCGGACGAGGCCCTTCGGTTCGAGTCCTACCGGCCCCACAGCCGGATCGTGAGCACCTGGGAGCTGGTGGGGCCGGCCACCCTGGACGCGGCGGCCGTGGGCGGGGCCGGAGCGTTGGTGTTCTTGGGGCTCTGGGGGGTGGTGTGGTTCCGCCGCCTGCGCCGGGACCTGTCGGCCGTGGCCGCGTGGCTTGAGGACCGCGCCGAGCGACCGGGGACGCCGCGGCCTGGGTTGGGCGATCGGGAGATCCGGCTGCTGGCCGAGGGGTTCGAGCGGGGTGCCCGGACCCTGGAGGCCTGGGACCAGGAGATGAGCTCCGCGTGGCGTGGCCTGGGGGCCGAGCTGGATGCGCCCGAGCCCGACCCCGAGGCGGTGCGCTCCGCCTTGGCCCGGCTCCAGCGGTGCCTGGGCCGCGTTCGGGTGGACGAGGGGGTGCGATGAGGCTGCGCCGGGGGGGGTGGGCCCTCCCACTGGTGGTTGCGGCATCGGCGTGGGCCCTGGCGTCGCCGGCCCGCTTGCCCGAAAACCCCCATGCCTACATGGACGCAGAGTCGGCCTGCGGAGGGTGCCACCGTATGGAACGGGACGGGGAGGACTGGCTGCTCGACCCCCACATCTTCGTGCGACCGGTGGGTGAGATCTGCAAGGGGTGTCACCCCGACGGGGAGATCGGCCGCTCCCACCCCGTGGACGTGGACCCCTATCGGAAGCTAGGGCTGAAGGACCTGCCCGAGGAGCTCCCGCTCCAGCTCACCGAAGGGGAGCGGGACGAGCTCATGACCTGCGGCACCTGCCACAACCCCCACATTCCCCGGTTCTCACCTCAGAAGCTGTACACTCGCCAAAGGCCCGTGGAGGGGGTGTCGAGCCGGTACCTCACCTACTTCCTGCGGCTCCGCCCCGATGACCCTCGAGACGGGCTCGCGCCTTTGTGCAAGTCGTGTCACCCCAGGATGTGACGTCCGACATCGGAGAGAGAGCCATGGCGTCTCAGCCCCCCACGGTCGAGCGGTCCCACTCGGTCGGGTTCGTGGTCCAAGCGGCCCTGGTGTCCCTGGTGTCCTCGGCGCTGGGGATGTGGGTGCTGCGGTGGGTCCTGGATCGACCCCTGGGCCCGGAGTACGGGGAGGCCCACCACACCCTGCGGTCCCTGCTGCCCATGATCGGACCGGCCGTGGTGTTTTGCGCCGTGTCGGTGCTGCTGGCAGGGGCTGTGGGGCTGCTGATCCTGGGTGTGCTGGCCTCGCACAAGGTGGCCGGGCCCCTGTTTCGGCTTCAGAGGGTTGCTGGGTTTGTGGAGCGGGGCATCCTGCCCGGCCGGATCCACCTGCGGGCCACCGACCAGGGGGTGGCCCTGGCCACCGCCCTAAACGGGTTCGTGGATCGGTGGAAGGGAGTGCTGGCCGGGCACGAGGAGCGGGTCGCCTCGGCCGAGCAGGCCTTCCGGGGGTGGGTGGCGGCCCGGGGCACCCCGGCCGAGCCCGAGGCCCTGGCCCGGCTCCGGGCCCTGGTCCGCCGGGATCCGGCCGGCCCGCCTTGACGCGCCGGTGCGGATTGCACTATGTGGGGGGCGGCGACGGCCGTTAGGGTTAAACAGGAGCTGCCGCCCGCTGTTCGGAGGGGCGAGGGACCTGCCGGAGGGCCGGGTGCGGCCCCTTGGATCGCCGCGCAGCGCTCCTGGCGCTCGGACCGCGAAATGGTCCGAGTTGCACCAAGCTGGCATGAAACCAGCTCGCTTCTCCTGTGCCTGCGCGGCGAATCTCATGCCCGGCTTCGCGCCCGGCCGGAGGCAGGTCCCTCGCCCCTCCCTCCGTGGTGACGCGCCTGTTTTGTCGCCGTGTTGATTCGTTGTGTTTGTTTTTGTTTCCAGAAAGGGGGCCGCATGGCCGGTGGAAGGTATCTGGAGGACGTCGTCCGGAGGCTGAAGGAAACGGGATTGAAGGTCACGCCGCAGCGGCTGGCGGTGATCCGGTGCCTGGAGGGAAACTCATCCCACCCTTCGGCGGAGCAGATCCATCGGGCGGTGACCCGTTCGTTCCCCACCATCTCCCTGGCCACCGTCTACAACACCCTCGAGACCCTGGAAAGGATCGACGCGGTCCGGTCCATGTACCTGACCGGCGGCCGACGGCACTACGACCCGGAGACGCGGCCCCACCACCACGCGGTGTGCCGGCGGTGCCAGCGGATCGAAGACGTGTTCCCGGAAACCGGAGGCCCGGTGCCGGTACCCGCCACCGTCCGCGGCCGGTTCGCCGAGGTCACCCCCATGGTGCTGTACCGCGGCACGTGCGCCGACTGCGCCTCTTTCTCGTCGTCCTAGCCGGCCTGGTCGCTTCGGCGGCCCGGGCCGGGGTGGAGGGGGTGGTGGCAGGCCGGACCGAGTGGTCGGGCACGGTCGAGGTGACGGCCGATGTGTGGGTACCCCCCGGGGCCGAGCTGGTGATCCGGTCGGGCACGCGCGTGCGGTTCGCCGAGGCCCTGAGCACCAAGACCGACCCGGTGTTCTGGCACCCGGGCACCGAGCTGGCCGTGGGGGGGCGGCTCGTGGTCGAGGGCACGCCCGACGCGCCGGTGGTGTTCGACGGGGAGGGGTGGGGCGGCCTGGTCGCGGCGCCGGGTAGCCGGGTGCGCCTGCGGAGTGTGCGGATCCGCAACGCCCGGGAGGGGCTGTTGGCCGTGGAGGCCCGGGCCATGCTGGAGGACGTCGCGGTGGAGGGCGGTGCGTTCGGCCTGGTGGCCGGGCCGGGGTCCCGGATCGAGGCGGCCGACACCCGGATCCGGGTCGCGGGGGTGGGCGTGCTCGAGGCGGGGGGGCAGGTGGTCGGCGGGCCGGTCGAGGTCGCAGCGGACGATGCGGAGCGGCTCCGGGTGCCGTCGGCGGAGCCGGAGGTGGCGCTGGTCCCGGTGCCTCCGGCCCGGGGCCCTCGGGTGGAGTACGTGGGGGAGTACACCGTGGGTCGAGACGAGACCTGGCGGGGCGAGGTGGTGGTGGCCGGGCGGGTGACGGTGGTGCCCGAGGCCGTGCTGACTCTGGCCCCGGGCACCCACGTGCGGTTCCGCCGCATCGACACCAACGCCGACGGCCTGGGAGAGGGAGAGATCCTGGTGCTTGGGGGCATCCGCAGCCTGGGCACCCTGGCCGCGCCGGTGGTGTTCGAGTCGGCCGAGCCCGAGCCCCGGCCAGGAGACTGGGGCAAGGTGAGCCTGGTGGCGTCCGAGGACCCGGACAACCGGTTCCGGTTCACGGTGTTCCGCCATGGGGTGCAGGCCCTGCACGCCCACTTCTCGGCCATGACCGTGGACTCGTGTCTGTTCACCGACAACCTGCGGGCCGTCCAGTTCCAGGAGAGCCCCCAGGCCGAGATCCGGTCCAGCGCGTTCTGGCGCAACAAACAGGCGCTGCGGTTCCGGGACTCGCGGGTGCGGGTGATCGGGAGCTGGTTCGGGGAAAACTGGTTCGGGGTCCACGCGTTTCGGGCCGATCTGGAGTTCCGGAACAACCGGATGGTCGGGCAGGCGTTGGGGAACTTCCTGGCCAAGGAGGGCCGGGTGGTGGTCGAGGGCTGTCGGTTCGAGGCCGCCCGGGACGGGGCCCGGTTCAAGGACCCGGAGGGAGTGGTCCGGGTGCGGGGCTGCGAGATCCGGGACGTGGCCCAGGACGCGCTCTCGTTCTCCCGGGTGGAGGCCCGGGTCGAAGGGTCGGAGCTGGAGGGAGCCGGCCTGGACCTGGTGGGGGTGGACGGGGCCCGGGTCGTGCTGCGGGGGAACCGCTTCGGTCGGGCCGGACGGGACGCGATCCACCTGAGCGGGCCGGCCGAGGTGGACGCCCGCCGCAACCGGTGGGAGGGGCGGCCGCCGGGTCGCATCCACGACGGGGAGGACGAGCCGGGCCTGGGCCGGGTGCTGTGGAGGCCCGAGGAGGAGCCCGAATGAGGAGGTGGGTGGCAGCGGTGCTGGCTTGCCTCGCGGCCGTGGCCGTGGCCGAGGCGGAGAGCCTGGAGGCGATCCGGCAGCGGCTGCGGGCCGAGGCCGGGGTGTGCGAGACGCTGTCGTCCCCGGCCGACCTCCCCATGGTGGGCCTGACCGTGCTTCCCGGCGACAGCCACGCGCGCCTGGCCCTGGACCTGACCGGCCAGGCCGAGACCGCGGGGGTGCTCAAGAAGGTGGCGCCCCGTCTGGTCCCGGGGTCCCGGGTGTTCGTGCCCCGGGCGCTGCTGTCGCCGCTGCTGGCCGACCCGCGGCTCGAGCCGCTGCGGCTCGGGCCCGACACCCCCACCCTTTGGCGCCTGGTCCGCCGCCGGGTGGACACCACCGAGGGCGGGCCGGCCGTGGCGGTGCGCAACCTGCAGCGGCTCAACGGCATCACCGACCCCCGGCGTCTGCCCCGGGGCGCCCGGATCCTGGTGCCCCGGAGCCTGCTGAAGGGGCGCCCCGAGGAGCCGGCCCCGCCCCTTCGGCTGTCCAAGAGGTACCGGGTGACTAAGGTCTCGGGTCTCCGGCGGACCCCCACGCCGGACGACTTCTCGGCGGTGATCCGCCGCCGGCTTCGCGGCCGGGCGTGGCGGCGTCAGCTCGAGCCCCGCAAGCCCGACCTGGTGGTGATCCACACCACCGAGCACCGGGGCGCTCCGCTGCCCAACGTGGCCTCCTACATCCGACGCAAGCGCCTGACCAACTACCTGGTGGGCCCCGACGGCACGGTTTACGAGATCGTGCCGGACCGGTACCGGGCGTTCGGGTGCGGCCAGAGTCTGTGGGAGGGGCGCTACGAGGTGGACTTCAACGCGATCAACGTGGAGGTGTACGCCGACACCAGCCCCGGCCGGCCAGCGGGCGGGGGCATCCGGCCCGCCCAGTACGAGGCGCTGCGGGCCCTGCTGGGGCTTCTGCGGGGGAGATACCCGGGGCTTCATCAGGGGCGGGTGGTCACCCACCGCATGGTCGCGGTGAGCTACGCCACCGGCCTGCGCTCCCGCAAGGGGGACCCCTACGTGTTCGACTGGGCCCGTGCAGGGCTGCCGGACAACAGCCAGGTGATCGACCAGGACGTGCTGGTGGGCCGGGCCAAGCCCTGCACCGATCCCCGGTACGCGGACCGTATGACCGAAGGCCAGGCCGCCGCGGCCCGCATGGGGGAGCTCTGATCCAAAAAAGACGCCCCGGGCCAGGAGGAGAGCCCGAGGTCGCCAACCCGCGGCCCGGAAAGGAGGGAGAAAACGGGCCGCGGGGGAACGTCCCCGTTTTTTCAATATAGCCTCGCCCCCGCCCGGGCGGAACCCCCGGGCCGCATCCCGGTGACCTCGGGCCTCGGCCCGCCAGAAGGCTGAGAGACGAAACGGCCGTTCGTCGTGGGAACTGCCGTGAATCGTGAATCGTTGGGGCGACCGTCCCAACGTCCCAGAGTCCCAACGTCCCAACGTCCCAACGTCTTTCCCGATTGAGGGCTCACACCCCTCTCGCCCGGTACCGGCGCGGTCCGGCGGCCGCCGGTTTCGTCCCGGGTTCCCCAAGGGGGGACCGGGTACCGGTTTCGTGCCGGGCAGGGGGCCGGACCCCCGGCGCGGGCCCCGGCGGGCACGGGCTCCGGTGCGGCCCCGGGCTTGCATCCGTTGGACGGATCGAACCCGGTCCGAGACCTGAGGAGGAATCTGCGATGGCGCGGTGGGTGCGGTGGTTGGGGGCATGGTGCCTGGTGGCGGTGTGGGCCGCGGCGGCGTCCGGGGCCTGCCCCACGGCGGACGAGGCCGAGGTGGTACGGTTGATCAACGAGGCCCGGCAGGCCGCGGGGCTGGGTCCGCTCCAGGCAGAGGTCCGGCTGACCGGTGCGGCCCGCGGCCACAGCCGGGACATGGCCGCAAACGGGTTTTTCAGCCACACCGGATCGGACGGTTCCGTGTTCTGGCAGAGGATCCGCACCGGGGGCTACGGGTTGAGGGCGGGCGCCGAGAACATCGCGGCCGGCTACCGTTCGCCGTCCGCGGTGGTGAACGCCTGGATGGCCTCCCCGGGGCACCGGGCGAACATCCTCGGGCCCTACCGCGACGTGGGGGTGGGGGTGGCGCGGGGCGGGCCGTACGGGGTGTACTGGACCGTGGACTTTGCCACGCCGCTGGGGGCCAGTGAGCCGTTCGACCCGGTGTGCTCCGGGGGGGACGAGCCGGCTTCCGACCCGGTCCCGACGCCCGTGCCGGGCCCGCCGGCCGGGGGCGAGGTCGTGGTGGACGACGGCGGCGCGGGCACCTCGTTCGTGGGGCTCTGGCGGCCCTCGGCGATGCCCGGCGGATACGGGAGCGGAAGCCTGTACTGCGTGGGGTACCGGGGGGAGCGGTACCGGTGGACGCCCCGGCTTCCGGCCGCCGGCCGCTACCGGGTGTTCCTGTGGTGGGCCGAGGGCAGGGGGCGGAGCATGCGGGTGCCGGTGCGGGTGCGCCACGCCGGCGGCGAGTCCGAGACGCTCGTGAACCAGCGCCGGGACGGGGGGCGGTGGAACCTGCTGGGCACGTTCGAGTTCCGGGCCGACGGCAGCGAGTGGGTGGAGCTCTCGGGCGAGAACGGCCAGGCCTCGGCCGACG
>Ga0256830_1000470_pt1 | contig 32703 bp, 32 predicted proteins | sample 128326metaG_FD_190537 | JGI IMG/M metagenome (GOLD analysis project Ga0256830, IMG submission 190537) | Hydrothermal vent microbial communities from Lau Basin, Pacific Ocean - 128-326 | ecosystem: Environmental > Aquatic > Marine > Hydrothermal vents | place: Pacific Ocean: Lau Basin | collected...
CGGAGGACGGGGGTTGTAGCGTGGGTCGGCCGAAGCTTTTTGCCGACTCCATGCTCGGAAGGCTCGCTTTGTGGCTGAGGATAATGGGCTTTGATGTGGCCTATGAGAAGGCCGTAGACGACGAGGAGATAGTGGAGAGGGCCCGAAGGGAAGGTCGTATCATACTCACCCGTGACACGCTCCTTGTGAAGAGAAGGTGGGCGAGGGACAACCACATCTTCATAGAGAGCGACCGCTTCAGGGAGCAGCTGAGGGAGGTTGTATCCGTCTTGGGGGTGGATGAAGCCAGGTTTCTTACGAGGTGTGTGAGGTGCAACGTAATTCTCGAGGATGTGGAAAAGGGGGCTGTAAAAGAAGAGGTTCCTCCCTACGTGTACTCCACCCAGGAGGCCTTTTCCCGGTGTCCGGTGTGCAGAAGGATCTACTGGGCCGGCACTCACCGCGATGAGATGAGAAAGGAGTTGGAGAGGATCCTGGACGGCGGTTGAGGTGAGGAAGACGGACCGTTTTACCGGTTCATGCAGCAGTCCTTTCCCGGGTTCAATCCCGCTGGGCGGGTCTTATTTTCAACCGCTTGCGGCGGGGTTGTTCATTCGGCGTCATAGGGGTATTCACCGTTCCACTTGCTGCAGCGCGGTTGCACCTGGCATTCCCTGCAGAACGGAACAGGGACCGGTTTGCCGTCCTTGAGCACCCCGGTCTGCGGATCCAGCGTATAGCCGTTGGCGTCGAAGGAGAGCTGCCTTTCGAGGTCCATGCAGCTCTTCATCCTGTCCACCTCCTCCTGCGGCACCTCCGGGTGCACATACTTGTGCCAGAACTTTTTGATAGAAGGTATCCTGGGATGATCGCCGAAGCCTATGAAGTCGTCGCACTTGCTGCTGTCGAGCCAGAAGGGCTCCTTTTCGTTGTGGATCGCCCCGACCGGACACGCCAGCCGGCAATCCGAGCAGCCGTCGCACATCTCCCAATACCCTAAATCCACCCGTACTTGCGCCGGTGGATCCGCTATTTCATCGAAGAACCCTACCACGCAGATCTTCATGTCGAAACCGAACCTGTAACTGTAGACAAGGGAGTTCTTGGCCCTTACTCCGAGCCCCGCGAGGATTGCGGCCTCCTTGAAGTTGGTGTAGATGGGAAGCCAGTCCCTGAGTCCGCTTCTTACGAGGATCTCATGCGCCTCTCTGTAGAGGGTGTAATCCCAGGAATCCGGGGAATGCCTTACAAGGACAATCGAGTTGACGATGGAGAAGAAGTGGATGTTGTTTGTGTAGTCGGCGCCGTACTCCTGGGCCTTTGCCTTGATCGGGGAGTAGGCGCATATCTTGAGCTGTTCCTTTGAGAGGTACCCAACATCCCATTGATCCTCGGGAAACAGGCCCCGGATATCTGAAAACCTTATGGATCTCTCAGAAGCCATCTCCATAGTCAATACGGAAAGAAAGGGTTTTATGTCGTGCGGAAGAGTCGGTACAGGTTATGAACCTTGTTCATGCCTCCGTTCCGGTGACAGGCACCGGTCAGCCGTCGCAGCCCCGGGCGGTATATGTGGAGAGCCCCGAGCGCGGCCTTACGGCGTAAAAACAGCTCTTTTTTATTTCAACAGATCTGTTCTCTCATTTCAACACCTTTTTGCTTCCGGTGCGGCGGCTTGTACGGGGACCTCCAAGGAGCTTCACTTAGGGGATAGCCCCCTGCCGTGCGGCATGTTTCGATTATTGAGGAGTGGCATACCGATGTCGATGAGATGCCGTTCTTGCAGTTTATGGTTGCGCGTTTTGTTGTGATGTTTTATATTGTGTCGTAGAAAGGGTCCGGCTGCTTTATGCGGACAGGGATCCGGGAGGCACGTCCATGGTACGTCTGAGCGTACGCACCAGCCGGCGATGTGAATTCGTGGATATCACCGGGGAGGTGAGGAAGGCCGTTCTGGAGAGCGGCATGAGCGACGGCATAGTAGTAATATACTGCCCCCATACCACAGCGGGCATTACCATAAACGAGAACGCAGACCCCTCGGTGATGCGGGACATCACCACTAAGACATCGAAGCTCATAGACCGTAACGATCCGGACTACCGCCACGCCGAGGGGAACTCTGACGGCCACGTAAAGTCGTCCCTCTTCGGTGCATCCGAAACGGTTATCATCGAAGGCGGCAGGCCTGTCCTCGGCACATGGCAGGGGATATACCTTGCCGAGTTCGACGGGCCAAGGACAAGGAGTGTGCTCCTTAAGATGATACCCGGGTGAAAGTGTTTAAAAAACACCCCTTGGGGCGGCATGCCTCAAGGGGTGTAGGTCTCCTTCCTCTGTATTGCGCAGGTGTTCTATATCCCCATCTTCTTTGCGATCATCTCGAGCTCCTTGGGCCTTCCCTCGGAGATGATCTTTTCTTTAAGCTCCTCGGGCGAGAGCTTGTAGCGGTTCTCCACCCTCTTGCGGTACACCGGGGCGCCGTTGTATGCGCAGAAGGGGTAGAGCTTTCCGCTCGGATCCGTGTAGTGGACCACGCACCTCCTTACCCTCTCCTCGCTGAAGTTGTAGGCGTCCATGAAGTGCATGCCCGCTATGAAGACGTGATCGTAATGGCGATCCTTGCCCGACTCTTCGTCGATGTAGATACGCCTGAGGCTCCTGTCCTGGTACCCCTCGAGGCTCTGGAGGAACCTCTCGAAGGTCAAGCCCTTGGGCGCCCTGTCGGCATGGTAGTACTTTTTGAGCCTGTAGAGTATCTTGACCTTTGACAGCAGGCCGAACCTCGATGGCTTTATCTCCTTCGAGAGGCTTATGAGCTCCCTCAGGAAGTCGTCCATGTCTATGAACGAGCTGATCGGCTTTACGCTGCCGTCGGCCCTGTCCAGGTAGAGGTAGGTCCCCTGCGAGCAGTGGGGATGGAGTGTCGGCGTATAACGGGGTTTTCCGCTCAGCGATGTCGCAAGCCTCGAGAAGGCCTGCGTGACGGATATGGGGAACCAGTCCCTCATCGCCTTTATGTAGCCGGTCTGCCTTTCGATATCCAGCGCGAGGTCGGCCAGAGTGTACCTCCTCTCGAGCCTGTGGCTCTGGCTGAAGCGCCCCACAAAGGAGACCGGCTGGAAGGCTATGCCGCTTACAACGTCGTTGTTCTGGATGGCGAAGTTCACTATGTCGCCGACCTGGTGGTCGTTGTAGGTCTTGACGAGGGTTACGACGAGGATCACGTCCATCTTGAGCTTTCTGCAGTTCTCGATGGTCTTCATCTTGTACTCAAAGAGCGGAGTGGAACGGGTCTTCTTGTAGATATCGTCGCTAACACCGTCGAACTGCAGGTAGAGGTTGTCTACACCGGCCTCCTTGCATGCCTGGGCGAACTCGAAGTCGGCCATCTTGATGCCGTTTGTGTTGACCTGGATGTAGTAGAAGTCCATCTCCCGCGCCTTCCTGACTATGTCCAGGAAGTCGGGCCTTACCGTGGGCTCTCCGCCTGAGAACTGCACCATGTTGGCCTGGACCGGACGCTGGTTGGCTATTGTTTCGAGCATCTTTACGACCTCGTCGAATGACGGCTCGTAGAGGTAGCCTGCGGCGTTTGCGTTGGCGAAACACACCGGGCAGGTCAGGTTGCACCTGTTCGTGAGGTCCATTATGGGCAGCCCGCTGTGGCTCGTGTGCATGTTGCACAGGCCGCACTGCTTCGGGCATACGGTCGCGTTCTTTATCGGCGGATCCTCTATGCCCCTGCCGTCACCGAACCAGAGGGACTCGCTCCTGTAGTAGAGGTTTACGTCACCGTAGAAGATGTCCTTGAAGTCTCCATGTTCCTTGCATGTCTTCTTTATCCAGACCTTGCCGCCCTCGGGGTATAATGTGGCCTTGATGATCTCCATGCATTCGGGGCATATGGAGTTTATTTCCTTGGGAAGGTCGAATTTGACCGGAGGGATTTCAGTCCCCGAGTACGTTGTTTCAGGCTGGTATATGAGATCTTGATCTTGAAGGTCACCGGCTGTTCCGTTAGACTTCAACAAACGTTGCATCAGGCCCATTGTCAAACCTCCGTATATTTTTTGCCCACAGGAATAGACGAGATTAACTTCTATAGCAACATACAATGATCGGTACGAAATGAACCCCGTTTGAAGCCCCCGGCGGCATGGACTGCCGGGAAGTTTGGATGCAAGGAAGTCTCGATCGGGTCGATATACCCCGTTCATGCGGCGAACCGCGGTGATGGGGCTCTTTATGCATTTTCAAATATAATGATTTCGGCGGATTAAATCAAGCATTTTATTAAAGGTGTGTAAAAAAAGTTTCGATATGTAATGTTTGTGCGGTTCGGCCTTTGTCGTATGATTTTGTGCGTTCGGGACCGGCCGCCACGGTCGCGCGCCGTGACTTCGGATACACGGCATGTGCATTCCACACCCTCGCTGGTGACGCACGTTTGTTGCTTGTGCGGCTGGGGGAAGGTGAAAGGTGGCCTTCGGCAGGATGGTGCGAGAACGCCCTTTAGAGCCGCAGTTCGGCGGGGCACCGCGGGTCTCCGTCAAACCAGCCTCAGGAGATCCTCTATGTGCCTTACGTGCCCCCTCTCTTCCTCTGCAAGCTCCCTGTACATCTTTTTTCCGTCCTCGGTGGCAGCCTTGCCGGCCATGCTTTCGAAGAACTCCACGGAGTGCCTTTCCGTGTTCATGGCCAGGATGAGCGCCTTTCTGGGCTCGTCTATGGCGCTTACGAGTTTTTCGATGTTTATCCTCCTGGTGAAGATGTCCGGTGTGCCGAGCCTTTCGACATACTCCTCTATCTCGAGCTCCTCCTCGTCGATCACCTCTCCGAAGCCTGCTTCTTCGAAGAACTTCTCCTCTATGACCTTGAGGTGCCTTTTCTCGTCGCTCGCGAGTCTTTTCAGGACCGGCCTTATGCGTTCATCCGTGATCTTCTCGGCCATGAGCGTGTAAAAGGCGATGCCGTTCCTTTCAATCAAGGCCGCCTTCTTTACGGCCTCCTTCTCCTCGATGTGGTCGAATACCATAGTGTGCCTCCCTGCTATCTTATACCAGATAATGGAACACTCCGCAAGGTGATACACGGCGGCGGTTCTTAGAAGCCCCCTCCAGCGGGTGTCACCAGCCTTGCACGCGGCGACCCCGAGATGAATGTGGAAGCGATCGGCCTTATCCTGACGCAGCGCCCGTCACCACGGCTCCGGTGTCGCGTTCGGCGGCCTCTGTGACAGTCACGAGATCGGCCGGGTTGACCCTCGAGCCGTTAAGGTATACGCCCCAGTGGAGGTGCGGTCCGGTCGTGCGGCCGGTGGAGCCGGCAAGCCCTATGACCGATGCCTTGTCCACGACATCGCCTTCCTCGACCCTTATCTCCGAAAGATGGCAGTAGAGCGTAAAGAGCCCCAGCCCGTGGTCCAGTATGACCGTCTTTCCGGTGAAGTAGAGTTCGCCTGTAAGGGCCACCCTCGCCCTGTTGGATGCAAGGACCTCTTTTCCAACCGGCGCCCTTATGTCGAGTCCGCTGTGAACCGATCCCGGCCTGCCGTTGAGTATCCTCTTGAGCCCGAAGCCGCTCGTGATCCTGCCGTCCACAGGCATGATGAACGGTCCGCTCCAGAACCTCTCCTTCGACGGGTTGTTTACGACCCTTTCAACCGTCTTCTTCTCCATCTCTATGCGCTTGAGCACGCCGGCGCCGGGCTTTACCATGGCCTCGGGCAATGTGAGCCTTTCCACCTCGTAGCCTCCTTCGGTCACCACCACGGAATAGAAGTGCCTTCTTCCGGAGCCGTTTTCACCCTCCAGCATCACCTCGAATATATGCCGGCCGGGCCTTGTGTAAAGGTCCGTTCCGACGAGGGTGTGGAAGGTCCTTTTCCCATCGCCGCCGGATTCGAAGAAGAACACCTCTTTTTCAAGGAACCTGCCTTTCACCGACCGGACCCATTGGTCCGTGCGCAGCTCCACGCGTGCGACACCTCCCTGCCTGAGCCCTTCCGTGGAGAAGGATAGAGCAGGGGGTCTCTTGTGTGCGGGGTCCGGTCCGGTACCGAAGGTGATTACAAGGAGGATGAGGGGCAGGATGAGCGTAAGCCCGGTCCTGAACGGGCCTGTGTCAGGCCCCTTTTGTGAGCTGAAGATACCTTTTGAGCGCATCTTTTACCCCGACCGCGCCTGCGGCGGCGAGTCTGTAGAAAAAAACTCTTTGAGAGTTTCCCATTGAACGGGCCGAAACGGGCTTTGACCTCGCCGTTACGGCCCTGAACATGCATAGCGAGCGCCTGTCTGCGTGCGGCGGCACGCAGAGGCAGGCATTCCCCGCAGCTTGCTGCAGGGAGCTTCAAATCATACGCCTACCCCTGTAGGGTGTCAAGGCCGCTGTCGGTCGATGTGACCTTCAGAGCAGTATCCCTGCTATGGTGGCCGTCATGAAGCCCGCCATGGAGCCTGCGACAAGGGCCCGGATCCCCAGTGAGACGACCTCTTTTTTCCTGTCCGGGGCTATTCCGCCTATGCCCCCTATGAGTATCGCAAGGCTTCCGAAGTTTGCGAAACTGCAGAGCGCATACGTGGCGATGGTCACCGAGCGCGGGCTCAAGGCCCCTGCATCCACGTAGTGCTTGAGCTTCTGGTAGGAGATGAACTCGTTGAAGACGATCTTGATGCCTAAGAGCTTGCCCACCTCAATACACTCGTCATAGGGTACTCCCATGACGAAGGCCACCGGCGCGAAGGCATAGCCGGTTATGCCCTCGAAGGATGTGTTGAAGTAGGCGAGTACAGAGTCCAGCATCCCTATGATCGAGACAAAGGCCAGTAGTATGGCCCCTATGGTCACCGCAAGCTTGAGTCCTTCAACAGCCCCGTTCGCCGCGGCGTCAATGACGTTTACATCGCCGCTCTTGAGCTCGGCCCGCCCCTCTTCCGCGGTAAGCGGCGTATCTCTTTCCGGGATCATTATCTTCGATATGACGAGTGCCGCGGGCGCGCTCATGATCGAGGCAGAAAGGAGGTGGCCCGCGCTTGCGCCGAAGCTCACGTATGCAGCCATCACGCTGCCGGCTATGGTGGCCATGAAGCCCGTCATTAGGGTGAATAGCTCGCTCCGCGTCATCCGGCGTATGTACTGCTTTATGGCCGTTATCGCCTCTATGCCCATGAAGACGAACGCCGCGGCCATGAACGCCTCGGCCCCCGAGGCCTTCATGGTACGCCTCATTATCCACGCCATCCCCCTTACAACGGCCTGGATCACCCCATAATAGTAGAGGACACCCATGATAGAGGCCACGAATATTATGGTGGGCAGCACCTTGAACGCCACCATGGCCCCCATGGCCGGGTCGCTGGTGAGGTTGCCGAAGAGGAACGAGGCCCCTATGTCTGTGAAGTTCAGGACCTTTGTCATCGCGATGCGCGCGATGTCGAATACGTAGCGGCCGGGCGCGGTCTTAAGTATCACTACGGCGAAGAAGAACTGCAGGGCTATCCCCCATAAAACAAGCCGCACGTTTATCCTCCGGCGGTCCTCCGACAGGAGCCACGCGATGAGGATGAAGACACCGAGTCCCGAGAGGCTTAACAGTCTTTGCGTGATCATGCTTACCCCGCAATACAGCTTCAAAGTAAGATAATACGGTTCTGCAAATGGTGTCAACACGGGATCGCGGGCGATGCGCCCATTGAGTGGGCTGTGTTCGGCCGAGGATAGGGGGCGAACGGGTGTTGCACTCGACCACGGAAGCGGACACACCTAATAAGCCTGATATTTAGGCATACAATACTTGACAAATTTGATAAGGTATATTAAATTATACCTACTGTCTGCGGATCCGGTGCAATGTCTTGTAATGCACGGCGGGCGGATAAAGGGCATCTATGAAGACCTCCTGCCTGCTGCGGGCGGCCCCGGGCTTCCGCCGGGAACTCCATGCGGTCTCGGTCTGTGGGTGCAACGGGCCGCGGGCCTCCTGCCTGTCGAGAGGCGCAGGAATAACGGAAGAATAGCAGATGAGACTGACCACAAAGGGGCAATACGCTGTGAGGGCGATGGTCAAGCTTGCATCCCACAGGGACGGCAGGCCCGTGGCCCTCAGGGATATATCCGGGGAAGAAGGGATCTCTCTTGCCTACCTCGAACAGCTGTTTCTCAAGCTGCGCAAGGGTAACATAGTAAGGAGCGTAAGGGGCCCCGGAGGGGGTTATGTGCTGGCGAGGGACCCTTCCGATATAAGCGTTGGAGAGGTTATTACCGTAGTGGAGGAACCGCTGAACCCCGTCGCATGCCTTGACGATGATTCCGAGGGATGCTCGAGGGCTGAAAACTGTATCACCCAGACCGTCTGGAAGGGGCTCGGTGACAGGATCAAGGAGTTCCTGAACTCCATAAGCGTGCAGGATCTCCTCAATGAGATCAAGCCTTCGGACAGCAGCGCCACGCATACCTGCGACATACAGCACCGCACATAAAACAATCTTGATACTGACAAGGAGGTTTTCCTTTGGACAGGAAGATATACTTTGACCACAACGCCACCACCCCGATCCATGAAGAGGTCTTTGATGCCATGGTGCCTTACTTCAAGGACGAGTGGGGGAACCCTTCGAGCATACACTGGGCCGGCCGGGGACCGAAGAAGGCAGTGGACGAGGCAAGGGAGAAGGTTGCTGGGTTCCTCAACTGCTCCCCCATAGAGGTGATATTCACAAGCTCCGGCTCGGAGAGCGACAACCTCGCCATAAAGGGGGTCGCCTTTTCGATGAGGTCGAAGGGCAACCACATAATAACGACGAAGGTGGAGCACCCGGCCGTACTGAACACCTGCAAGTACCTCGAAAGAGAGGGGTTCGAGGTCACCTACCTCGGTGTTGATGCGGACGGAATGATAGACCTTGACGAGTTACGCGACTCCATAACCCCGAAGACCACGCTCATAACCGTCATGTATGCGAACAACGAGACCGGCGTCGTCTTTCCTGTGGCCGAGATAGGCGAGATAGCAAGGGAGCACCGGGTCACATTTCATACCGATGCGGTCCAGGCTGCCGGAAAGATCCCACTGGATGTAAAGGCCCTGAACTGCGACCTTCTGAGCATATCCGGGCACAAGATCTATGCCCCGAAGGGGGTGGGGGCCCTTTACGTAAGACGCGGCGTCAGGGTCGTACCCATCATCCACGGAGGCCACCACGAGAGGAACAGGAGGGGGGGTACGGAGAACGTGGCCGGCATCGTAGGGCTTGCAAAGGCCTGTGAGATCGCCGCAAGGGATATGGAAGAGGAGACAGCCCACCTCAGAAGGCTCCGTGACAGGCTCGAAGAGGGGTTGATGAAGAGGATACCCCATGTGAAACGCAACGGCCACAAGGATAAGAGGATACCCAACACCGCGAACCTTAGCTTCGAGTTCGTAGAGGGAGAATCACTCCTTCTGAACCTCGATATGCTGGGTATCGCGGCTTCGAGCGGTTCCGCCTGCACCTCCGGAAGCCTCGAGCCGTCGCATGTGCTCGTCTCGATGGGCCTGCCCCCGGAGCTGTCCCACGGTTCCGTGAGGTTCAGCCTCGGCAGGTCCAACACAGAGGAGGATGTGGATTACCTCATTGAAAAGATGCCCCCCATAGTGGAGAGGATGAGGAGCATGTCTCCGCTGTGGTGCGAGGTGGAAAAAAAGGGGGTGGACCTCTCGTTTGAAGAAAAGACATGCAGCTGAGCCGTTTCTGCGGGCGGCTGCTTAGGACATAGATGCGTAGAGGAAGTACATCGGCCGGCCGGTCTCTACCGGCCGGTCATGTCGTGATGGTCAGGGAACAAAGGGAACAAAAAGATCGATATGAAAGGTGAAATGCCATGTACAGTGAAAAGGTGATGGACCATTTTTCGAACCCCCGCAATGTCGGGGAAATAGAGAACGCAGACGGGGTTGGCACGGTAGGGAACCCTGCCTGCGGGGACATAATGAAGCTTTCGATAAAGGTCGAGGGTGACGTCATAACCGACGTGAAGTTCAAGACCTTCGGTTGCGGGGCGGCCATTGCGACGAGCTCCATGGTGACGGAGCTCGTGAAGGGTAAGCCCCTTGACGAGGCCGAGAAGATATCCAATGCAACGGTGGCCGAGGCCCTCGACGGCCTGCCGCCGGTCAAGATGCACTGTTCGAACCTCGCGGCCGATGCCCTCCATGCAGCCATAGAGGATTACAAGAAGAAAAAGCAGGGCGGTTGATCCTTCTCGGTTCGGGCCGGAGGTTGTTGCATGGCCTTTCCCTAGGTGAAGAGCCGGCCAGTGGACGGTAAGCCTCTGGCGGGCAAGACGGAACTTTTTTAAGAGGCGGGCAATTTTGCCCGCCTGTTTTTATAGGGTATGCAGGGAACGAACAGGGTGGTAGTAGCCATGAGCGGCGGGGTGGACTCCTCGGTCGCCGCCGCCTTCCTCAAGGAGCGCGGATTCGAGGTGGTGGGCATCTCCATGCAGCTGTGGGACTACTCCGAAGGCGGTGAGTCCGGCGGCGGCGCAACCGGTGGCAGCTGCTGTTCGCTCGAGGATATACACGATGCCCGGAGGGTCGCCGATGCGCTGGAGATCCCCTTCTACGTGGTCAACATGGAAAGGCCCTTCTTGAGCGAGGTCGTGGATTACTTCGTAAAGGGCTACATGGACGGGGAGACGCCGAATCCGTGCATTAAGTGCAACGAGGTCATGAAGTTCAGGCTCCTCATGCGCAAGGCCCTTGAGCTCGATGCCGGGTTTCTGGCCACGGGGCACTACGCAAGGATCACGGTGGACGACGGCGGCACGTATCACCTCCTGAAGGGGCTGGATGAGGGGAAGGACCAGTCGTACTTTCTCTTCACCATGACACAGGACCAGATGAAAAGGGTGCTCTTTCCCGTAGGAGGGCTCAGAAAGGACGAGGTCAGGGGGTATGCCGCAAGGCTGGGGCTTCGGGTTGCTGAAAAGAAGGACAGCCAGGAGATCTGTTTCATAGAAGGAAGCAGCTACACGGACTTCGTCGTCACGAGGGGAGGCGGCGGCCCGGGCGGTCCGATTACGGACACCTCGGGTAACGTCCTCGGCACTCACGCGGGGCTCTTCAGGTACACCATAGGCCAGAGGAGAGGGCTGGACATAAGGGACGGCAGGGGCCCCTACTACGTGGTGGACATGGACATGGAGCGGAACCGCCTTGTCGTGGGCCCGAGGGATGAGCTATACGCAGGCGGCCTTGTAGCCAGAGACGTCAACTGGACAGGCCGGCCGATGACCGACGGACAGCCCCTTACCGTCAAGATCCGCTATCGCCACCCAGGTGCCGGGGCGGTCCTGACACACCTCAACGGCGGCAGGGTGAAGATCGTCTTCTCGGAGCCGCAGAAGGCGGTGACACCGGGACAGGCAGCGGTATTCTACAGCGGTGAAGAGGTCGTTGGAGGCGGCTGGATCGAAAGGGCCTTGAGATAACGGCGCAGCGTAAACGCAGCCTATGTATACACGATCAGATGATACCGGTGCAGAAAGGGCGGCCGACATCCAGACGGTGGCGATGACCACGCTCGGGTGCAGGTCCAACCAGTATGACTCGTCCGCCATGGAGGATATCATAAGGAGCACCGGCTTCGGGACGGTACCCTTTTCATCCGTTGCGGACGTATACATCATAAATACCTGCACCGTCACGCGCAGGACCGATTACCAGAGCCGACAGCTCATACGGAGGGTCAGGCGCAGGAGCCCGGATGCACTTGTAATCGTCACAGGCTGCTATGCGCAGGTCTCACCGGATGAGGTCGCGGCCATAGAGGGCGTGGACTACATCCTCGGCAACCCTGAAAAGGAGATGGTCGTTGAGTGTATAAAGAGGGGCAGGCCCCCCAAGCCGCCGGTTGCGATCGTCGGCAGGTACGAAAACGGCACGCCGCTGAGCCTGCGGGCCGGGACCTCGCACGCAAGGACAAGGGTGAACCTCAAGGTCCAGGACGGCTGCAACAGGAGCTGTTCGTACTGCATAATACCCAAGGCAAGGGGTGTCTCCAAGAGCGTGCCGCTCGGCGATGTGTTGAAGGAGATAGACGGGATTGTCGAAAGCGGCTACAGGGAGATCGTACTAACCGGCATACACCTCGGCGCCTACGGCGCGGACCTGAGCCCGCGTTCATCCATAACCGACCTCGTAAGGGAGATCGACTCGCGCGGCTATCCCTGCCGCTTCAGGATAAGCTCGCTTGACCCGGACGAGGTGACCGACGAGTTCATAGATCTGCTCAAAGGGTCTTCGACCGTGTGCAACCACCTCCACCTCCCGCTAGAGAGCGGGGATGACGGCATACTAAGGCTCATGAGGCGCCCCTATACAGCCCGGTACTTTGCGGACAGGGTAAAGAGGCTCCATGAGGCTGTTCCGGGGATATCGATCGGTGCGGACGTCATCGTCGGTTTTCCGGGCGAGGGGGATCGAGAGTTCGAAAACACCTTCGCCCTCCTGAGGGACCTGCCCGTCTCCTACCTTCACGTATTTCCCTATTCAAGGCGTCGTGGAACGCCGGCGGCCGAATACCCCGGTCAGGTGGATGCAAGGACGGTGAAGGAGCGCTGTTTGAAGCTCCATGAGCTGGACAGGACAAAGAGGCGGGGCTTCTACAGGCGTTTTCTCGGTCAAGAGGTCCCGGTGCTGGTAGAGTCGTCGCGCGACTCGAGGACCGCCCTCCTCAAGGCGAGGACATCCAACTACATCCCGGTCTTCATCGACGCCGGGGATGAGCTCAAGAGAAGGGAGGTCCTGGTCACACTACATGATGTTACTGACGGGGGGATGCTGGGCAAGGTTTAAGCGGTGCTCATCTCCCCCTCCATTGCATCGGCCTTCACCCGTAACCGCGTGGATTTGATTTCCAGGGCATGGTGCTGTAGTATTGTAATAATGATTGCCCGTGTACCGCTCTGCCGCGGCTCCGGATCAGTTGGCGGGCGTACCGGTGATTCTTTTACGGTATGAAAACAAAAAGAGAAGAGCTCTTCAAAAGGTTCAAGGACGGTCTTCCCTTTGCATTCAAGGACGAAGGGCTCCTTGAGAGGGTCTTCGTGCACAGCTCGTATCTGAACGAGCGTGGGGGAAAGGGGCTTGTCTCCAACGAGAGGCTCGAGTTCCTGGGCGATGCGGTGCTTTCTTCCATCATAAGCCACATACTCTACGAGAGGTATGCCGAGCTCGAGGAAGGGGAACTCACCAGGATAAGGGCAAGGCTCGTAAACAGGCGCACCCTGGCGCGGCTTGCCAGGGATCTGGACCTCGGCCCCTTGATGCTCCTCGGCAAGGGTGAGAGAAAGTCCGGCGGCATGGAGAACCCGACGATACTGTCCAACGCCTTCGAGGCCCTTGTGGCGGCCGTATACCTCGACAGGGGGTACCGGACCACATTTTCATTCATAGAGCGGATGTTTTCCCCGCTCATAGAGTCGTCCATAGACGAGGCGGGTCACTTCGACTACAAGCCCGGGCTTCAGGAGCTCACCCAGAGGCACTTCAAGAAGGCGCCGGTCTACCGTGTGGTGAAGGAGGAGGGGCCGGCGCACAGGAGGTTCTTTACAATCGAGGTCGTAATAGGCGGCAAGGTGCTGGGCAGGGGTACCGCGACCAGGAAGAAGGACGCCGAACAGATCTCCGCGCACGAGGCCCTCGAGAGGCTAAAGAAAAAGGGTTATACCCTGAAAGGGCTCTGAGGGAGGACCCCGCTTTCTCCGGGACCTGTCCCTGTGTCCCCTGAAAAGACATGGCTAAAAAGAAACGGCTCGTAATCCCGGTATTCATACCGTTCGGCGGATGCCCACACCGGTGTGTCTTCTGTAATCAGAACAATATCACAGGAGCCGCCGGGCTGCCTGCAACAGGTGATGTGGTGTCCACTGTCAAGAGGTATCTTTCCACGTGGAAGGGTTCGGGCAGAAGGGAGATAGCCTTCTACGGCGGTAGCTTCACCGCGCTCGAACGGGAGATCCAGCAACGGTACCTCGAGACCGCCCGCAGCTTCGTCGCAGACGGCGGTGTGGATTCCGTACGTATCTCGACGAGACCGGATTACATAGATGACGGCATCACGCAATTTCTGAAACAATACATGGTCGAGACGGTCGAGCTCGGCGCTCAGTCGTTCTCGGACGATGTCCTGAGGCTTTCGGCAAGAGGACACGATTCTCGCGATACGGAAAGTGCCGTCGGCACCCTGCAACGGGCCGGCATCGAGGTCGGCGTCCAGCTCATGCCCGGGCTTCCCGGGGATACGGAAGATTCCATAATAGAGAGTGCGAGGAAGGCCGCTTCACTGCGGCCTTCCTTCGTGCGCATATACCCCACGCTCGTCGTAAAGGACACGCCGCTCCACAAGATGTACCTGGAGGGCAGCTACACCCCATGGTCCCTTGCGGAGATGGTGAGGGTCCTCAGGGTAGTCTACGGGATCTTCACCGAGGCAGGGATACCGGTTGTGAGGGTGGGGCTCCATTCCTCAAGTACGCTGGAAGAGGGCTTGGTGGACGGTCCCTTCCATCCTTCTCTCAGAGAACTCATTCTGCGGCCAGAAGATGCGGCTATTCGATCCTGAAGCGGACCGTCTTGAGAACCGTGCCGTCCTCAGAGACCACATCCACCCGCCATTCACCCTTCCACGAGGGCAGTATCCTCTTTGAGCTGAACGTCCTGAAGAGGGCGGACCTCACCTCGAGCGGCACCTCCGCCATGAGCCTTTCCCCGTAATACCAGCGGTGGCTTATAGTGGTCGGCCCCTCCGCGCCCTTTATCCGGGTATAACACCAGACCTTCCCTACATCGGCCGGAAAGCTCTCCGCCACACCCACGGGTACGCGGTCGATGATACTGCGGGCAACCACGGCATCCGCCACCTGCAGGTCGGCTGCGGCAGCAACCCGGAGCCAGAGGGCCATAAACATGAGCGTTGAAACAACAACAGAAGAGATCTTCATCCAGTTCTCCTTTACGTTCCATGGGGCCGCCTCAGGCCCTTTGGTATACATCGGTCCCTGTCTCCTTAAGGTTGATCCGTGCATCAGTGCGTACCGTGCGAGGCCTTGTGTTTGCGCCTCATGTACAGTACGGGTATGATGGAGACGACCGCTATGAGTATTATGCCTGTGAGAAGCCCCCTCGAGACCTTGCCGCGGAAGAGGTCCAGGATGGAGCTTGAGAAGACCACGTACGCCGTTATGGCCGGCAGCATGCACACGTAGGAGGTTATGACGTAGTGGCTGAACCTTATCCGTGTGAGGCCGTATGCATAGTTGAGGAGGTTGAAGGGAAAGAGCGGTATGAGCCGTGTGAAGGCCACTATCTTCCAGCCGTGTCTTTCCACCTCCCGGTCCAGCTCCCGCCATCTGGAGTTCTTGATCATCCCCTCGACCCATTCCCTGCCGGCGAACCTTGCCGCGAGGAATGCGACCGAGGCACCCATGGTCGAACCTATCGATACATAGAGGACGCCCTTGACCGGGCCGAACAGTATCCCGCCCAGGACCGTCATCGGGAGCCCGGGCAGCATGAGGGCCGGGGTGACCGAGTATGTGAGTATGTAGACCACGGGCCCCCATATACCGAAGCCCTCTATCCATTGCCTGAGCCTCTCCTGGTCGAGGTGTTCGTTCAGGTTGAAGTGCCTCGAGCCAAAGAGAACCGCGGCGATGAAAACGACGAGTACTATGAACTTGAGCGTTCCCCGCTTCATCTATCCCTTCTTTTCTGAACGACCGCTCACACCTTTAAAATGCACGGCGAGCAAAGCGCGGTTGTAAAAAAACTTCTTATACGCCGAGTCCCCGCAGCATGCCTTTCACCCCGGCCGGGCCGTTCCTTTATTATTTACCGTATCATCCCCGCCCCGCTTGCGGCTACAACCCCCGACTCCGCCGCCTATCATTAACGAGACCTAAGTTGTCCACAGGGAATCTCCTCTTGCGCCAAGGCTACAGCGAAGAGTATAACGCCGTTTGAAGGTTTGGCAACATCGCGTCTTCCAGTGGAAGGCCGTGCGCGGGTCTCATTCGGCGTGTCTTTTCATGAAGTCGAGGACCTCTCCGAGACCGGGTATGCCGGACCTTCCGCCGGGGCTTAGACACTTGAGTGCAGATAGTGCCGAGGCGAACCTCAGTGTCTCTTCCATCTTCCAGCCCTTGGCTATGCCGTAGGCACAGCCGCCGTGGAAGACATCCCCTGCTCCGGTCGTGTCCACGGCCTTGACCCTGAAGGCGGGCGTGCGTATAGTCCTTCTACCTGTACGGGTGATGCTTCCCCGACTCCCCAGGGTTATGGTTACGGCCGCCGCACCGGGCCTGATGGAACAGAGCCTTTCGATGGCCCTTGCCGGGGTGGACGCAAGGTCCTTCGCAAGCCTCTCTGAGCCCACGATGTAGTCGGAGCGTTCTACCAGCTCGAGGGTGCCTTCGCGAAGCCTTCCGGCATCGAGCATGACCGGTATGTTGTACTCCCTTGCGACCTCCGCTGCCCTCAGTGAGGCGTCGACCATCAGGCCGTCCAGAAGGAGCAGTGAGGCGCCCCGTATGAGTGCAGGGTCCACCTCATCCGGCTCGAGCTCGGGCACCGTGGGCCTCTTCCATATGACGGTCCTCGAAGCCGTCCTTGTGTTCACTATGATGAACGCCCTCTGGGACGCCCCTCCCTTCTTCGTCCTGAGCCCGCGTGTCGAGACCCCTTCTCTTCTGAGCCCCCTTTTTATTTCACGGCCCGCTGGGTCATCGGATATCCTCCCGATGAATGTAGTTCTTGCGCCGAGACGGCTCAGCGCAACGAGCGCCGTTGCCACCGGCCCGCCGCCTTCGACGGTTATGTCTATTGCCTCGGGCTTTGTGTCCTCGCGCGGATAACCATCCACCAAGGCGATGGTATCCAGGGAGCATTGACCAAGGCCGGTGACTTTTATGTTTCGGGGGGTCCGGTTCATCTGTCCAAACCTGCCTTGGAGTCCGGGGGCGTCGTCAGTCACCCACGAGCTGGACGACCAGGCGCCGGTTGCGGGGTCTGTTGTCGAAGTCGATGAAGACGATCTGCTGCCAGGTACCGAGGACGAGCCGGCCGTCTGAAAACGGTAGGGTCAAACCCGGCTTGAAGAGTGCCGCGCGTACATGCGAGAATCCGTTGCCGTCGCCCCACTTGAGGTCGTGTCTGTAGGCCCTGTCCGAGGGGACAAGCCTCTCGATGGCCTCCCTGAGGTCCTCCACGACTCCGCCTTCGTACTCTATGGTCGTCACGGACCCGGTCGAGCCGGGAACGAAGACCGTGAGGAGGCCGTGTGTGAGGCCGGAAGAGGCCAGGGCGGATTCGACATCCGAGGTTATGTCTATGATGTCGGAAAACCCCCTGGAGCTGATCTCTATGTAGGATGTGTGATGCACACCCATAGTATATTGAAAATGGACGGAATCTTCAATCCCCGAGGTGTGGATCGGTTCGCTTGGAGGCCGTTGTCGGGAAGGCGGTATCAGTTGTGGTGGAAAAGCTGGTAGGTGGCCGCGCCGGCCAGGGCGGCGGCAGGAAGCGTGAGCAGCCATGCCGCGAGTATTTCGCCTACGACCCTGCGGTCGGACCTCCTTGTTACAAGTCCGATGCCGAATATGGAGCCCACGGATACATGGGTCGTGGATACCGGCATTCCCATGCGGCTTAAGACGATCACCATGAGTGCGGTCACTGTGTTTGCGACGAACCCCTGGCCCCGGCTCATGGGGGTTATCTTCCGGCTTATCTTCTCGGCTACCTTCCGTGAGTTGAGTATGCCGCCCGCGGCCATGCCCAGCGCCACGGCCCCCATGCCCCACTCGATGCCGAGGCCTTTTATCACCAGAAGGAGGGCCACTATCTTGGGCGTGTCGTTCAACCCCCTGGCAAAGCTCACGCTCCCGGCGCTCAGGATGTGGGCCGTATCCACGATCCTCCGGAGTTCAACACCCATGAGTCTCCCGCCGTATCTCTCGGTGCAGTTGTCCACGGTATCCACAGAGGCTGTTACAACCCTTGCGGGGCCTGCGGCCGCCGCCCGGCCGTAGGTGAAGATCCCCGAAGGCGCCCGGTAGTGGAGCTCCTCACCGATGCAGGCGCATGATCGTCCGGATATGCCGAGACCGCGTGTGAGCCCGTGGCACACCCCGTAGCCGACTCGGCCTAAGACAACGGCGACAAGCGGACTTGCGACGAGCGGCAGAAAGAATGTGCCCGTGAGCGCATGGAGGTTCACCCCGGTCCCGACGGCTGCGAATCCCGCCCCCGCGAGCCCCCCCACGAGCGCGTGCGTGGTCGATATCGGCAGGCCAGCGAAGGTGGCCGCGAGTACCGTTGTGCCTGCCCCTGCCGCCACCGAGACGAGAAAGGCCGGGTCGGATGCGACACCGGCCGGCACGAGGGACTTGCCGGAAAATGCGCTTACAAGCCCCTCGGCGAGGTAGATCGACGCCGCCGAGCCGGCAAGCGTTGTGACGGTGGCCCATGCAAGCGCACCCCTGTAGCTCAGGGTGCGGCTTCCAAAGAGCGTGGCAACACCCTTGAAGTTGTCGTTGGCGCCGTTGGAATACGCAAGGAAGAGCGTTGCGAGAAAAAGGGTAAAGGTGATCATAATCAGACAAGAATAGCATCCGGGACGGCGCTGTCAATGATAAATACGTTTGTGCGGCGGTACCGGCGGCCGGGAGGCTACGGCAATGCGGGTCCTGATACCCGCCAGGGTGCTTTCTTCTCCAGGCCGATTGGATATTTGAATTGTAAAACCCCCTGTTTTTTGATACTTTTTAATATTATGCCGAATGATTTCCCCCTCCAGGTAAGGATTGAAAATACGAACCTCTGCAACGCCTTTTGTACGATGTGCCCGCGCGAGCAGCTTACAAGGCCCAAGGGCACGATGAGCCTCGACTTCTTCAAGAAGATAGTGAAACAGCTTGCCCGGGGCGGCACCAGGGAGCTTCATCTGCAGGGCTACGGCGAGCCTTTCCTCGATAAGACCATAATCGAGAAGATACGCGCGGCAAAGGATGCGGGCATACCCTATACATTCATGGTCACGAACGCCTCGCTCCTGAACGACAGGATAAGCAGGGAGCTACTCGAGTCCGGGCTGGACAAGCTGAAGATAAGCTTTTACGGCGTTGACAGGGAAGGGTATGAAAAGGTGCACAACGGGCTGAGCTTTGACGAGGTCAAGCGGAACATCGAGAGGCTCCTGGAGCTCAAGAAGGCCATGGGCACAAAGACCCCTGTCATAGACGTCAAGTACATAGGGAAGGTCTCAGAGTTCCTCGTCTTCATGCTCCAGTGGGGGCTCAAGGCGCGGACCTCCTATGCAAGGCTGCACAACTACGGCTACGGCAGGCGTTTCAACGCCCCCAAGGTGAAGAAAAGGAACAGGAAGTGCCCGATAGTGACCAGGCCGATCATGCAGGTTCTGTGGGACGGGCTCGTGGTTCCGTGCTGCTACGACTTCGACGGCAAGGTCATTCTGGGCAGGCTCGGGAATGAATCGGTATCCGATGTGTGGAACGGCGAGAAGTACAACAGGTTCAGGGAGATACACCGCAGGAGGGAGTACGAAAAGATCCCCATGTGCTACAACTGCGACAAGTTGCGGTAATGTTTGAAGGTTTGAACCTCCTCGTAATCAAATACAGTTCACTCGGTGACGTCATAAACGCCGTGCCGGCGGTGAGGCTTCTTAAGCGTAACTGCCCTGAATCCCGTATATACTGGCTGCTGAACAGGGAGTATGAGGGGCTGCTCTCGGGGGCCCGGTACATAGATGAGATCGTGGTCTACGGGGGAAGGGGCCTCGGTGCCACGCTCGACGTCGTCCGCAAGATACGTTCACTGAGGATAGACGTCGTTATTGACCTCCAGGGGCTCTTCAAGAGCGGACTCATAGGGTATCTCTCCGGTGCGCGCGAGAGGGTCTGTTTTCCATACACCAGGGAGTTCAGCTCCATCTTCTATACAAGGAGGCTCGGCCTCGAAAGGGGCTCCGGTGTCCATGCGGTGGTGGAGAACGCCTCGGTGGTTGAGGAGCTTGTGGATGGAAGAGCAGGCGCAACATACGAGTTCGATCTGCCGGTGGACGAGGCGGCGGTAGAGCGCGCCGGTTGTATGGTAAGGGACGGGACCGGCGGGGACGGGCCACTGGTCGTAATAAGCCCCACCTCGAGGTGGGCAACCAAGCGGTGGGGCGCCGAGAGGTTTGCAAGGCTCGGTGATCTCCTTGCAGGAGACGGCGGGGCGCGTGTGGTCTTCACCGGGGCGGCCGGGGACTTGGACTACATAGAGGGGATCAGGGAAGGCATGAAAACCCCCGCCCTGAACCTTGCGGGGAAGACCGACATAAAGACCCTTGTCGCCGTTCTCAAGGCGGCGGATCTTGTCGTGAGCTGTGATTCGGGTCCCATGCACATTGCCTCGGCCGTGGGCACGCCCGTGGTCGCAATCTTCGGCCCCACCGACCCGGGTTACACCGGGCCGTTCGGCGGAAGATCGGTGGTCATAACATCCGGGGCCGAGTGCGCACCCTGCCGCAGGAGGAGGTGCGAGGATATGAGGTGTATGAAGGATATCCGGGTGGAAGATGTATATGAGAAGGTCGTGAGGTCTCTGGAGGGCCATGAATAGGCTTGTATACAGGACGGAGGTGGCGGCGGCAAGGAGCGTTCTGCCGCTGCTCGAAAGGTGTGGGGTCTTCCGGTTCCCGCGTACCGTGAGGATAGAGTCCACGGACATATGCAATGCGAACTGTGTCACCTGTACGAGGGAGATCATGACCCGCCCCAAGGGTGTAATGGACATGGCCCTCTACAGGAAGATAATAGACGAGTGCTCGCACTACAGGGTAAGCTCCATACACCTGCACAACTTCGGCGAGCCGCTCATAGACAAGGCCCTCTTCGAAAAGATACGGTATGCCTCGGCGAAGGGCATGAAGACCCGGCTCTTTTCAAACCTGTCGCTTCTGGACGAGGAGAAGGCCGCGATGCTCGTGCGCTCGGGTCTGAGCAGGATAAAGGTAAGCATAGACGGCAACTCAAGGGAGACCTTCGAGGCGATCCGAAGGGGGCTCAGCTTCGACAGGGTGGTGGAGAACCTTGAGGTGCTCATAGAGGCCAAGAAGAGGCTCGGCTCACGGACCCCCGAGATAGGGCTGGTATTCGTGGAGACGGATGAGAACCGTCACGAAAGGGAGGGTTTTCTCAAAAAATGGAAGGGCAGGGTGGACTCCATAGACATAAGCTCCTACCACAACTGGGCCGGCGGGCTCAGGGACTCGGACGGCAAAGACATGCGGGCCCTACCGTGTCTCAGGATCTGGCAGACCTTCACCATACTGTGGAACGGCGAGGTGGCGCTCTGCTGCATGGATTACGACGGCAAAGTCAAGCTCGGTAATGTCAGGGAGGATACCATCTACGGGATATTCAACGGCCCGAGGCTCAACAGGATAAGGGAGTATCACCTAAGAGGCGCGTTTGAGAGAATACCCATATGCCTGAAGTGCGAGGCGAGGCGGTAGCCCGCCTCGTGGCCCCGGGGCCCGCCGGGCGGCTGATGGGTATCCTGCTGATCGGTGTGGAGCCGCAACCCCGTTCGGGGTCTGCGGTGTTTTTTTGTTGCGTGCGGACCGTACCTCCCCCATCACCGATGGGGTCTGAAGCATTCCATGCTCTCGCAACCAGTTGCAATTGTGTTGATTTCTGTGATAGATTAAAGAATTAGGCATAAAAATACCGGAACCATGCACGGACATCAAGACATAGAGAGGATACTCCTCAGGGTCCCGAACTGGATAGGGGATGCCGTCATGTCGCTCCCCGCCCTGGACGCGCTAAAGGGACACTTCCCTGAGGCCGATATAACCGTATTGGCCAAGCCCAGGACGATGCCCTTTTACGGAAAGAACAACACGTCCGTGGCCGATGTCATAGAGTATGATTCAAAGGGCAGGCACTCGGGTATCGGCGGAAAGATGAGGCTTGCGGCCGAGCTCAAGCGTAGAAAGTTCCAGATGGCGGTGCTCTTTCAGAACGCCTTTGAAGCGGCCCTCTTGAGCTACCTTGCCGCAATACCCGAAAGGGTCGGATATGCCAGGGACTTAAGGACCCCGCTCCTAACGAGACCCGTTGAGTTCACCGAGGAGATAGGCCGCAGGCACCAGGTGTTCTACTACCTGAACATAATCAGGGAACTCGGTGCGGATGTGCCGATGGAGGATCGCCCGCTTCCCAGAATCCGCGTCGGTGAAGACGAGCTCGGCAGGGCCTGTGAGATACTGAGGGAGAACGGCGTGGATCCTGGAAGGGACCTCGTTATAGGAGTGGCGCCCGGGGCAAGCTACGGGCCCGCCAAGAGGTGGTCCACGGAGGGGTTCAAGGAGGTCCTTGAACCCCTCTCAAAGGAGCTCGACGCCACAACCGTGATATTCGGCGGAGGGGATGACGCCGAGATATGCGCCGCACTCTCTGTGAGCCTTGGTTCTCGGCACGTCAACCTTGCCGGGAGGACGACGCTCAGGGAGTTCATCGCGCTTGCGAGCATGGCGAGGCTCTTCTTAACCAACGATTCAGGGCCCATGCACGTCGCCGCAGCACTCGGTGTTCCGACGGTCGCGGTCTTCGGCTCTACAGAGCCGGCGCTTACCGGACCGCTCGGCCCGAAGGTGCGGGTGGTGAGAAGGAAGGTGGACTGCAGCCCATGCTTCAAAAGGGAGTGCCCCTACGGCCATTACAACTGCATGACAGGGGTGACGTCCGCGGATGTGCATGCTGCGGCGGTCGAGATGCTCGAGGTGGTGTGACGGTATGGTACGGGCCGTGGTCTACCTCGACAGGGACGGTACGATAAACGAGGATGTGGGCTACATCGGGGATCCGGACCGCATAAGGCTCCTTGAAGGCGCTGCTCGTGCCATAAGAAGACTCAACACCGAGGGCGTAAAGGTCATTGTCATAACCAATCAGTCCGGCGTTGCAAGGGGACTTTACACCGAAGACGAGCTCGACGAGGTCAACAGGAGACTGGTCGGGCTCCTCGAGGCCGAGGGGGCGCACCTCGACGGGGTGTACTACTGCCCACACCACCCGGACGACGGGTGCGGCTGCAGGAAGCCGGAGGCCGGTCTTGTAAAGAAGGCCGCGGCCGAGCACGGGCTTTCGGCCCTGCGCTCATATGTGGTGGGAGACAAGGCGTCAGATATCGAACTGGCCGCCAATATAGGCGCAGAGGGGATACTGGTGCTGACCGGCATGGGAAAAGGTCAGCTCGAAGGGCTTCGCCGCCGGCCTGCGTTCATCGCCAGGGACCTCGGGGAGGCCGTGGACTGGATAGTGAATGACCTTGAAGAATGAGGGGCGGTCCGGGCGCAGCCGGCCCCTTTTGGCGCGGGGCCTTGGCGCTCCGATCGATTTCGAACGACCGACGAGTATATCCAAGGAGGTTCTTGTTTGCCAGATTCCGTATCCATAGTGATACCCGTTTACAATGAGAGGGAGAGCCTTCCCGTACTTTACAGCTCCATAAAGAAGGTGATGGACGGCCTTGAAAACCCCTATGAGATCGTCTTCGTGGACGACGGGAGCAGGGACGGTTCGCTGGAGATACTCGAGGAGATACAGGCCAGCGACGAAAACGTCGTGGTCGTCTCGTTCAGGAAGAACTTCGGTCAGACCGCAGCCATGGCCGCAGGGTTCGAGTACTCAAAGGGGGATGTGGTCGTTACGATGGACGCGGACCTGCAGAACGATCCGGCTGACATACCGATGCTTCTTGAGAAGATAAAGGGGCGTGACATAGTAAGCGGGTGGAGGAAGAACAGGAAGGATCCGTTTCTTTCAAGGAGGCTCCCTTCGATGATTGCCAACTGGCTGATATCGTTCGTGACCGGCGTTAAGCTCCACGACTACGGCTGTACGCTGAAGGCATACAGAAGGGATGTCATAAGGAACATCAAGCTGTACGGCGAGATGCACCGTTTCATTCCGGCGATTGCGAGCTGGGTCGGTGCGGAGATCGTGGAGGTCGAGACCCGCCACCATCCCCGGCGTTACGGGACATCGAAGTACGGCATATCCAGGACCATAAGGGTGGTCTTGGACCTGATAACGGTCAAGTTTCTGCAGAGTTTTTCGACGCGCCCCATCCATGCCTTCGGCCCCCCGGGACTCGTCATGGCCGGGGTGGGCTTTCTGATATCGTTGTATCTAAGCTATGAAAAGTTCGTGCTCGGCGAATCCATCGGCACAAGGCCGCTGCTTCTGTTGGGGGTGCTCCTCATCATACTCGGGGTGCAGATCATAGTCATGGGGCTTCTCGGTGAGATGCTGGCAAGGGTCTACCACGAGTCTCAGGACAAACCCATCTTTGTCGTAAAGAAGGTGCTCGGCTCTTCGGCCGACATCTCCGGGGGGTACAGGGCCGGCGGCAAACCATAAGGGGCAGATGTCGAAAAGATGGGGCATGCCCATACTGAAGGTTGCGGTAAGCGCCGCACTCCTGTACATCCTCTTCAGCAAGGTGGATGCACGCCTGGTATGGGACTCGGTATCCTCTGTGGGCGCAGGCTGGATCGTCTCCGCGGCGCTCTTGTTCGCGGCGCTGCAGTGCATATCGACCTACCGCTGGTCGATAGTATTGGGGAGGGACGTCCATGTGCCGTACCCGAGGCTCCTTTCGATGTACTTTGTCGGCATGTTCTTCAACAGCTTCCTGCCCACGATAGTGGGCGGTGACGTTGTAAAGGGGTACTACCTGTACAGGGAGACCGGGAGGGGAGGGGCGGCCTTCGCCTCGATCCTCATGGACAGGTACTCAGGCTTCGCGGCGCTCATGACCATAACCTTCGTCGCCCTGCTCATAGGAGGCGGGGCGGTCCATGCAACCGGCGGTACGGGGCTTGTGGTCGTGTTTGCGGCACTCGTAGGTGGGTTCCTCGGAGCGAGCCTTTTTTTGTGGTTTGAAAGGCTGCATCAATGGCTCGTAAGGGCCCTGTCAGGGATACGCCTCATGGGGCTCAACGAGAAGGTGGACGCCTTCTACAGGACCTTCACGGGCTACAGGCAGAGCCCCTCCATGCTCGTAGGCGTCTTCCTCATCTCCCTCGCCATCCAGTGCGGCGTGATCACCGGCTACTTCATGCTCGGCAGGGGCATGGGGGTGGGCGTGCCGATTGGTTACTTCTTTCTCTTCGTGCCGCTTGCAACGACCGCCTCCATGATCCCGCTCTCGCTCTCCGGGCTCGGCATAAGGGAGGGGGTCTTCGTGTTCCTGTTTTCCAGGGCGGGCATGGACCGCGAGGATGCGCTGGCCCTGAGCCTTCTCTGGTTTCTTGTTACGGTCGTCGTGAGCTTGCCCGGTGCGGTGGAGTACATAAGAAGGGGGCCGCCAGGAGATGTGCCGGCGGATAGCAACGGGGGTCATCACAAGCGAAAAAATTGAGGAGGTCTTTATGGCTTTAGACAGTGAGCTTTTATCAATCCTTGCCTGTCCGGGATGCAAGGGAAAGGTGCGTCTGGGCGACGAAGGGGACGGGATCATCTGCGATAGGTGCCGGCTCCTTTTTCCCATAAGGGACGGCATCCCTACCATGCTCGTTGACGAGGCCATAAGGCTCGATGACTGAGTACGGCCGTATGTGAGCTGGAGACACAGTGGACTTTGCGGCTTATATCGTCTTCAAGGGTTTCGTATGGTTCGTGAACCTCCTGCCTCTTCACGCTTCGCTCGGGCTCGGAAGCCTCATTGGGTCTGCTGCATTCAGGCTCGGCGGAAAGAGGAGGCGCAGGGTGGTTGAGTCGATCCTCAGGGCCTTCAGCGGTGACAAGTCCGAAGAGGAGGCCACGGCCATAGCCGCATCCATGTACCGTAACCTCGGCATGTCGCTCGTGGAGTTCGCGAGGTTCAGCAGGCTCGACGAGGGATATGTCGAAAGGTACGTAAGCTTCGATGGCCTCGAGCGGATAGACGCGGCGCTTGAGAAGGGAAAGGGGGTCGTCCTTCTTACCGCACACTTCGGCAACTGGGAGCTCCTGAGCGCCGCGCTGGCGTTGAAGGGGTACAGGCTAAGCGCCGTGGCGAGGCCCCTGGACAACCGGTATATCAACACCTGCACCGAAGGGTTCAGAACCGCATTCGGCAACGAGATCATAGAGAAGAAGAACGCCCTCAGAAAGATGATGGAGCTTCTGAGGCGTAACGGCATCCTCGGCATCCTGCTCGACCAGCGCTCGTCGAGAAAAGAAGGGGTGATGGTTCGTTTCTTCAACATCCCGGCCCCCACGAGCAAGGGGCTCGCCGCGGTCGTTGCAAAGACCGGCTCCGAGGTCCTTCCCGTATACATCCACAGGGTGGAGGGGCCCAGGCACAGGGTGGTCTGCTCGCCCCCCATCGAGCTTGTCCGCAGCGGTGACAGGCAGAGCGACATAAGGGAAAACACGCAGAGGTTCACCGCGGCCATAGAGGAGTTCATAAGGAGGCATCCGGACCAGTGGTTTTGGTTCCACTCGAGGTGGGAGAGGAGGAGGAAGAAGGCATGAGACGGCAGGCCCCTGCTCCGATGGTCGTCGGGTGTGCGCCGTGGTGCTTCGAGCAATGAAGATAGCGCTTGTAGGCAGAGGTTTTTCAACGTCATGGGGCGGAGCCGAGAGGTTCGGATTGACGCTTGCCAGGGCCCTGGAGGAGGCCGGCCATTGCGTGGAGGTCTACGCAGGGCGTGTGGAAGGGGGCGGTGCATCCGGCTTCACGATACACAGGGTGCCTGTTGTGACAGTGTCCTCTGCGCTCAGGCTTTTGAGCTTCAACAGGAATGTAAGGAAGATGCTCGATAAAGGGGACCACGACGTCGTGCTCGGGCTCTGCCAGTTCTTCCCGCTCGACATATACAGGGCCGGCGGCGGTGTTTACGCTCACTGGATGAGGCTCAGGTACGCCAACCCCCTCGTGCGGGCGGCGAAGTACGTAACCTCACCCGTGCACATAGCCATGCGCTGGCTGGAAAAGAAGATCATGGAGCCCGGAAACCACCGCTTTGTCGTTGCGAACTCGAGGCTCGTCAAGGAACACCTCAAAGAAGACTTCGACCTCGATGACTCTGACATAAGGGTCATATACAACGGCATCGACCACGCACTCTTCAATCCCGGCGCAAGAAGCCACAGGGATAAGGTGAGGAAGCGGCTCGGTGTTGGAAAGAACGACCTGCTTCTGCTCTTCGTGTCGAACAACTGGAAGAGGAAGGGGCTCGGTACGATAATAAGGGCGCTGGCTCCCGGAGGCGGCTTCAGGGCGGTCGTGGTCGGAAGGGGCAGGCAGAGGGGGTTTTCGAGGGCCATGAAGGCTTCGGGCCTCGATGAGGGAAGGGTGATATTTGCCGGAACCACGGACAGGGTGGAGGAGTTCTACGGTGCCGCCGATGCCTTCGTCCTTCCCACGCAGTATGACCCCTGCAGTAACGCGTGCCTAGAGGCCATGGCATGCGCACTTCCCGTCATCACGACGGATACGAACGGTGCCTCCGAGTTCATAGAGCACGGAAAAAACGGCTTTGTGCTCCACGACTGGGCCGACCATGAAGCGCTCAGGGGATTCCTCCATGAACTCGAGGTCAGGGAAAGGAGGGAGCTCATGGGCCGGAGGGCGCACGAGGCGGTAAGGGGGCTCACGGTGGAAAGGACTATGAGGGAGTTCGTGGAGGTCTGCGAGGCCGCAATCGAGCTTGGAGGAGGCCGGAGCGCACACGCCGGTGTTGCGGAGCATTCGGGTCTTGAGACAGGACGATGAGCGAGATCCCGCTTGTAAGTGTAGTCATACCCACTTACAACCGTCGGAGCAAGGTCACCGATGCCATAGACAGCGTGCTCTCGCAGGACTATCCTGCCATAGAGGTCGTGGTGGTGGACGACGGCTCCACCGACGGTACCGGGAAGCACGTTCAAGAACGTTACCACGGCCGGGTACGCTACATATACCAGGAGAACAGGGAAAAGAGCGCGGCGAGGAACAGGGGCATAAGGGAGGCACGGGGTGAACTTCTCTCTATGCTCGATTCGGACGATCTCATGCTCGCCGGTGCCGTAAGATCCATGGTCGACTGCTTCCGCAGACACCCGGACGCCGATGCGGTCTACGGCTCGTCCCTGCGCCAGAGGGCCGGCACGGTGAAGGAGGAGGTAGACCGCAGGAAGTACCCCGACGGCGATATACTGCCCTTCTACCTCGAGGAACGGATCATAAACAACAATTCGTTCATGATAAAGAGGGAGCTCATGCTCAGGTACGGCATGTACCGCGAGGAGCTTACTAACCACGAGGACTTCGAGATGCTCCTGCGGCTTACGTCGAGGCTCAACTTCTACTTCTGCGGTGCGCCCGTCTGCATGGTGCGCAGGACCGAGGGCAGTGCGAAGGACGATTACGGAAAGATAATCGCACAGGGTGTAAGGGCCATGGACTGTCTGTTCTCTACACCGGACCTTCCGGGGAGGCTGCTCCGGATGAAGAAGAGGCTTTATGCGGGCGAATGCCTGACCGTTGCGGCGGCCTGCTACCGTGCCGGACGATACAGGCTCTTCCGTGAATACTACAGGATGGCGCTTTCGTATGATCCCAGGACGCTCTTCCGTCCTAGGTTCCTGAGGCGCTATATCGTAAGCCTGGCCAGATGAAGGAACTTTCAATAGTCATCGTAAACTGGAATACAAGGGACATACTCCTCAACTGCCTCGCCTCGGTCTATGAGACCGTCGGATCCACACTCGGAGACGGCCTCGAGGTCTGGGTGGTTGACAATGGCTCTACAGACGGGAGCGCCGCCGCCGTAAAGGAGCGCTTTTCTCGGGTGAGGCTCATAGAGAATACGACCAACCTTGGTTTCGCAAGGGCCAACAACCAGGCGTTGAGGCGTGCCGGTGGAAGGTACGTAGTACTTCTGAACAGCGATACGGTCGTCACACATGGTGCGCTCGAGGAGATGATGGGGTTCATGGACAGGACCCCAGGCGCCGCTGTCTGCGGCCCGCAGCTTCTTAACGAGGACGGAACCAGGCAGAACTCCATCGCCAATGCGCCGACGCTTGCCACCGAGCTTCTTAACAAGAGCCTCTTGAGGAGGCTCTTTCCCGGAAGGTACCCTGGCAAGGAGCTCGATATCAAGGGGCCAATAGAGGTCGAGTCGGTCATAGGCGCGTGCATGGTCGTGAGAAAGGAGGCCATGGACCGGGTGGGCCTGCTGGATGAGGACTACTTTTTCTTTCTCGAGGAGACCGACTGGTGCGAGAGGATGCGCAGCGACGGCTGGAAGGTGTTTCACCTTCCCGATGCCAGAGTATATCACCTCCAGGGGGCGAGCGCCGGAAAGGTCAATGTGAGGGCGAGGGTCGAATACTGGAGGTCGCGGTATACCTTCTTTGCCAAGCACAGGTCCGCCGCTGCGAGGGCGGCTCTCAGGGCGGGGCTCCTTGCAAAGCTTTTGATGAACATGCCGGCATCGGTGCTCCATAACGTACTCACGCTCTTCACCTCGGCGAAGGCCAGGGGAAGGCTCAATCTCAACGCAACACTTGTTGCGTGGCACATCCTCGGATGCCCCAGGCGGTGGGGGCTTAAGGGGATGTAGCCGTACGGTTCCTGGAGGGGCACTGGGTGTAACGAAGGCAAGGGCCGTTCAGGCGTACGTACGACCGGCGCGCCGTCCTTTGGTCTTCGGTGGTGTGGTTTTTACAGCCGGGATGTGTTAAATTGTCAAGAGGTTGGATGGTGTTTCGGCTTGGAATGGCGATACAGCATTAAGCAGGTCGGATTGGAAAGAGTATGGAACGGTGCGATCCGCTCGTAACGGTGGTAGTCCCTGCTTACAATCATGAAGACTATGTGACAGAGTGTCTTTCCAGCATAGTCGAACAGGACTATCCTAGCCTGGAGCTGATAGTCATCAACGATGGTTCAACGGACTCTACCGCTGCAAGGATAAAGGAGTTCATGGCAGGGAGATGTGCTGGCTTCAGATACATCTCCAAGGAAAACGAGGGTCTCGTCAGAACACTGAACATGGGGCTTTCGCTCGCAAAAGGAAAGTACTTCTGTCAGATCGGCTCCGACGATCTTCTTGTGCCCGGCAGTATACGCAGCAGGGTTGAGTTTCTGGAGGCCCACCCGGATGTGGACGTCGTGTTTGCGGATGCCTATCTCATGTACGGCCGCAAGAAGACCACGGAGCGACTTTACGGCACGGCCAAGCGTGGATACAGGAGCGCCGAGCACACGCTTAAGGATCTTTTGACAAGGGATGCAAGGATATTTCTACCTACGGGCATGTTCAAAAGAACCCTGCTCAAAGCCCTCGGCGGCTTTGACGAGGACTTCACCTGGTGCGAGGATACCTTCATGAAGTACCTGGTGGCGCTTCATGCGCGGGTGGAGTATCTCGACAAGGTGGTGATGTACCACCGTAAGCACGACTCGAACGTATCGGGCAGTTGGTTGAGGATAATGCCCGATAAGATACTGGCTATGGAGAAGCTCCATGCCATGGTCGAGAGAGGGCCGCTCAAAAGACTTGTGGAAGACAAGCTATACAAGTACAACTTAAAGTACTTCGAGAAAGGAATGAAGAGTGAAGTGGACAGCGACAGGCTCACGGCGGCGCTTGAGAATGCGATCAGGATACGCCCCTATGCCTCCAAGTCCCTGTACTACAGGTTGTTTGTTGCGTTGGGAAGGATCTTCAGTAGCGGCCCTTGACTTGATATGGTTGCCGTCAATATCGCCCGTTGTTATGCCTGAATGGTGCTGTCCCTCGGTGTTCCTTATTTAGATCCGGGGCTGTAAAGGTGCGTTACTCGACATATATCTTCAACAGTTTACAGGTCTGTATGGCAGATTCATTCGAAAAGGCTCTGAGAGAAGTCCGCCACGGAAGTTACAGCGCGCCTGCACACCCCGGCACAGTGCCTTTGGACAGGCGCGGATACAATGGTCGTCTTACCATGCCGTCGCGGCCGGACCGGCGGTAAAGCTTTGTCGGATGCGTAACGATCTTGGAAAGATTCCCTGTAGACCCCCTTCCTTGTCGCCGACCGAAAGCATAACCCGGATCATGGAGTCCATCGACAAGAACGGCTCCTGCGTAAGAAGGCTGGGAGACAAGCGGGAGGTATGGAGGGTCGGATGCGGAAGCCGCGTCTTCTATGTCAAGCGTTCATTTTACAGGGGATGGGTGCAGAGGATCCGGGCGCTCTTCCGGCGTACGGGTACGAGGCGCGAGGCCGACCTCATAGGCGAGCTCCATGAAAGGGGGATACCGGTCCCGACCCTCGTCGCCACAGGGGTGGAGAGGTCCGGCGGACTGATCACCGGGGAGTACATCATCACCGAAGAGGTCGCCGGCAGCGAATCCTTGAGGGATTTTTTCTTCACCACCTTCAGAAAGCTTCCCAGGGCCCACAGGAAGAGGGCGGTGGAGGACTTCGCCGTGTTCATCCGCCGCCTGCACGACAGCGGTGTGGTGCACAAGGACCTCCACATGGGAAATGTGCTCATCGGGCGCGACAGGGACCGTTACGGCTTCCACCTTCTCGACTTGAACGAGGTCGAGCTCAAAAACGGAATCACCCTTGCCCAGCGCTGGGAGAACCTGGTTCTCGTAAACATCAACTTCATCAACAACATCGAGGACTCGCTCAGGTTCCATTTCCTCAAACACTACTCGAGTGGGCTTTTGAAGGGGAGGGAGGAGCTCAGAAAGGTCGCTGCCGAGATAGAGAAGGGTTCGCTTTCACTCGCCTCCTCCGTATGGAAGAAGAAGGCGAAGAGGTGCATGTGGACGAACAGGCTCTTTGTCGCCACCAGGTACGGCGGGCTCAGGGTCAACCTCAAGAGAGACTGGGACGGGGTCGAGGGGCTTTCGCGGGTGATTGCCTCGCCGGATGCATTCCTGGACGGCGGGGATTCGGTCATATACAAGGACGGCAGGACTGTGAAGGCGGCTATGGTCGAACTGGACGGGGGCGGGAAGGTGTTCCTCAAGCGCTACAACAGAAAGGGTGCCTTTCATACACTCAAGAACGTCTTCCGCAGCTCGAGGGCGAGGAAGGTATGGCAGAAGGGTTATGCAGCGGAACTCAGGGGGTTGAGGATACCCGCCCCTGTTGCATTGATCGAAGAGAGGAGGTTCAGGCTCCTTTTGAGAAGCTACGTGATAACCGAGTTCATAGACGATGCAACGAGGCTGAACGACTTTGTGGAGCAGGGCATGAAGGAACGGGTCGACTGCGGACAGCTCATGCATGCGCTGGGCCGCGAGATAGGCGGCATGCACAGGCTCGGCTGGTTTCACGGGGACCTAAAGTGGAACAATATACTCGTCGGTCCGGGCACGGTGTTCTGGTTCCTCGACATAGACGGAAGCATGGTGAAGGGCGGCCTTACGGACGCCGATGTCGCAAAGGACCTCGGCCGTTTCATGCGCGACATGGACAAAAGTCCGCTCGGGAAGGAAGAAAAGAGAAGGTTCATCCATGGTTACCTGGGACGGAATCCGTCGCCCCGCCGTGCCGTACTGAGACTCCTCGAAGGAGCGGTGCGATAGGCATGCGTCTGGTGAGACATAACGGGCTTGTGGTAAACGAGGAGTTCCTCGATGTGTTGAAGGATGCCGGGCTCGACGGTTTTTCTAGCCTCATGGG
>Ga0256830_1000471_pt1 | contig 32682 bp, 28 predicted proteins | sample 128326metaG_FD_190537 | JGI IMG/M metagenome (GOLD analysis project Ga0256830, IMG submission 190537) | Hydrothermal vent microbial communities from Lau Basin, Pacific Ocean - 128-326 | ecosystem: Environmental > Aquatic > Marine > Hydrothermal vents | place: Pacific Ocean: Lau Basin | collected...
CGGGCCCAGGTGAAGATAGGCGAGCAGTTGAAGGTTGGTTTTACACATGTGAGCGAGGGCCGCTTGGGCGGAACATCGAACCTTGGTGGAGTTGATATGGCTTATAAGTTTAGCGAGGAAACAAAACTCCGACTGGAATATGCCCGAACATCTGTAAGCGACAACATTCAAGGCAATTCCGGCAGCGCCTACCTGGCCGAAGTTGAACATCGTTCGAAGAGCCTGAATACCACCGTCTACCTGCGCGAAAACGGTGAGGGGTTCGGCTTGGGCCAGATTAATGCTTCCGAGTCCGGCACGCGCAAGATCGGGGCGGATGGAACTTACCGCATCACGGACTCTTTGGACCTGCGCAGCCAGGTTTACCGCCAGTCGAACCTGGCAACCGGTGCCGACCGTAACCTGATGGAGGCGGAAACAAGATATCAGATTAACAGCACCAGCCTGCGTGCCGGTCTTCGCATCGTGCGTGACGAGCTGGGAAATGGCGAGACTCTATCTTCCGACCTTATTACAGCCGGGGTGGCTCAAAAAGTCATGAAAGACAAACTCAATCTGCGCCTTGATCGTGAACAGGCTCTGGGCGGTTCGGATGAAAGTACTGATTTTCCCTCACGCACACGCCTTGGAGCGGACTACCTGTTTTCCTATAAAACATCTCTGTTTGCAGAGCAGGAGTGGACCGACGGCGCTTCAACCAGTACCCGGAACACCTTGGTGGGAGTTAAAACAACCCCGTGGAGGGGCGCTGATGTCTCCACATCGGTCAGCCGGAATCTCACTGACAATCACGAAAGTACAGCAGCCGGGATCAGCCTCAGGCAGCAGTGGACTATCAACCCGCAATGGAGCCTGGATGCAGGCATCGAGCAGAGTATAAACATAAGCAGCAAAACCGCTGCGCCGATGAACGTCAACGTGCCGCCTGCAAGCGGCCCGGGAAATGACAATGATTTCACTGCAACCTCTTTGGGAGCCACTTACCTCAGTCCAGATAAATGGATATGGAACGGCCGCGCGGAATACCGCGATGCCGCAACCGAGGATAGGTGGAATCTTTTTACATCAGCACAAAGCAATCCACGGGACGACCTCGGGTTGCTGCTCTCACTGCAACTCTCCGATAATAAGAGAGTAACCGGCGAAGATTCTTTGGACAGCAACCTGCGTCTGGGCCTGGCCTACCGGCCCCTGAAGAGCAGGTGGCTGGTGCTGAACAAACTCGACTGGATACAGGAGCGCAGCACAGGTACGGACCTGAGTTTCGACAACTGGCGCATCGTGAACAACCTTAACGCCAATTACCGGCTTAACCACAGGTTGCAGACATCATTTCAATACGGAGCTAAATTTGTGCGTGACACCATAGATAATATCAGCTACGAGGGCTACACCGATCTGGTCGGCCTGGAGAGCCGTTATGACATCACCAAAAACTGGGATTTCGGCCTGCGGGCTAGCGTTCTGCACGCATGGGAGCTGAACCAGTATAATTATTCCTACGGAGCTTCTATTGGCCATAGCTTTATAAAAAATATATGGATAAGCGCAGGCTATAATTTTGAAGGATTCATGGATAATGATTTCACGGCAGCCCGCTACAGCAGCAAAGGCCCGTTTGTACAATTCAGAATGAAGTTCGACCAGCAATCGGTACGCGAGGTGGTGAGTTGGGTGAGCAGATGATCAGGCGGCGCTTCACGCGTTACACATTGATTTTATTTTTTATGCTGTTTCTAACGCTAGCCCATGTCCTACCTGTTTACGCCGCTACCCTGACACTGCATCCATCCGGCTCTGCCGCCAGCGACAACGCTACCTACTATGGAGGCACTGCGGCCGATGCCCTGGACAGTAGTGACGGCGATACATCCTACGGACAATCTGTAAATGACAGTACCGATTTATACCTGGAAGTAGACGATAGTTCAAAGACCAACCCCATCAATTCAGTCACGGTCTACGCTGTGGCTAAGAGGTCCGGCGGCAACTCGACAAATAATGCTTTTAGAATAGGTATAACAACCAACAGCTCCAGTTATTTCGATAGCGGCCATGATCTAACAGGTACGAGCTACGTTACATTTTCAGGAGACACTTACACCACCAACCCTCAGAGTAGCGCTGCATGGACATGGAGCGAAGTAAACAGCCTTGTGGCCATTGTAAATAGCCTCACCAGCACCGACTTCAACGTAACCGAGCTGTATGTGGTGGTGGATTACACACCAGTGCCATCTATCACCATAGCCAGGTCTATGAGCACGATATCCGACCCCGTAAACAACACAACCGCCCCCCTGGCCATTCCAGGGGCTGTTATGGAGTACAGCGTAGTTGTGGCCAATGACGGTGATGCATCACCTGATGCGGATTCAGTCTACGTTACCGCCCCTGTTGATAGTGTTAACGAAGCATACGATGTCAACACCGGGGTCAGTTTTACCGATGGCTCAACAAGCTCCGCCCTTTCTCTTGGAACAGTGACGTACTCATCTACAGCGGCTCCCGGACCCTATGTTTACGATTACACACCTGTCCCTGACGGCCAGGGCTACGACGGCAGCGTTACGAGTATTAAAATCAATACCACCGGCACGATGGCTTACGGCGGATCACCATCTCCCAGTTTCACGGTTAAATTCAGGACCAAGGTTGAATAATAGGCGCTTTTTTGTCGATCTGATTTTGACGATATGTCAGAAAAAATAAAATCAATAAAAACTTGCATCTTCTGTACCATATTTTTGCTATGCTTGACTTCGCTGCCGGAGGCCCGAACTTTCAAGCTTGCGAGCTATAATGTCGAGAACCTATTTGATCTTTATAAGGATGGAACGGAATATACCGAATATATTCCGAATACCGGTTACGGCTGGACCAGTAAGGTATTCGAGATCAAGGTTGCCAACACTGCCGAAGTCATAAAGGATTTGCAGGCAGATATTATTGCTTTGCAGGAGATCGAGTCAAGAACCGCTCTTATTGCACTTAAAAACAGATTGAAAGACTTGGAAGTGGACTATCCTTACTGGCAAATCGCCGACTCAAAAAGCACCGCGGTAAAATGTGCTGTTTTATCTAAATTTCAGATTACTGAAAAAAAAGAGTTACAGATCAGTGGCGAATTTGCAAGAAGTATTCTCAGGGTGACTATTGATATTGATGGTAATCCTCTTGTTCTGTTTATCAATCACTGGAAATCAAAACGAGGTCCTGAGAGCCTGAGAATAGCTTACGCTAAAAAACTTAAAGAGGAGATTGATAAATTAAAAACAGATGTTGACTTCATACTGCTAGGCGATTTTAATTCTAATTACAACGAATACCAAACCTTCAAAAAATCAAGTAGATTAAACGATACCGCAGGTATTACCGGAATCAATCATATTTTAAAGACTGTTAAAGACTCCAAAATGGTTGACGAAACGGTTCTTACAAAACAGTCTTCAAATGAATATCTTTATAACCTGTGGCTTGAAATAAACAGGGTGAGACGCTGGTCTTACAACTTTTTTGGTGACAAAAACAGCTTGGATAATATAATTGTATCCAGAGGACTTTACGATAATATGGGAGTTTCCTATATCGATAATTCGTTCGACAAGTTCGACCCGGATTATCTTTTTAAAAAAAACGCCCTCTACCGGTGGCAAAGAGCAAAAAACGGCAGAGGTAAACACCTGGGTGAGGGATACTCGGATCATCTTCCTGTTTTCGCTTTTTTTTCGACGGATCCATTTAGTTTCAGCACTGACAGCATTTCTGAACCGGATAGAACTTTTTCAGAAGTTCAGAAAAAAAATATTGCCGATCTTTATACATCACAGATCGGAAATGTTAACTACCGCCTGGAAAATTGCGCTGTTATCTACAAATATAAAAACAATGCAATAATTAAACAGAAAAACGGCCGTGCTGTTTTTATATACAAGGCAGGAGAAGAGCTTGAATACGGCAAACTTTATAATTTAACCATAACAGAGCTTTACGATTTTTACGGACTTCGTGAAATAACTGAGATCAGCCGTATAGATCAAACAGGCAACGCTGTTGATGTTGCCTCTTACCTGCTTGATAGTGCTTTTGTGGATTTGTCCGATCATGCTCTTCAAAGCGAGGTTATATCAAAAGCCGAAGGCGTTTATAAAAGAGGATATTTTTATTACGGCGATATTTTTAAGATTAAACTGTATTTCAAAGATAAAAAACTAAAGCCAAAAAGCGGGTCAACAGTCAGGCTTGAAAATGTAGCAATAGGCTATTACAGACGTCCTCAACTTGTTATAGAAAAACCCGGGCAGATCAATACTCTTAGGGAAGCTGAATAAGTGCTGTTGATCAATCAACTCTGGTTATGAAGGAAATAAAACTGATTTTGATAAAAATGCTTAGCAGCAGCCTGTTTTTCTGTTACATATGAAAAAATTTCTTCATAATTATCAAAAAGTAAATTAACAATTTTACTATCCAGAAGACGACGGTCAGAGAGACCTTTAAGTATTTCAACAACACCGTTTTTCGACATGCCTTTTCTGTATGGCCGACCTTCGGTCAGTGCTGTAAATATATCTGCCACCATCATAATTCGGGCTCCTGTGCTTAGCTCTCCTGCTGAACAGTGAAAAGGATAACCTGATCCGTCAAGTTTTTCGTGGTGATAAGCGGCCCATTCGGCGATCTGCTGAAGACCTTTGATTGTATTAATCACATAATAGGTGTAGTATGTGTGTGATTTGATAACTGCCATTTCTTTTTTTGTCAGTTTATCCGGTTTATCCAGAATACTGTTAGGAATTGCCAGTTTACCTATGTCGTGCAGATTTCCTGCAACTTCCATAAGCCCTATTTCTGTTTCTGTCAGGCCGAAGGCTTTTGATATCATAGATGCGGATGCTGCAACTCCTGAAGAATGAGTTGAAGTGAAACGAGAACGGAAATCAATTATATTTCTAAAAAGTTCTGATATTAAAGACAGATCCGAAAAATCTATTTCCACTTTTCTGAAGGGACCCTCATTAAGGAGAAGAGCATATAACCTCGGAGAGACCAGGTCCAGCCAGAATTCCTCACGTTTGGAAACTTTTAGAAAAAGATCTATAATTCCTGGATGAAATAATGTCCCGGATAAAGATGTTATCTTCGAGATAATCTCTTCATGTTGGTGAAGAATATAATGATCTCGATCTATTTCACGCTCGAGGTAGTCGGCAAGGGATAGTAGTTGCGATTCGAAGACAAGGGGATCTTCAATCGACTTATCCCAGTGCTGCCATTGCCTATGATGAAATCTTATTATTTTAGATGAGTCCTTCAACCATGGTATGTTGCTAAGCAGGATTTCACCGCGTATGCAGTGATTTTCGACGCTTTTGACCTCAAAGTTCCGAAGGGAAATTTTTTCTTCCAATGAAAAAGCGCCAATGTCATGAAGCAGAGCTGCTATGAAAATCTTTTCCAGCCTTTCAGCTGAAAAACCCACGGCCTTTCCCATTTCCCATACGACAAATGCGGTTCTTTGCTGATGCTGAATTAATGAAGAATCAGCCAAATCCATAGCATCGGAGAGTGAAAGAACAAGGTTTCCTAGATTAACTGTAATTTGCCGTTGCATATCATTTCCCTGAAAAAAGACTAAAGAGTTAAGTAGTGAGACCTTAGGTTCAATATTCACTACATCTTTTTAATAAGTTTTGCTTTTTATTTAGGCTTTCCGACTAACTAAATTTATGGAAAAATATACTGACACCCCTGAGCTTTGTCAAGTTTCTATAATTCAGTTTTGATGATTTATATTTAATTAAGCTGCTTGTTTTATTCGTACCCCGTTTGAAATGCCTTGTCGATTGATCTTGGTACGCGTATTTGTGACAAGCGGTTCAACGTGGGTAAAAAAAGGCCGGCTTAAAGCCGGCCTAATTAAGCAGTATATCGGGGGATACCTGCTTGCGGATATAGAATCAGTCTGTTCAATTACCATTAACGTGTCATATTAACAAGTTCCTGCATTATTTCGTCTGTTGCCGTTACAACCCTGGAGTTGGCCTGGAATCCACGTTGGGCCGAGATCATTCCCACGAACTCGTTGGCAAGGTCTACGTTCGAGAGTTCTAATGTTGAAGACAGCACGCTGCCCTGTCCCGCTGATTCCGGTTCACCAATGACCGGAGGACCGGAATCGTAGGATTCTGTAAACAGGTTGTTTCCCTGCTTGGTGAGTCCTTCCGGAGCGACAAATTTTGCCAGGGCTATCTGTCCCACACCACGTGTTTGGCCGTTGGTGAATACACCGGTAATAATACCGTTGGAACTTATTGATACACTTTGAAGCGCACCGGAGCCGAAGCCGTCCTGATTTTGAAAGACTGTTGCGGAGGTGGAGCCATACTGAGTAAGGGCTGTCAGATCCATATTAATGGCCTGCCCTTGTGCGGCGCCGCCGATAAAATCAAAACTCGGGGTGGATGTCGTCATGCCTGCGTATGCACCGCTGGAAGAGAAATTGATAGTTCCTTGTGAACCAATGGTATTGATTCCTGACGTGGCCTCTGATGCCGGAATAACTGCAAACCATTCCCATTGATTACCGGTGCTTGATACACTATCTTTTCTGAAGTACACAGTGACTTGATGAGCGTTTCCCAGTGAATCGTACACTGTTATTGATGATGAAAAGTTGGAGGTGTTTGAGGGGTTGGCAACATCGAATGCCGGCTGATACAAAGGAACTGCTTCGTCACTTGTGGTGGATGCCGCAACAGCTATAGCCGGGTGATCGAGGCTTGTGAATCCTAGTATGGCGGTGGCTGTCGTTCCGGCGTTTTCCCACTCGATATCTATACTGTTTGTATTGCCGGTATCGTTGACGATTGTGAATCTCTGGGTATCGGAATCAAAGCTGACGGTATAGGTATCCGTACCGCCGTTTGCAGCCTCCATCTGTGTGGTTATCTCGGTAGCTAGTTGATCTGCTGTATAAGTGCCTGGTGTAAGAGTTGCGGTTCGTGTGGCGCCGTCGTTAAAGATGATTGTATTGTTGGTGGTATCCACGATTATACTGTTTCCGCCTGACCTGGAGTCCAGGTTGGCTGTAATCCTTATGTTACCTGTAGTACTTGGTGAGCTGGACAGCGATGCTATATTCAGTGTGTCAATAACTCCTGTGGATGCGCCGGTGGCGTCAAACTGGTAACCAAGCAGAGACAATCCCTCAGGGTTAACGATGAAACCATCCCTGTCAAGGCGCATGCTTCCGGCACGAGTGTAATTTCTTGTTCCGTCTGCGGCCTGTACTATGAGAAATCCGCTGCCGTCCACGGCCAGGTCCAAGCCGTTGGCTGTTGTCTCGAATGATCCCTGTGAAAACTGTGGACTGACAGAGCTAAGAAACGAGCCACGGCCTATCTGGGAGGCGCCCGACCCGCCTGAAAAGGTTGAACTTAAGACATCCCCGAAGTTTGCTTTTGCCGCTTTAAAGCCGGTTGTGTTCATATTGGCTATATTGTCGCCTATAACGCTCAAGGCTGCGCCGTTTGAGTTCAACCCGCTTATTCCGGTATAAAGAGATGTTAATATGGCCATAACTGTTAACCTCCTTCGATTTGAACTATTGCGTTCATCGGCAGACTGCTGCCGTTTACTGTTACATACAGTGCATCTCCCTCAAAAGAGACCCTTTCCACTGTTCCTCTGGTCATTGTGACGGCTCTAACATTATTGCCCATAGCATCCATGCCGCTTACATTGAAACTGTAGTTTCCTGCAGGAACAGGATTACCGTTCATGTCTGTGCCATCCCAGTGTGTTTTCTGTCTTCCGCTCCCCTGGGCTAAAGAACTTATGGTTTTTACCAGATCTCCGGAAGCGTTGTATATGTCGACATCCACTCTCACCGCCTCACCTTCCATTCGGTAATCAAGGTCGGCCCCGAGGCTGTCGGCTGCTATGGATACGGAGCTTCCGTTTGCAAGGACATTTTTGCCTATAAGGGATGAAGCCTGTAATTCGACCTGTGTGCCCTGAAGCTCAAAAAGATTTTCGAGAGTATCGTTTGTATTGAACAACTGCTCCAGCGAACTGAATTGGGCAAGTTGTGCGGTAAAGTCAGTGCTATCCATCGGCTTTAATGGATCCTGTGCTTGTAGCTGTGACAGAAAGAGCCTTAGAAACTCCTCTTTACCCAACTCATCCTTGGCTTTGGTTTGTTGTGTAGATAGGGTTTCAATCCCGCCTATTCCCGATATATCTATCAATGCAGGTATACCTCCTTTGAAAAGTACGAGTTAGATGTCAATAGTTCGTAATTCCACTTTTTACGCAAAGTATTCACGGAAACTCTGATTCTCCTTCTTTTTATTACTTTTGTCATGAGCCTGACCGTCTTTTTGTCCTTCATGGTTTTTATCCCCGCCTTTTCCGTCGTCATATTCAATATTTGTATTGCCCACAGATATACCGCTGTCTGAAAGCTGACCCTTAAGGTCTGGGAGTCCGAACTCCAGAGCCTGCCTTGTTGTAAAGTTGTCGGTGATAATTTGCATATTAAGCCTGCCGCTTTGGACCCGCAGGTCGATACGCAGTTCGCCCAGGCCATCAGGCTTCAAACGTAGTTGAATATGGTCGACTCCTTTTTTCAGTGCCTGTATCATGGGTTCGCGCACCTGCTCGATAATTTTGGTGCTGACCTCATGTATTGGTTGTGGTTGTTTTGCATCGATCCTGGACGTTTCCACCGTGGATGCATTTACCTGATGCTCCGCACCTGTTTTTCCTCCATGTGCCGCAGTTTTCAGTAGGGAAAGTTTTGATTCATCTCCAGTATTTCCGCCTTCTGAATCATCAAGCATTCCTCCTGTCTCTCCTTGGGCAAAAGCGGTTGAGAGTTGAACCTGACGGGCATCAATGGGTTTGGTCCCTTCACCTTGAGGTCTCTCGCCTTCGGTGGTCTGGATGCTTAGTTTTCCTAGGGTATTTACAGGCTTAAGTTCACCTTCGCCTTGGCTTACTTTGGCAACTATGGAGGCCGATTCATGACCGGCCCGCAATAGTTCTAATGAGTTTTCGCCCCTAAATACCGCTGCCTGTTGTCTTTCTTCTTTTGTAAGAGCGCTTTGCTGTTCTGTTTTTGAGGGAATCAACAGGTTGCTGATGTTCAATGTTTCGTTTTTGTTGACTCCAGCCGCCTTTTCAGCGGGGTTTATACCTTCTTTCGTGCCTTTTGGACTACTAATTATCGGAGCGTTAGTTAAAGGCGTACCGAGTGTGGGGAGACCGGGTTTTCCGGTGCTGCCACCTGGAATATCGTCAGCCGGAGATATTTGAATAAGAAGGTTTGGTGAAACTCTAGGGCTGTTGTTTTTTATGTTGATTTTATCAACATAACCTCCATTGCCGTATGCCGTGTTTTCTTCCAAGCCTGGTGTTGCGGATGTAGCAAGGCCCTGGAACCATGCATTAACAGAAACCGGTGAGTTTTTGCTGCCGGTTTCTGATGTTGTCAGATCGGTAATAATAGGTATAAAAACAGGTGATGAAAGTTCACTTTCGGTTTCCTTTGAGTTGGCACTCTGTTCTTTGGAGCTGTTTGATGCGGTAGGTGCCTCTTTTTCTGATTCTGGTGTTTTATCCCTCTTAGATTTTTTAATTTCTTTAGTTTCGTCATTTATGTCACTGGAACTTTCGCTTCCGGAAACCTTGGCGTCTTGTTTTTCGAGCTCTTCTTTAAAAGATTTTAATGACCCCTGTTCTATTTTGGTTTCTTTTGAAGACTGAGATACGTATGTGTTATTTACGTCTATTTCGTCAAAAACTGAAGTGCCTGAAAATAAAACGTTTGATGTGTTCATGCCACTGCTATAGCAATGACAGTGCCAACCACGTACAGCTCTCAAACAGGCTCTTTTGCCGTAAAACAGGGAGGAAACTATTGCCCGCAAAGGAAAGTTTTTCCTATAGACGGAGGATTATTTAAGCCTTTTTTCAGGTTTTTCCGTAATAGTTTTTAAAACATGGTGGAATGTAAAAAACTCGCTCAAGAAAAAGTCCGCATGCCGGAGCAGTAGGCCCGCAGTACCGGCGGTCACGCATCTCAATAATTCTATTAACCTCTCCTGGAGCTATTTTGCCGCGTCCTATTTCCACGGCCAGGCCGGCGATATTTCTTACCATATGGCGAAGGAGTGCATCAGCCTCAACCGTTATTTTAATAATCCTGGCAGCAAATGTAAGGCCCATCATTGAAATTATGGGTTTTCTGTCAACGCTTATTTTAGTGATGGTTCTCACTGGATGCTTGGAAGCGCAGCCCGCAGCTCGGAAGGAAGAAAAATCATGTCTGCCTACAAGATGGCTCAAGCCTGTTTGCATGGTCTCCGGGTCAAGAGAAGTGGGTATAGACCAGGTCCACCTCTTAAGAAAAACCGATGGACGGGGCTGGTTTTGTATGAGATATGTATAACGTTTGCCGTCAGCTCCATGGCGGGGATGGAAATCCTCGGGTGCCGGCTCAATTCCAAGGATACGGATGTCTGAAGGCAGATTGGCGTTCAGAGCCCGCAGGAGTACATCTTCCGGCAGTATGCTTTGTGTATGAAACGCTGCAACCTGGCCAAGAGCGTGTACGCCTGCATCAGTGCGTCCGGCTCCTATAACTTTGGTTTGCTCTCTGGTTACCCGGAATATGGCTGCTTCGATGAGTTGCTGAATCGAAAGACCGTTTGGCTGTATCTGCCAGCCGACATAACGGGTGCCTTCGTATTCCGTAAGAAGCCTCAGGTATCTCATGCGTTAGAATATAACACAAATATGTACTCGCTCAGAACTCACATTATTGTTTTTAATATTTGATAAGCTTGAAAAATAAGGTGATAACCGATAATAATTATAGGTATCTTTTATTAGAAACACTTAAATTAGAAAACTCCATGTAAGCCTTTCTAGTATTTTCTCTGGATGTTGAAATAAAAAATTTGTTGTAGAAATTGTAAAAACTGCAAAACTCTTAGGCGGCGATCTCTTTCAACACTATGTACGCCGATCTCCAGGAGCCGGATAATGCCCGACGAATTAAAGAACCATCAGGAATATAATCCAACGTTTCATATTCGCACCTTTGGATGCCAGATGAATGTACATGATTCTGAGCGGATGGCCGGGCTGCTGGAAGAGAAAGGATACAGTTTTGTAACCAGTCAGGACAGTGCCGATCTTGTTGTAATTAATACATGCAGCGTCCGGGATAAGGCCGACCAGAAGTTTTTTAGTGACCTGGGCCGCCTGAAAAAAGTGAAGGCCTTACGGCCTGAAATGAAGATAGCTGTGGCCGGCTGTATAGCTGAGCAGCAGGGACGTGAAATACAATCCAGGTTTCCATACGTGGATGTGATTATAGGCCCTCAAAATATAGCCAGACTTCCTGAGCTGCTTAGTAAAACTCGTTCTTGTGTCGTGGCTACCGGTAAAAGCCGGGCTTATCATCTGAAGAAAACTCCGTCTGCCAGGGCAGGGGGCTGCAGAGCCTGGGTGCCTGTCATGTATGGCTGTGATAATTTCTGTTCTTACTGTATTGTGCCGTACACGCGCGGACGTGAGCTAAGCAGGCCGGTCAAGGATGTTGTCGATGAGGTTCGCTCTCTTGCGGATCAAGGCTATAGCGAGATAACCCTTCTTGGGCAGAATGTGAATTCTTACGGAAAGAGTCTTACCGGTGAAGTTGATTTTTCCGATCTTCTCGAACAGGTCCATACGGTAGATGCGATAAAGAGAATTAGGTTTGTCACATCGCATCCAAAAGATCTTTCCGAGAGATTGATGGAGGCATTCAAAGATCTGCCCAAACTCTGCAATCATATGCATCTGCCTGTTCAATCCGGTTCGGACAGAGTGCTTGAGCGCATGAACAGGGGATATAGCTCGTCAGAATACCTGGATAAAATCGAACGTCTTAGAAGGCTTGTACCGGATATGGCTTTTACCACGGATATTATTGTCGGTTTTCCCGGCGAGGAAGAATTTGACTTTGAGCAAACGCTAAAAGTGATTCGATCCGTTGAGTACGACGGTATTTTTGCTTTTAAATATTCAAAGCGACCGCATACAAGGGCCAGGCTTTTTAATGACCAGGTGCCTGATGATAAAAAAGGCAGAAGATTGAGCACGGTACTGTCTATTCAGGATGAGATCAGTAGGCGGAAAAACAGGGATTTGGTCGGAACGGTTCAAGAGATTCTTGTTGAAGACACAGAACCAAGCTGCGAAGGTTCCGGCAATCATCAAATGGGCAGAACAAGCACGAACAAAATTGTACACTTTGAGTCTAAAAATAATCTTACAGGCAAGCTGCTTCCAATATTGATTACTGAAGGATTGCAACATTCTCTTAAGGGTGTAATGTTAGGTAATTAAAACCTGATGATTTATATATTTTTAATAAATCTTGCCTTTTATCTTCAACATGTTAGAGTTTTATTAACGATAAGGAATCAACAACGATTTTTTCCCGGCTATGACAGAACAAACTATTGAAACAAAACAATCGCATCTTGATGTTTTGATCAACCGTATGCGAAAGGATAAGGATTTCCCGTCACTGTCGGAAAGTATCTCTTCTATTTCTCATCTGACTTCTAAGGAAGATATCTCTATAACAGAGTTAGCTAATGCCATACTTGCAGATTTCTCGTTGACAAATAAACTCTTGAAACTGGTGAATTCAGCTTACTACTGTCAGTTTGGAGAGAAAATCAGCACAATTTCCAGAGCCATAGCAGTGCTAGGCTTTGAGCAGGTCAGAAATGCCGCTACAAGTCTTCTGTTGTTTGAGCACCTGAAGAATAAGGGGCAGGCAGGTGAACTTCTTGATGCGGTATATCGTGCAATTTTTAGTGGCGCTATTGCCAAAGAGATTGCCGAGAAAGCGGGAGTCGATCAGGAAGAGGCACGGATTTGTTCCATGTTTCATAACCTGGGCAAGTTGCTGGCTCTGTTTTATTTCCCGGGCGAATCTTTTCGTATAAGGGAGCTTGAGATAAAGGAAGGCTTCTCTACCAAAAGAGCCTGTTATGCCGTATTGGGACTTACTTATGACGAGCTTGGAGCGGGTGTGGCAAATATCTGGAAATTTCCCGAAAGTATGGTTTTCAGTATGCGTGAGGCTCCGGCAATAATAACCGAAGAACCACGGTTAAAAGAGGATAAGCTCATGGTGCTCTCGACATTTTCGAATGAGGTTTGTAGTGTGATTACGCAATCCACTGTTCAGGACAAAAGTAAAGTTCTGCAAAAAATAAGTGCTCGTTTTAAAAAATGCTACGATTTATCGGAAAGACAAATAACAGAGGTTTTAAAAACATCTCTTGAAGAAATATCAAAGAATTCAAGCATGTTTGATAGGAAGATGCAAAAAAGCAGCTTTTTTAAAAATGTTAGAATTTGGAGTGGTTTATCGACTGTTGAGGAAAATTTAGAGGTAATAAGTAAAGAGCCTGTTGATTATTATACGGCACCGGATGAGCCGGATAAAAACCAGGTGGATTCCCAGGCAGTTTTTCTTAAGGGGCTTCAGGAAATCACTAAAACTCTTCTTTCATCCTTTGTCATGGATGATGTTTTCCGTATGATCTTAGAGACCATGTACCGGGCGCTGAATTTTTCTCACGTTCTTCTGTGTGTAAAGGAACCCGGTAACCAGATAGTCGGGGCCAGGTTCGGATTCGGCCTGAATATAGACAGGCTTATCAAGCTGTTTGGTATCCCACTTAATAATAGTGGAGATATATTCACTAAAGCATTTGTGGAAAGACATGATCTCATTATAAATAATATAAGCGCCACCGATGCAAAGCAGCGGATGCCGTTTTGGCATCGACGCCTTGTCGGTGCCGAATCCATTGTTATTCTTCCTATTGTTGTGGATGATGTTAACTTGGGTCTTTTATATGCTGACTACATCAGGGGCGGTTCGGCTAAGGTCATAACTGAAGAAGATCAGGTGTATTTAAAACTGCTTAGAGACCAGGCTGTTCTTGCGATAAAACAAAGGAGGAAATCTTGAAAGCTATAATTCTAGCAGCCGGAACCGGTACCAGGATAGGAAATCAACTGCCAAAGTGTTTAATGAGGCTGCCTATGGGTAATACTATAATGGAAAACCAGGTATCGTTACTTCGAGATAACGGTATAAAAGAAATAATAGTTGTTGTAGGTTTTAAGAAAGACGTCATTATGGAGGAGTTTCCGGATCTTATCTATCGATACAACACTTTCTATCATATTACAAATACATCCAAGAGTTTAATGATGGCTCTTGAAAGCATTGATGAGGACGATATCATATGGATTAACGGTGATGTTTTTCTTGAATCAGAGGTCATAAGAAGGCTTCTATCCGAACCTGGGAATGTTATGGCGGTTAATATCTCCAAGTGTGGCGAGGAAGAGGTAAAGTATAAGACAGGTAAAAATGGAGAAATTATTGAAATATCAAAAAGTGTGCTGGATGCAGAGGGCGAATCTGTTGGTGTAAACAAGATTACAGCCGAGAATGTAGGTGTTTTTTACGAAAGTTTAAAAGAATGTGATGATGATGACTACTTCGAAAAAGGCGTAGAGATATGTATTTCCAAGGGAATACGGTTTTATCCGGTTGATATTTCCGCATGTAAGTGTGTAGAGATAGATTTTAAAGAAGACTACGAAAGGGTTAAAGAGATTGCAGCTGATTAATCCGCTTCAGAGTTTTGTTCTAAAGGGTTGAAGCTACGAAACCAGTGATAAAATTAAACCGGTTAAAAACAAAACTACGGGAAGAGAAATTCTTTAATCCTTATATTCGCACAATATTAAATTCCGTATACCGGGTTACTGTCAGGAAAGAGGCTGAAGCTGTAAAAGAGTACTGCAACAGTAACTCCCCAAAATCATTGGTGGCGTTTGCCCTGTCGCAGCTTTATTCTCTTGAACATGTTAGGGGATTGGTGGAACGTCTTAAAGACGATGAAAAGATGCATCCCATGCTGTTTTGTCCGACAAAATGGGTTCCGGGTTCTAAGTTAAAAAAAGTCGAATTATTTAAATTCCTTTCATCAAGGTATGGGATTATCTACAATGAAAACCTATTCGCTTATCCATGGTTGAAGTCGTCCAGTATTAAACTGTTTTTCGAACTCAGCCTGTCTTCGTACGGTTCTGAGCTTAAGTGCCCCAAGGTGCTCTACACTCACGGTATGGCGGGCCTGAATTTTTCTAAAGATCTGCAACATATAAAGTTTGTAGGTAGGTATAACGCCATTTTTTTAAATGGCCCGTTACATAAAAAAGCTCTTCTTGTCGCCCAAAAAAAATACGGTGTTGAATTACCCCGAATGTATGAGATCGGTTACCTTAGAGGAGACAGACTTCTTGAGCGGCAAGAGATGTTTAATAAAAAAGATTTTCTGAAAGACATGGGGCTTCCGGATCTTCCGACAGTTATATACGCGCCTACGTGGGGGGACTTTTCCTCAACCGTGGAATGGATAGACGATGTCGTAGCCGTTTGTGGAGATATAGGAGTAAATCTGCTGCTTCGGCTGCACCCGATTATGCTGACCGGGGAAGCAGCCTGGAAAACCGGTGGTGTTGATTGGAGCAAACGGCTTGTTGATATTGAAAAAAATCATAGCCATGTCACAGTAGCAATGAGCCATGATATAGATGACATTATGCTTGCTGCCGACGTCATGATTACGGATGTAAGCGGCCTGGCCCTTGAATTTATGTCGATAGACAAGCCGGTGGTTTTTCTGCCTGCGCCAAGATATTTTAAAATTTACGGCTCAGATAGACCTGAAAAATGGTGTAAACCTGATTATGAAATACAGAGTAAAAACGATTTGAAACATGAATTAAACAAGGCTGTTCGTGGAGAAATCAATCTATTTCCGGCTGACAAGCTGGTCTACAACAGGGGGAAAACCCTGGAGGTGATGCTTAAAACAGTAGAAGAACTCATGATATAACAGTTCTGTGTAATCTCAGGGATTTAAAAGCGGAACTACTTCGTACTCATAAATTTATCGAGACTCTTTTTGACCTCTACCACAGTGCTGTTTACAATGTCCGTAAATAGCAATACCTTTGAACCGTCGGCAAGTAACAGGTTTAATTTAAACAGGGGCAGCGGCGTTGCATGAACACCGGGTTCAGCCATTTTTTGCCATGCTATTATATCAGCAAGATCACTTTCATCCAGAGGTTCAAGCTCTTCAGCTTCCAAACCTGTAACGTCTTTTAAAAGGATCTCTTTTCGGTTTTTTCCGGAGATTCTATCAGTGGTTATAACTACTGCTCCGTTCCCCTTGTCAACTATCATCTCGAGACTTCTTTCCTTTAGCAGCCAGAACCTGACAAGCAGATAAAAAGGTAAAAACAGGGCTATCGGCACTACCCAGCTATGCCACCCTGGAGAAGAGGCTCTCAACCAAAAAAGCAGGTAATAAACTGCACCTGCAGCACTGCCTGCAAGAAGAATCGATGCAAGGTCTCGGTTGTAAACCATCCGATTCAGAGCGCTTCTGTCTCCGCTTCTGTAGAGCACGGTTTTGAAGCTCAACTTGTCTCCATCTATACTGAGTGTATAAGCCTCTTTCAATACCTCTTTTTCTCCATCATCTTGGTGAATTTTTTGAAGATGTCGCGTGAATCGTTCGGTCCAGGCCCGGCCTCGGGATGGTACTGGACCGAAAAAAGTGGATATTCACGGTGTCTCATACCTTCCTCTGTATCGTCATAGAGGTTTTTGTGTGTCATGATTACGCTGTCACCGATCGAGTCCACAGAGACGCAGTAGTTATGGTTCTGCGAGGTAATTGCAATCTCTCCGGTTTCCAGGTCCTTAACCGGATGATTTCCGCCGTGATGGCCGAATTTAAGTTTGTAGCTTTTCCCGCCAAGGGCCAGCCCCAGTATTTGGTGCCCGAGGCAGATTCCGAATATTGGTTTTTTGCCTATCAGCGCTGCGGCGTTATCCACTCCATATGATACGGACTGGGGATCACCCGGGCCGTTACTGAAAAAAATTCCATCCGGGTTTAATTCCAATATTTCTTCAGCAGAAGTTTTAGCCGGGACCACGGTAACGTTGCACCCAGCCTCGACCAGAAGACGCAGTATATTTAGTTTTATTCCAAAATCATAGGCAACTACGTTCCAGGTTCCAGGCTTAGATGGTTGTTTATATCCTTCCGGCCATTTCCAGATGCGTCCGTTCCAGTTATAGCGCTCGCCTGTGGTTACTTTGCCGACCAGGTCAAGGCTTGAAATACCCGGAGCGGATCTAACCTTTGAAAGCAGGTTTTCCGGTTCAAGGTCTACTGTAGATATAATTGCCATCTGCGCGCCTTTGTTGCGGATATGTCTTGTGAGCATTCGTGTGTCTATACCCTGTATTCCTACGATCCCTTTTTTCTCTAGATAAGCATTAAGAGAGTTTCCGGCCCGCCAGTTGCTGTAATGGTCAAAGGATTCTTTTACGATAAATCCTTCAAGTTTTTTACTTGAGTCGTCTGCTGATTCTATATCTTCACCATTAACCCCATAGTTCCCCATCTGGGTATAAGTCATTGTAACAATCTGTCCTTTGTAAGAGGGGTCGGTCAGTATTTCCTGGTATCCCGTCATCGACGTGTTAAAGACAACCTCGCCGATGGTTTCGCCTTCAGCGCCGAAACTTCGTCCGGTAAATACCAGTCCGTCTTCAAGAACAAGGCAGGCTTTTTTCATAAACATTCGATCACATCTCCGTAAACTATCGTTTTAACCACGCGTCCTTTGAGGCGCAGGCTTTCAAACGGGGTGTTTTTCCCAAGGGAAACGAACAGGTCAGGGGCTACCTCCCACTCGAGTTCCGGGTCTATAATCACAAGGTTGGCATCAACTCCCTTTGCGATTTTTCTTGTTGGTATCGACATTATACCGCATGGATTGACAGACATAAGTTCTACAAGCCGATTCAGGTCGATGACTCCTTTAGAAACCAATCGTAAGGAAAGTGAAAGGGCGGTCTCCAGCCCTGATATTCCAGGCGGTGCGTTATCAAAGCCCATGGCTTTTTCTTCGCGGTGATGGGGAGCATGATCTGTTGCAATCACGTCTATGGTGCCGTCGGTCAGCCCTTCGCAAACTGCTGCAACATCCTGCTTGCTCCGAAGCGGAGGATTTACTTTGGCTGCCGTGTTAAAACCGGCCACAGCTTCCTCGGTGATCGTAAAGTAATGCGGACAGGTTTCTGCCGTAACAGGCAAACCTCTTGATTTTGCCTCGCGTATCAGCCTGATCGACCCTCTGGTCGATACATGGGCTACGTGTAACCTGCCCTTTGTAAGTTCGCAAAGAGCTATGTCACGGGCGACCATTACGTCTTCGGCGGCGTTTGGAATTCCGCGCAAACCAAGGCGGGTGGCAGTGATTCCTTCGTTCATAACCCCTTCTTCTGAAAGCCTGGTATCTTCGGCATGTGAAACAATAGGAAGTCCGAAAATGCGCGAATATTCAAGTGCACGTCTCATAATAAGACTGTCCATGACAGGATTTCCGTCATCGGAAAACGCTACACAGCCGGCCTCTGCAAGAGCCGCCATTTCAGCCAAGGTTTCGCCTTTCTGGCCTTTTGTTATTGCCCCTACCGGATAGACTCTGCATGCCCCGTCAGCGTCGGCCTTTTTAAGTATGTAGCGGGTGATAGCAGGTTCATCGTTTACCGGCTGGGTATTGGGCATGCAGCAGACAGCGGTAAAACCACCTCTTACGGCTGCTTTTGTTCCGGTGGCTATTGTCTCTTTGTATTCGAAGCCCGGCTCGCGCAGGTGGGTGTGGATATCCGCCAGGCCGGGTAAAACCCATAATCCGGTGGCGTTTATCTCCTCATAATCCGGTGGTGTGTTCTGGCCATTTTGAGGGGAAATATCCTCGATCCTGCCGTCCTGAACAAGAAGGTCCATAACGCCGTCCAGGCTGCTGGATGGATCGATAACATGTCCGCCTTTTATAAGTATGCTTTTCTTTTTGCTAGTACTCATTTTTTTGTCGCCTGTCTTTTGTCCCTTGCCGCCTTTCTTGTGCAGGCATAAGTTTGTGGTCTGTTTTCTGTCTTCTGTCTTCTGTCCTTTGCCTTCTTTCTTCCATCATTCTTGATGTTTTTTCTCCAGAAAGAAGGTATACAACAGCCATACGAACGGCGACCCCGTTGTTAACCTGGTCTAGAATCACGGACCTCTCTCCATCCGCAACTGCAGAGGATATTTCTACACCACGGTTTATTGGCCCCGGATGCATAACAATGGCGTCATCCTTTGCCATCGACAGCCGTCTGCCATTTAATATGTAAAGCTTTGCGTACTCGTGAATGTTCGGAAAAAAGCCGCCCTTCTGCCTTTCCCGTTGAACGCGAAGCTGCATTACCACATCAGCTCCTGATATTCCCTCTTCCATCCTGTGAAATACTTTAACTTTCGGCAAACTATCCATCCCGGCCGGAATAAGTGTTGGCGGCCCGATCAGACGTACGTTAATTCCCAGCTTTCCCATGGCGTAAATATTGGACCGAGCCACGCGGCTGTGAGCGATGTCTCCAACAATAGCCACATCCAGGCCCTCCAGCCGTCCTTTGTGCTGGCGTATAGTGAAAATATCAAGCAATGCCTGGGTGGGATGCTCGTTAAAACCATCGCCTGCATTTATTAACGAAGCTGTTACGTTATCAGCCAGTAGATGTGGAATGCCTGATGAAGAGTGTCTTATCACCACAATATCAGCGCCGTATGCTTCCATTGTTCGGATGGTGTCAAGCAGGGTCTCACCTTTTGTAACGCTTGAGGCTGAGATGGATACGTTGGTCACGTCCATGCTGAGCCTTTTGCCGGCAAGTTCGAAGGACATGCGGGTTCTGGTGGACGGCTCAAAAAACAGGTTCACCATCGTCTTGCCGCGAAGGGTCGGCACCTTTTTTATATCTCTTTCAAGAACGCCCTTGAATCCGGATGCAGTATCCAGTATCCGGATAATGTCATCCTTATCCAGCTCTTTTATGCCAAGGAGATCTTTTGTCACAAGATCAGATATCCTCCTCTGTCTGCTCTCCCTCTTTTAGAAGCATAACAAGGTCTGTCTGCTCCTCTTCGGTGTAGTACACCTTTACATTCTCCTTGCGTGCTGTCGAAATGTTTTTACCTACGTAATCTGCTTTTATAGGCAGCTCTCTATGCCCTCTGTCTATAAGAGCTGCGAGCTGGATTCGAGCCGGCCGGCCGAAATCCATCACGGCATCCATGGCTGCACGGATGGTTCTGCCTGTAAAAAGCACATCGTCCACAAGCACAACCTTCATGTTGTTAAGCGAGAAGGGGATATCGGTTTCTTTTATTACCGGAGGATCTTTTCTGAGAGAAATATCATCACGGTAAAGAGTTATATCGAGTGTGCCCACAGGCGGGCGTTCGCCTTCGATGGTTTCTATTTTTTCGGCAAGCCGACCGGCTAGGTAGACGCCGCCCCTGTGTATTCCCACAAGACAGAGGTCTTTGCTTCCTTTGTTACGTTCGAGAATTTCATGAGCCATACGGGTGATCACCCGGCTTATCTCTTTTTGGTTTAGAATCTCAGCAGGCATAAAAAAGCCTCCTCACCGTGACCGGAAAGAAGGCGCATACAGGTAGTAAAGTTCTGCAGTTTCTACTACCATACTTATGTCCACCTTTCCCGCCTCTCAGGACGAAGAATTAAAGGTACTTCTCTAATTTAACCAGAGGAGAGGATTGACTGTCAACCCGAACTCTCTATAAAAATTTTGCAAGGGGTTCTTTAGATACGTTATAATTTGACCTTCTCTACAGTTTCATAAAAACCTGCTTGTTTGGCATCAAGAAAAATAACTTCCTTGTTAATGTTTTTAGTAATGGGCGATAACTCGTGGTAAAATTAGCAAATTTTCTATTCGAAGCCGGAATGCTTAAGCGTACTCCGCGCTCTGGATTCCAGTTTTTGGGCTCTGGAGCCGAGTCTGTTGCAGAGCATATATTCAGAACAGTATACATAGGCTATGTTCTTGGTAATATGGATGGTGGGGTCGATACCGACAGAATTATAAAGATGTGTTTATTTCATGACCTGCCTGAGGCGAGAACAGGTGATATGAACTATGTAAATAAGAAATATGTGACTGTGGATGAAAAAAAAGCTGTTGATGAACTGACAGGTTCACTTCCATTTGGAGAGGAAATAAAGACGCTGATCGAGGAATTTAATGCCTGCGAAACTCGTGAGGCGCGGTTAGCCGGTGATGCCGACCAGCTTGAGTTGATTTTAGCTCTTAAAGAGTACAAGGACCTTGGTAATGCGTATGCTGATGAGTGGCTTGAATTTGCCATTAAGAGGCTGAAAAGCGATGTGGCTATAGATCTGGCCAAAAGCATTCTCAGCACTGATTCCTCACTCTGGTGGTTCTCTGACAAGAGTGACTGGTGGATTAATGCAAAAAAAATGTTAAAAAACTAGACGCTTATAACCTGTAAACTAATAAAAATGAGTTTAGAATTTATGTTGTTCTTCCTTTTACTTGTTGATATAATATGAGTATAGCTATGAGAAAAAAACTACCGGCGCCAAAGCAGATGGTCTGTATCTCTACAGATGAGGCTGAACTTCTGGGAATAAAGGTCTCTCACCAGTGCAAGGTTGCTAAGCGTGAAGTGGAGCTTGAGTTGACCCGGAAGGCAAAATGCCCGTTTTGTGAGATAATCTTCCAGATGGAGACCGAAAAAGTTGCTCAAAAATAACTTCCTATTTTAACATCAGGTAAACTATAGTCCTAAGCAGATAGTTACAGGATTTTTAATTACTAATTACAGATCAGACATCTGTGACTCTCTCCACGATCCGAAAAAACTTACAACTTTTCCTGCCGGTATTGGTCGGCTTATAAGGTATCCCTGTGCTATATCACACCCCAGGTTTTTAAGAGTTGCAAGTTGTTCTTTTGTTTCTACCCCCTCTGCAACAACCTTCAGGTTCAGGCTGTGAGCCATGGTGGTAACAGCCTTTACTATTGCAGCATCGTCAGGGTCCGTGTTGATATCATGTACAAATGATCTATCAATCTTCAGTGTATCAATCGGAAAACGTTTTAGATAACTGAAAGACGAGTATCCTGTCCCGAAGTCATCAATGGATAGGTGGACGCCCATTCGGTTTAGCTGGTCCAAAGTGTTTATGCTGGTCTCCGCATGTTCCATAAGAATGCTTTCGGTCAGCTCGAGTTCGAGGGAATCTGCATTAAGCCCTGTTTCTTCCAGAACGTTTGCTATCAATTCAAGCAGATTGTGGTTTTTGAACTGACTTGCCGAGAGGTTCACGCCTATCCGTATATTTGTATTTTTTCCCATCTGCCACGCCTTGTTCTGAGCGCAAGCCGTTCTAAGAACCCACTCTCCTATTGACGTAATAAGACCGCTTTCTTCTGCCAACGGTATAAACTCCATGGGAGAGATTAGGCCCATGTCCGGATGGGCCCATCGCACCAGGGCTTCAACACCTATGACCATGCCGGAGGTCAAGTCCACCTCTGGTTGGTAGTGCAGCAGAAGTTCGTTGCGTTCAACAGCTTTTCTAAGGCCTGTCTCCAGGGCGAAGCGCTCAAAGGCCTTTGCGTTCATATCTGCGGTGTAAAACTGGTATGTGTTTTTACCCAGTTCTTTTGCCCTGGACATGGCTGCATCGGCGTTTCTCATCAGCATCTCTACGTTATTGCCGTCTAAGGGGTATACGCTGACTCCTATGCTTGTATTTGTGTAGAACTCGTTGCCGTCAATTACAATAACCTGTTTCATAGTCTCAAGAATTCTTCTGGCAACTAGGGCTGCGTCCTGCAAATTATGTGTTTCTTCAATTATTATTCCGAAATCATCCCCTCCCAAGCGTGCAGCAGTATCGTTGTTCCGAAGGCAGTCGCCTATTCGTTTGGCGGCTATTTTTAACAGCTTATCTCCGGTATAGTGACCAAAGGTTTCATTTATATGTTTAAAATTATCCAGGTCAAGGAAGATGATGGCACCGCTTCTACCATGACGATTGGCATCTGCGATAGCTTTACCTAGGCGCTCTTTAAAGAGGAGACGATTTGGCAGTTTGGTCAGGCGATCGTAGTAAGCCAGAAATTTTATTTTCTGCTCAGCCTTTTTTCGCTCGGTAATATCCTGGATTGTTCCGACCACCCTGATAGCTTCGCCGTCTTCATTAAAAATAGTCCTGCCTTCCTGATATATTGTGCGTTCAAAATCTCCTGGAAGCAGAATGTTGTACTCTATACCACACTGTTTATTTTTAAGCAGGTCATTATTTATTGTCTTTTTAACCATTTTTCTGTCGTCAGGATGGACCAGGTCCAGGAAGGTTTTGTATGGGTCGGTCAGGCTTTCAGGTTCGATGACAAAGATGCGGTACACTTCATTCGACCAGTGAAGCTGCCTTGTCTTTATATCCCACTCCCAGGTTCCCATTCGTGCTATTTGCTGGGTTCTTGCTAGTTGGTCTTTGCTTATATCCAGGTCATCGATTGCCCGGTTTGCACGCAGCATATAACGTATCCGGTGACGTAGAATAAGCAGATTAACCGGTTTTGTTACAAAGTCCGTGGCTCCTGCATTGTATGCCTTATCAATGGAGTCATGATCATCGAGTCCGGTCACCATCAGTATAGGAACTTTACCTCCACCGGGTAATTGTCGCAGTTTTTCACAGGCGGCAAAACCATCCATTACCGGCATGGTTACGTCCATAAGTATGATATCCGGCTGTGTTTGCTCAAAAACATCAAGAGCTTCTTTCCCGTTTTCCACTTCATTTACAGCAAAGCCCTCTTGCTCCAAAGCCTTGCGCACAAGAAGGCGTAAGTCATCATCATCATCTACGACAAGCACTAACGGCCTTTTTTTCTCTGAGGTGTCTATTGGCATGTAAACTAAACTGTCTGTAGCTCTGCTTAGGTCAGGGGGCGGGATGTTTTATTTTTTTAGTATTTCTATACCGTTTTCATGCCCCACTAATACCTCATCGGCCAAATTAATGAAAAGTCCAGTGCAGAGCACGCCGGGGATTTTGGTTAAACGCAGTTCCAGCTCTTCCGGTTCTTTAATTCCTTCAGGAAAACGGCAGTCCAGAATATAGTTGCCGTTATTGGTCAAAAATGGAACAGATCCATTCATGATACGCAGCCAAGGAGTACAACCCATCTCCTCGATGCGTTTTTCGCATAGTTTCCAGCCAAAAGGTACGACTTCCACCGGAAGTGCAAAGGTCGTTCCCAGGCGGTTTACCACCTTGGATTCATCCACAATTATCACTTTGTAGGCAGAGCATGAAGCTACCATCTTCTCTCTAAGTAATGCGCCGCCACCTCCTTTGATCATCCTGAAGCAGGGATCGATCTGGTCTGCGCCGTCAACGTAAAGGTCAAGCGTCTGTATTTCATCAAAAGTTGTAAGTGGAATTCCAAACTCAATAGCTTTTTTTTCTGTTTCGATTGATGTGGGGATGCCAACAACATTTAGTCTCTCATCCTTAATGCGTTGCCCGAGGCGCTCAAGGTAGTACTCTACAGTGGAGCCGGTGCCAAGGCCGAGCTTCTTACCGTCTGTTACTTTTTCTGCAGCTTTATATCCAACGGCTTTTTTTGCTTCATTTGTCATAAGTTCTCCTATTCATCAAGAGGACAATCATTTTGTTGGATATTGCAACGCTTTTCGGAGCAGGCGTTCAATGTGTTTTTTGAGGTCTGTATTTTCCACTTCAGTCGCGCAGTTATCGATAAGTTGCAGATCCGGAGCGCTTAAAATACGCTTTTCCCGCTTGTCGTAGAAGTTTTTCCTCTCAATATTTCCATATTTTTTTTCTACTTTGCCAAGACGAAGTATTATATCCGCTACTTCGTACATGGATAGTTTTTTAAGCATCTCCGCTTTTAAAAAGCTGAGTTGCTGCATCCAGACAGGGCTGTCAACCATAAGGAAAAGAATTCCGTCCCTCAGGTCGTTGGGGGAGGTGTGGGATGAGATTGCCTGGCCCATTAGGGAAGGCCAAGAATCTGTCAGTTTTCCTAGTTTGGATACCTTTGAGATATCATGTTTTTTAAGTATATCTCCAAGGATTTGGCCTGCTTTTTCCATTAATAGTTGGTTTATTGCGAACTCTAAAGGCTGTAAAGTTCTTCATCGTACTCCAACCGCCGTGCCTTTCCGGCTTTTATACTTTTGCCGCCAGTAGTTAGAAAGGGCTCTTCCTGTTCTAGAATATCCCCCATTTCGGCCTCGATTTGTTCGGGATCTTCACCCTTCTCCAGCCGGGTCAACGCCTCTTCCATGCCACCTCCAAGGTTTAGGCCTGTCATATCTGTAAGTTTGCGCATTAGGCTTGCGGCTTGCCTCGGGTCATTCTCGTCAATTTTTTCCACTTCGCCTGCAAGCACGGTCATGGCTTTTTCTAGCCGTGACTCATCAATGTCAGGCATGTCGTCGTCTGGGTTGCTATTGCCTCTGTTTAAACAGGCAGAGAACAAGGACACCTGCCGTTCAAGCTTTACTTTGCCGCACCTTGGGCATGTAGGTTTTTTTTCCGTGTTTACACGGTTGGAGAAAAAATTAAAGATTCTGTGACATTTCTTGCAGTAGAATTCATAAATCGGCATATTTGAACTGCAGATCCTCCCTGTTTTTTTTCATCCTAGACCCGGTTTGCGGAGCCGAGTACTTCTTTGTTTTTTCGCATGAAAAGTTCTTTAAGGGCCTCTCTGGCAGGACCGAGATATTTTCTGGGATCGAATTCACTAGGCTTTTCATTAAGGGTTTTTCGGATTGCTGCTGTAACTGCAAGCCTGCCGTCGGAGTCTATATTAATTTTGCATACGGCTGACTTCGCTGCTTTTCTCAGGTCGGGTTCTGGAATGCCTACTGCGTCCTGCAGACGGCCGCCGTTGTCGTTTATTATTTTTACCAGCTCAGGAGGCACAGACGATGATCCGTGCAGGACAATTGCGAAGCCTGGTATTCTTTTTTCGATCTCCTCAAGAATATCCAGCCTGATGGTCTGCTCCTGCCCCGGTTTGAACTTGTAAGCGCCGTGGGATGTCCCTATTGCTATGGCAAGAGAGTCAACGCCGGTTCCTTCAACAAACTCTTGTACTTCTTCGGGACGGGTATAAGTGTGTTGTTCAGCTGAAACATCATCCTCCACGCCGGCAAGAATGCCAAGTTCACCCTCCACTGTAACATCGAATGGATGGGCGTACTCCACAACCTGCTTTGTAAGGGCGATGTTTTCATTAAAAGGCAGGTGTGAACCGTCTATCATGACCGATGAAAATCCCGATTCAATACATGATTTGCATAGTTCGAAGGTATCGCCGTGGTCAAGATGAAGAGCTATCGGAATCTCCTTTAGCCCCTTTTCTGATGCCATTCTTTTCATCATTTCAACCGCGCCCTGTCCCATGTAGCGAAGCAGTGTTTTGTCTGCATATTTTCTCGCTCCGGACGAAATTTGCAATATAACAGGTGACTGTGTCTCAAGACAGGCGGAAACAATAGCCTGTAACTGCTCCATGTTGTTGAAATTATAGGCAGGAACAGCATACCCCTCTGCCATGGCCTTTTTGAACATTGCCCTTGTGTTTACAAAACCGAGATCCTTGTAGCTTACAGCCATAGACACTCCCTCCGAGATAAAGTAGATTACACAACAGATTATATCACCTTTCGGCCTCTAGTCAATAACAACTCTGAAATGATATCGTAAAAATCATAAGTGAAGGTTGCAGGAGAATGAATCTCGACCTGGAACTCCATACAGGCAAACCTGGAAAAGCGGCTGTTATCCTGATACACGGTCTTGGTATGAATAAGTATTTCTGGACAGATCCGGAGAAATGCTACGCTCTTGGAGGTCTTGCTCCGGTAACGGTTTTTCTATCTGGAGCACCTGAAATTAAAGGTAGGCGCAGAATTGCGACAGGCAAATTCGATCATAGTTTGTCAGGGTTGGGTCGATTTCTTGTCGATAAAGGCTTTTCTGTAGCTTTGTGGAGTCAACGCCGGCCGGTAGGGCCGGCCTCGGCAGCACTGGAAGAACTTGATATGGTTATGAAAGAAGTCGGTAAGATATGGCCGAAAAAACCGGTTTTTCTTGCGGGCCACAGCAGAGGCGGACTGATTGCACGAATGTTTACGTTGAAAAAAACAGGTACAGAAGTAGAAGGGTTGATTACGCTATGCAGTCCCCATGCAGGAACAACAATGGCTGGCTTTGCCAGGTATCTGCGCTCTGTTGTTCCGGTTTTGGAAAAGATGATTCCAAAAAACTCCAGAGGTGCAATGACGACAGCTTTGCAGCGTCTTGCTAAGTTCCTTCAAAGCCATGCGATGCAAGAACTTATGCCCGGTTCCAATTTGCTCAGATTAATCGGGTCGTTAAGTTGTCGGTCTGAACAGGCAGACTTTAAATATACACTGCGCAAGCTTTCTTTTGGCGGTACCGACCCGTCACTGTTTAGCCTTTATCTCAGAATACGGCCGGAAAATAAATGGAAAATAGTGAGTTTTCCTTCTTTTCCACTTAAAGCCCTGCCGGCCAACAGTCTTCCTGACGAGCTTGTTGCCGGAAAGGGTGACTCTCTTGTATCTGCTGGAAGCTCTGTCCTGCCAGGTGGAACACACTACGACTTTCCGTTAAACCACGTAAGGGTTCCATTTGATCCAAGTGTTCAGAAAATTATTCTGGAATTTATGAAAGAGTAGGTTGAGACCGGGTTGTTTGCTCCCGGTTATGTAGAGAAGTTGACACCCCGCAGCAAAAGCTGCGGGGGTGTTATTTTTTGCCTTTCGTCTTTTTGTGTTTTTCTAATGTTACAGTCCGGCTGCCTTTTTCAGTGCATCGGCCTTGTCGGTTTTCTCCCAAGTGAACTCCGGAAGTTCTCTTCCAAAATGGCCGTAAGCAGCTGTTTTTTTGTATATGGGGCGCCTTAAATCAAGAGACTTAATGATACCGGCCGGTGTCAACTCAAAATGATCCCGTATGAGGCCGGCTATGACATGATCCTCCACTTTACCTGTTTGAAAGGTATCAATATATACTGATACCGGTTCAGGTACTCCAATAGCATAGGCAAGTTGGACTTCCAGTTTGTCGGCTATACCTGCCGCCACAAGGTTTTTGGCTATATAGCGCGCCATATAGGAAGCCGACCGGTCCACCTTGGAAGGGTCCTTGCCGGAAAAAGCCCCACCTCCGTGACTGCCAACGCCACCGTAGCTGTCAACAATAATTTTTCTGCCTGTCAGACCGCAGTCTCCCTGAGGTCCTCCTATTACGAATCTGCCGGTCGGATTTATATGATATTTCACTGATTCTTCATCAAGAAGTTCGGGCGGAATAACAGGTTTGATAACCTTCTCTATAAGATCTTCCCGTATTTCCTTCAGCGTTATATCAGGACTATGCTGGGTTGATATCACAACGGTATCTACTTTCACCGGCCTGCCGTCCCTGGTATACTCTATGGATACCTGTGTTTTTCCATCTGGCCGAAGATATTCCAAAACATCTTGTTTTCGTACATCCGTAAGTTTCATCGACAATTTATGGGCTAAGCTGAGCGGCAGAGGCATAAGTTCCGATGTTTCATTGCAGGCATAACCAAACATAAGTCCCTGGTCGCCGGCGCCTCCGGTGTCCACGCCCATTGCAATATCTCCTGATTGTTTATCTATAGAGGTGATCACGGCGCATGTTTCGTAATCGAATCCATACTTGGCTCTTGTATATCCAATATCCCGGATTGTCTGCCTGACCAGGCCGGGAATGTCCACGTAGGTCTTGGTTGTAATCTCACCGGCGATGAAAACCATACCAGTGGTCACAAGCGTTTCGCATGCGACTCTGGAAAGAGGGTCCTCAGCCAACATGCTGTCAAGTATTGAGTCGGAAATCTGATCGGCTATCTTATCTGGATGCCCCTCGGTTACAGACTCTGACGTAAAAAGGTAGTTTTCAGACATTTTCAATAGATACCTCCTGGGGAATTAGGTGCTCTACAGCATTAAGAAACAAGTACGCTGAGGCGTGAGGCTATAGTAATGTATTAGATATATATTGAACAGGCTTTAGGTAGTATTTGTCAAGGAAATTTCAAAAAATGTAATATCTAAGTTGCTCGTTTTTGGCCCAGTCTGAAGTTGTTATGATTTTTAAAAATTTGTGAGATAATGCGCTATTTTGTTTATATTTTTGATGAGGAAATTCGGCCTCTTGACAAAACTGACGGACTCGTGTAATCTTGCTGGGTTGCCCAAATTATTAAACAGAAACTTAGGGCGCTGAACTTAAAGAACTTTGATGGAGGAATCGTGCCGACAATCTCTCAGCTTATAAGACACGGAAGGAAAAATATCCTGGCCAAGAACAAGGCTCCGGCTCTTAAACAGTGTCCGCAGAGAAGGGGTGTTTGTGTTAGGGTTTACACGACAACACCGAAAAAGCCGAACTCGGCGCTTAGAAAGGTGGCCAGGGTCAGATTGACCAACGGTATGGAAGTTACTACTTATATTCCTGGCGTTGGGCATAATTTGCAGGAACACTCTATCGTTTTGATAAGGGGAGGCAGGATTAAGGACCTTCCCGGTGTGAGATATCATATAGTCCGGGGCGCCCTTGATACGTTGGGTGTTACAGACAGACGAGTTAGCCGTTCAAAGTACGGTACAAAGCGGCCTAAGTAAGATAAACAGAGGATATTTGGTATGCCTAGAAGAAGAGCAGCTGTAAAGCGAGAGATTCTGCCGGATCCAAAGTACAACAGCAAGGTGTTAAGCAAGTTTATTAATACAATCATGGAAGACGGCAAAAAAGCAGTAGCAGAAGGTATTTGTTACGGTGCTTTCGATATTATTAGGGAGAAAACAGGCGAAGATCCGCTTAAGGTTTTCAAGACGGCTCTTGAAAATGTTAAACCCTCTGTGGAGGTTAAATCACGTAGGGTCGGAGGCGCAACTTATCAGGTGCCCGTAGAGATCCGGCCGCAGCGCCGTCTTGCACTGACCTTCAGATGGCTTAGGGATTTTGCCAGAAAGCGTGGAGAGCGTACCATGCGTGAACGCTTAGCAGGCGAACTTATGGATGCAATGAGAAAAACAGGCGCTACCATGAAGAAAAAAGAAGATACGCATCGTATGGCAGAAGCAAACAGGGCATTTGCACATTTCAGGTTCTAGGGATCCTGGAGCCTTAAAAACCTTATAAAATTTAAGCTCCTTCCTCGCCACTCTGGCGGGGCTGGATTCCGCCAGTAGCGATTAGGTTTCGGTCTGGACGAATCAATTTAGTTTGCTTGATTTATTAAGGCTATAATAATGATCAGTCTAAGTATAGTTTTAAAGGAGAAGCGGGGTTGTCTAACAAAAAGCTTAAAGACACGCGTAACATCGGCATAATGGCTCATATTGATGCCGGTAAGACGACCACAACAGAGCGTGTTTTGTACTATACCGGTATCACCCATAAAATAGGGGAGGTCCATGATGGTAATGCTGTTATGGACTGGATGGTTCAGGAGCAGGAAAGAGGTATTACCATAACGTCAGCGGCTACCACCTGCAGCTGGCGGGGTCATACTATAAACATAATTGATACCCCCGGTCACGTGGATTTCACTGTTGAAGTGGAACGTTCTCTGCGTGTCCTGGACGGTGCTGTGGCTGTCTTTGATTCTGTTGCCGGTGTTGAGCCGCAATCCGAGACTGTATGGCGTCAGGCTGATAGGTATGGTGTGCCGCGTATAGCCTTTATGAACAAGATGGATCGTGTAGGCGCCGACTTTTTTGCTGGTGTCAATAGCATGCGTGACAGGCTTGGCGCCAGCGCAGTGCCTGTACAAATACCCATAGGTTCTGAGAGCAACTTTCGTGGTTCTGTTGATCTTGTAACAATGAAAGGTGTCTTTTTTGACGACGAAACCTTGGGTGCCAAGTATGAAGTTGGAGATATACCGGAAGACTTGGTTGATAGTGCCAAACAGTTTCGTGAAGAGTTGATCGAGGCCTTGGCGGATGTTGATGATTCCTTGATGGAGAAGTACCTGGGTGGTGAAGATATAAGCGAGGCAGAGGTCATGGCTGCTATACGTAAGGGAACTGTTGAAATGAAGATATTTCCGGTCTTTTGCGGTTCAGCTTTCAAAAACAAAGGCGTACAGCTTCTTCTTGACGCTGTTGTGGATTACCTGCCTTCTCCCCTGGATGTTGATCTGATAGTAGGAAAAAGCCTGAAAGATGATTCAGAGATTGAACTGAAGGTTGATGAGAACGAACCTTTTTCCGCTTTAGCCTTTAAAGTTATGACCGACCCGTTTGTAGGACAGTTGACATATATGCGTATATATTCAGGCAAGGTATCGGCAGGTTCCTACATATACAATGCCAGCAAAAAAACAAAAGAACGTGTGGGGCGTCTTCTTAAAATGCACGCAAACAAGCGTGAAGAGATAAAAATATGCAGTGCGGGTGATATTGTTGCTGCGGTTGGACTTAAAAACACACTTACTGGAGATACTCTATGTGATGAGAATCGTCCTATTTTGTTGGAATCCATCGAGTTTCCTGATCCTGTAATCTCGGTTGCCATAGAGCCGAAGAGTAAAGCTGCCCAGGATAAGCTTTCCCAGGGTCTTGGAAAGCTTATGCAGGAGGATCCTTCTTTCAAAGTTTCTTTCGATGATGAGACCGGCCAGACGATTATTTCAGGAATGGGCGAGTTGCACCTGGATATTATCGTAGACAGGTTGCTGAGGGAGTTTAGCGTTGAGGCGAATGTCGGCAAACCGCAGGTTGCCTATCGTGAAACCATAAGAAATAAATTTACTGCTGAAGGTAAATTTGTTCGCCAAAGTGGAGGACGTGGCCAGTACGGTCATGTTGTGATGGAGTTTGAACCTCTTGACATGGGATCAGGCTTTGTTTTTGAAAGTAAAATTGTCGGAGGCGCTGTACCTAAAGAATATATAAAACCGGTTGAAAAAGGAGTAGTTGAGGCATTAGATGCCGGGATACTAGCCGGATATCCTGTTGTTGATATAAAGGCTACACTTGTTGATGGATCCTACCATGAGGTAGATTCTTCGGAGATTGCGTTTAAAGTGGCTGCATCCATGGCCTTCAAAGATGGCGCTGGTAAAGGAAAACCTGTTATTCTTGAGCCTGTTATGAGTGTTGAGGTTGTTACTCCTGAGGATTTTATGGGTGATGTAATAGGCGACCTGAATTCACGGCGTGGACGTATACAGCTTATGGAGCAGCGTGGAAAGGTCCAGGTTGTAAAGGCCCAGGTTCCGCTTTCAGAAATGTTTGGATATTCCACTGATTTAAGGTCCAAGACTCAGGGACGCGCAACATACACTATGCAGTTTGAGCATTATGAAGAAGTGCCAAAGAGCATTTCTGAAACAATAATAGCTAAAGTAAAGGGAGTTTAATTTTTTAAGGAGTTATTCTAATGGCAAAAGAGAAATTTGAACGTACAAAGCCACATGTAAACATTGGAACTATCGGTCATGTTGACCATGGTAAGACGACGCTTACAGCAGCAATCACGAAGGTACTTGCTCTTCGTGGTCAG
>Ga0256830_1000472_pt1 | contig 32665 bp, 31 predicted proteins | sample 128326metaG_FD_190537 | JGI IMG/M metagenome (GOLD analysis project Ga0256830, IMG submission 190537) | Hydrothermal vent microbial communities from Lau Basin, Pacific Ocean - 128-326 | ecosystem: Environmental > Aquatic > Marine > Hydrothermal vents | place: Pacific Ocean: Lau Basin | collected...
GATCCAACAAATAAAGAGTTACGATTTCTTCCGGTTCTTTTCTCCAGATGCAATATTCCGGATACGCTTAGGAGGTTTAAATATATCGACAGAGCTAGTGATGTCGAAGCATCAGATTTGCGTATTCTTTCTTTTGTCAACGAGAATAGCTATAGGCTAAGAAACGTTTCTCATGAAAAAGACAATCACAGCGACTCATCAAAACCAATGTTCTATTATGATTTCCCTAGGCCACGGATATATTTAGGGAGAAAAAGAGTAACTGAAGATTTAGTCAAGGCTGTCAAAAATAATAGGCTGACTACGGTTTTTAGTGCAATAGGTGGCCTAGGAAAAACAACTATAGCTTGTCAAGCAGCCATGGAGCTTGAGGCTCAACGTATCTTTGAAGAGGGAATTGCATTTTGCGATATAGAAAGCGCTCCTAATGTTCAAGGCGCAATGATAGTTTTTGGAAAAAAATTCAATCTTGAACTTCCATATACTGCGGAGGGCCTTATTCGGTCATTGAGAGATAAAAACCTACTGATAATAATCGATAATATCGAAGGTATTGTTTTTAATGATCGAGACAATTTTAGACAGTTAATAAGCAAAGTCCTTGCGTTTTCAAGTGTCTCGATTTTGTGCACCGGGAGAGAGCATGTAAACCTTCCCGAAGAAAAATTATTCCATTTAAGGAGTTTGAATAGAGAGGATTCTAAGGTATTGCTAACCCATCACCTATATTTAAAACTTGATAACCCGATGGAATTGGAGCAATCGAAAGCATTTGATGAAGCATTAGATCTGTGTGATGGCATACCATTTATGATAGAAATCGTGGCATCTTACTTGCCATATCACTCTCTTGAATCATATTTATCTCACTTTAAGGAAAAACGAAGCGAGATGCTCAAGATTTCCACGTTATCTGGTGTCGACCGACTTACAAATTATGTGGTATCAACCCAACTAACCTACGACAACCTTAAGAATACATCAAAAATACTATTGCGTTATTTGAGTATCTTACCTGCAATACCTACACACGGAATGATCCCTCCCCTGAAAGATGCCGACTTATCAGAAGAAATCGATTTACTAAAAAATAAATTATTAATTGACAAATCGTCCAATGCCCTCAAGATTCCTACTCCTATCAAAGAGGTTGTTCGTGACATGGTAACCGAATATGACCAAGAGTTGGTTGCAAAAAAAATACTTTCGGTATTACCCGAAGAAGACGCAGACCTTGAAAAATTCGTCATTGAACAACATGTGAACTTGACCTGGGCTCTTATTTATGTCAGCCAAAACGGAAATATGATTTCACTAGAGGATTTGGTTGCTATAATCTTAAATATTGAAGATAGCTATGTGCGAACTGGTTTGTTATCGGAAAGCAAGAAGGTAATCGATGCAGTACAGAAAACATACGATGCTGTTGATTGTAAAGTGCCATATGAACTAGATAGTTACAAAGGAAATATTGAGCGACTCCTGGATAACTATGGTGAATCTGAAAAATGCTACGAACGCGCCCTTGAAGCAAATGCTCTCATCGGCCGAGAGCGTGCAGAACTGCTTCTAGGTCAAGGCGACAATCAAAAACAAATGCAGAAATATGATGCAGCAGAGAAGTCTTATCGTGAAGCATTGAAAATTGCAACTTCTATTGCTGACTCGAGCGAAATAGAAGGTATAGCTTTATGGGGTATAGCCAATATTGAGTTTGCCACAAGTCGTTGGAATCAGGCTAAAGAGTCATATAAAAAATCACTTACTGCTTTTGACAAATGTTACAGTAACACGACTGTAATTAAAGGTAAAATTGATTGTTACAAGGGGTTGTCCGACATTTTTATTAAGAAAAAAGAATTAATAAACGCTTCTGACTCTATAAAAACAGCATTCGCGATATTTGAAGACCCTTATTTTGAATTTAAGAGCAGGTTAACTGAAGCCAAGCTTAATCAAGGTCGTGGAGATGTTGAAAGATTATTGTTTATTGAGGACCTGAGAAATAGAAGGGAGGGTGTTTTTATAGAAGCAGAGAGATGCTACAAAAAGGCAGCATCTCTTTATCATGAGATGGAGGCCCCAATTGGTGAGGCTCTTAGTATATATAAACTTGGTGAGCTATACGTTTATTCAGAACAGGAACTTATTAAGTCCCATCACTGCTTTCAACATTCACTTAATATATACAAGACGACAAATAATGCTTTAGGCATAGCCAAGTCTCAGTTAGCGCTGCTTAAGCTGGAATTGCTAGATCATGGGCCAAAACAACGATTACTAGAAAGGTGTCATCAGTTGCTTGGCGTTTTCCGTGATGCTTGCAGTTCAAGATATTGGCAAGCAGAAGCACTTACAATAATTATCTCAATAAGAAGAAGTGATGAATTAGAATCAATTGAAAGTGAAATGGGTAGGGCTATAGAAATATATGAATCTCTTAGGAGAGATGATAAAATTGATAATTTAAAAAGGTTGGTGAATGGTCATCTATCCTTATTTGAGGCATTTTGTGAATAGACAACAAAGGATAAAATTATGAGCATACTGTCAGATAAAGAAATATCGCGCTTATGTGATGCAAATCCTCCATTGATAGAAAATTATATTGACTGGGATAAACAATTACAGCCAGCGGGCTTCGATTTTTCTTTGGCAAAAGTATTTTCTTTAACGGGCGCAGGAGGCATCCGGTCATTCAACAAAGTTAATGACTTACCTGGAAAGATAGAAGTACCACATGATGACGGAGTATTTAAGCTTGATCCGGGTTACTATTTGATTGCTTTTAATGAAGTGGTTGCCATACCAAATGATATTGCAGCAATCGGCAAAGCCAGAAGCACACTTATTAGGTACGGAGCACAGCTTAATTCAGGTATTTGGGACCCTGGATTCCAAGGAAAATCACAATGTGGACTAAATGTTCTTAATAATTCTGGGATAGAATTGGATTTAGGGTGTACGCTGTTACATTTGGCCTTTTTTCATCTAGATAACAAGTCGCTAGGTTTTCAACACAATTCTCTTTATTTAGATGAAAACGGAGATTTCAAAGATATTTAACTATGGGGCTAAAATTATAGTATTTTTCTTTAATAGCGCAGATGGATAAAAGGTGTTTTGTATATGCATGATTGCTTTATTGTATTTGGTGCTTCAGTAAAGCGTGATGGGAAACCAAGCGCTACTATGGAAAGTCGTGTAACTGTAACGCTGGGCAAAATTAATATGGCTACAAGCTACTTAATTATTCCTACTGGCGGTGTGGTAACGCATCCGCCAGAAGAATCAGTGGTCATGCAACAATTGTTTCTCAATGCAGGAATTCCTAAAGAGTACATTTATCCCGAACTAAAGAGTACAGACACTTTCTCATCTGTCGTCAACTGTATCGATTTACTCCAAAAAAATTTCAAGGTTCAGAATGTATATATATGTACCAGTTCATATCACGTGCCGCGATGTATGATAATTTTTTGGCTATTTGGCATGCATACAAAAGTTGGAGGCGTTGCTGGGAAACCACCAGAAATGCCTGTATATAAATATGTATACATAGCGTTAAAAGAAGTTCTGGCAATTATTAAGGACTGTGCAAAAGCCTTATATTTCCGTTTAAAGCTGATTTATTTTACTGTATTGCACAAGAGCGGCAGCTAACCGGGATAGGGGGGCGCTCTAACGCCCCCCCCTCCCAGAGCACCTTTCTATTACCCATAAGTGTATTTTCAATATTTGAGCTCCTTCGATCAAGTTGGCTATTTTTTAAATCCACGCCATATATGTGCAACTCCCCCTCACTCTTTCTATCCAGGAATCACACCAAGTTGAGCGATCCATAATGTAATTTGTTTTATGTTTGGAGGGCATTTGTAAATTATTTTTAATTGGGATTAAATTTTGCGAATAATATTTTCCAATCAAATTCATTTAAAAATAGTAAGGTGGCGCGCATTTTTTTAAATAACCCCCAACCCCTAGTTCAACGAGTTCACTACAGGTCAAGGGGAGTACCTCGGCAGCCAGTATACATTCATCAACCAGATTGTTTTACATAATGGTCTATTATGCGCCAGGCCAACGAAGCACAGCGTTCGTTTTGCCCCACGTATTTATTTTATATTACCTGTCGAGAGCCTCCAGGTCGAACGAAAGGTGTGGACCACCAGGCCCATAACAGCGCATTATGTAAAGCAACCTGCATCCCCACACTCTTAGCCTGGCAACTGTTTATCCGCTTGCGCTCATGCCCAGCCCACCCATAGCAAAAATCGCGCCAGAAAACAACCCCTGTCACAGTTTTTGCTTACCCGTCCGCCCCCCCAGGGCTCCCTACCTTGCCTTCGGCTAGTACTTTTTAAGTTGCCAAATATAACTCCTTCCTGGATAATATACAGGTGACTTGCACCTCATAAGATTATGCCCATGCAGGGCACGCGCAAGCCGTTCAAGCTGACGCCAGAACATGCAGTGGTTCGGCCTATAGATTTACAATATTTTTTGGCATTTAGGGCGCAGCTTAACTCAGAATTATGTGAAATACAAGAGATAGGCAAAATATATGAAAGTTACAGAAATTGCTGCATGGTGGGGCGCAGTTATTGCGTCGCTCGTCCTTGCATGGGATATATACAAATGGAAACGGTCAGGTCCGTTTATTAACGTCTCGGCTTCACCAAATATGAAAATTTTTGGTAGCGTCCCAGGTGGTAACGAAAACAAAACATATGTTGTAGTAGAAGTCACAAATATTGGAAACCAAAAGACTACCTTAACTCATTTGGTGAGTTTCCATTATTCAACGCTACTCAGAAAGATACGAAAAAAACATGATAAATGCTTTTTTGTTCCAACTCCTGCCCTATCACAGCCTTTACCACATATATTGGATGCGGGAGAAAGATGGCTTGGCGCAATTGAACAAAATGAGGAATTAGAAGAATTTAGCAGGAATGGCTACCTTCTTTGTGGAGTATGCCATTCATCTGGCAAGAAAGCGATTTTACAACGAGTAGTGGCGCAAAAGGGAAAGAAAAGTTAGGGACGCTGTAGTCTAATTTAACTTCCGTCCCAGGATCCTGACTACGTTGAGTTCATCTTTTAAAGGCTGAAAAATTGGGCAGAAAACAAGGCGGGCTAATAAATAAGGGAGAGTATACACCATCATCAAAATATGATATACTTTCAATAAGTTGGCGCTGAAGCAAGACATCAATTTGTATCAAAATGCTCAAGCCGACCCTGTAAACCTATGGTGCTTTTTCCTAATCTTGTGATTCGTTATAATCTGTGCCCGGGCCGGCTTAGCACCGGCGTTAGCCACGTAAAAGAGGAATGATATTTTGACTTTGGAAAAATTATCTAAATCAATACCGCAACTTGTTGTTTATGTTGGTGTTATCTTTTTATTATTGGATGACACATTACATTCGATTTTTAACATACCGACTTTTGTGCCAATAAATGCTCGTATCTCTATTTTGACTGCTGTAATAGCCAGTCTTACTTGGATTTTATCAGGATATTCAAGGAAGGTTGACCGTTCTATTGATGAATTTTCAAAATGGAAAAAATCAGAAGCGGAAATTATTAATAACTGGGGAGAAATAGATATTGCTCAACGTTATAGGGACGCAAAAAATATTAAAATATTAAATTTAGCAGGAACTCAATTTGCCCAGCTTGGTAAACAGAGTAATTTAGACTCAATTTTTAATTTGTCAAAAACACAAAATGCTCAGGTGCTTGTAGGAAATCCATATGGGGAAGGGGTGAAGTTGAGGTACCGGAATGGGTGTGGTGAACCCCAGACATATGAAACCGGTTTAGAGGGGATGGAAAGAAGGTTGAAAGACTTGTACATCAGATGGAATAAATTATCAACAAGAAATAGGAATAAAATAGAAATAAAAGTATTTCCTTTATATCCCACAGTTTCATTTGTGAGATTAGATCACGACTATTACTCAGCCACATATGGTTTTGATTTAAGGGGAGGGGATTGTCCCAAAATCCACACAGTATCGGGATGTAAATATTCAATATTTTTAGATAAACATTTTGATAATGTTTTTAATACAGCTATGAATCTAGAAGATTGGATCAATAAATATCATAAAGAAATTCAATGATTTCTGATTATAAAATAGTATTTGATATATTTGGAGTACTGCTTTCAAGAGGTTTTGCTTCTTCAGCAGAGCAATTGAGCAATATATTTAAAAAAAACATTGCAGAAATAAAACCTGTTTATGAAAGATGGGAAATACCATTTGATCTAGGTTCATTGTCAGAAAAACGATTTTGGGAATTGGTACAGCAAGACCTTGGGACAAATATATATTGGGAAAAATTGAATAATATAGTTAAGAATGGCTATTATCCAATTAGTGGAAGTATCGAGCTGTTGCAAAAATACTCAGAATTAACTGATTGCTATTTACTTTCGAACACACGTAGAGAATGGTTTAAATATCTTGATTCAGTTTACCATATCACCAAATATGTAAAATATTCATTTCTTTCATATGAAATGAAAAAAATGAAACCAAATTTAGATATATTTTTGGAAGCTATAAAACAAATTGGTGTAGAGCCTCGACATATAATTTTCATTGACGATAGTATAGAAAATATTCAAGTAGCTCGTACAGCAGGAATACAAGCACATCACTTCAATGATGCTCATTCTGTCGAAAAGTTTATCGAAAGGCTAACAAAAGAATGAACTCGATTCTGAAAAGCTGGCTTCCGTTACACTCCAGCCAACTTTTCAGAACAAGTTATTCAAATCGTTATACGATTTAAGGAGATAAAGCGATGGAACAAGAAATATATTCACCGTCAGTAGAAGAATTCCGAGACGCACTAATAGCCTTTGTTCTCACTGTTAGCGTTGTTGCATTTCATAGAGGGCATAAATTTGGGCCAAAACGTTTTTCATTTGTGGCGAGACATTTAGCGGATGAATTTCGAGAAAGATTTACACTGCAAGATGAGGGAGAAATTATTTCAGAATTTAGGGAAGATTCTAAGAGCTCATTAGGTGCCTTGTATGAAGAGCTTATCTACATTGCCTGGAGATATAACTGTTACGCAGCAGACGCGGGGGTAGTGTTGTCCATACCTAGCGGCGAGGCGGAATTTGGAGAAGAAGTTGGTGATATGTTTAATGATCAAACAATTAAAGATATCGGTACAGTTAAAGGTAGCATTGGTACACTGATGAGCAAGCTACCAAAATGGGCTCAGAAAATCTTAGAGGCAATCTTAGAGGCGTTAAAGTTGACTAGAGGTGGTTGATCGTATAACGAATAAGGTTAGATTGTGTGAGGAACGAACCACAATCTGAACTCTTTGTTGGAACGAATGCATGCATTCGGACAAAATAAAGCTGCGGTGCTGAGTTCTGCAACTTTATTTTGCCGGTGATGTTAAGCGTTTATAAAAAACATTTTAATGGCTAATTTAATGATATTTATCAAGGCGCAATCTTTAGAAAATTAATTTATGCTCACCAACCCCAACGCCACCGCATCAAACATATTTTGATGATACCGTTCCTTCCATTTTCTGTCCTGGCTGATACAAGCTGATTAATAAAAGGTTGCATTGATTGGCCAGCCCTGGAGTGATATTTGCTATAATAACAATTCACTATTTATTACATTAGATAGTCATGATAAATTTTATAAAATCCTCTAGGAGATGACAGAACATGAAAAATGTTTTTCTGTCTCACACAGACGCAGATAAATCTTTTGTAAAAAAACTTGCATTGGATTTAAAAAGATCAGGTATAAGCGTATGGTTTGATGCTTGGGAGATTAGAGTTGGTGATTCAATTGTAGAGAGTATAGATAAGGCACTTTTAGACCTTGATTGTTTAGTGCTTGTTCTATCTCCAAAGGCTGTTCAATCGAACTGGGTTCGTAGAGAATTAAATTCTTCTATTATGAGAAGCTTATCTGAAAAAAATATAAAAGTCTTGCCAGTGCTGTACAAAAATTGCTTAATTCCACCAATAATTGCAGATTTAAAATATGCAGATTTTACATCGGATTATTCTAGTGGATTTACTGAACTTGCTATTGGACTCGATTTAGTAAATCCAATACCTGCTTATTCATCACGACCCGATTCTATCGTTGAAGCGTTTAAAAACTTCAGCAAAGAAGAAATAATAAAAATATTCCCGTATTCGTTTTCTGATTATCCAGAGTTTCTATTTAAAGACGGGAAAATAGATGTCGCAATTATAGTTGGATCAACTGACAGAGAACACACTGGCGAAACAAATATTTTTACGCGATCAAGTACTGATGTTGAACTATTTGGCTCGAAATGGTCGTTTTCAAGGCAAGTTTCACCGGGAACTGTCAGAGATTCTGTTAGGGTTGCAGATTTGTCAACATTTCTTGGATTCCGTTATGGTAAATACTCAACTGGAAATGTCATGTCATGGTCAAATGATAATGATCTTTTATGTTTTATGGATGTATCTGTAAGCTCTGATATACTTAATAGAAATATTATATTAGTGGGTGGAGCTGATACAAATGTTTATATACCTATAGCTACGATTGCTTTTCGGCAAAAATTTGGTTTTTCTTTGCCAATCAGATATTTTGGAGATGACCAGCTCTATTTTACTTGTGATCAAATACTATCAGAAATGAGTAATAAAACCTATTCAAGGTTAGAAGATTCTAGCTTCATGCATTGTGGATATCTTCTGATGGTTGCGAACCCATGGTCTCCTGAAAAGGTAATAATTTTTGTGGTTGGAACGAGAGCAACAGGAACGCAATCAGCACTATTGGCATTAACGCGTTTAAGAGATTATGTCCCAGATGAGCAGCTTAATTCTGAACCTTGGCACAACCTTTCTTATAATAATCGATATTACCCCGATATCCCTGGTAAAATTGTACGTGCTCGTAAAGCTAAAATTATTGATAGCAATAAATATCTTTCTGGTGCTAGAGAAGTATCCGTTCCAGACAAAACAAGAATCTCACAAAGACATATTATTACAGATTTTGAATTTCTTGAATAGTAAAACATAATACTTTTAAAGTCTGTCTGTCTTGCATAAAACGCTAATTTGAATTATTATTATATTTACATATATTCTATATGTATTTTTAAAACTTATTAATATTAAAATTATTTAGTATCGGCGACCTCATGACGGGTATGAGTGATACCGTACAAATCCAAATTTAGATATGACAAACAAAAATCCTTGGAAAAAATTGAGAACAAGAGTAATTTATGAAAATGCATGGTTACGTTTGCGTGAGGATTCTGTAATACGTCCTGATGGTAATCAGGGAATTTATAGTGTTGTTGAACTAAGTCCATCAATAGGTGTTGTTGTCATCAATGAGCATGATGAAATTGCACTAGTTGGGCAATGGCGATATACACATAATAAATACTCATTAGAAATTCCAACAGGGGGATCGCTGAAAGAAGGAGAAAATATTTTAAAGACTGCCAAGAGAGAACTAGAAGAGGAAACTGGAATTAGCGCAAAGGAGTGGGTTTCTCTAGGCACTATCGATAATAGTAATGGAGCTACCACTGATGTTGCACATCTTTTTCTTGCAACTAACCTAAAGAAGGGTGAAAGCAAACAGGAACCAACTGAAGATATAGAAACAAAATGGATTAGTTTTAAGAAGGCAGTTGATATGGTTATGAAAGGTGAGATAACAGAATCATGTAGTGTGGCGGCAATTTTGAAAGTTGATAAATTACGATCTGCCAATAGATGTCATGATTTTTTAAATTAACCAACCTTTAATTTCTCCTATCACCCCCAACGCCACCGCGTCAAACATATTTTGATGATACCGTTCCTTCCATTTCCTATCCTGGCTGATATAGACCTTTAACTCAGGATATTTTGAAACAATCACTTTCGCAACCTCTTCTTTACTGGCCCTGCCATCACCGCAAATAAATTTCTTAACCGTATTAGGAGCGTAGCTTTTAACCTTCAGCCTCTTTCTCTTTCCAACAGCCATTATCTCATCATAAAAAACATTGAGAAGAGAGGCGTTTCTGTTGTTTTTAAAGAATGTCTTTTCAACCACCAAAATATGAGGCCGTAAATCTTTTATCAGCCTGAAAATAATTTTTCTTCCAGCCTCCAAAGTCTCGTGGGGAGTGCTTCTCTTTTTGATAGTTTTTACTCCGTGATAAATGAGCGTATCGTCTTCTAACAGTGCGACTCCCATATTCCTTGTGCCGGGATCAATGGCAAGGATTCTGGTTTTGATTTCATTTTTAGTTTTGGATTTAGTTTCCTTTTTCATGTTTTTTGAGATGGGAGGATATAAATATATATCCTGGCCATCTGTGATTAATTATTAATTGATATGTTTACCCTGTGGGATAATTCCATATCCCATGGGGATTATCCAACTGATGAAAACAAACCGCTCCCAGGGCTACCGCTTCAAACATTCTGATGTGGTAGGGATTCAAACTGTTTTTTTCTTTTGCAAGCTCATGGTAAAGGATTGGGTATTTTAATGTGATTATCTCCGATAACTTCTTTTTGTTTATTTTCTTATCAGGAGATAAAAAGCTTTCCAAATCATTTATTGAATACTCATAAACTCGTATATTCCTGTCTGCCGCGAATGTTATTATCTGATTCGCCATTTCATCAAGCTCCGGGGAGCTTCTTCTTGAATTAAGTTTCTTGATTGCAAGAGCATAAGGCCGGTATTGCTCAACAAGGCAGGAGATGATGGTTTTAACCTTAAACATCTTTTCCCTTGACCATCGCCCCTTTAACGCCCTTATTCTCCAGTCCATAAGGACTGAATCCTCTAATCTGGCTATGCCCAAATACTTAGAGCCAGGGTTAATTCCCAGAATTGTGATTGGTTTTTTGCGCATATTGTTTTACTAAATAATTAAATAACGCTCCCCGGCTTTTTCTAATGCTTCCGGCAGGCACTTCTTTTACTTCTCCCAAGATCCTTCTTAGGATTGTTTCCGGGTATTTCTTTGCGTAGGAGAGATAGAGAGGCAGGGCATTTATTTCATTAAGTTCTCTTGCTAAATCCAAGGCTAATAACTCTTCTCTGCTTTTAGGGCTATAGAAATTAAAATTCATAAAATTATTATCTATTCTTTTGTTAATACTTTTTGTTATCGCTATATTGTTTATGTTCCTCTGGTTTACAGCTGAATTTCCCATAGTTGACACCTGAGTTTCCTCTGCCCTACACCTTGGAATTTTATTCAGTTGATATACACAGCTATAGCGAGATTTATTGTCTTTTGTGACAAGTCCGTTTTTCTCCAGCAGCTTTATGGCCTTATTAATGGTCGCTCTTGAATAGCCGAGGCATTTGGCAATATAGCTTTGAGAAGGATAACATTGCTGGCTTTTGTCAACTGAAGCAGCCAGGAAATTATAGACTGTGATTCCCATGGCCCCGACCTTTGGCGCGTATTCCAGAATCAGATTTTTATCTATCCAATACCAATTCCCATTTTTTAAATCTTCCAAAGTCCTTGTTTCATTTTTGGCAACAGTATGTGGCATATTCGTTATCCATTTTGATTTGCTTCTGTATTAAAAATCTCCTCTTCTTTTGCGAGGAGATTTTCTTTTATCTTTCTGTTGAGATCAATATACAAAGCGTCTGCCATTGTCCGGTAAAGATTGGCCAGCTTGAAGATATTCAAGGTATTTGGCAGGCAAACACCTTGTTCCCAACGAGAGATCATGCCGGTATTTTTTACCCCTAATATGCATGCAACCTCTTTTTGTTTAAGCCCTCTTGTTTTCCTGCATTTTCTGAGAGCATTGGGGATGAACTCGTTTTTTGATTTTCGCATACCCTCCTTAATTAATAATTAATACTTATTTTTCAGCATATCCTGAAGAGCTAACCGGAGCAAGGAAGGACAAAATGCCTTTGGAGGCAAATAGAGTTATTTTGTGAAGATAAAAAGGAAATAAAAGAAACACCTATGACAGGTGCGTTTAAAAAATATTCTTACAGGAGAGGTCTTTATTATTTAGAGGCAAGTCTTCACCTCTATAAATCCATAGCCATTTCCGTTATCCTGAAGGGTAAAGGTTGTTTTATTTTGACTTATTTAACATTGATGCTATAGTGCAATACAGACTGGATAGGGCTAAAACCCCATATCCCTGTATTGCTCCTTAAAAAATTAATGAATAAAGGTTCAATCGCAAATATTAGCCAAAAATCTTTTTTAAGGCCCGAAGAACTGGCCAGCATTTTAAGCATTTCCAGGCCGACGGTTTATCGGCTGATAGAGAAAAGGCAAATTCCATTTTACAAGATCGGCGGGAGTTTAAGATTTAAAATAGAAGACGTAATGGCCTATTTGGATCATAATCGCGTTGAGCCTTTTAACATACAACCTTATGAGCGCAATAAAGAGAGGTAATAAATGGTGGATTGATTTCAGGTTTAATAGATTAAGATACAGAAAACCGAGCCCGGAGAATTCACGGGCCGGTGCCAGAGCCTATGAAATCCACTTAAGACATAAATTATCACGAGGAGAACCATTCAATGCGGAAGAAAACAAAATCACTTATAGGAAGTTTGCAGCTGACTGGCTTCAAACTTATGTGAAGAATAATAACAAGTATTCCGAGGTGATCAGCAAGGAGCAGATTCTTAGAGTTCATCTCATTCCGCATTTCGGAGACCGAAAGCTTGATGCTATCAACAGTCTTGACATTGAAAAATATAAAGCGAAAAAAATAGAAGCTAAACTTTCTCCTAAAACAATCAATAACCATCTTACCGTATTTCGCAAGAGTCTACAGTGCGCGTTTGAATGGGGAATTATTGAAAAAATGCCGGTTATAAAAAACCTTAAAACCCTCCCTCAAAAGTACGATTACCTTACTATAAAAGAATGTAAACAGCTTATTGAGAAAGCCGATGGCGTGTGGCTTGAAATGATCCATGTGGTCATTGAGACAGGTTTGCGCTTCGGCGAGCTGATCGCCTTAGCCTGGGATGATATTGACTTTAAGAAAAGAGAGCTTACGGTAAAACAGGCATTTGCTAAAGGAGTCCTCGGCAGTCCCAAAAGCAACCAGATCAGATATATACCTATGTCCAAATCTGTATATGAAGTTTTGCATAGAATGGAAAAAGGAGAGGATTATATTTTTTCCGATGCGAATGGGAAGCCCTTAAAGCAGATTGCCTGCATAAAGAAGCTTCACCGAATATGCAACAGGGCCGGTATCAGAAAAATCGGATGGCATTGCCTAAGGCATACATTTGCCTCACATCTGGCGCAGGCAGGAGCCAATATCGTCTCCATACAAAGCCTTCTCGGACACTCCGATATCCGCACTACTATGCGTTATGCTCATATCAACGGCACCGCGCTCCGGGAGGCTATAAATATTCTCAACAGGAATAACGAAGCCGGAGAATCCAAAAATTATGGACACAATATGGACACAGTATCGGCTTTTGCGGTCACAATGAGCGATATCTCAAAGCCGAAAACAACGATGTTTCCCCCTAATAAAAGCGAAAAAAGAGCCGAAGCTCTTTTCTCAATAAACTGAGCGGGTAACGGGAATTGAACCCGGTTGAATTATTCGTCAGTTAAATTAAAGATTACCCTAAAAAGCGTGGATTTGATGTAAAGTAAGCAAAAAACATCTTTCTCAGCCGCTATTAAGCGTTATCAAACAAAATCAATTTCCTTCACTTCTTGGTCACAATATGGTCACAATTTTTTACAGGATTCTGATCATTAGCAATACAGAGGAAGTGGGGGAGATTGTACGTTTTACGCTTTAACACCATTAGTTATGATTTTTATTATACAGGAATTCGTGATTTTGTAAAGGTGACCTCGAAAAAAACTTGATGAACTCTTTGGGAAACTTGTTGAATATTTTAGTTCGGAGGATATATAAGTATTTTCACTTTAACATATAACGCATTATGTGAAACAATCCGCATTCCCATGCTCTTAGCCTGGCAACTATTTATCCGCTCCTCTCATACCCCGCCCGCCCATAGCAAAAAACAGTGACAGGATAACGCCCTGTCACTGTTTTTTCTTGCCCATCCGCCCGCTCCCAACAGGTTCAGCCTGCGGCGGAATATCCGGCCTGCCTTCGCCTGAAAAGGGATGTTATATGCGCGAGAGATTATTGAGTTATCAAGAAAAAGATACGGAAGGCCAAAAAAAGAAGATGGAATATTTGCCTTAACCGATAAATTCATCCTCCTTGTCTGTATTTCTCACCCAATTACACTGAAGTTAAGTCCTCTCTGCCAATAGCACCTTAACAATTAAAACCCTGCCAAAGAAAGCAGAGCCAATCATCCGGCTCTAAGGCCGGTTATTCCGTCAAATGGAGGTGTAAGTATGAACAACAAGGTCAAACAAGTCCTAAACATTATACTGGACAAATTTAAAAGCGGGGATATTCCGGAGGCCGTGGCAATCGCCATGTATCCGGCCGCGAGCACACCGAGCGCAAAATGGTCGCTCTTAAACCGAACCATTATGTTCTTTTCCGGAACGGCTGATGCCAGAGGATTCAAGCAGTGGAAACAGGTTGGACGCTATGTAAAGAAAGGGGCTAAGGCTTTCTCTATTCTGGTTCCCTACATTAAAAAGGAAACGGACGAAGATGATGGAGAAGAAAAATATGTCCTTAAAGGTTTTGTGGCAAGTTCGGTATTCCGCAAGGAAGACACGGATGGAGAACCCCTTGGCTACGAACAGATAGAGCTTCCGGATTTTCCTCTTATGGAACGGGCTCAAGAATGGGGAATATCCGTCAAGGCAATCCCCGGCAATTACCGATGTCATGGGTATTACTCTTCTAAGAGGAAGGAAATATCCATGGCCACTTCCGAAGAGAATGTGTTTTTCCATGAGCTTGCCCACGGAGCGCACGACCGAATTAATGGCGGATTGAAATCCGGACAAGATCCTTTTCAGGAAATTGTCGCGGAGCTCTCCGGCCAAGCGCTTTGCAGGATCGTGGGAAAGCGGTCTACAGACACCTTGGGGAATTCGTATCGGTATATTGAGGGGTATGCCAAAAAGGCAAAGATGAGCCCATATTCAGCGTGTCTCAAAGCCATGGGCGAAACTGAAAAGGTTTTGCAATTGATTCTTGCGCTAAACAAGGCGGAAAGCAAATAGCTTTTCAAAAGCTAAAAGCTATCACAATGTGATAGCTTTTTTAACTGTTCAAAACTTCAAAGCGAATTTATTAAGAATTGGGTATTCTCACATAAACCTTAGGGAACTCCTGTGAGTTTCCGTAAACAAAAAACGCTTGCCGGTCCAGTGCCAGCAAGCGCAGCTCTTCGCTTCTTATTCTAAATATATTAATTCACTTACAGTCGCGCATCTTGGCCTGGTGCACAGTAGAACTATTTTTCTGGCGTCAAGTGCGGTGATAGTGCCATCACCGTCAATGTCGCATTCAGGGCAGGCAGAGGCAGGCTGGTTGCGATAGGTGAGGAAGATGTTGATGTCGTCGCGGTCTATGTCTTCATCACCGTCAAGGTCGCCGGGAATAATTTCTTCAACGCCAGCCACTAAAACAAAAGGGTAATTATTATAGGGCACATCTATTGCTGTAACTTCAAATACCCATTGTCCTACTTCAGCATTAGGGATTTCAACAAAAAGTGGAGGTTGAGTTGACTGATATTCTCCATAAAAACTACCGTCAGGTTTGTAGACCGCTATTTTCATCTCACTACCACCCCAATCCAGCAAAGCTCTTATTGTGTCAAGTGCGACATTATCATAAAGATAAATTTTGGCTTCTGACTGATTAATTGTCTCTGAGATTTGTAAAGTTATATTAGTGTCTTCTGGTAGTTGTGGTTCTGGTTTAATCACCAACTTTGGCCTTAAAGAGGGGTCATCCATATAGTCGGAGCTATAGAACTCATTCCAGCGGCTCCAGCTCAAAACTGGGCGCAACTGTACACCATAGTTAGGATAGGTGCCATCCTGCCACGCATTGTAAAGGCTAGTTATATCTATACTGTACCACTGACCTACAGTGGGAGCTGGTAGGTCTCTTGAAGCCCATTGAGTGGCTGACGGTCGGTCGGCCCACCAGAGTCGTTCTCTATCTCTGCCAGTCCCCTGAGTCCTCCAGTCCCAAAATTCGGTAATGCGATCCAGATACACATTTGTGTTTCCATAACCCTTACTCTTCCCCGCAAAAAGCTCTATTTTTGCTGAAGAAGTTAATAGGGGAAGGCCAGTCAAATCAAACTCTATTAGGATGTAATACAAATCACCCCACCCTCCCATCACAAGCCATTCATCATCCTTCCCACCGCCAGGGAAACTTCCATCCGGGGCATAGGAATATACGCTTGTGGTCCAGATATCTTTGCTTTCGCTGGGGCCTGGTTGTAAGATGATGGGAAGATTTCTATTGAGGTCAATAAAATTTGATGGATCTAACCATCCTACTATTCCATAAGCATAATTACAATTAACTGAATCTGTATATCCACAACCAAGGTAAGTATCTCCATAGGGAAATTGGTCTGTTCTTAACTCAAGATGAAGGTGGGGCGACCAATTCCCATTTTCGGTTCTGTCACCTACGGTGCCTATCAGTTGTCCCCTCTCAACAGTATCATCTTGAGAAACTTGCCGATCATCCCCTAAATGTGCATAAAACGATACAACATACTCATAAGAGCTTCCTTGAGGAAGATTGTGTTGTATCATCACGTAATTACCCCAACTTCCAGATTTGCTTGACTTAATAATAATTCCATTAGCTATAGCATATACAGGTTCTCCTATGTCTGCATCTGAGCCTCCATCCTCTATATTCCAATCCTCGCCTAAATGTGTTCCATTTGGTGGTGGAGTTATTTGAACACAGGCGACAGTAACCGATTCTAAAAAATCTTGACAAACATCCCAACCTTGACCATTTGGAATTCCTACAGGATAATCAAATCCATCCACGATGGCAAAGGAATTACCAACTAATAATATTATTGAAAGAAAAAAACTAAGGCATAGTGCTTTTACTGTTTTCAACCTATTCCCTCCTTAATTAAAAAAACTTAACTGTAGATAAAATATTATCAATCAAGGATGTATAATCGTTCTCGCCTTGACAAAATGTCCCCCAAATCCAGAATTTATTTAATTCTTCTTCTGTAAAATATAATCTAAATCCTTGCATTTTTTTTTGATCACACCCAAAAACGAGGCCACCATTTTTTGCAAAGAAAACGACCTTTCTTGCTCTATTGCCATTGATTAGTATATTTTCTATTGCTTTAGTCTCTAAATACTCATAACCAACCCCGCCCGGATTTATTAATATGCTAAATGTCGGATTCTGTTCAACATCACTTTTGTTTTCAGTAGTTATACTATAAGAATGAATGGCTGAGTTTCCATCCAAACTAACTAACCATGAATTTGGATATTTAAACTCAAGCCCATACTCCTCATTCCTATAAGTCAACCAATCTGAAGTATCAATCCCATTATTAACTTTTTCAACTATTGTGGTATCTTGGCTCTCTTCACTGCTAATTTGATCTTTAATACTATTTATCTGCTGTAATAATCCCTCTCTGTTTTCTTGATTATCAACAATTCGCTTTTCTAACTCCTTTTGAACTTGCCTCCTTTCAGCCTCAGCCCTTGAAAGCTGCCCTTTAAGCTTATTTATCTCTCCTTGTAATGTTTGATTAACAACAACTCTCGCCTCTTCCCTACCTACCCTTACCCCTCCGGCAAAACCAACCACGCCTAAAACAATTACCGCTAGCACTGAGATAAATATTTTTAAAAATAATCTTGATTGCATATAGGTTATTGTTATTTTTACATTTTACTCTCTCCTCAAAAGGCTTAATTTCAGTCTACAACAACATAAACTTTCCATCAAGCCCAATTATCCACAATCAACTTTTGGTAAATTGATTATTCTCACATAAACCTTAGGGAAATCCTTTGAATTTCCGTAAACAAAAAACGCTTGCTGGCCCAGTGCCAGCAAGCGCTACTCTTCACTTCTTATCCTAAATATATCAATTCACTCAGTAGCGCATCTTGATCTGGTACACAGTAGGACTATTTTTCTGGCGTCAAGCGCTGTGATAGTGCCATCACCGTCAAGGTCGCACTCAGGGCAGGCAGAGGCGGGCTGGTTGCGATAGCTGAGGAGGATGTTTATATCATCTCGATCCACGTCACAGTCGCCATCTAGGTCACTAGGAGAGCTTTCTAAAGTAATAAAAACTTCCTCTGGCTCCGAATCCATCTGTCCATCATTGACGATAAGGGTGATTGTGGACGTCCCTAAAGGTAGAGTTACCGTGGGATTGACACCCGTCACTATGCCATTACCTTCCGGGAAGGGGCCGGTCCAAGTGTAGGTGAGCGAATCCCCGTCAGTATCACTGGACGCTGCGCCATCCAATGTAACCAAGGTGTCTGAGGGGCCTGTGCATTCTAAGGTCTGGTCCGGACCGGCGTTGGCTATTGGGCTACCATTCCCCGTCGCGAAGGCTGACACATCCACAGAGAGCAAAAGCTCACCCGTCTCCGCATCCATAATATTTGCTTGGCCAGCATTATTAAAATACGGAAGCAACAGCGTGAAATTAGAACTTTCAAGAGTGGAGGGGCCTGTATAGCCCAGTTCAGCATCAATTATTCTCGGATCCGCAAATCCATATTCTCCAAGCAGATTGCCGCTGGTAGAATACATTTTTGTTTTGTAACTGTATTCACCTGGCAAGTAATCTGGTGGTGGAGCAGTAACAAAATTTGAATTAAGAAGAACAAACCCACTGTCGCTAATGTTTAACTCAAGTATAATAGACTTTTCACTGGATGGCGAGGGCAGTCCTGGTTCTGGAGTAACGGGGTACTGATCAAACACCCAGTTAATCCGCCTCTCAGCGGGTTCTCCGAACCCATTCGAAAAATAACTTCCATCAAACATAATGAACCTAAAATTATCGTCGTCATATCTTTCATCATCGTCTGTTAATGTGCTATCGCCAATCTTCCACCAGCCATTTTGACAATTCGTGAACTCATAGCAGTAATCTTCGGCCCATTCTTGACTTTGTGCATCATCACTACATTCAGTTTCTGTTGCCCATATATTGGAGGGCTGGCCTCCGCCCGTGTAATTTGTACGGCATTCGCCATCGGCAAACTCCCTGCGTGAATCATACTCATCTTTAAGACCGAATAAGCCATGCCCTCCCTCATGAATAAAGGAGCCTTTACTCTCATATTTTTCGGGGCCTTCTGCAGAAAAGATAACAACATCTCCAATATTTGATTTACAATCACCAAAAGAAGAAGTGTGGAGTACAACAACAGCGTCTGCAGGGCACATACTTAAGAAATTATCAGGTAGAGAACTCTCCCGACCGCAATTATCTGCGGAATTTCCATTAGTTGAGGTAACATCTCCTTCCAGTTCTGTGTAGTAGAAATTGAACATGTCCAGATTATTGGTCACAGGAGCAACACCACCTAAACGATCATCTATCTTGCGAGCAACATCGTCCAGAAAGGCCTCCATGTCTCCATCGTAGTCCTCATCCGGAACGAATACTAAGTCAATTCGTTCATCGCTGTTGCCGATAGTTCGGTCCGGCACAGGTTGGCAAGGAGGAGTAGCGTCAGTGCAAAGATCGTCAATAAGCCAATAGTTCCCTGTGTCGTGTACTTCGACATACGCTATCCCATCCGCTTCAACGGTCAGTCTAGTCAACGTTCCTGTATTTATATTGCTCGTTGCCCATCCACTGGTCGCAAGAAAATTTCCATCTGCGTCGTAGGCATCTAATGTTACTCCTGAATACGTACTAACTAAAACACTTAAGTAAGTCGCTGTTCCACCAGTGAAAGTAATTCGTCCCGAGTCTCCGGTTACGCCAAGCCAAGCGATAAAATTGCCATTGGTTGCATAAGTCGGTACGTTGTACTTTCCGGTTCGAATGTCCGCATATCGCCAATTGAGTCCATAAGTAGTCGTAAACTCAAGACTTGGAATTGTGCTTTCTATTTCTGCCTCTTCAACTCCAAGTTCAAAGTTCATGAAACCGTCCGTTGGATTTTTACAACTGTTCGGTGTTCCTGCTGGCCACCCGGTCTCAACCGTCGCGTTAGCAGTGGTCAGTCCAAGAAACATAATTGCAACTATTGTAATTAATAATGCCATTAGTTTGGACTTGATATACACTATTATACCCTCCCCTTTTTTTTGATTAATTTAAATTACGGCAACAGATCGCCGTGTTCTTCAATAGTGAATTCATTGGAATAAACACTATGCCATTTCTTATTGCCATAGCTCAACCAACACTTAAATGGGTTAAGGGTAAACTGGCATTCGGGCTCGTCTTCTGCATAACCGAAAACGAATCGGAATCTCCCCATTGCTGGTTCTTCTTTTATTATAGTTCCCTCCTCGCACCAAGCCGCAATCTGATTCCATTTAATTTCCTCTGTAGCCTCAGGACTAAGAAACTGCGGTGCGGGTATCTCTCGTTCTATCCCACAGTCGGGTCCTGATATGCAACCTGACCATGAGATTGGACTAGTTTCCCAAGTGTTGCCGTTGTGCCGCTCAAGCGTGAGACTACAGGACCCGGACCACACATAAGTCTCCTGTCCGCTTTGGTTGTTAATCTTTATCCTCACAGTCTCGCCGATATTGTAGCGGGCTTTGTCTGTAGTAATTATGACTTTAAGGCCAGACTCCTGTTCGTTAATTGGGGAGTATAGTAATTGTTTGACAGATTTTTCTGTATTTTTATTCATCTCCCATGTTGTATAACCAACAACACTCATCGTTGCCACCCATAGAAAAGAGAGAGGTATTATAAAAAATTTTCGTTTGCTCATAAATGGTTTCTATTTTATTTTTTAAATTGTCTTGAATTCTAATTTCCATAATACAATATCTGTAATTTTTGTCCAGTCGTTTATTTATCAAAAATTGCCATAAAGGCCACTCAAGCATTATAGTGGTCTAACAATTGATGTTCTCGTAAAAAGTCGTCACACCGGTGAAAACCGGTATGGTGAGGCTTTTTCTTTCTAACGGGGTAAATTTATACCAAAATACTATAGACGTCAAGGTATTTTTTTGAGGTCGTTAAAGATATAACAAAGCGACCTCTGATTACACAGATTTTACGATTGTTTTACAATGTTTGTTATTAATCAGATCAGTGTAATCTGTATCTTATTCGCGTAATCAAGACTTCTTTAAATATATCCTTTTAAGAAGTCTTCCTTCTCCTGAAAAAACCTATCCCAGCCAGACCACTGCCTAAGAGTAGTAATGTAGCTGGCTCGGGCACGGGCGCGCTGGCAACATTAATATTTCCACTTTCTGTAGTGGCAATAAGTGAGTCGCCCCATGCGTCACTCAAGCTATTAGTAAAGATGTCCAAGGAGCTCGCGCCAACTGACAGAGTATCAAAAGTCAAAGTGGCTAGAGTAAAACTGTCAGCTTGGAAGTCTTCTAAGTCAAAGGGGAGGTCAAGGGATAGTTCAAATAGATTGACTGTTCCTGGAGTGCTGCTATCAACATCAATTAGACTGCCCAGTCCCCAGAGGTCTAATTGATCACCTAAAACAGGGTCGCCAAAGGCAAAACTATCAAAAGCTAAGATGGCGGAGTCATAACTAATATCTAAGTCAAAAGCGCCCAGAGAAGGGGCGGTGCCGTCTCCCAAGTCTGATATAACCAGATCAATAAGAGCTTGATCGCCCAGAGTTACATCCTGCGTGACAGGATCAAAACCGATGGTTATGGCATTTGAGTTAGAAGCATAGAAAAACAACAAAACAACGGCCAGCGCTAAAACGAGTATCTTTTTCATTTACTACCCCCCTGAAATTATTTTTATAGACCAAACCCTAATTCTTTTATATAGCAATACCTGTGCCAGATTAATAACTCATTGATATTTCAGCTTTTTTTTAAAATAGCCAATTTCCAAAACAAAGAAGTGTAAAATTTCCTGACAGTACGCCCGATGAGCCATTTTAGCTTAAAAGACAACACGTTACGAAAAATATTTCTAAAAATTGCCTAAAAAATAGGCAAAAAAGGGCTATTTTTTTGGGGTCAAAGTAAAAAAAGTGTAAAATTTCCCGACACTAAACCGGCTTTTGTCGGGGTGAAATAGGCGTTTCCCGCTCTCAGCCGATCGCCGGAGATACCGCATGGAGTACGTTTATCCGGTTAGAACCATAATATATAGTGGTTCTGGCCCTGACTGACACTATATATAGTGTCAGTCAATTTTTTTGGCTGCTTTCATGCCGGATATTTTAAGGTGTCAGGGTTTTTTGCACTTTGGCCTAATAACTGGATTTGCCTCGTTATATTTTATTTTAACTTATTGCTGACAAACCAATAATTCCCAAAAGCACTGGGGACGTGAATAGCCCGACAATCGTTAGTACCCAAGCTAGAACATTGACACCAATGCCAGCCCCATTTTTGTTTTTAATTGCGATGATAGTTCCTATCAAAGCGACTATTACCGCAATTGGAACAAAGATTGTTCCGAGAAAAAGAATGCCAAGAACAGCCAGTACGCAGGCAATAATTCCTGCTACCATTCCGGTTCCTTGCTTTGCTACGACTACTTGTTGCACTTCACTCATTTTTTTACCTCCATTTGGCGTTAAAAAAATATAACTATTTTATTGACCATGCACGACCACGCACTTTTTAGCAAGTATTACGAAGTTGCTATGCTTATAGTCAACCACTTCAACTTTTGATATGTTGGCATTCTTTGTAGCTTCCACAACAGATGCATCGCCAAATGGGCCGATGAAACCAAATAGATAGCTTTGACATGATTCACCTTTTTTCATCGTTTCTGAAAAGTCAGTAGTTTTAAGGTCTGTTGTATTAATAGCAGGTGTCGTCATTGTGGAACACCCGGTTAACCCTAATACCACGATAAATAATGCTACGACAGCTACTTTAAAATTTTTAATTTTCATCTTCTTGCTCCCTCCTACCTAATGAAGACTCGCCGCCGCAGAGACAGCGGAGTGTCATATGTACCTCCGGCAAAGCCAGAGGCTTGAATTGTGAACCGCTCAAAGCGGATAAAAAAACATAAACCACAAAGCTCATTACTCTTCAATTACTTCCAGGGCACATTCTGACCCCGAGGTGTTATCACTGTCTTTGACGCCTATATAGTAAGTAGTTGCCTTTGTAGCTCTGAATTCTAGACTTTCACTGTATTGGGCCTTTCTCAATTCCGCCGTTTCACTATCCACCGATGGTATCCTGGAAAGGTAAAGAGACGCCGCAATATTGCAATTTGGTCTTATAGTGTAATCGTTGCCAATTTGTGTATTAAAATAATACCGCTTGATCTCGTTTTGTATAAGAGAAAAAGGCACTGATGCGCCATTAGGGCTAATAGGAGAGGTGTCGGGAAGAGGGGAGAGATTTTCATCAAACGAAAACACGCGAATGGAATAATTTAATCCTGTCTGGGTGCTGCCTGACCTTAAAAGAATATAGTGGTATGAACTTGTCGTTGACACAAATTCTAACTCACAATCATATCTACAATGGTCTTTGTATTTGGGAGCCCCTGTATCCAAAATGGCATTGTCTGACACATAAAGATCATTAGTTTTACCGCTAAGCGCATCAACCACTATTTTATATTTATATCCTTCAGTAGTATTAAACTTATAGCCCAAATCCGCATCGGGCAAAGCTTCATACCTCAGTGGATCATTGTTTACTGTTATTTCATTTTGCAGACTTGATAAATCAAAGCAGGTGCCGACACATTCGACCGGTTGGGAGTTATTGTTATTTTCCTCACCCACGCCACATCCGAGAATTAAAAACATTGCCAAACTGAATGACGAAAAAAGAGCTATCCTCCTCATAATCATAACGACCTCCATTTAATTTGGGAGATGAGGGACGGATACGTCCCTCATCATCATGCCGGTTTCAATTTGTGGCAACCATCTTAAAACTGAAACTTTCTCTCTTGACAGGATCACCGGCTTGATTTACTTTTGTCGGCAAGTCATAAACGCCAATCATTAAAGAAGTAATTTTCTTGTCTGGGTTTGGATTGCTGAATGGCACTATAACCTTGGCGGTTCTTTTAGGCAAAATGCTTATTGGCATATAAGCGCCGCCTGTGATCATATTTTTTACGTTTGTTTGCAATTGATTGTTTATCTTCTGGATGGCCTTGGATTTAAGAGACATTATTTCACTTCGTAAATGCCTTTCCCCCTGCGCATATACTTCCGTGGGAGATGTTTCTTCTATTTTTTGATTGAGGCCATACTCGGTCAACACTCTATCTTCTTCCATATCTGATGTTCTAACATCGGCTATATTAGATGAGGCCCCTCCGATTAAACCTTCAACAAAAGCATCCCCGGATGAAGCGCCAAACGACTTCTTTGCTGCTGTTCTCAGTTCGTTTGAGAATTTTTTATGCTTTTCTGCGTATTCCCCATAAACGTTTTCTTTGTATTGCGCGGAAGCATCTTCCAAGTATTTATCAAATGCTCCGCTTACTTTTGTTATTAATTTGGTCTTACTTTCCTGCAAGCTATTTATCAAAGGATATTCCTGTTGATTTTCATCTTCTATTACAATGATTGTCCTTTTCAGAGTAATAATATGATCAGTGCCATTTTCAATTTCCAGAACTAACATCATTGGAGAAACGCTGACCAGATGCTTATTGCCGCCCGGACCGTCAATCTCTGTTGAAAACCTGTTGTCTTTAATTTGGTCCGTAATATCAGCCACTTTTACAGTTACATTATCTTTTGATATAGAACCTGCGCCGCCTTCAGCTACAAATCGTTTCAGGTGAGTTTCCGGCGCAATAAACTTGCCCATATCAAGGGTGGGCTTAGATGGCGGTTCTATCATTTGTACGACCTTAGTAGAAGAGGCGCATCCACCAAAAAATAGCATTGCAAACATGATGCAAATTAGATGCGCTGACCTGAACAAGAACTTCGACCTTACTCTGCTGTAAAACATAATTGCCTCCTTTTGTTCAAATAAGATTTTTGTATCAAAACCCCTTACTTATACAGCCCTTCAACGGCCTTTCTGCCCTCTGACTCCAAAACATTTGCATAAATCTGGGTAGTCCTTATTGACGCATGACCAAGCTGCTGCTGGGCAAATCTGTAGTTGTAGTTGCTTGCCTTCAGAAGAAAGGTCGTGTAAGTGTGCCTCAGGCAGTGAATATGGTAATGCTCGGGCAGCCCGGCTTTTTTTATTATGAGCTTAAAGAATTTTTGCAAAGCTCTTTTTGTTATTTTGTCGCCTTTAAGGTTATTCAGAAGAAATGAATCTTGATCAACGCTGTAGCCGAACTTTTTTTTGTAATCAATATATTTTTTAAAAACATTCTTCAGGCCGGAGCTTATCCAGACAGCCCTTTTTTTACGGCCTTTGCCAATAACCACTATTGACGATCTGGTATTTTCTATCAGTAGATTTCCGTGCTTTAAAGAAGCCATTTCCTCAACCCTTAATCCGGCGTCTAATCCGAGTTCAACCATAAGCCATGTCCTTACAGGCGCGAATCTATGGTTTTGCAAGCCATATAATTTACCTTCATTGGAAGCCTGCCTCAGCTTTTTTATTTCTTTCACGCTGAGGCACTTGCTCTCATCTATAATCCATGAGAGCTTTTTTGTTTTTTTATTGTTGATTGGTTCACCTTTCATCAGTTTGATGAACCTCGGGAGGAAAGACATAGGAGAAAAAAGACAGTTGTTTATTAGCTTTTTGATTGATACGGCAGAAAACGCAAGGATACGCATGGAATTAAACGGGGGTAAAAGTGGAAGAAATATTGTGTTTGCCCGGCGGAATTAGCCTTATTCTGGCGGGTTTTTTGAATGGATAAAGAGAATAAAAGAGTTCACTTTTCTGATGAAAAGTGAACTGATTCTAAGCCTACACCCTGAAAAGAAGGTTTGTCAAGGGGGTGCACTCGTCTTTTCAATATAATGAAAACATCTTCAATATAATGAAATCAAATCTATGTTTAAGCCCTATCTCATAACCACAGCCCACCAAAAAATACTGGATTTTTTTATCACTTATCCGGAGCAGTCTTCCTATCGGTGTACTCAAAAGAAGGAGCAGAGCAAATTCTTAAAAAAGCCGAAGATTTTTACAAGAAAGCCCAAATAATATTGAGATAAAATCAAATCAACCAAACAATCCTCTCTGCCCGGATTGTTTTTTTACTTCCAAATTATTTCCAAAAACCATTCCTTTCCAGCCATTTTATCTCGTCAAAAAACGTCTGTGTTCGTCCGTGTGGGTCTGTGGTAAATTAAAGTTTGCCGGCCTTATGGCCGATAAAGGAATAAGATAATCACTCTGATTAGGGCAAACCAGGGGAAACCCTGGGACGCAGAGCAACGGGACTAATGGATCGGGAAGAATTTCCGTCTAATGTCAGCCGAGCCGCCAGAGGTTATATGCTTCCGGCGGCTTTTTTGTGTTAGTGATGGATGTTGGAGCAAGAATGTTATAATGAGATTATGCAGTCAGTAATCATGGCTGCGGAATGGCAGATATTGAAAGTGGATGGCAACGCAATAAACAAATCTGCCGCCGCGCCTATACGTAGTGATAAAGATGGTTAATATGCTTCAGTCTTCAGCATTCAGTATAAATACCTGAGTAGTTACAAAAAAAATAATATTACGAAGTTGTATGTAAAAAGGGGGACTTACAGATGAGTTATTCTATAAAAATTTTTTCACCTTCTTTTAATTTATTTTCTCTATCAACGTCGATAAAAAAATCAAATTATGAGGCTTATCATAAAGAAATTCTTCATACTCTTAAAGAAGCTATCTGTTATAACCAAGGAGCTATAGCGCAATATGAGTATATAGCAAGTAAGATACATAAGAAAATGAGAATAGAATATCAGACATCAAAAAATAAAGATATGCTAAAAAAATATTGTGATAAATTAGAAAAACATTTATATGGTGAAATGATAAAAGCCTTTAATAAAAACTCTACTTATGCAAAAGAATGTTTTAAAGAAAGACGAAGGTTAGAACCCAGAGTATGTGTGAAGCTTTATGAAAAAAACTCTGAAACTGGTAAAGGTGAAATAGTTGACTTCTATAGAGACAGCCAACTATATAAATCTCCAAATTACCCAATAGATCGCAATAAAGGCTTTAATAATGTAATTACATCTGGCAAATGGTATTTATGCAATAATATTCCAGAGAATGTAAGAAAAAATAATTACGAAAATCCAAGACTTAATAATGGGAGGGCAAATCTTTTTAACCTTTCATTGCTTGAACTATATAAAATTAATAAAAAAGAGAAAGCAGACCCAAAATGGATTAATTGCTGGGAAGATATTGAAGATCAGGAAGGGCCTGAACGCAGACCAACAGATATAGAATGTTATAAATCCGTAATGATAATACCAATGACATTAATAGGAAATGACTTATACCCAGAATTCACAGAAGATTTTCAAATAGACCCTGAGGATGATAGAGCAATATATGGATTTCTATGCATTGATCATCATACAATAGAGTATTTCAAGGATGTACCTGATAGTTTTGTCGGTTATATATTTGCTGATTTAATGTCGTTATATAAAATTGTTGAACTTAAATTCACACGTTTCTCAAGTACATATCAAGAGGTTAAGAAAATGATTGAAGATTAAAAAAAACCGGCAAATATAGTTGCCGGGTTAACTAGGTCATTTGATTTTGGTTGCCGCTAAAAGTTTTTTACCTTCATCTGATTCATAAAACTCTTTAATTCTTTTGCGAGCAACTTCCCTTCCATAAGCTATTAATTCTTTGCTGGAAGGCACTAGCTGATTTCGAGTTGTTTCTGGAATATCATCTTTAATATCATCTTTCCCTGTTTTGGTCTTAAATATCTTGAACATAGCGTCCTCCCTTATAAAGATCATCTATTTTCATATTAACTTAACTTATAGGGCTTGTCAACACTAACCACTAAACTAACCACTAAACAAAAATACCCCGCTGCTTGCAGCGGGGTATTTTAACATGGCTCGCATCACTTTTGAATCGGTCCTAGAACTACGAATTAATTCTACTATAAGCATAATCCTAATACTTTTTAAGAACACTGCGCGCAACGGGACATTAAACCCAAGCTACACAATAAAAAATTTAGTTTACTATATCTCATCGGAAAAAACAATAAAAATCTTTAATATTATTAAAGATTTTTTGTTTTGGGAATTTACTATTACTTGTAAACTGGATTAACACATCAAGAAAAACATTACAGTTTCAATTAGTTATGGCTATTCTCAACCAAACAATCCTCTCTGCCCGGATTGTTTTTTTATTTCCAAATTATTTCCAAAAACCATTCCTTTCTCCACTTCCTCCCTCAGCCTCCCATATTTCTCTCTGGATAACCGGATAATCTCCTCTCTATATGACACCTTCCTCTCCGGCGGAGGTAATGTAGTTGCGCTAAAAGCATCCGATGTAATCCCGTCAATCATTAATTTAAGACAGATATTATGATTTGGGAGATTTACAAGATCAGATTCATTAAATACCGGATAGAATTCTCTTGATAGGTACTGGGCGTCAGTCACGCCAACTCTGAAAGATATAATAGTCCCGACATTGCCAAATATAGCAGCTCTCATTTTTTCATCAAGCTGCTCAATATATTGATGAGCAAGGGTTAAATTAAGACCGTACTTGCGGCATTCACTTAAAATATCGGCAAAAGACAAAGTGAGAAAGTTATGTACTTCATCCACAAAAACATAAAATGCCCTTCTCTTGATTTCCGGCATATCCGCCCGGCTTAAAGCGGCCAACTGAATCTCGGTGACAATCATGGCCCCCAATAAAGCGCAATTATCCTCCCCGATTTTTCCTTTGGATAAATTAACGATTAATATTTTCCCTTCATCCATTACTTTTCTGATATCAAAGGTATTTTCTTTCTGTCCCACTATATTCCTGATAGGAGTAGCGGACAGGAATTGCCCTATTTTATTAAGTATTGGCGCAATAGCCTGCGATCTGAGCCAAGCCGAATATGTCTCAAACTCGGATATCCAAAACTCTTTCACCTGCTCATTAGTAATTTTTTCAATAACTGACTGCCTGAACTCCTTATTCGTCAAAAGCCGTGGAATATCCAAAAGAGTGCCTGTTTTACCGGCTTTTCCTTCAAGGGTATCTTGGTATTCCAGTACCGTCAAAATGGCATACCTTAAGATATGCTCTAATCTCGGCCCCCAGAACTCAGACCAGATTTTTTTAAAGACCGAGACAAGGCCTGAAGCCACAAGATGATAATATTCAGGATTAACGCTTTTTAAGGGATTGAAAGCTATCGGATATTCCATATCCGCCGGATTGAAATATATAACATCATTAATCCTATTTTCAGGAATTAAATTAAGAATATTTTCAGCCAAGTCTCCATGCGGATCAATTAAAGCCGCTCCGTTTCCGTTTTTAATGTCCGAGATGATCATATTCTCTATCAAGGTGGATTTGCCGGTTCCGGTTTTGCCAATTACATACATATGCCCTCTGCGGTTTTTCCGCTTAATCCCGAATATTTTTCTGATATCCCTCCAGTTTGTCACCGCTAAAGAAACTATATTGCCGTCATTATTAATATTGTTTACATTTTTCATACAATTTTAATGATAACCCCTCGCATCTCTTCGTAAAAGAACGGCAAATAATCCTCCAAAGGCAACTTATCCCTTCTTATGCAAATCCTGCCAAAAACCTAAACTGGAATCAGCACATTTAAAAAAAAGGAGGTATTAAAAATCATATGAAAATCAAGTTGTTGCAGGTAAAAGAATCAACCGGGAATTCAGTCAGTAGTGCTCGCATGGTAGCCGAACTTATGGCGGAAGAAGCGAAGGCCGACCGGGAATGCTTCTGGGTACTTCATCTTAATGCCAAAAACGAGATTATTGAAAAAGAACTGGTCTCTATGGGGACAGTCAGCAGTTCTTTAGTACATCCGCGCGAGGTATTTAAAAAGGCAATCCTCAACGGATCATCAAGCATTATCACTGTCCATAACCACCCAAGCAGTAATCCCGCGCCGTCCAAAGATGACAGGATTATCTGGACCAGATTAGATGAGGCAGGAAAGATTATGGGAATTCAGGTCTTGGATCATCTAATTGTCTCGCCTTCCGGGAAATATTTTTCCGGAAAAGAAAATTTGTAGGAAAAAAGGAGAATTAAGAAATGAACAAAAAAGCGAAAAGAATTGAATTAATGACTAATGACGGGCAGGTTATCCTGAGTTTATTGATGGTGGAAAAAGAGATTGATTTAGGCAGCCGCAATAATGGCTCTGAAAACGCAAAAATGACCGAGGCCCAGGAAAAATACCTGCTAAAAATACTGGCCGAACAAGGGATTAAAGGAGACGAGGCAAATCAACGCCTCTTGGAACTCTTCAAGGTTAAGTCCCTTAAAGATGTTACAAAATCGCGAACCAGTGAAATGATTAAGACCCTGCTTCAGGAAAAAGGCGATGATCAAAACAAAAACAATCCGCCTTTATAATCATTCTTGGCAGGTAATTGTAATGTCAAAGAGATAACACTCTCTGAATAAACTTCAAGGAAGCAGAAAACTGCTTCCTTTTTTTCTATCTGCTGGGTAATTTTCATTAATCAAGGGGCGGCGGGCGGGCTATGATGCCTTTAATAATGGCCGGAAATTGCAAGGAGTGCGCCCGAGTCCGTCTCCTGCCTGCGAGCAAATATATAATAATTTCAATTTGCGAGCAGTTGCAGGGACGAGGCGAGGCTGTGGAGGGTCGGCCACAAGCAGCATCCCCCCTTTTGAGTCTCTTCCCCCCTTTGGGAGTTCCTTATTTGGGGGGTAAGCAGAGATGGGGGGAGTCCAGAGGGGGGAAGAGACGGCAAGGGGGGCTGGCGCATCTCCTTGCTTCGGCCATTTCCGACAGTGCGGTTAAAAAGTGACAGGAAATGGTAAGCTGGAACGGATATGGATAAAAAAGCGCCATTCTAATCAATTCCAAAAAATAAACTCATGAGTATTATGCCCATGAGCTTGTATGAGAAAATATTTTTAGAATAACTGCGCAAGAAAAAATATTAAGGGGCTGTCGCCAAGCCCCATTAGGGAAAGAGCATTTTGTTAAAAAGAGCAGGCCTCCGACTGTAGCAGAATTGTAGCAGATTGCTACAGAACAGGCAGAATTTGGAGGAAACTACGGGAACAGACAGAGTGTTAATTTGCTTTAAAAATCAACAAGTTGGCTTAATTTCTCAGGCCAGAGGCCAACTTGCGAAATTACGTTAAAACGTTCTCATAACCCGAAGGTCAGAGGTTCAAATCCTCTCCCCGCTACCATAATCTAGACAACTAGAAACTAGAAAAGGTTACAGCCGTTAACATACGCTGTAACCTTTTTTTATTTCGGCAGGACATTTCTATTTTGGCTTGACACTAGTACTTTTTAAAGTTGACAACTTTGCCTCCTTCCTGGAAAATGTACAGGGAACTTACACCCTATAAGATCATGCCCATGCCGGGCACACACAAATCGCTCCAGCTGGACAGTCAAAAGCGTCGCGGTTTTTGCAAAAAGCGCAAAACCCACGCCCTTCGCCTGCCGTTGAACTATGCCGTTAGCATCATAAGAAAATCCCCGGCTACGCCTTGATAATTGGTCATAATATGGTACGATAAAAGGACTGGAGATGTTTATTATGAAGATTTCAACTGATATCAAACCTGTGGCATACCTAAAATCCCGAGCAGCAGATATGCTGAAACAGGTAAATAAAACCCATCGTCATTACTCAAAATGGAGAACCAAGAGCTGTACTCCAAGATCCTGAAAGTTATGAGAATATGCGTAATACGATTGGTATGTTAAAGCTTATATCCCTAGGAGAGGAAGATATTCGCAATGGAAAATCTAAACAAAGTGAGGTATTTTCAGACCTGTAAAAACTACTAGGTTCGTGAACTATGGATAAAAAAATATGAGGTTTTCTGGGCAAGAGTTGCTGAAGAGGATCTAACTTCAATTATAAAATACATTTATTTTGACAATCCAATAGCGCTGCAAAAGATCATCTAAAAAAATAAAAACTAAGGTATCAAATCTTAATAGTTTTCCACAGCGTGGACGCGTTGTATCTGAACTTAAAGAACAGGGAATTTTACAATATAGGGAATTAATCATTGCTCCTTGGAGAATAATTTATCGCATATCAGATTCAAGCGTTTATGTGTTGTTCAGTTATTGATTCCCGGCAAAATGTTGAAGATATCTTGCTTCATCGTCTTGTGAGAAAAAAATGATGCTAATAGTGAAAATGATGGAAAATAATGGGGCAGGCCCCATTGTTCTTTAATGTTCTTTAACATTGTGGCAAGATTTAACTGTTTAATTTGAGGTAATTCACAGAACATAAAACAGGGCAATTATACCTGATAACATCAAAATATTCTAGTTATCAGGGCAAATAGACCTGTGAATAAATGGTTGGACTAACACGCT
>Ga0256830_1000473_pt1 | contig 32621 bp, 23 predicted proteins | sample 128326metaG_FD_190537 | JGI IMG/M metagenome (GOLD analysis project Ga0256830, IMG submission 190537) | Hydrothermal vent microbial communities from Lau Basin, Pacific Ocean - 128-326 | ecosystem: Environmental > Aquatic > Marine > Hydrothermal vents | place: Pacific Ocean: Lau Basin | collected...
ATCCCCTGGAAGCGGGACTGGTTGACCATCCGGCCCGTTGGGAGTTCTCGAACTATCGGGAATGGGTGGGAGAGCGGAACGGCACATTGGTAGATCGGGCGCTGGTGCGCGAGTGGTTTCCATCTCCCGGAGAGTACGAGCAGTTTGTGATGGAATACACCCCGCCGGCGAAAATAGAGGCGGTTATGGAGCGGTTCAGATTGGAGTAGGTGCGAAGTAGGTGCGACGCACTTTGGAAGTGCGTCGCACCTGGTGCGTTGCACCTGATCGTCGCACCTGAAAACGGAGAGACAAATGCTGCCCAATCTCTTTTGCCCTCAATGCGGACGTTACCTGAGCCTGCGGCGGGCCTGTGCCTTTTGCGGCTACGAACGGCCCCCCACCGACCCCACCCCCGGCCCCAACGGGCTGCTGTGGCAGAGCCAGGCTGGAGAGGGCCGGGTGATGGGGCTGGCCCTCTCCGGAGACCTCCTTGCCGTCGCCCTGCTCGTTCCGCCGCCCATCTCCGGCGGAGAGCGCGGCGGGCAGTTGGCCCTCCTGGAGGCCACCACCGGACAGGTGCGCGATACCCTCCCCCTGCCCGCCGCCCCCACCGACCCGCCTGTCGTGCTGGACGATCGCCTCTTTCTCCGCCTGGAAGGGGGCCTTCTCCTGGCCCTGGCCCTCTCCTCCAGCGAGGTCCTCTGGCAGCGAAGGGAGCCGACGCTGCACGGGCGCGGGACGATCCTCACCACCCGTCAGGCGCTCTACCTGGGCGACAACGATGGTCGTCTCCACGCCCTCTCCCCCACCGACGGTGCTCCGCTCTGGCCCCATCCGCCGGTGGCCCGCAAGAGCATCACCGCCGTCCCCCTCCTCCACCGTCGGCGCCTCTTTTTCGGCGACCGGGCCGGCTTCCTCTACGCCTGCGATCCGCGCAGCGGGCAGCTCCTCTGGCCGGAACCGCCGCAGGTGGGCCGGCGCATCGAGGCCCCGCCAGTCCCGGCCGGCGACTTCGTCCTGGCCGTCGGCTCCCGGCCCGGCGGCGGGGAGGCCTGCGCCGTAGAAATCCCCACCGGCGAGGTGCGCTGGCGGGCCAACCTGCCCGGCGAGGTGCGGGCCGCTCCCCTCATCGTCGGCCAAACCGTCCACCTGGTCACCCGGCGAGGGATGTGGGTGCGGCTGGGCCTGACCACGGGGGAGGAGTTGGGGCGGGAGAACCTAGGGGCAGAGGTGGCCGCCACGCCTCTTCACACAGGCGGGGCCATCCTCTTTGGCCTGGGCGATGGGCGGCTGCTCTTTGTGGATGCTGCCAGCGGGGAGCGGATGGCCGTCTGGCGGGCGCGGGGCCGCATCCGGGCCACGCCGCTGGCCAAGGAGGGCGGCATCGTCTTTGTCGGAGACGACGCCGGCTGGGTCACCGCCCTCCCCTGGCATCGCGGCCTCTGGGATTGGGCGGCGTCCTGGTACAAGTGTATGGGATCGCAGCCGGCTGCCGACGAGGCTGCCTGCCACGCCCTTGCCGGTGACAACACCAACGACCTGACAGAGCGGCAACGCCACCACGAAACCGCGCTGCGTCTCTGGCTTCAACACGACCCTCTGAAGGCGGCCCGCTTCGCCGAGGCCCTGCTGGACCGTCCGCCGGAGGAGGTCGCCGCCACGCTGGAGGATGCCGCGAACCGTCTGGCCCCTCGCCAGCCCTGGCGGGCGTCCGACCTCTTGTGGCGGGCCGCTGATCTGTATGAGAGGGCTGAGCGCTCTGCGGACAAGGAGCGGTGCCAGGAGGCCATCGCTCGCCTGGAACCGGCCCCCGATGTCGTCGTGCGCCTGCTGGCCTTACCCCATTTCGTCGCCGGTCAAGTCGGGATGGTTGCCCTGGCAGTGCACAACCGGGGCCACGGGATGGCGCAAAGAGTGCGGGTGCGGATGGGCGGCGTCCTGCGCGACTGCCTGACTTTTGTTCTGGAGCCCCTGCTTGCCGGGCAGGAGGTGGAACTGCGGGCGAACGTCGCTCCCACTGGCCCCGGCGTGCTGCGAGTAGAGACCCGTTACCAGGATGAGCGAGGCCACATCACCTATGGCGTACCCCTGGAGCAAGAGTTGGATGTACTGCCGTCCGAACAGCCTATCCGGGTGCGGGGAGAGATGAACGTCCTGCTCGTGCGCTATCATAAGGGCACCTCGCCGCCCCAGGTGGAGATCGAGGGGGCGGTGGGCACAGTGGAGTACGAGGCCATTTAAGTACAGTAGGTCCATAAGTGCGATACATCAACTTGGCACAGAGGAGGTATTTGCGATGAAACAACTGGTCGAATTCCCCTTGGAAGACGGTGGCACCATCCTGGTCGAAGTGGACGTGCCGGAGGAGCCGGGGATGGTTCCGGCGGCGCGGGGCGAAGTGATACAACGCGCCCAGCAGACCTTCGAGGCCGCGCTGGAGAAGATCCGCCCCGCCGCCCAGGCCATCATCGGCCAGCTCCGCGCCCTCCACGACCCGCCCGACGAGGTCGAGGTGGAGTTCGGCCTGAAGGCAGTCCGTAGTCCGTAGTCCGTAGTCCACAGTCCGCAGTCCACAGTCAAGTGTTCACCCTCCCGCAGGTTGGGCGCGTTGCCGATGCGAAACCGTGCTTCCAATAGCCCATCGGGGCTGAAAGCGCCCTCGACCGGTGACCTGCGGGAGGGTAGGCTGAATGGGTGCTATTCGTTCCGCCATTCGTTGACCGAGATGCCCGGCCTTTTGCGTCCGGGCGGGGATGGATATACTGCGGCGGGTGGGGGCGCGGGGGCGGCGCTGTCGGGGGCGAACCGGGCGGTGGCGGGAGGGACGCCGGGGGCAGGATGGCTCCGGGAGGGTCCGTCGGGGCGCGGGCCGGAGAGGGGCCGAGGCCCTACTCCCGGCCGCCCCGCTTCCCGGTCCGAAAGAGCCGGAGCCAGGATTCAACCTCTTCCGGGCTCAGGCGAATCGCCTCGCGGCGCTCCGGCGAGGCCGGGACCGAGGTCAACTCGGCGGCGAAGGTCTCTGAACGCATCACCCGGATGCCGCGCTGCTGGGCAGCCCGGATGATGGCCTGGTCCGAGGAGACGACGACCATCCCCTGGGGGTTGCGGGTCTGGCGGAGACGCCGGATGATCATCTCGTCGGCCGTCTGGCCCTGGGGCGCGAAGATGACCTGGACTCCGGCGGTGGAGAGGTCTCGGTCGGGGCCGCCGGGCAGGCCGGCGTCGAAGAAGACGGTGATCTGCCTGCCTGTGCGGGCCCGGTAACGGCGCAGTCGCTCCACCAGCCGGGCCTCGTCATCGGGGTCGTCCAGGCGCAGCCCCGGCGTTTTGGCGATCAGGTTGTGGCCGTCAATCAGGAAGGGCATAGGGAACTCCTGGGACAGCAACTCGCCCATCTTTGGAACGGATGGCTGTCAGCGGATTCAGGAACGGATTGAGCGGATGAGGGCAATCCGTTCAATCCGTTCCCCAATCCGTTGACATCTCGTCCGCTCCGGCCACGGTGGGAGACACGAAGGACACCAAGAGCTCAAAGAGCACGAAGCGGTGCGAAGGTCTGGACAAGCCCTCTTGGGAGCACCACCCCATCCGTTCCAAATCCGTTCAATCCGTTCCCCAATCCGTTGACAGCTCGTCCGTCCGCCAACCAAGCCCCCAGAATCACTGAAGCACTGAGGGAGATGAAGACACTGAGCCTTGGGCAGAGCGGCCCAGGTCGTCGGCAAGGCCGTGACCCGACACCGGGGAGGGGGTGCATAACTCCTCAGTGAGTTCATTTCTTTCAGTTGCTCAGTGATTCAACAGCTTTTGGTCACGCTCGAATGAAAAAAACCGGCCTTTGGGACCGGGCCGGTGAGCGGGCAGCCAAGGCCACCCGGGCGATTCTCTAGGCTGGGGGACGTGGATTCGAACCACGACTGACGGATCCAGAGTCCGCTGTTCTACCGTTAAACTATCCCCCAGAGCTTTCAGCGCCTATATTTTACCACAACTTCCCGATCTGGCAAGGGCAGCATCGCGGTGATTACCTATAAGTGAGCGAGAGAGTGGTCCGTAGCAGGCCGTCCACGAATTCCTCACCAATGCACGAATGAGGCGGCCCTTCATTCGTGTATTCGTGCCCCATTCGTGGACGGCTAATCACCGGGTAGGGCTGGAGCACCGAAGATTCCCGAGGTCTATCTGGGTCCTGCCGCAGCATGGCCCCAACGGGCCGTTGACCCAGACTTGACAGGAGTCCAAGCCCGGTCTACAATGGGGACAGGTGAACGGGTGGGCGGGCGGTGCGGCCGACAAAGGCGGACGGACGGGAAAGGGAAGATGCAATGGAAGGAGAGAGGTGGCTACGCGAGGGATGGAGCACTTTGTTCCTGCTGGTCGGGGTCGTCCTCACCCCGGCTGTGGCCGTTGCTGCCTCCGAGTGGAGTGAGGGGCTGTACAACCCGGTCTGGGCAGGACTGGTTGGTCTGCTGGCCGGCTTGATGCTGGCCAAGAGCCGGTTCCCCGCCCCCATTGCCCACCTTTTCAGTATGGCTTACGGGGGAACCTTAGTCGGCTACCTGGTCGGTCGAATGATCGGGCCCGGCCTCACCTGGCAGGAGCGGGTGCTCAACCTGGGGGAGCGGGTGGGGCGATGGGTCTACATCGCCGTGCGGGGGGGCATCAGCCGGGATAACCTGATCTTCATCCTGGCCCTCTGCGTCCTCTTCTGGGTCCTGGGCTACCTGGCCTCCTGGTACACCTTCCGGCGACGGCGGGTCTGGCGGGTGATCATCCCGCTCGGCGTCGTGCTGCTGGTCAACTACTACTACTACTTCGGCCCTCGCGATCTGACCCCCTACATCCTCGTCTACCTGGTCAGCAGCCTGCTCTACGTCGTTCGCATCCACCTGCTCTTCCGAGAGGAGCAGTGGCAGGATGCTCACGTCCGCTACAGCAGCGAGATCCATTTTGATTTCCTGCGGGCCGGCCTGCTCGTGGCCCTGGTCGTGATGATGGTGGCCTGGCTGACGCCGCCGGCCTCGGACAACATCAGCCTGGGGCTGACGGTCACCTCCTTGGACGACCGCTGGCGGGAGGCCCAGCGGCGGGTGGGGCGGCTCTTCGCCTCGCTGCGCTCCTACCGCCGGGTCTACTCCAACCCCTACGGCCCCAGCCTGCCCTTGGGGGGAGCCCGCTTCCTGGGCGATGCCGTGGTGATGGATGTCTATGCGCCGCCGGGAGAGCGCTACTACTGGCGGGCCGCCTTCTACGACTTCTACGATGGGCGCTCCTGGGACCTCTCCGAGCATCGGATGACGGTCTTCGACACCGGTCTGGTGCCGAAGAACCCGATGGACCTCTCCATGCGCAAGGTGGTCACCCAGACGGTCATCCTCTACCTGCCCAGCGTGACGGAGCTCTTCGCCGCTCCGGAGCCCTTCCGGCTCAGCCTTTCGGTGCGGGTGGAGGGGCCGGGGCGGCCCGATGGCCTGCCGGAACCGGCGATCCTCTACAGCCGTCAGGTGATGCGGCCCGGCTACGGCTACCGGGTCCGCTCGGCCATCTCCGTCGCCGACCAGACCAGCCTGCGGATGGCCGGCCGCGACTACCCGGCTTGGATTCGGCAGCGCTACCTCCAGCTTCCCGAGACCATCTCGCCCCGGGTGAAGGCCCTGGCCCGGCAGATCGCCGGTCGCTATGACAACCCCTACGACCAGGCGGTGGCCCTGGAACGCTACCTGCGGGAGAACCTGGACTACAACCTGGACGTCCCGCCGCCACCGGAGGGGCAGGACTTCGTGGATTTCACCCTCTTCGACCTGCGGGCCGGCTATTGCGACTACTATGCCTCCTCGATGGTTGTGATGGCACGCCTCCTGGGCATCCCGGCTCGGATGGCGGTGGGCTATGCCCAGGGGGAGTACCTGGCCGACAAGGGGGTCTACCGGGTGCGGGAGCGGGATGCCCATAGCTGGCCGGAACTCTACTTCCCCGGCTATGGCTGGATCCCCTTCGAGCCCACCGTCATCCAGCCTCCCTTGGTCCGTCCTGTGGGAGAGCCCCGCCTCACGGTGACGCCAACGCTGACGGCTCCCCCGGCCGGGGGGGGAACCCGCCCGACCCCTGATCGGGGGCGGGATTGGGATCGCCTGCGCGAGTTGCTGGGTGAGGACTTTCCCCAGGAGACGGACGTCCCGTTGCCCTCTCCGCCGGCATCGGCTCGCTTTCCCCTCTGGTGGGGAGGGGTGATGCTGGCCCTGGCTGCGGTGGGAGGCTTCGCCTACTGGTGGTCGGAGAGGCGAGGAATGGCCGGGTTGACCGTCGTCGAGCGAGCCTATGCCCGGATGGAGCGCTTTGCCCGCTGGATCGGGGTGACTTTGCAGCCCTATCAAACCCCTTACGAGCGGGCTGAGACGCTGGTCACCGCCGTGCCCCGGGGGGAGGCTCCGATCCGGCGCATTGCCCACCTCTACGTGGCCGAGCGCTTTGGTCACGCCAGGGGCGATCCCGAGGAAGTGGAGTCCCTGTGGCGCTCCCTGCGCCCACTCCTCTGGAAGGGCTGGTCGGAGCGCCGACTGGCTCTGCTGGTGCGACGGCTGAGGACCCTGCGCAGGAGGCGCTGAGAGGAACCCCTTTTGCCGGGAAACCGAAGCGGGGGTATAATGGGACTGTGGGAGCAGGAGGGCGGGGGGCCCTACCACCGCCGGTCCTGAGATGCTGATAACGCTGGCGAAACTGTTCACCCTCCCGCAGGTTAAGCGCGTTTCCGACGCGAGACCGTGCTTCAAATAGCCCATCGGGACTGAAAGCGCCCTCGACCGGTGACCTGCGGGAGGGTAGGCTGGATAGATAACGCTGGCGAGGAGTGGAACCGGTGAAGGATAGGATTACACAGACCTTTATCTCGTCTAGAGACAGCCTGACGGCGTTGGAGGAAGGGCTGAAAAGCCTCGCTGCGGGGCTAACCCAGCAACGGGCCACACTGGAGCACTTTGGAACGGCCCGCCCCGGTACGCCGCTCGCCCGATTGCAGTCCGCCGTCGTGTTGATGGAGCAGTTGCTTCCCCAGATGGAGAAGGCGCTGCGGCGTCTTCAAAAAGCGGTGGACGAGCAGGAGCGAGAGCGGGAGGAGCTGGAAGCCCTCTTCCACGTCAGCAGCATCGTCAACTCCACCCTGGATCTCTCGGAGGTCCTCAACTACGTGATGGACCAGATCATCGAGCTGACGGGGGCAGAGCGGAGCTTCCTGATGCTCATTAACGAGGAAACGGGGACGATGGAGTTCAAGGTTGCTCGCAATATGGATCGGGAGACGATCAGCGGCTCCTCCTTCGAGATCAGCCGGACCATCGTCCACAAGGTGGCTCAGGAAGGGGAGCCCATTGTCACCACCAACGCGCAGATGGACCCCCGCTTCAGCGCCCAGGAGAGCGTGGTTAGTTACAGCTTGCGCTCGATCCTATGCGTTCCCCTGAAGGTGAAGGACAAGATCACCGGGGTGATCTACGCCGACAACCGCATCAAGGCGGGCCTCTTCACCGACCGGGATCGAGACCTGCTGGCGGCCTTCGCCAATCAGGCGGCGGTGGCCATCGAAAATGCCCGCCTCTTCGAGAGCGTGGCCAACGCCAAGCGGCTGATGGACAACATCTTCGCCTCCATCACCAGCGGCGTGATCACCACCGATGTCCAGGATCAGATCACCCTCTTCAATCGGGCGGCCGAGCGCATCTTGAAGCTGTCGGCCGGGAAGGCGATTGGGCGTCCGCTGCCGGCGGTGCTCCCTCCCCCTCTCCAACCGGTGCTGGTTCCCATCGTGCGGCGGGTACGGGAGCGAGAGGAGTTCGTCATCGCTCAGGAGTTCGAGCCCGAGGTGCCGGGGCGAGGCCAGGTCAACCTGAGCATTACGGCGTCTCCGCTGAAGGACGCCAACGATGAGACGCAGGGTGTGGCCATTGTCGTGGATGACCTGACGGAACGGCGACGGCTGGAGGCCAAAGAGCGGTTCATCCGCGAGACCTTCAAGCGGTACGTGGCCCCGGCCGTCGTCGAGCGGTTGATTGAGGACCCGGACAGCCTGAAGCTGGGGGGGCGGCGGCAGGAGATCACCATCTTCTTCGCCGACATCCGGGGCTTTACCTCGTTCAGCGAGCGGCACGACCCGGAGACGCTGGTGGAGATCCTGAACAAGTACCTGGCCATCGGAGCCGAGGCGGTGTTGCAGGAAGAGGGGACGTTGGACAAGTTTATGGGCGATGCGGTGATGGCCTTCTTCAACGCTCCCCTGCCCCAGCCGGACCACACGCTCCGGGCGGTGCGGGCGGCCCTGGCGATGCGGGAGAGGATCCGGGCCCATCACGAAACGGTGGAACCTCAGTATCGTCTGAGCTACGGCGTGGGCATCAACGTGGGCGAGGCGGTGGTGGGCAACGTGGGAACAGCCCAACAGCTCAACTACACCGCCATCGGCGATGCGGTGAACTTGGCCAAGCGGCTCCAGGAGAACGCCCGGCCCAACCAGATCCTGCTCAGCCACGCTGCCTACGAGCGGGTGAAGGATTACGTCGAGGTGAAGGCCCTGCCGCCCATCCGGGTCAAGGGGCGGCAGGCGACAGAGCAGCTTTACGAGCTGATCGGGCTGAGAGAGGGTGAGTCCTCCGACCTGATGATCACCTGAGCAGCGATCATCCGACCGCTCACCTCAGACGATGACGGGCTCCCGGTAGACGCCGAAGACCCCCCGCAGGACGTCCATAATTTCCCCCAGCGTGGCGTAGGCCCGCACGGCCTCGAGGATGTAGGGCATCAGGTTCTCCGTTCCCCGGGCCGCCTCCCGCAGGGCCTCCAGTGTCTGCCCCACCTTCTCGTTATCCCGCTCCTGGCGGAGCTTCTGCAACCGGGCGATCTGCCGCCGCTCTCCATCGGGGTCCATCTCCAGGATGGGGATGCGGAGGGGTTCGTCCTCGACGTATTCGTTGACGCCGACGATGATCCGCTTGCGCTCGTCAATCTCCCGCTGGTAGCGGTAGGCGGCCTCGGCGATCTCCCGCTGGAAGAAGCCGGCCCGGATGGCGGGGATGACCCCGCCCAGGGCTTCGATCTTGCGGAAGTAGTCGTAAGCCTGCTGTTCCATTCGGTTGGTCAGGGCCTCCACGTAGAAGCTGCCGGCCAGCGGGTCCACGGTGTGGGTCACGCCGCTCTCGTGGGCGATGATCTGCTGGGTGCGCAGGGCGACCTTGACGGCATACTCGCTGGGCAGGGCCAGGGCCTCGTCCATCGAGTTGGTGTGCAGGCTCTGGGTGCCTCCCAGGACGGCGGCCAGGGCCTGGATGGTGACCCGCACCACGTTGTTCTCCGGCTGCTGAGCCGTCAGGCTGACGCCGGCGGTCTGGGTGTGGAAGCGGAGCAGCCAGCTCCGGGGGTTCTTGGCCCCGAAGGTCTCCCGCATCTCCCGGGCCCAGATGCGCCGGGCCGCTCGGTACTTGGCGATCTCCTCGAAGAAGTCGTTGTGGGCGTTGAAGAAGAAGCTCAGCCGGGGGGCGAAGCGGTCCACGTCCAGCCCTCGCTCGATGGCCCAGCGGACGTACTCCATCCCGTCGGCCAGGGTGAAGGCCAGTTCCTGGACGGCGGTGCTGCCGGCCTCGCGGATGTGGTAGCCGGAGATGCTGATGGTGTTCCACTGGGGCAGGTATTGGGTGCCGAACTCAATGGTGTCGGTGACCAGCCGCATGCTGGGCTCCGGCGGAAAGATGAACTCCTTCTGGGCGATGTACTCCTTCAGGATGTCGTTCTGAATGGTGCCCCGCAGCTTCTCCATCGGCACCCCTTGCTTCTCGGCGACGGCGATGTACATCGCCCAGAGCACGGCGGCCGGGCTGTTGATGGTCATCGAGGTGCTTACCTGATCCAGGGGGATGCCGTCCAGCAGGATTTCCATATCCTTGAGGCTGGAGACGGCGACCCCGCACTTGCCAAACTCGCCCAGGGCTTCGGGGGCGTCGGTATCGTAGCCGTAGAGGGTGGGCAGGTCAAAGGCGATGGAAAGGCCCGTCTGCCCCTTCTCCAGCAGGTACTTGAAGCGGGCGTTGGTCTCCTCGGCAGTGCCGAAGCCGGCGAACATCCGCATCGTCCAGAGGCGGCCCCGGTGCATCGTGGCGTGGATCCCTCGGGTGAAGGGGTATTCGCCGGGGAAGCCCAGGTCCCGTTCGTAGTCTAGGTCGGCCACGTCCAGCGGCGTGTAGAGCCGCTCCACCGGTTCGCCCGAGGTCGTGATGAAGGTCTCGTAGCGCTCGGGCCGCCGGGCCAGGGTGTGTTGCAGCGTCGTCTCCTCCCACTTGTCCCGGGCCTGGCGGATCGCTTCCAGCTTCTCTCGGTCGTACATCGTGTTCCCCCCTCCTAGGTGTGGCGTATGCGAATTGCGAATTGCAAATTGCAAATTGCAATCTGCAATCTGCGACCTGTAACCTGCAACCTGCAACTTGCCCCCTACCCTGTCCCCAGCACTTCTTCGACCTTGCGCATCAGCGCCAGCGGGCTGAAGGGCTTGACGAAGTAATCGTCGGCACCGACAGCGAAGCCTTTCTCCTTGTCCACTTCCTGGCCCAGAGCGGTCAACATCACCACCGTCGTCTCCCGGGTGGCCGGATCCCGCTTCAGCCGACGGCAGACCTCGAAGCCGTCTATGGAACTGTTGGGCATCATCACGTCGAGCAGGATCAGGTCGGGCTTCTCCCGCCGGGCGATCTCCAGGGCTTCGTCGCCGGAGGCCGCCTGGAGGATCCGGTAGTCCCCGATACGCAGCGTCACGTCCACCAGAGTACGCACTTCCATCTGGTCGTCCACAATCAGGATCGTCTTCATCCTCACACCCCTTTCTACATCCCCCTAGTCTTGATCCCAGGGACCCTCCCCCAGGTTTCCCCCGGGAAGGGTGAGTCGCCGGCCGATGGTGATCGGCGCATCACAGCGATTCCAGAGCCCGCTGCACCCGGACGATCAGTTCGCTGTAGTCGAAGGGTTTGACCAGGAACTCGACGGCACCGGCCTTGTGGGCGGCCTCGATCACCTGGCGCGACGATTTGGCCGAGACGATGATCACCGGGATGTGGGCGGTCACCCGTGACCGTTTCAGCCGCTTCAGCACTTCCTGTCCAGAGATCCCCGGCATCATCAGGTCCAGGAGGATCAGGTCTGGATGTTGTTCGGCGGCCAGCCGAAGGCCTGATTCCCCTTCAGGGGCCTGGAGCACCTGATAGCCCTCAGCCTCCAGCAGTTCGGCCACAGCCTGGCGCATCACGGCGTCATCCTCGATGATCAGGATGGTGGTCTGCCGTTCGACCAGGGGGACCGTGAAGGTGAAGGTGCTTCCCTTCCCCGGTTCGCTCTCCACCCAGATGGCTCCTCCGTGGGCCTCGACGATGTGCCGGACGATGACCAGCCCCAGCCCGGTGCCCTCGGCTGCCGTGTGCGAGGCATCACCCCGGTAGAACTTCTCGAAGAGGTGGGTCATCTGCTCCTCGGTCATCCCGATCCCCTGGTCCTGGACGCTCACTTCCAGGTAACCGCCTACAGGGCGGACTGAGACGACGATCTCTCCCCCTTCGGGGGAGTACTTGGTGGCGTTGGAGAGCAGGTTGCGCAGCACCTGGGTTAGCTTGGCGGCGTCCCCGACGATGGTTGGCCATCCCTCGGGGCCCTCGATGCGGTAGGTATGGATGGCCGACTGCTCCTGAAAGACGGCCACGGTCTCCTCGATCACCGGCTTGAGGTCCATAGGGCGCAGGGCGATCTCAAAGCCCTTGCCCGACTCGATGCGGGCCACATCCAGCAGATCGGAGACGATGGCCGAGAGGTGGACGGCGTGGTGGTGGATGAACTCGATGAAACGCTGGTGCTCCTCGTCACTCAGGTCTGAGCGGCTGGCTAGGAGCTCGCTGAAGCCCTGGATGATGGTGAGCGGGGCGCGGAGCTCATGGGCGGCGGTCGCCAGAAACTCCGTCTTCATCCGGTCCAGTTCCTTGAAGCGGGTGATGTCCCGCTGGCTGAAGACGAGGTTGACGATCCGGCCAGCCTCGTCTCTAACGGGGGCTACCGTTAGGTCGGCATCGTACAGGGTGCCGTCTTTGCGCCGGTAAACCACCTCACCCCGCCAGACCTGACCGGACCGGGCGGTCCGAAGGGCTTCCTGGTGCTTCTGAGCGGTCGTTGGGTCGCCGACCAGGAGGTGGTGGGTCTGCCGCACAACCTCGCTGGCCGTGTAGCCGGTGAGCTTCTCAAAGGCGGTGTTGACGTACTGGATCATTCCTTCGGGGTCGGCGATGGAGATGGCGTCGGCGACGCTGGCCAGGATGGCCTGGGTCTTCTCCTGCTCCCGGCGGGTGGCGATGGCCCGCTGCTCCACCTCCCGCAGGAGCCGGACGCTCTCAAAGGCGGCGGCGGCCTGGTTGGCGAAGAGCTCCAGGGTTTCCACCTCGCCCAAGCTGGGCTGCTGGCCGCCGGCCGGCCGTCCAACAGAGAGGAACCCCAACAGCCGATCGCCCGCTTCGATGGGCACGTGCAGGAGATCGCCGGGCTGCCAGAGGGTGGGAGGTCCTGTCCACAGAGCTTTCGGGCTCTCGTCCTCCTGATCGGGGGATGACGATCTCATCGAGGTGGCGTGGGCAGGGACGAAGAAGGAGCGGCTGATGCGGGCGGCATTCTCGCGGATCGAGGAGAGGGTCTTGTCGGCGATGGGGGATTCCACGCCGACCTGAGCCATAGGGCGCAGCAGCCCCGTGGTCGCATCGTAGAGGGAGACAGTCACCTTCTGCCAGCCCAGGGCCTTCTGGATGCTCTCGCACAGGAGGTCGGCCACGGCCTCCTCGGTGCGGGACTGGCGCAACTGGTCGGCGAAGGCCCGCAGGGCGGCATTGAGGCGTAGGAGTTCCTCGCGCTGGCGGGAGACCCGCTCGTAGAGGCGGGCGTTTTCGATGGCGATAGCGGCCTGGTTGGCGAAGGACTGGGCTAGGGCGATGTTGGAGGCTGAGAAGGGGCGGATGCGGTCGCGGTAGAGGGCCAGAGCCCCGATCGCCTCGCCTCCTACGATGAGGGGGAGCACGGCATAGGTATGGAACCCTTCTCGGCGTATCACTTCGTGCAGGGATGCCGTCTGAGGGTCTCGCTGGGCATCCAGAACCCAAAAGGGCTCGTGGGTCTGGAAGATCTGGCTGCCCGGTGCATCCCGGTAGCGCCGGAGGAGGGTCTCGATGTACTCGTTGGAGAGCCCTGTCGCGTAAGCGCACCGCAACTGTCCGCTCTTCCGGTCCAGCAGGTAGATGGCTCCCCGGTCGCTCTCCAGAACCTCCATCAGCTCCCGGACGACTTCGCGCAGGGTGACCTCCAGGTTGAGGCCGGCGGTGATGCGTTGGGAGGCGATGGCTAACCGTTCCAGCCGCCCCACCCGCCGGCGGTCAGCGGCGTGGAGCCAGGCGTTGTGCAAGGCTGAGGCGGCCTGGAGGCTGAAAAGGGAGAGGCGCTGTAGCGTTTCCCCACGAAAGTAGCCCCGCTGGGAATGGGCACAGAAGATCACCCCCAGAGGCTTCTCGCCTTGCCCCTGGATGGGGAACCCCACCAGGGAGCGCATCCCTATCTCCAAGGTGATCGGGTTGACTTCCGGTCGGGTAGCCACGTCGGCGACCACGACGGGTTTGGCCTGACGGAGGATCTGCTCGGTGAGCCCACCGGGCCGTGGGGAGAGGTCGGGTAGGCTCTGCGCCCGTTCGGGGGGGTCGGTGGTGACGGCCCACCGGTACGTGCCCAGGTGGTCATCGTAGACGATGACGATGCTGACCTCCGCCCTGGTCAGATCGCGGGCCCCTTGCGCGATGCGTTGCATCACCTCGTCCAGTTCCACGGCGGTGGCCAGGGAGACCCCCGTCTCGTAAAGCTGGGCCATCTCTTGGGTGCGACGGCGCTCCGTCGTGTGGAAGCGGGCGCTCTCCATCGCCACGGCGGCCTGGTCGGCCAGGAGTTGGAGCAGTTGTTCGTCGTGCGAGGTGAAGGCATCCACCTCGGGGCTGCTGACCGACAGCGTTCCCAGGGGGCGTCCTTCGATGGTCAAGGGGGCGACCATCAGGGAGCGGTAAGGGGGAGGATCCTCGACTCGGAGGTAGCGGGGGTCGTTGAGCACGTCGGGGACGTTGAGCAGCCGGTTCTCCCGGACGGCGTGGCCGGCGATGCCCTCCCCCGGGCGCATCAGGAGCACTTCTTTGCGGGGTTTGGGCCCCCCGGCGGCGGCGCGGGTGTGCAGCACCAGCCCCTCTCCTTCCTCTTCCAGGAGCTGCAGAGTGGCATAGGTCGCAGAGCGGATGATGAGGACAGCGGTCTCCGCCGTCTTGTTCAACACGGCATCCAAGCTGTGGGTGCCGGCCAGCATCCGGCTGACCTCCAGCAGCCGGGAGAGTTCCTGGGTCCACTTCTTGGTCTCTTGATAGAGGCGGATGTTCTCCAAGGCGACGGAGATTTGGTCGGCAAAGGCGGTGATGGCCGGAACCTCGGCTTCGGTGAGGTGGGGCGAGGCGACGGCCAAGAGACCAATGGTCTCCCCGTTGTGGGTGATGGGGGCCAGGATGAGGTGTTGTTGCGCCGCCCATTGGAGGCTCTGCCGTGGGGTCTGAGAACCAACGCGGCTGAAGACCTCCAGTACTTCGGAGGCACCGGAGACGAGCTGCGTCTCTCCGGTGCGGATGGCCATCTGGAGGGGCGTGGGCTTGCTTTGGGGTTCTGGGGGCTCGATGGTGAAGGTGTAACCCTCAACCCGGCTCTCCTCCCAGCCGGTCTGGCGTATGGTCTCCTGGCTCAGAGCGATGTGAGCGATCCGACCGTGCTGCCGGTCGGGCTCCAGCAGCAGGATGGCGCTGTCCAACTGGATCCGGCGTAACTGCTCGGTCACCGCCTGGAAGAGGGCCTCAGGAGTGCGTGTTGCCCGTTGGGCGGCGGCAGCAGCAGCATTCAGGGCGGTCAGGATCTGGTGGGCGCGTTCCCGGGTGGTTAGGTCCCGTACAATGCCCACGGTCTGGATGGGCCGCCCTTTCGAATCCCGGATAACGGCCAGGTGCACCCCCAGAGTGCAGGGTTGACCGTCGGGCTTGTATCCTCGGAGCTCCAGGGTCTCTTCGCCCGCCTGGATGGACTCTTGCACGTCGGCTGCTGAAGGATGGGTGAGTTCGAAAGAGCTGAAGATCTCCGGAGTGGTGGCCCCGACCAGTTCTTCGACCGGTCGTCCGACCAACTCCGCAATGGCCGGGTTGGCCAGCAGGATTTTCCCCTGGGAATCGGTCACGAGGACGCCGTCGGCGCTGTGCTCGATGATCCTGGAGAGGAAGGCGTGGGCCTGGGCCAGCTCCTCCTGCAGGCGGTGCTCGACGGTGATGTCCCGGAGGGTGCCGATGATCGCTGGACGGCCCCGGTAGATGACCCGACTGCCCCAGACCTCGGCCAGGAAGGTCGTGCCATCCTTGCGCAGTCCGGTTAGGGTGTAGTGGATGCTCTCTTCCTCTCCCTCGATGCGCCGACGGATCTTCTCGGCCACCATCTCCCGGTCTTGGGGGGCGACCAGGTCCAGCGGGCCACGCCGGTTGATCAGTTCCTCGGGGGTGTAGCCGAAGGTCTGGGCCAGGGCAGGGTTGACATAACGGAAGAGATCATCCTGGATCAGGTAGACGCCCACGAGGGAGTGATCGGTGATGGCCCGGTAAAGCTCCTCGGTCTCCGAGTTCTTTTGCGTCTGATCTGAGGGGGGGGCAGGCTGGACAGCAGTGTCCACGGCCTACGACTCCTCAAGGTCGGTCGTTGGGAGAACCCGGTGTGGAAGGGCTCCTCCAGGCCCGATTCCGGTGTCCGGGGACACCGTCCGCCCACAGGTTCTCGCGTGCCGAAGCTCAGTGGTCGTTCCCATTCGTTGCCGAACCGTTAAGTGTAGGGAGTGCGATGTAGAAGGTGCTCCCCTCGTTCAGGCGGCTCTCGGCCCAGATGCGTCCTCCGTGGAGTTCGACGGCCCGACGGGCGATGGCCAACCCCAGCCCCAATCCACCATAGCGGCGGGTGTTGTGCTCTTCAACCTGGTAGAAGGGCTCGAAGATGCGGCTTAGTTCCACCTGGGGGATGCCGATGCCCGTATCGGCGACGGTGATGAGGTGGATTCCTTCTTCCTGTCCCAGCGTCACCCTGACCTCTCCCTGGGGCTTGTTGTAGGTGATGGCGTTGTCCAGGATGTGGATCAGCGCCTTGCGCAGGCTGGCCCAGTCTCCTTGCATGATAGCGGGTTCATCGGGCAGCGTCAGGTCCAGGGTGACCGATCTCCGTTGGGCCAGAGCGGTCACGGCCATCAGGGCATCCTGGACCAGGTCTCGCAGGTCCAGGGGTTCGCTGGTGAAGGGGAGGTCGGCGACCTCCGTGAAGGCGATCAGCTCGTCTACGATCCCCTTGAGCCGGTCGGCGGCCTCGAGGACGTGGTCGAGGAGCATGCGCCCGTCGTCATCCAGCCGGTCGGCGATCTGGTCGGCCAGGAGCTGGGCATAGCCGATGATGCCGGTCAGGGGGGTGCGGAGTTCGTGGCTGGCGATGCTGACGAATTCGTGTTTGAGGTTGGCGGTCCGTCGTTCTTGGGTGACATCGTGCAGCACGATGACCCAACCGGCGTGAGAGGGCTTCTCCAGTCGGGAGACGCGGGCGATCAGCGTTCGCTCCTGGGGATGGACGAGTTGGATCTCGTGGGTTTGAATGGACTGGTCTCTCTGCCGGATCTGATCAGGAAGGGTGGGATCAATCCCGGGCATCGCCTCCGTCAGGGGAAGGCCGATGAGCTCGTCCTCCTCTCGTTCGACCAGGGCGCAGAAGGCCGGGTTGACCTCGGTCACCCGGAAGGCTTGGTCCACAACGACCAAGCCACTGGCGATGCTCTGAAGGATGGCCGAGAGTTTTTGATGGGCCAAGGCCAGTTGTTCGCGCTTCTCCCGCTCCTGCTGGTAGAGCCGGGCCAGGTCCTGGGCGTAGCGCAGGGCCTGCTCTTGGGCCAGGGTGAGGGCCTGGGTCAAGTCGTCCATAGGTGCTCTCGATCCCGTCGTTCCATTGGCCCCTCCGCAAGCACATCGGAGGTCCGCGGGGGCAATCCCCTCCGGTTTTGTAAACCCACTAGAATATCATACCCTCAATCGCGTCAGATTGCAAGTCGAAAGGGGGGCTCGCGGGGTGTGGGGGCGTTAAAGACGCATAAAAATGGTCGGGTGGTCGGGTGGTCACGTGGTCGGGTGGTCGGGTGGTCGGGTGGTCGGGTGGTCACGTGGTCGGGTGGTCGGGTGGTCACGTGGTCGGATGGTCGGGTGGTCACGTGGTCGGATGGTCGGGTGGTCGCGTGGTCGGGTGGTCGGGTGGGCGGGCTCGGTGCCTCATCCCTCGGTGCCTCATCTCCCGGGGCTGCCTCTTTAGTCCTCCTTCGGCGGCCGGCAATCGGTGGTCCAGGCTAACCCACTCTTCTGGAGGTCCGCGACCGCAGGGTCCGCAGGAAGGTGAAGATCCCCTCGCGGGCTGCTTGGCTGTTGATGGCCAGGCGGCGTCGCAGACGGCGCATCGCCTCCAACCGGCGTTGAGGCTCTTCCGGCGTCAGTTCGTAGAGCTCCACCAGGACGCCGAAGGCGCTCTTGGGATGGATGAAGGCGATCTTCTTGCCCCCCGTGCCAATGATCGGCTCTTCGTTGATGAGACGTACCCCCCGGTCCTTGAGGCGGGCCAGGACGGGCTCGATGGCCTCTACCTCTAGGCAGAGGTGGTGCATCCCCGGCCCTCGCTTGGCCAGGTAGCGGGCCACACCGCTGGTCCCCGTGGTCGGCTCGACCAGTTCGATCTCGCTTTCGCCGGCGGGCAGGAAAGCCACGATGGATTCCTGGTCGGGCACTTCTTCCACGTGGCTGACCTCCAGCCCCAGGGACTCTTGCCAGAAGGCCAGGGCCTCTTCGATGTCCTCGACGACGATGGCGATGTGGTCAATTCTTCGGATCACGCTCGTTTCCCTCTTGGTCGGTTGGTCGGGTGGTCGCTTGGTCGGGTGGTCCTTGCCTCTTGCCCCTTGCCCCTTGTCCCTTGCCTCTTGCCCCTTGTCCCTTGCCCCTTGTCCCTTGCTCCTTGCCCCTTGCTCCTTGTCCCCTGCCCCCTGCCCCTTGCCCCTTGCCCCTCAATCCTCAGCCCGCTGCCACGTCGCCAGGCCGCTAGGCCGCTTGAAGGGAAGTCACACGATCTGGACAGGGGGGCGGTACTCCCCCCACACTTGGCGCAGGAGCCCGCAGATCTCGCCCAGGGTGACGTCGTGCTCCACCGCCTCGATAAAGAGGGGCATCAGGGGCTCGTCGGGGGTGCGGGCGGCCCGCTCCAGGTGGCTTAGCAACTCGGCCACCCGCCCGTTGTCGCGCCGGGCCCGCAGGGCGGCCAACCGCTCCCGCTGTCGGGCCTCGATGGCCGGGTCCACCACCAGCCGCTTCAGGCGCGTCCCGGCCTCCTCGGGGGTGGTGAAGGCGTTGACGCCGACGACGATCTGCTCGCCCCGCTCGACGGCCTGCTGGTAGCGGTAGGCGGACTCGGCGATCTCGGCCTGGATGTAGCCCCGTTCGATGGCGGCCAGGGCCCCGCCCATGGCGTCAATGCGCTCGATGTAGGCCATCGCCCGCCGCTCGATCTCGTCGGTCAGGTGCTCGATGAGGTAGCTGCCGGCCAGAGGGTCCACCGTGTCGGCCACGCCGGCCTCATGGGCGATGATCTGCTGGGTGCGCAGGGCGATGCGGACGCTCTCCTCGGTGGGGAGCCAGAGGGCTTCGTCGCGGGAGTTGGTGTGCAGGCTCTGGGTGCCGCCCAGGACGGCGGCCAGGGCCTGGAGGGTGACCCGCACGACGTTGTTCTCCGGCTGCTGGGCGGTGAGGGTGCTGCCCGCCGTCTGAGTGTGGAAGCGAAGCCGCCAGCTCCGGGGGTCCTGGGCCCGGAACCGCTCCCGCATAATCCGCGCCCAGAGCCGCCGGGCGGCCCGGAACTTGGCGATCTCCTCCAGGAAGTGGTTGTGGGCGTTGAAGAAGAAGGCCAGCCGGGGGGCGAAGCGGTCCACCTCCAGGCCGGCCTCGATGGCCGCTTCGACGTAGGCGATGGCGTTGGCCAGGGTGAAGGCGACCTCCTGGACAGCAGTGGCCCCGGCCTCGCGGATGTGGTAGCCGGAGATGCTGATGGTGTTCCAGCGGGGCACCTCGCGGGCACAGTAGCGGAAGATGTCGGTGACCAGGCGCATCGAGGGGCCCGGCGGGAAGATGTAGGTCCCCCGGGCGACGTACTCCTTCAGGATGTCGTTCTGGACCGTCCCCCGCAACCGACGGGGCTCCACCCCCTGCTCCTTGGCGACGGCGATGTACATCGCCAGCAGGATGGCGGCCGGGGCGTTGATGGTCATCGAGGTGCTGACTTGGTCCAGGGGGATGTCGGCGAAGAGCCGCCGCATGTCGTCCAGCGAGGAGATGGAGACACCGACCTTGCCCACCTCACCGCTGGCCATCGGATGGTCGGCATCGTAGCCGATCTGGGTGGGGAGGTCGAAGGCGACGGAGAGGCCGGTCTGCCCCTGGCTCAGCAGGAACCGGAAGCGGGCGTTGGTCTCCTCGGCGGTGGCGTAGCCGGCGTACTGGCGCATGGTCCAGAGGCGGCTGCGGTACATCGTCGGCTGGACGCCCCGGGTGAAGGGGTAGGCGCCGGGGAAGCCCAGCGTCTCCAGGTAGTCGGGATCGGGGTCGGGGGGGAGCAGGAAGCGGGGGAGTTCGATGTCGGAGCTGGTGGCGAACCGCTCTCGGCGCTCCGGAAAGCGCTCCAGCGCCGGCTCCAGGACCTCTTTCTCCCACGCCTCTTTCGCGCGTTCCAGGCGTTCGTCCGAGGCAGGGTTCATCGGGTTCTCCGGGTCGGTGGGTTGGATTTACGGAATCGGTCGAACCGGTGGATGCGCCAGCCCGTGGGCGTGCGTTCGATCCCCCAGCGTTCGCGGGTCCGGGCGGCCAACTCCTCGATCTCTTCCCAATCGGTTTATACCAAGACCACTAAGGTTGCGTGCTGGTCTACGTTCTGGCCGGCTTCGACCCGGACCCGCTGGACGGTGCCGTCCCGAGGGGCTTTCAGCTCGTTTTCCATCTTCATAGACTCCAGGATGACGACGGTCTCGCCGGCCTTGACCTCCTGGCCCTCGACGACGGGGACGGCGACGACGAGGCCGGGCATCGGGGCCGTGATGGCGACCTCGCCGGTGGGGGGGGCGAAGCCTCCGGTCGCCTGGGCCAGCCGGATGGCCCGCTCGTCCTGGACCTGTACTTCGTATAGCCGTCCACGCAGCAGGACCCGATAGGTCCCTTTCTCCTCCTCGACGAAGACCTCGTAGGAGTGGTGGTCCATCAGCAGGGAGTAAAGGGAGGTCTCCCCGATGCTGCGGAAATCCACCTGGTGCGGGGTTCCATCCACGATGACCTGGCCGTCCCTGCCGATCTCGATGGTGTAGCGCTGGTCTCCCACTGTGGCAATGTACTTCATCGCAGCAGCCTCTCGTAGCGTCCCAGCCACTTCCAGTTGCTCGTATCCCGCCGGCCTCGGCTGATCACCTGGGTAGCCTGTTGGCCTCGCCGGTGGGCGACCAGGGTGGCGACGATGGCGGCCACGTCGGGCAGCTCGGCCTCGCCGCCGTCCATCGAGAAGCGCTCTTCCACGAAGGTGGTATCGAACTGGCCGCCCATGAAGCGGTGGCTGTCCAGGATGCGCTGATGGAAGGGGATGTTGGTCTTGACCCCCATGATGCGGTATTCCTCCAGGGCGCGGCGCATCCGCAGCAGGGCTTCGGCCCGGGTCTCCCCCCAGCAGATGACCTTGCTGATGAGGGGGTCGTAGTAGGGGGTGATCTCGAAGCCGACGTAGACGCCGGTGTCCACCCGGACGCCGGGGCCGGTGGGGGTGGTCAGACCGGTCACCCGCCCTGTGGAGGGCAGGAAGTTGTTGTAGGGGTCCTCGGCGTTGATGCGGCACTCGATGGCCCACCCCTTCATCTCGATCTCCTCCTGGCGGTAACGGAGCTTTCGGCCCCGGGCGATGCGGATCTGCTCCTTGACGATGTCCACGCCGGTGACCATCTCGGTGACGGGGTGCTCCACCTGGAGGCGGGTGTTCATCTCCAGGAAGTAGAAGTTGCGCTCCTCGTCCACCAGGAACTCGACGGTGCCGGCGTTGGTGTAGCCGACGGCTTTGGCGGCGGCGACGGCCACCTCGCCCATCTGCCGGCGCATCGCCTCGTCCACGATGGGGGAGGGGGATTCCTCGATGAGCTTCTGGTGGCGGCGCTGGATGGAGCACTCGCGCTCGCCCAGGTGGATGACGTTGCCGTGGTGGTCGGCCAGGATTTGGATTTCGACGTGGCGGGCTCCCCGGATCACCTTCTCCAGGTAGACGGTGCCGTCGCCGAAGGCGGCCTCGGCCTCCCGGCGGGCGCTGGCCAGGGCCCCGGCGAAGTCATCGGGATGGTCCACCCGGCGCATCCCCTTGCCCCCTCCGCCGGCGGCGGCCTTGATGAGCACCGGGTAGCCGATAAACTCGGCGGCCAGGGCCAGGTCGTCGTCGGAAAGACCCTCTTCGGTGCCGGGAACGATGGGAACACCGGCGGCCTGGACCGTCTGGCGGGCGACCCGTTTGTCCCCCATCAGGCCGATGGCGCTGGGCGGCGGGCCGATCCAGACCAGGCCGGCCTCCAGGACGGCTTGGGCGAAGGCCGGGTTCTCGGCCAGGAAGCCGTAGCCGGGGTGGATCGCCTCCGCGCCCGACCGGCGGGCCACCTCCAGGATCTTGTCCATCCGCAGGTAGCTCTCCCGGGCCGGCGGCGGGCCGATGGGGTAGGCTTCGTCGGCGTAGCGGACGTGGAGGGCGTTTCGGTCCACGTCGGAGTAGACGGCCACCGTCTCCAGGCCCAGCTCCCGGCAGGCCCGGATGACCCGCACGGCGATCTCTCCTCGATTGGCGATGAGGACTTTGCTGAACATCCGTTTCCCGTCCTTTACCGCTTGTGGGGGCCTGTAATCACGGCACCTCGATAACCAAATTCCGCCCACGCCGCCAGGAATCCGTCCCAGGATACGCTTACAGGTCCTCTTGGCTGTGCCGGATCATAGATCCAGACATGATCTCCCTGGGCGATGCCAACTACAACGACGGCATGGGCTACGTCTCGTCTCCAGTGGTCGAGAAATCCGGTGCGCACGAAGGTGATGACTGGGCATCCAGAGGCCAGAGCATCGGATAGCTTGGATAGTGACCACTCCTGATAGAGGACCTCAAGCCCCCATTGCGTGAGCTGGCGAATGGCAAAGCTGGGTGTGCCAAAGGCTTGCGTACCAAGCAGATGGCTGATTTCGGCCTCGGAACGCTCGACTTGCAGGTAGGCTAACACCATGCGGACGCAGGCTGGCAGACAGTACCCATCGGTTGATTGCTGGAAGTGGGGTATGGGAAGAGGACGGCTCATGGCTCTTGATGGGCCTGTCTGGCAAGACGTCGTGCCTGCTCGGTTATCCGGCTCAGTAACCCCTCATCATAGCGGACTTCCCCGTACTGGGCGTCCACCTCTATCTCCCCCACCCGTCCTACTCGTCCCAGCGAGGGCAGGGTCAGATCCACGGGCACACGCCATATCCAGCACCCATTGGCATCTTGGCGCAATTCAGGCTCTCCAGCCAGGAGCAGGTTGCTGACCTGCTCCAGCATCAGCACGTTGACCTTCTGCCGGGCGATGAAGGCCGAAATGCGCACCGCCGGGTCCAAACCGGCTGCTCGTAGGCGTGCTTCCAGCCACTCTACAAAATCTTGGGCCACAACTTCTCCCCAGGCCCGCCGGACGGAGGGAGGCAGAACTCCTTTACGCACGGTTTGACCTCCTTAAGCCAATACTCTGGTATTGTCCGGCTCGGCGACTATCTCTCGATCTCCACGGTGCCCCGGCTTCCGTCTACTCGCAACCGCTGACCGTCCCGAAAGAGGCGGGTGGCGCCGGGGACGTGGAGGACGGCCGGGATGCCGTACTCGCGGGCCACGACGGCTCCGTGGGAAAGCAGCCCCCCTTCTTCGATGACCAGCCCGGCCACCAGGCTGAAGAGGGGCAGCCAGCCGGGGTTGGTGTAGGGGGCGACCAGGATGTCGCCGGGCTGCACCTTGTGGGCCTGGCTCAGGTCGGTGACGATGCGGGCCGGCCCCACGGCCACGCCGGGGCTGCAGGGCACGCCGGTGTACCGGGCCTGGCCCGGTCGGGCCTCGTGGACCTGCACCCGCACGTCGGCCCCCATCACCCCCGGCGGCTGGAAGTTGCGGTAGCAGGTCCTGAGCCGCCGGTAGGCCTCGATGCTCTCGCGGGCAGCCTGGGGTGAGAGCCGTCCAGCCAGGCCGTCCAGAACCTGCTCCCGGGTGAGTAGGAAGACCTCCTCGGGCCGTTCGATGAGCCCCCGATGGGCCCACCGCCGTCCTAATTCTACCAGAAATCGGCGAGTTTGGTAGAAGGCGCGGGAGGCGATCTCCCGGGTCTCCTCCCGCCACCAGATGTACCGCTGGACCAGGGCCAGTTGGCCGAAGAACTGGCGGCGTCGGAAGGGGAGGAGCCGCCCCAGCACCCCCCGTGAGAGGAGACGGGCGGCCCGTGCCTCTTCCTCCTCCCGGATCGCCGTCTGCTGGGCCCAGCGGGGATGGCGGGCGTGGGCCTCGTCCCCCAGCAGGAACTGGCGCAGGAGGGTGAGGGGGTAGGTGGGGTCCTCGTCCCAGCGGGGCAGGGAGAGGTCTTCGTCGTTGGCCGCCATGTAGCGGAATTCGCCCAGGAAGGCTTGGAGGGCTTGGTAGAAGGGTTGGGCTTCGGGCTGGACGGCCAGCCGGTCCAGCACCCGGTCCGGGGGGGCCTCGGCGAAGGTCTGGACGACGGCGGGCTCCCGGCGGCCTGCCTGGGCCAGCTCCCAGAGCCGCTCGATGGGGCGACCGGTGCGCACGTCGGAGAGGCCGGTGAGCAGCCGGCCCTCGGAGATGGGCTCCTCGTCGGGGGGAAGCGAGGCGTTGAGGGCCTCCAGCATCGGGCGGAAGTCGTCCTGGGCCTGGACGGAGAGGTAGGTGGTGATGAGGGCCACCCGGTTGGCCTCCCAGTGCAGGGCGATGACCTGCCGCACCCGCTCGGCCAGAGCCTCGTCGTCCAGGGCGGAGGGGTCCACGGCGTCCCAGGCCGGCTCGATCTCCTCTCGGAAGCGGCGGCAGTAGGCGTCGGCCTCCCGCCACCAGGTGCGGAAGGCGCGGTTGAGCCGCAGCAGGATGGGCAGGCCCCGCAGGATGGTGCGGGGGGTGAAGGGGACGACCAGCCCATCGCCTTCGTAGGCGGGTTCGATGCCCACCGTGTGGTCGAACTCCCGCTCCTTGAAGCCGGGCAGCCGCTGAAGCAACTCCTTGAGCCGGTCCACCCGCCAGTAGACGCGACCGAAGAAGAGCCGCCCTTCGGTCACCGCCATCCCCGGCGGGGCGATCCCCATCTGGGCCAGGAACTCGTTCAGGCTGCGGACGTACTCGTAGGCGACGCTGATGGAGAAGGAGAGAGGGCTGACGAAGCCGGGCATCACCTCCTCGAAGTTGGCCGAGGTCCAGATGCCCTCCTCGGGGGCGAAGGTGATGGCCGTCAGGGGGCGGCTCTGGAGGATGTGGAACTGCCCATCGTGCCAGGCCCATTCCACGTCCTGGGGGGCCCCGTAGTGGGCCTGGATCCGGTAGCCCAGTTCGACCAGGGTGAGCACCTGCTCATCGTCCAGGGTCGGGGCCAAGCGCCGGTCCTCGGGCACGGGGAGGGCGGCGGTACCTCCATCCACGGGCACCACCATCACCTTCTTGTCCACGATCTCCCGGCGGAGGATGCGGCGGCGCTGCCAGTCCACGACGTAGCGGTCGGGCGTCACCCTGCCGCTGACCAGCCCCTCGCCCAACCCCCAGGCCGCTTCGACGACCATCTCGTTCTCCCGCCCGTTGAGGGGGTTCAAGGTGAAGAGGACGCCGGAGGCCTGGGCCGGCACCTGGGGCTGGAGCAGGACGGCCATAGCCAGGTCGGTGGGGGCGATCCCCCGCTCGCGACGGTAGGCGACGGCGTGGCCGTTCCAGAGGGAGGCCCAGCAGGCCCGCACGGCGTCGGCCAGCTCCTCCAGGGAGCGGACGTTCAGATAGGTCTCGTACTGGCCGGCGAAGGAGGCGGTGGCGAGGTCCTCGGCAGTAGCCGAGGAGCGGACGACCAGGGCCTTGTGGGAGGAGAGAGCTTGATAGGCTTCTTCCAGCGCCTCCATCACGGGCGAAGGTAGGGGATGCCGGCGGATGGCCCGCTGGAGGTCGTCCACCGTCTCCTCAAAGCGGGGAGAGGTCGGTTCCAGGGCCGTGGCGAGGGTGGTCAGATGGCGGCTGAGCTTGGCCTCTTGCAGGGCCAGGCGATAGGCTTCCGCCGTCAGGACGAGGCCGGGGGGCACGAGGAAGCCGGCCTGGGCCAGTTCGGCCAGCCGCAGCGCCTTTCCACCCACCCGGGGGGCGTCTTCCGCCGTCACCTGAGAGAGGTCCAGGAGGTACATCGGGGGTCCTCTTGCATCTCAGTTGTATCTATTCAGCCTACCCTCCCGCAGGTCACCAGTCGAGGGCGCTTTCAGCCCCGATGGGCTATTGGAAGCACAGTTTCGCGTCGGAAACGCGCTTAACCTGCGGGAGGGTGAACGGTTACTCTCGGCTTCACGGGTTGCGTGGTGCGTATGAAGGTTACGCCAGGGTTGCGCAAGCTCGGTCTAGGGCGGCCAGCACCATCTCCACCCCCTCCGGCTGGATGATGAGGGGCGGGAGGATGAGCATTGTGGCGGGGAAGTTGTTGGCGAAGTTGGCGATGACGCCTTGGCGGGCCAGGGCAGCGGTGAAGCGCATGCCGTAGGAGTCGTCGGGCAGCTCCAGGCCGATGAAGAGCCCCCGCTGGCGGATGTCGCGCACCAGGTCGGGGTAGCGGCGCTGGAGCCGGGCCAGCCCGTCGGCGAACTGGGCGGCCATCGCCTGCACGTGCTCCAGGAAGCCGGGCTCGGTGATCTGGTCCAGCATCGCCATGGCCGCGACGCAGCCCAGGTCGGCCCCGCCGAAGGTGGAGAGGTGGCTGAAGGGTTCCCGCTCGAAGAAGTCGTTGAGATGGGGGCGGTAGCAGGTGGCGGCCATGGGGTAGACGCCGCCGCTGAGCCCCTTGCCCATCACCAGGATGTCGGGCACGACCTCCCACTCCTCGATGGCCCACATCCGCCCGGTCCGGCCCAGCCCTGTCTGCACCTCGTCGAGGATGAGCTGGGCGCCCCGCTCGTCGCACAGTTGGCGCAGGCGGGGATAGTAGTCGTCGGGGGGGATGAGGACGCCGCCGACGGCGGGGATGGTCTCCAGGATGACGGCGGCCGTCTGGTCGTCCACCATCTCCTCCATCGCGGCGATGTCGCCGAAGGGGACGTTGTAGAAGCCGGGGGGGATGGGGCCGAACTTGCTCTTGAAGAAGTCGCTGCCGGCGGCGAGGGCGAAGCCGGTGTGGCCGTGGTAGCCCCGGCGGGCGGAGATGATCTTGGGCCGCCCGGTGTAGGCGCGGGCCAGCTTGATGGCGATGTCAATGGCCTCGGCGCCGCCGGAGGCGAAGGTGGTGTACTGGATGTCGCCCGGCGTCAGGTCGGCCAGCCGGTGGGCCAAGGCGGCCCGCTGCTCGCTCATCAGCAGGTGGTCGCCCACGTCGAGCTCGTCCAGGGCTGCCTTGACGGCGGCGACGACGCGAGGGGGCCGGTGGCCCAGGTTGAAGACACCGCCGCTGGTGCGGCAGTTGATGTAGCGGTTCCCCTCCAGGTCGTAGAGGTAGATGCCCTCCCGTCGTCCCGGCACGATGGCGGCGTCCAGGGCTTTGTAGACGGCCACGCGGCCCGAGGAGACGTAGGTCGCGAACTCTTCGATAACCTCCGCTTGAGGCTTGCGTCCGATGAAACGGGACATCAGGACCTCCTGGTCAGGGTGGTGGTGGGAATCGGTGTCCTACCGTGATGCCGATGCGACAGGACGCTCCAGAATGGTGATTTGGACCTGGTATCCCAGTCGTGAGAGGAAGGATTCACAGTCTTCCCAGGTGATCCCAAAGGCTCTCACGTCTGCCAGGCCGAGGCGGCTGACAATATCCCGTAGTGTCTCGAAGTCTTGTTCCTCGAAGTCTCCTTCCATCATCACCTGCTCTGCCCAATCTACAAGCTCTTCCAAAGTGATACGATGGAGGAGATAGTCCTTCAGTTTCTCGGCTACTTCTCGTCGGGTAATCTTCATTGTTCCCCTCCTTGGAGCTTGATGTGCCCCTTGTCCACCGGATATTTCTCGTGTATTTCCACCAAATGGCCTTCTTCATCGTAGATTTCCTGATAGAACCGGATGGTTTGCTCAGAAGCGTCTACCTCTTTGACATAACGGGCCTTCCAACCTCGAAGGCCGAGGACTTCGTAGAAGTAGCGGCGTCCTCCGTTAGGCAGCTCCTCCCACGATCCGAATTTCTTCTCGTTCCTCCTGCGTTTGCGTTCGATGTCCATGCTTGGGCTCCTCGGACCGCTCACCGACGCCTACGATTACAAACTACAGAGGAATGTTCCCATGCTTCTTGGGCGGGTTGCTGTCCCGCTTGTTCTGGAGCATCTCCAGCCCGTTGATGAGGCGGGGCCGGGTCTCGTGGGGCTCGATGACGTCGTCAATGTACCCCCGGCCGGCGGCGATGTAGGGGTGGGCGAACTGCTCCCGGTACTGCTGCACCAGCTCCCGCCGCTTCGCCTCCGGGTCCTCGGCCTCGGCGAGCTCCCGACGGAAGATGATGTTGACCGCCCCCTCCGGCCCCATCACGGCGATCTCGGCCGAGGGCCAGGCCAGGTTCAGGTCGCCCCGGATGTGCTTGCTGCTCATCACGTCGTAAGCGCCTCCGTAGGCTTTGCGGGTGATGACGGTCAGCTTGGGCACGGTCGCCTCACAGTAGGCGTAGAGGAGCTTGGCCCCGTGGCGGATGATCCCGCCGTGCTCCTGGCCGACGCCGGGGAGGAAGCCGGGCACGTCTACGAAGGTGATGATGGGGATGTTGAAGGCGTCGCAGAAGCGGACGAAGCGGGCGGCCTTGACCGAGGCGTCAATGTCCAGGACGCCGGCCAGCACGGCCGGCTGGTTGCCCACGATCCCCACGCTGTGCCCGCCCAGTCGGGCGAAGCCGACGACGATGTTCTGGGCGTAGTGCTCGTGGATCTCGAAGAACTTCCCTTCATCTACGATTAGCCGGATCACCTCTTTCATATCGTAGGGCTTGCTGGGGTCGTCAGGAACGATGGTGTCCAGCTGCTCCTCGGTGCGGAGGGGGTCGTCGGTGGTGGGGACGAAGGGGGGGTCCTCCATGTTGTTGCTGGGTATGTAGCTGAGCAGTTCCCGAACCAGGAAGAGGGCGTCGGCCTCGCTCTCGGCGGCGATGTGGGAGACGCCGCTCTTGGTGTTGTGGGTCATTGCGCCGCCCAGCTCCTCGAAAGTGACCTCCTCGTGGGTGACCGCCTTCACCACATCGGGGCCGGTGATGAACATGTAGCTGGTGTTCTTGACCATAATGATGAAGTCGGTGAGGGCGGGCGAGTAGACGGCCCCGCCGGCGCACGGTCCCATGACGACGCTGATCTGGGGGACGACGCCGGAGGCCAGGGTGTTGCGCAGGAAGATGTCGGCGTAGCCTCCCAGGCTGACGACACCCTCCTGGATGCGGGCACCGCCGGAGTCGTTGAGCCCGATGACGGGAGCGCCGTTCTTCAGCGCCATGTCCATAATCTTGCAGACCTTCTCGGCGTGGACCTCGCTGAGGCTGCCCCCGAAGACGGTGAAGTCCTGGGAGAAGACGTAGACCAGCCGTCCGTCAATGGTCCCCCAACCGGTGACGACGCTGTCGCCCAAGTACTTCTTCTTGTCCATCCCGAAGGCCGTTTCCCGGTGGACGACGAACATGTCGAGTTCGCGGAAGCTGCCCTTGTCCAACAGCAGGTCAATCCGCTCACGGGCGGTGAGTTTGCCTTTGGCGTGCTGCCGCTTGATGCGCTCCGGGCCGCCCCCCAGGCGGGCCTTCTCCCGGAGTTCCCGCAGCCGTTGAATTTTCGGATCCAGGCTCATTGTCTGCTCCCACTGGTAATGGCTTGATCAAGAAGGGGTGCCCGTTTTTCTGACGACGTGCTTCCCCGCAGGAGCCAGAGAGCTCCCGCGATCACCAGGACGGAGTTGAGGGCGGCCAGGGGCCAGCGCTGGCGGGCGGCCTCGCTCTGGTCGAAGACCAGGTGGTTGATCCAGATGTGCAGGTGGTAGAGGCCGATGAGCAGCAACGTGAGCCGCCGCCCCCGGGGCCAAGCGCGCCAGAGCACCAGCCCTAGGCCCAGGAAAAGCCCTCCCCAGACGAGGCTGCTTCCCATCAACAGCCAGGGGGAGAGGGCGAAGGGAAGCTCTGGCAACGTGCGGGCCTGATGAAAGGCCAGGCCCGCACGGATGAGGTTCACACCTCCTCCTAGGAAGAACACCAATAGGGCGAGGATCGTTACGCGCCGACGGCGGGAGGAGGGAGACGGTTGGGCGTCCCGGGGAGGCATCACAAGGTCTTCAACAGGGCCACACGGGTGTTGCGCAGCCGGCTGCTGATCACCTCAGCGATCTGCCGGAAGATGCGGAATCCCATCTCCGGGTTCTCTTCTAAGAGGCGCATGCAGGCATCCCCTTCGATGGACAGCAGGCGGCTGTCGGCTTGGCAGATGGCCGTGGCCGTGTAGTGGCGGGGAGCGACCAGTCCCGACCACCCCACCACCTGCCCGGGCTGGTTGATCACCCCGACGGTGATGCTCTCCGGCCGCGAGGTAAGCTGCACCTGAATGGTCACCACCCCTTCCAGAAGGATGTACATCTTTTTGGCCGTCTCGCCTTCGCGAAAGAGGATCTCCCCTCGGTGACAGGTCACCTCCTGACAGAGGCCGGTAAGAGCCTCCAGGTCTTCTTGGGGGAGACCTTCGAAGAGGCTGAGGCGGGAGAGGGTCTCGGTCGTTACCATCATTTCACCTCCCAACGGTGTGCAGCAACGAATAAGGTCAGAGACGTCCTGGTCCACCGGGCTCAGGGTACGAGCACGATCTTGCCGAACTGTTCGCCTCGTTCCAGGAGGGTGGTGGCTTCCTTCCCTTCGCTCAGGGGCATCACCCGGTCTATCACCGGCTTGAGCTTGCCCGCCCAGACCAGGTTCATCACGTCGCGGAAGTCCTGGTGGGAGCCCATCGTGCTCCCGATGAGGCTGATCTGTTTGGCGAAGAGGAACCGTAGGTCCACCTCGACGTGGGGGCCGCTGGTGTTGCCGACGATGACGATGCGGCCACCCCGGGCGACGGCGCGGATGCTCTGGGCCAGGGTCGCGCGGCCCACGTTGTCCACCACCACGTCCACACCGCGCCGGCCCGTCATCTGGTAGATCGTCCGGCTCCACTGGGGGTCCTCCCGGTAGTTGAGGACCACGTCGGCGCCCAACCGGCGGGCCCGTTCCATCTTGGCCGGGCTGCTGGTCAGGGCGTAGACGGTGGCCCCGGCCAGCTTGGCGATCTGGAGGGCCATGCTGTTCACGCCGCCGCCGGCCCCGACGATGAGCACCGACTCGCCGGCCCGCAACCGGGCGCGGTGGATCAGCATACGCCAGGCGGTGAGCCCGACCAGGAGCGGGGCAGCCGCCTCAGGGAAGTCGAACCCCTCGGGGAGGGTCAGCAGGTTGGAGGCCGGGACGACGACGTACTCGGCACAGCCGCCCCACCGGTGCTCGCCCAGGATGGTGTAGCCGGGGCTGACGCTCGCCTCCCCCCGACGGGTCCACTCGTCCTCGCGGGTGATGATCCCGGGATCCACGACGACTCGCTGGCCCACCTCCCAGCCGGTCACCCCCTCGCCCAGGGCCGCGATGACGCCGGCCACGTCCGATCCCCCCACGTGGGGCATGGGGAGCTTGAGGCCCGGCCAGCCCCGCCGCACCCAGATGTCCAGGTGGTTCAGGGCGCAGGCTTTGACCTGCACCAGGACCTCTCCCGGCCCCGGCCGGGGATCGGGCAGGTCGGTGTACCGGAGGACGTCCAGTTCGCCGTGTTCGTAGAAGCAAAGGGCTTTCATCGTGCTCCTCGCCTCCCTGTCTTGGGTTGCTCCTCACGCGGCCTGGTTCCGCTTCCGGTGCTCTCGTTCCGGTGTCAGCGCAGGCCGGTCTCCAGACGGGCGATGACCATCCGCTGGATCTCGCTGGTCCCCTCGTAGATCTCGGTGATCTTGGCGTCGCGGAAGTAGCGCTCGACGGGGAGTTCCTTGCTGTAGCCCATCCCGCCGTGGATCTGGACGGCGGCGTGGGTGCAGAACATGGCCGTCTCCGAGGCGAAGAGCTTGGCCATGCTGGCCTCCAGGGTGAACCGCTCGCCGGTCCTCTGGGCCCGTTCCTTGGCCAGGGCGGCTTGGTAGATGAGCAACCGAGAGGCTTCGATGCGGACCTTCATATCGGCGATCTTCTGCTGGATCATCTGGAATTGGCCGATCTTCTTGCCGAAGGCTTCCCGCTCGCGGACCCACTGGAGGCTGGCCTCGTAGGCGGCCTCGGCCACGCCCAGGGCTTGGGCGGCGACCCCGATCCGGCCGGCGTCCAGCACCGCCATCGCGATCTTGAAGCCCTCCCCTGGCTTGCCTAGCACGTTCTCCACGGGGCACTGGTAGTTGTCGAACATGATCTCGCAGGTGGCCGAGGCCCGGATGCCCAGCTTGGGCTCCACCTTGCCCCGGCTGAAACCCGGTTTGTCCGTCTCCACGATGAAGGCGGTGATGCCCCGGTGCTTCTTCTCCGGCTCGGTCATCATGAAGACGACGATGTAGTCGGCCACCGGCCCGCTGGTCACCCACGACTTGAGGCCGTTCAGGATGTAGAACTTCCCATCGTCGCTCAGGGTGGCCCGGGTGCGCATCCCGGCCGCGTCGGAGCCGGACTGGGGCTCCGTCAACGAGTAGGCCCCGATCTTCTGGCCGCTGGCGACGGGCACGACGTATTTCCGCTTCTGCTCCTCGGTGCCGAAGCGCATGATGCCGTAGCAGAAGAGGGAGTTGTTGACCGACATGATGGTGCTGTGGGCCACGTCGGCCTTGGCGATCTCTTCCATGGCCAGGACGTAGGCGATGGTGTCCAGGCCGGCGCCGCCGTACTCCTCCGGCACCTCGATGCCCATAAAGCCCAGTTCGCCCATCTTGCGGATCGTCTCGTAGGGGAATTCGCCGGTCTCATCGTAGTGGGCGGCGACGGGGGCGATCTCCTTCTGGGCGAAGTCCCGGGCCGCGTCCCGGATCATCAGGTGTTCTTCGCTGAGCTGTAGGTCCATCGGTTTCCTCCTCAGTGTGGGTGTCCGCTCAATACTCGTAAAATCCCCGTCCGCTCTTGCGTCCCAGGTAGCCGGCGGTCACCATCTGGCGCAGCAGGGGCGGCGCGGCGTAGCGGGGATCGCGGAACTCTTCGTACATCGCGTCGGCGATGAAGAGCGCCG
>Ga0256830_1000474_pt1 | contig 32578 bp, 22 predicted proteins | sample 128326metaG_FD_190537 | JGI IMG/M metagenome (GOLD analysis project Ga0256830, IMG submission 190537) | Hydrothermal vent microbial communities from Lau Basin, Pacific Ocean - 128-326 | ecosystem: Environmental > Aquatic > Marine > Hydrothermal vents | place: Pacific Ocean: Lau Basin | collected...
ATTCTGGTTTGCGTTTCCGGCGGCAAAGACTCATATACAATGTTGCATTTATTGCATCAGCTCAGGGTGCGCAGTGGCCGAAAATTTGAGTTATTTTCATTGACACTGGATCAGGCTCAGCCAAATTGGGATGGCAGTGGCTTGAGGCAATGGCTTGAAGAAAAAAAATACCCTTATGAGATATTACACCGTGACACATATTCTGTGGTTAAACAAAAAATTCCTGAAGGGAAAACGTATTGTGCGTTATGTTCCCGATTACGCCGAGGCAACATATACACTTATGCCAAAAAGCACGGATTTACGAAAATAGCATTGGGGCATCATCGCGACGACTTAATCGAAACTACGATGATGGGTATGTTGTACAGTGGTGAAATTCGTTCCATGCCGCCAAAATTAATTACGGATGATAAATGCCATATCGTGATTCGTCCGATGGTGCTTTGCAAAGAGAAGGATATTATCACGTACGCAAACGAGCAGAAATTCCCGATTATTCCCTGTAACTTGTGTGGCTCACAAGAAAATCTGACACGAAAAAAAATAAAGGCGCTAATACAGAACCTGGCTGCTGATAACCCAAAGGTGCCCGCAAATATGTTGCATGCCATCAGTAATATTCGGCGTTCTCAATTAATGGATTCTGAATTGTGGGATTTTACCCGTCTTGAAGAACAACTGCTTGCTATATCGACGCTGAATAATTGCGATAATGACAAACAAGGGGAAGTATTTGAACCCGCTTTTGCTGCCTCTAAGTTTGTAACAACCGAGTCGGTTGTTCAGGTTTTTCCATCGAGGGCGGATAAATAGGGTGAAGACAGATATGCAAGAAACGGTAATCGATTTAATACGGCATGGAGAGCCTGTGGGCGGGCGTAAGTTTCGGGGATATACGGTTGATGATCCCTTGAGTGAAAAGGGATGGCAGCAGATGCGCAACGCAGTCAATGAATACCAAAAATGGGATGGCATTGTTTCTTCCCCTTTGCTGCGTTGTAAGGCTTTTGCCGAGTACCTGGCTGAAAAAAACAAAATCCCGCTTAGCATTGTTTTGGATTTTGAAGAAGTTGGTTTTGGTGACTGGGAAGGGAAAACACCGCAAGAAGTGATTGCATCTAATGTAGACGAATACAATGCATTTTATGGTGATCCGGTAAACGCCCGACCGAAAAATGCCGAAGATCTGGATGCGTTTATCGATCGAGTGGTTGAAAGTTATTATCAGGTACTAGATGAGTATCAGGGAAAATCCTGTTTGATTGTTGCGCATGCGGGGGTCATCAGGGCAATCGTCGCGCATGTTTTGTGTGCCACACCGTTAGGGATGTATCGCATAAATATAAAAAATGCTGGCATCGTGAGAATTAAATATGGCAGAAGTGCGCCTAAGCTGGAATTTGTGAATGGAGTGCTTTAGATATTATTGGCAGATCCCGGTGCTTTTCCTGATCCAGAGAATATATTGTATTGTCTTCAACGGTTTCTTTGAGCAGTGCGGATTTGAATGCGGTACTCAGAATCAGTGTGGCAGTTAAGCGAAGAATAACGGCAAGAATAAATTTGAATACCTTTGACATAAAAGAAGAAGCCTTGCCGTTTTCATCCCGAAAATTGCAAGGCTTTTTCAAACCCGCTATTTACTGTATTTGTTGTAATAAAATGCGTAGTACATCACGGGGATAACCACCAGGGTTAACAGGGTTGAGACTAAAATTCCGAATATTAGCGCAATTGCCAGTCCATTAAAGATCGGGTCATTGAGAATAAAAAATGCACCTAATATGGCTGCCAAGGCAGTAAGGGCGATGGGTTTGGCGCGAACCGCTGCCGCATTGATAACGGCTTCTTCAAAGTTTACGCCTTGCTCAACTTCCTGGTTAATAAAATCCACCAGTAAGATTGAGTTTCGTACAATGATACCGGCAAGCGCAATCATGCCTATCATAGACGTTGCGGTAAATTGCGCACCAAGCAATGCATGCCCTGGCATAACACCTATAATCGTCAACGGTATTGGGGCCATAATAATAAGTGGTACAAGATATGACCGGAACTGGGCGACGACCAGCAGATAAATCATGATCAGGCCAACGGAGTAGGCAAGCCCCATGTCGCGAAAGGTTTCGTAGGTTACCTGCCATTCACCATCCCATTTTATGCTGTATTGATAGGGGTTTTCTGGCTGGCTAATCAGATATTGCTCAATCGGTTTGTCCAGAATCGGTGACAAGACTTTATCAGACAATTGGTTGAACACGTCAAACATGCCATATAGTGGGCTGTCCAGGCTGCCTGCAAGGTCACCGGTAACAAATACAACAGGCAACAGGTCTTTGTGATAAATGCTGTATTCTCTCTGTGATTTAACCACCTCAGCAACCTGAACCAATGAAATAAGTTCGCCAGTTTGCGATCTGACTTCCAGTGAAAGCAAGCTTTCAATATCGGCTTTGTTCGCATTTGAAAATTCAAGGCGTACAGGCACAGGGTATTTGACATTTGCAGTGTGCAACTGCCCCACATCTCTGCCATGAAGTGCTGTACTGATTGCATCCGTAATGGCTTTTTGATTTATGCCAAGTTTTGCTGCTTTCGGGCGATCGATTTTAATTGTCCACTTCTCCGATGTGCTTTCAATACTGTCATCGCTATCCACTATGTCATCGCTATTTTCAAGTGTTTCACGAATCATTTTGGCTACCTTGATTTGGCCATGATAATCAATGCCATAAACTTCCGCGACAATGGGTGATTGCACCGGAGGGCCAGGCGGTATTTCAATGATTTTTACGTTAGCATTATATTGTTTGCCAATTTCTTGTAACGCTTGTCTGACGGAAGATGCAATTTCATGGCTTTTTCTGTCACGCATTTTTTTGTGCTGAAGATTTACCATAATATCACCCAGGTTTGCTGCATCCCGCAAATAATACTGGCGAACCAGGCCGTTAAAATTAATTGGCGAAGCTGTGCCGGCATATATTTGATAATCAGTGACTTCAGGGATTGTTGCAATGTGATCCCCCAATGCAGCAAGCACGCGGGCCGTTTGTTCCACTGGTGTGCCTTCCGGCATGTCCACAACGACTTGAAACTCGGATTTGTTGTCAAAAGGTAACATCTTAAGTACAACCAGTTTTACACCGGCCAGTCCAACCGATCCTGCGATTAGGACGATAACAGCGAGGCTCAGGAACCAGCGTTTTGTTTTGCCTTTTTTTCCTTGTAATAAGGGACGAAGTGTCTTGTTGAAAAATGCGTATAAACGATCATGCTTAACTTTATCGGAATGATTTTCAACGGGTTTGTGTTTTCCATTTTTTAATACCTTCAGCGTTAACCATGGTGTTACTACAAATGCCACCGCCAGTGAAATAACCATTCCCATACTGGCATTGATTGGAATAGGACTCATATATGGACCCATCAAGCCCGAGACAAATGCCATTGGCAGTAGTGCAGCAACAACAGCAAATGTTGCTAAAATAGTTGGGCCACCGACTTCATCGACAGCTAAGGGGATGGCGTCGGCCAGTTTTTTATTGCCCATTTGCATGTGGCGATGGATGTTTTCCACAACCACTATGGCATCGTCAACCAATATGCCGATTGAAAAGATTAGCGCAAATAACGAAACCCGGTTCAAGGTAAAACCCCATGCCCATGAGGCAAAAAGCGTGAGTGCCAGTGTTACCCCAATAGCAACTCCAACAATAAATGCTTCACGCAATCCCAGGGCAAAATAGACGAGCAGTACGACTACGCCAGTTGCAAAAAATAATTTTGTAATTAATGTCATGGCCTTGTCGTTTGCGGTTGCCCCGTAGTTTCGGGTCACGGTAACGTTAACACCATCAGGAATAAATACACCTTCAAGTTGTTTAAAGCGTTCAATAACCTGGTTGGCAACTTCAATGGCATTCGTGCCCGGTTTTTTTGCAATCGCCAGTGTTACCGCCGGGAACCTGCCTTGTTGTGAAATGGATTTATCCGCAGCCGCAGGGCCAGTGCCAAACCAGACAAATTGCTCGGCTTGATCTGGGCCGAAAGTAACCGTAGCGACATCACGCAAATAAATGGGCGTGTCGTTAACCAAGCCGATGATCAGGTTTTCAACTTCATTTGCTGTGCTTAAGAATGTGCCTGCCTGAATCAAAATTTCTTGATTGTTTTTTACAATTGAGCCGGCGCTACTGGAAGTATTGGCAGTTGAAAGTGCGTAAGACAGTTGCTCAATATCAATGTTGTAACCTGCGAGGCGTTGAGGGTCTAGCAAGACATGTACAACTTTATCTGTACCACCGATAGTGTAGATGTCACGTGTCCCTGGCACCCGTTTTAGTTCAGCTTCAATGGCATGTGAGACTTGCTGTAGGTCATAGCCGGCTCTGGTTTCATCGTCGGTCCACAAAGTCAGTGATACCACGGGCACATCGTCAATGCCTTTGGGTTTTATAATTGGTTGGCCAATCCCCATGTTTTTCGGCAGCCAGTCTTGATTTGACATGACTTTATTATACAGGCGCACGATAGACTGAGTGCGGTCTTCACCTACCAGAAACTGTACCGTTAATACTGACATGCCGGGGTGAGAAACAGAATACACGTGTTCGATACCGGCAATTTCAGATAGAACCTGTTCAGCTGGTGTGCTGACGAGTCGTTCGACTTCTTTGGCATCGGCGCCTGGAAACGGAATAAACACGTTGGCAAACGTTACGTTAATTTGTGGCTCTTCTTCGCGAGGTGTAATCATAACGGCAAAAACGCCAAGTAAAAAACCGACAAGTGCCAATAACGGAGTTATTTCTGTGTGCAGAAATTTTTTCGCAATGGAGCCGGAAAAACCTAATTTCTCACTCATTATTTGGCCCCCGAATTAGTAGCGCTTTGTTGTATTGTTTGTTTTAAAAACACCCCTGCACGCACTGGGTCGACAGCAACAGTCTCGCCTGCGTCAAGGCCAGACACGATTTCGGTCTGGTCGCTAAATGTTTTGCCCACGCGCACCTGACGTAGTTGTAAAATCCTGTTATCGGATACAACATAAACAGCAGAAACTTCGCTTCGATTGACTATTGCTGATGTCGGAATCATTAAGCGTACTTGCTTGTCAATTTGAAATGCCACCTTCACTAGCATACCGGGGAAAAAATCCTGGCTGTTTTGCGGTAAAGTCGCGCGTACACGAAAGGTATGTGACTTAGGGTTGGCAAAAGGAAAAACCGTTAACTCGGTAGCGGACAGCAATTGCTTGCTGTTTTCCAGGCTGTATATTGTTGCACTTTGATTTTTGCGTACCGCTTTTATATAAGCTTGGGGTACGTCAACATTGACGCGCAGTTGAGACATGGAAAAGCCGGTCATTATTTTTTGACCAATATTCATGGTTTCACCCGGCTCGATAAATCGTTGTGTGACAATGCCACTATAAGGTGCTTTGATGACCGTGTTGTCCAGTTTTTCCTTGGCTTCGGTTATGCGCGCTTCACTTGCCGATACGCGGGCTTCTGCTGCTTTACGGGCGGCTTTTGCTTTGTCATATGTCGAGGCGGAAACGATTTTGTCCTTGTACAGACCGGCGACGCGTTCAAACTCAAGAGTTGCATCTTTGTATTTGGCCTGAGCCTCCTTTAATGCGGCTTTTGCCGAGTTCAGGCGAGCTTTATATTCTTTATCCCGAATGCGAACCAGGACGCTGCCTTTTTCCACGTAATCATCAATGTCGAAGTTGACTTCGGTCACTCTGCCGGACACTTGCGCTGATATTGTGGCTTTTTTCACGGCTTCTACAACGCCGTCAAGTGTGTGGCTGAGCGGCGCCAGTTTATTTTCCGCCACGGCTGTGGGGAAAGGCAGTGTTTGAGCGCCATGGCCGGTAAGTGGGGCCAATAAAAAAGAGAGCAGGAAAAATGATTTTATACGCATAACATAATCTCAATAGTAGTCAGAATGAAAGTTAATTAGAATATTAGCAAATTCTAATTATTAATGTCAATGGTTATGCATTCATGAATCTGTTGTCATTTTGCTGTTATCCAGAGCAAGATAAGAAAAAATGAACAATATGGGGCGAAATTATGTCAGTGATAATGGAAAGTTCGTGTGAGTTTTCAGTGGGGCAGTATGATTTTTTATATAATACATTGATTTTAAAGAAAATTTTAAAATGTCCAGAAAGTCGCCTATTCAGCTTCCGTTCAGTTTCGCCCACGTAAGCTTAACGCCACACTAAATAGAGTGTTAAAAAAAATTATTCAGCTCGGAGATGATCTGATGCAGATCATTATCCACTTTTAAAGTGTAGGGAATTTGAAAGGGTAAACTATGAAAAAACTTATTTTGGCAGTATCTTTGGTAGCAAGCGCTGGCGTTTTATCAAACACTGCATCAGCAGACGAAATTGCATTGGCGAAAAAAAGCGGTTGTTTTGCGTGTCACGCAATTGATAAAAAAGTTGTTGGGCCAAGCTGGAAAGCAGTTGCTGAGCGTTACAAGGGCAAAGATGCTAAAGCTGAGTTAATCTCCAAAGTTAAATCTGGTGGTAAAGGTAGTTGGACAGAGGTAACACGCGGTGTACCAATGCCTCCTTACTCACCCCGTGTTTCTGATGCAAATATCGAAAAATTAGTGGATTTCATTCTGGCGTTGTAATTTGTTACCAGAATAACACGACTTCGTCTCCCTCCCGAGACGCACGTTTGGGCTCTATCCTTTAAGGATAGAGCCCTTTTTTGTGCGTGTTTACTCTGAAGCGATGAAATTTATTATAATAGTTACTGCTTTAGTCGTTATAAGACTTGTGAATAACGTTTAATTTGGAGTAATTATGCGCGTCTTGATAATTGAAGACGAAGAATTGTTACGAGAGCAGCTTGGCCAGAAACTGGTAAGCGAAGGTTATGCGCTTGACAGTAGTTGCTGTGGAAAAGAGGGCTTGTATCTGGGAAATGAGACAGCCTATGATCTAGCGATTGTGGATATTGGTTTGCCTGACATTACTGGCTTGGAGGTCATTAAACAATGGCGTGAGAATGAGCGTAGATTCCCCATTATTATTTTGACTGCCAGAGGACGTTGGCAGGAAAAAGTTGAAGGCTTGGAAGCGGGGGCTGATGATTACCTGGTAAAGCCTTTTCATTTTGAAGAGCTAATGGCGCGGGTAAAGGCCCTTGTGAGGCGCACAGCAGGTTTTTCACGGCCGGTTATTGAGTCTGGTCCAATTACGGTGGATACCAGTTCACAGCTGGTTTCGGTTCACGGAAAGTCTGTTGAATTGACGGCTTACGAATACAAAACCCTGGAATACCTGATTCTCAATCATGAGAAAGTCATTTCCAAGTCAGAATTAACAGAGCATATTTATGATCAGGACTTTGACCGTGATAGTAATGTGATAGAAGTTTTTGTTGGGCGCTTAAGACGCAAGCTCGACCCGGACAATACGATAAACCCGATTACGACGCTGCGTGGTCGGGGTTACAAGTACAATCTGATTTAATCACCGGAATGTTATCCCTTACTGCCCGATTATTGATTGCAAGCAGCATTATTCTGAGCGGATTTCTCGGCTTGACAGGGTATGCATTGGATCAAATCTACCAAAAAAGCTCAAAAGAAGCGCAAGAGGCCCGCTTGCTGGGGCATGTTATGACCTTGATTGCGGTGGCTCCTGTCAAGCTTGATGGTACCATTGATATTCCAAAATCCTTGCCGTTAGCCAGTTTTAGCCGAATTGATTCGGGCCTGTACGGTAAAATTATTGATCAAACGGGTAAAATAGTTTGGAAGTCATTTTCCTTGGGAGAAAATGATTTTCCCACTGTCCAGCATTATAAAATACTTGATTCGCATTTTACGAAAACCGCCAGTTCAAGCGGTGAAAACCTGTTTCGCCTCAGTTATGGTGTTTCCTGGGATTCTGTGAACAGCACAAAAATTTATACCATTAATGTTGCTGTGCCAACGGATGCCTATGAAGGTGATATTGCACGTTTCAGATACTTGCTTTGGATGTGGCTAGGTGGGGTTTCGATGGTATTGCTCGTGGCCCAGGTGGTTATTTTGCGTTGGAGTATCAGCCCTTTAAGGCATGCTGCCGATGAAATCTCCCGTATAGAGCAGGGATTTCAGTCTGAAATTGAAGGAAATTATCCAAGGGATTTGCAGGCGCTAACCTATAACTTGAACGCACTGATGAAAAGTAACAAGGAGCATCTGGCTCGCCATCGAAATGGCTTGTCGGATTTGGCTCATAGTTTGAAGACACCGCTGGCAATGATTCGCAGTGTCAGTGAAAACAATGCTTCTGAAACCGTTTTGAAAAATACGATTTCAGAGCAGGTGGATCAGATGCAAAAGATAATAGACTATCAATTGCAGCGTGCGGGAACCTCTGGTCGTATTCCATTAAGCAAGCCAATAAATGTGAGTGCTATTGCGCAAAAAATATTAAATACGCTGGCAAAAGTGTATGCAGAAAAAAATATTGCGTTTAGTGTTGAAGTTAAGCAGTCAACGCTGTTCTATGGTGATGAGTCTGATTTGTACGAAATGTTGGGGAACTTGCTAGATAACGCATTTAAGTGGTGTAACACAGTGGTTCGTGTGCAAGTAAGACATGATAAAACCGATTTGATTATCGTTATCGAGGATGACGGCCCGGGTATAGATGATGACGTTGTTGGGCGGATAATGGAACGGGGGGTTTATTCTTCCAAAAAACAGGGAACAGGCATTGGTTTGGCAATCGTAAAGGATATTCTCGATGCGTATAATGGCACCCTCTCTGTTGAAAAAAGCGCTCTGGGCGGGGCCAGGTTTGTGTTGGGTTTGGATTGTTTGAGTACTAAATAAAACAATAGGGTTTGCAAGATGATAGAAATATATGACAAAAAGGGTTTTGATCGCCTGATGGTGATTGAGGCAACGAGCTTGAAAAACTTTGATTTTCGTGCGGCAAATCTAAAGGAAGCGAATATGATTCAATACGATTTACGCGGTGCGGATTTTAGAGGCGCCAATTTACAGGACGCTGATTTAAGGTTGGCTGATTTAACCGGGGCAGATTTGACTGGTGCAAATTTATCAGGGACAGATTTGACTGGTGCAAATTTAACGGATGCGAAAATGGATAAGCAAAAAATTATCCCTATTGCTGTTCAAAGCTGACTCCCGCCTAAGCTTTTGTCTGATTTTTGTGCTGCAAATAAAAAAACCGAAGCTATAAAAGCTCCGGTTAGGAAACGCAGGACGGATTTGAGGGAGGGAGGAGGGATCCGTCCTGTGAATAGTCTATCGGAAGCAATAAGGAGAACTTTAGCTTTTTTTATATCTGTGGCAAAAAACGGTTTGGTGGGTCTTATATTCCCGGTTGTTGTTTGGTTTTTATTATATTTGCCCTTCGAACTTATAATCCAGATGCGATGCGGGTGCTTGTAAGTAATTACCCTGAATAAAATCCACGTTTTCACGCCATAATATGGCAAGGCTGTCAGCATCCTGAACATAGCTTGCAATGAGCTTGGTGTCAGTTTGTCGAGTGTCCTGACAGATTGTATGAATAATCGACTGATGTTTCCGGTTAGTGGAGAGATTGCTGATAAGTTCACCATCTATTTTGAAAAAATCCGCATTTAGTGCACTAAGTTGTGACTTTCCATTTGGCAGGTTGCTATATCGATCAATACAAATACTGCCTGAGTGGGCGCTTATTTGTTGAATAAAGTGCAGGGTTTCTGATTGCCACTTTATGGCGATATCTTCCGGAATTTCAAAAACCAGGTTCATGATTTGTGAGCTGTAGTTTTCCAGAAGCCAATGGATAAAATCAATGTCTTTTAAGGATGACTCTGATAAATTAATAAAAAAGCAAATGGGCTCTTGTTGATTTTCTTCGAGTATATCAACGACGCGCTTAATTACCCATTTGTCAATTTTACTTTCCAGGTTTGATTTACGGGCAAAACGTAAAAACTGGTTTGGCAGTTTGTCATCACCATCGCTGCTTTTTATGCGCAACAATACTTCGTAATATTTTTCCTGATCTGCACCCAGACTGACAATAGGCTGGAATAACAGTTTAAAGTTATCAAACTTTAACGCATCCTGAATTTTATCCACCCAGTCCTGGTCGGCATGTTCGATTGTAGATCTGTCATCTTCCTGGTTGTAAATATGAAGTGTGCTTTGTTTTTTGTTTCGGGATACAGTGCAGGCAACATCTGCCAAGGACAGTGCTTGCTCTGCTGTTCGCAACTGATCGGTGATGTGGACAAGGCCAATATTCGATGACAGTTTTATATTTTGTTTTATTTCGCTAAATGCATAATTATTGAAATCGGCTTGCAAGTGTTTGACGCTGTGAACACAATCCTCTTTGCTTTCGGCGCTCACCAGTAACGTGTAAACATCAGAATTAAAAGGGGAAATTTTCAGTGATGTAGTGGCCTGTTTTTCCATATATAGACTGATTTCATGCAGCAAGCGGTTGGCGCGAGTAATACCTGTGCTGGCTTTAATGCGGGAAAAATTATCGATTTCAAAAAGGCACAGGCTGTGTGCCAGGTTTTGATTTGCGTCCCGAATGGTTAGGGTAAGTATCTGGTGAAACTCATTCGGGCTTAAAAACGCCGTATCATCTTCAGGACGTGTGACAGGTTGTTGGTGGTTTTCGGTGCTTTGAAAGATAATTTGTAAACCGCTTTCGTTATTTATTTCTGTTGGCGAGACAAGCAGGTTTACGGAACATAAAATTCCATCACGCTTTTTCACGTCTATATTGGAAATGGTTAAGTTTTTATGCTGATTACCATTGCTGATGTCTCTCAATTGACGTTTGATGTTGTCAACATCTTTATTGGCGATAAAATCCAAAAAAGACATTTCACCTATTTCGTCAGGGTTTGGAATATTGAAAAATTGCTGAAATGCGGGATTAGCATCTATGAATGCGCCTTCATGAATCACTGCGATAGGTAGGGGGATTTGCTCGTAAAGCGCGTTGCTGCGTTGTTCAGACTTCTGTAAGTTATAAAGTTGCGCCTGAATATCATTGTATTGTGCTTGCCGGGATATCATTTCTTTTGTCAGCCGGGCAAGGTATGCTGTCTCATCAAGTGAAAAAACTTCGGTTGCACCGGCATACATATATTGCAGTGCTGATTCTCGTTGATAATCTTGACAGAGAACGATAACGGAGCAGTTTTTACTGGTGCCAGGTATTGCCTCAATTAATGCACTGATTGAAACGGGAATGTTGTCAATGATAAGAATAATTTGCTGCCATGATTTTTCGTCAAGCTTGTCGAGAAGCTCGGGAACCGATTTTGCCAAAGCAAATTCGGCTATGATTTGCTGTCCGGCATAAACATCGTTTAGCAGCTCGGCGTTAAGGCTGTTATGATCCACAACAAGAATATCTAGAGGTTCATCTTTTATCATTATGTTTCAATAATATGTTTACCCGACGTGCAAAATAGCGTATCGAGATTTGGGGTTAGATAGATGTCCACAGTGAGTCAAAGTTTTTCACACGATCCAGTTTATCGGTTGGGGGTACATTATGTGTGGCGCGCAAAATAGAAAACTGGAATTGGCTGAAGGCGCTGGTATTTTCCAGTAATTTCACCAGTTTTACTTTTATCGTTTGCCCACGAATATTGAGTTCCAGTTTATCATTGATTTGGTAGAGTGATTGAGTGATCAGTGTTTGGGGTTGTTGTACGTTGCGCAACTCGGGTAGTAGCAAGGATCGTGAAAAATCTGCAATCTTTCGTTTGTTTGATATATTTTTGGCCGCAATGGACTGCCCTGATGGCGATAATAGTTCAATGCCGATGTACATTTCCTTGTCTTCGGTGGAGTTGATCCAGCGGATAACGCCAATACTCCAGTTACGGTCTTTTGATGGGTTTGTTGTTCTTAGTCCGATAAGTGAGCCCACAACTGTTTTGGTTGATTCGGTGTTTTCCCAGCTAATACAGTATCCACCGGCACTTTCATTAATTAGCAGGCATTCATAGGAGGAGTAAACTTCATGGTTAACGTTTGCCAGTGGGTCTATTCCTTGTTGGTTTTCAATGTTGCTAAACAATGGAACTTCAATATTGTGTTTGTTACGCAAATTGGGGTTTTGTGCAATATCCCAGACATCGGGCTGATCATCACTATTTTGGCTTTCAGGGTGCGGATGATCAAAGTCAGCTTTTTCTGTGAAAATCAGATTGTTGTCAAAGTGTTCGTTATCCGTAAAAGAGTCTTCTTCGTTGAGCTGTAGTTCATATCCTTTTTGAATAAAATAGTGTGTTGCGCTGAGTCCGAGAGTGACTTCAATCTGTTCTTTTTTTCCTTTACGGGTAAAGTTGCGCTTGGGTACTGTGCCCCAGGCAAGTAGGAGTTTTTTTAGCGTGGTGTTATTGATGTGTTTGGGGTCTAGCACCGTTCGTATTGGTGTGGTGTCATCGGCGGCACTGTCGATTTGATCATGCAAAATTTGCGTTAGTTTGCTTGTATCGACGATGCGGGTAAAACTTGTGTCGATGCCTTCCTGTCTTGTTGTGTAATACGTTGGCGGCTTGTTGTGTTCTAAATCAATGCTAAAGAGTCCTGATGGGTTTTCTGTGTCTTCAAGGGCATGCAATCGGCTATATTTAGCCCATTTTTTCAGGGCATGATACACTTTTATTATTTCAGATTGCGGAAGCCGGTACGGGTTTGCCAGTGATAATAAAATAATATGTTGATAGAGCAGCTCGATAGTATTGATTGTCAAGGCTGTGTTTAACGGATCTTTTATTTTGTTTGAAATGAGTTTGTTGTGTTCTGCAAACAAGTATAGATGATGCAGCTCTAGCCAGGCCTGGTCATTTGCCGGCAAATATATTAAGTAGGATTTATACAGGCTCTCGCCCAGGTAATGCATGGCCCGGTAAATTGAGGTGATCAGTGATTTGTTGTCTACTTTTGATTTGTTGCTGAGTCTGGTATCAATAATGATTTTGTATCCAATGGCAAATTCCCATTGCAACTCTCGACTTAATTCGGCAATTTTCTGGTTTTTGGGTGACAGTGGAAAAGCTTGGCCAATGTAATGTTTTGTCAGCGCCTTGGTGACAAAATCAAGGGGTTTGCGAAAGGACTCTATGATTTTGAAGCGCTGTTTTGCAGGCAGTGGTGTTCGATTTATTTCGGCAATGGCTTTGTAAATCAGCCGTGCTGTTTCGCCGATGTGAGCAATGGGTAAATCAGCAATCCACTTTTCTGCTTCCTTTGGTTTAGTATAAGGCGCATCGGAGGGGGTGATGGTCTGTGGTGGTACATATAATCCTAATGGATTGCTTTCTGTTGTCACACAATATCCTGTTATTATCGGTCTCGTATATTCGCAGATATTTTATCGGGAAATAAAAGATAATAATGACTGTGTTTCCCTGTAAACTGGTTAATTATATCGTCTTAGTGATTTGTTTGTCGTGTTTTCCTTGATTCTACACCGAGCCGGTTAAGGCTGTCACATTTTATCAGCCTGACAGTGTGTTTGGCGGGTTAATGAAAGGGGATTATGTGCTTTTGTGGGGGATATCGGGGTGGGGCAGCTTCTTATCGCTTGCTGCAATCCTTATTTCAGTAAGCTGGCATTGGTGTTTTATATGGAATGCCTGGGATTTCCCTTACCAGCTTGGGTACGAGGTAGCCGGGCAGTTGAGTTTGTAGGGTTTTCATCAGCAAAAATGCAATATTTTCAGGCGTGTCGAAATGGGCGGCACCTTCAACTTTATCGAGAACGTGTAAATAATACGGATGAACCCCCGCCTCAAACAATGTCAAGCTGAGGGCTTTTAGTGTTTCGGCATCATCATTAATACCTCGCAGTAGAACGCTTTGGTTAAGCAGCTCAACACCGGCAGACTTTAAGTGGCTAAACGCTGCCCGGGTGTCGTTGCCGATTTCAGCGGGGTGGTTGCAATGGATGACGAAGCTGAATTTCAGCTTGCTGTTATTGACCCATTCGAGTAGTTCGTTGTTGATTCGTTCAGGTATAATAATGGGTTGTCTTGTGTGAATGCGTAAAAAGCGGACGTGAGGAATCTGCGAGATATGGTTTATTAATTGCCCCAGTTTTGAATCGCTTAATGATAAGGGGTCGCCGCCACTGAGAATAACTTCAAAAATGGATTTGTCATTGCGTATGTATTCGAGGCAGTCTTGCCAGCTTTGTTTGCCCGGATTTGATGCACTGTAATCAAAATGACGGCGAAAGCAATAGCGGCAATGTATGCCGCAGGCACCTGTGGTGGTCAGCAATACGCGACCGGCATATTTGTGTAGCAGGCCAGGGATTTTCTCGGCATTCCTGTCGCCCACCGGGTCGATGGAGTATTCGGCCTTTTTGATTAACTCGTCGCCCAGGGGTATAACCTGTTTAAGCAGCGGGTCGTTGATGTTGCCGGTTTCCATTTTGTTGACAAAGCTTAAAGGGACGCGAATAGGGAAGCGTTGATGGGCTTTGGTCATTTCCGCTAGTAGCTGTGAGGGTAATTTCAGTGCGTCAATGAGTGCTTCAGGGGTTTTTATTGCGTTAGCCAGCGCATTTTGCCATGCCGGCATCTGCAAAGTTCGGTTGTTTCGATGTATCATGGCGCCCAATATATTATTTTACGGCTATATCCGACGATTGGAGTCTGGATAAAGGCTTTATTTGATCATTCTAACGAGGCAATCATGGCAAAGTATAACACCAGCGAGTTTAAATCAGGTTTGAAAATAATGCAGGACGGCGACCCTTGCACCATTATTGAAAATGAATTTGTAAAACCGGGTAAGGGGCAGGCATTTAACCGCGTTAAATTGAAAAACCTGAAAACGGGCCGTATTGTTGAGCGTACGTTTAAAAGCGGTGAGTCGGTTGAAGGTGCAGATGTCATGGAAACAGAGCTTCAGTACCTTTATACGGATGGAGAGTTCTGGAATTTTATGGATGAGCAAACATTTGAGCAAATTGCAGCGGATAAGACAGCGGTTGGAGATGCATATAAGTGGTTGAAAGAGCAGGATGTAGTGACGGTTACCCTGTGGAATGATGTGCCAATTGCGGTGACGCCGCCCAATTTTGTGACTTTAACGGTGACGGAGACCGACCCTGGTTTGAAAGGAGATACCGCCAGCGGTGGGGGAAAGCCTGCAACATTGCAAACGGGTGCTGTCGTGCGCGTACCGTTGTTTGTGGAAATTGGTGAGCTATTGAAGATTGACACCCGCAGTGGCGAATATGTCAGCCGCGCCAAAGATTGATGCTTCGGTATCACCTTGTCGTGAGCTTGTTCTGAGCCGGGCAAGGATGTATGCAGATATCCGGGCGTTTTTTCATGAGCGGGGAGTATTGGAGGTGGAAACGCCGGTTTTTTCTCTGGCGGGGAATACGGATCCTGCAATCGATTCTGTTGTAGCGGATTTCTCAAGTCCGTTCGAAAACGAGGCAAGCTTGAGATATGCGCATACTTCTCCTGAGTTTGCGATGAAGCGCTTGTTGGCCGCTGGCTCCGGGGCGATCTATCAAATTTGCAAGGTGTTTCGCAAGGAAGAATGCGGTCGCTTGCACAGGCCAGAGTTTTCCATGCTTGAGTGGTATCGGCCGGGCATGTCGTATCACGCATTGATGGACGAATTGGCAGAACTGCTGGCGTGGTTAATGCCGGCAGGTCGAGCGGATACGGAGCGTATTTCCTATGCTGACTTGTTTCAGCGCGAGCTGAAACTGGATGTCTTAAGTGCCGGCGTGGCAGAATTGAAAGATTGCGCCCATGAAAACGGTTTGGAGGTAGTCGGTTTTGATGATGACTATGACAATTGGGCTTCGTTGTTGTTGGCGAATTTGATTGAGCCCGGACTGGGGGTTGATAACCCGGTTTTTGTTTATGACTATCCTTCATCGCAGGCCGCTTTGGCTCAAATACGCCACGAGGATAATATCGCCGAGCGGTTTGAGCTTTATATTAATGGTGTTGAGATAGCAAATGGTTACCAGGAGTTAACGGATGCACAAATCTATCTTGAGCGATTTGAGAATGATAATAAAAAACGCAAATTGTCGGGGTTAGCCGAAATTAAAGTGGATCACTGGTTGATAAAGGATATCCTGTCTGGTTTTCCCGACAGTTCTGGTGTTGCCTTGGGTTTGGATCGTCTGTTAATGGTAATGCTTAATGCGGTTGACATTCAGGAAGTGTTGCATTTTCATGTTGATGATATTTAGTCTGTTGTTAATACCCGCTTACTTTTGCATGATCGTAGCCAGTGTTTATTGTCCGCATCGTGATTATTTTTTCTGCATTTCTGTTAAAGATCGGTAAATCTTTGGGTATTTTTTGAAAAACCCTCGGATAAGACTTGTTATTTCTTCTTTTAATTGGTATTAAACGCCATAAGATTGGTATTAAAAACTTGTATAAGTGGCTGAATAAATACATGTTTATGTCGGTAAAATTTACAAACATGGTGAATTAGGCCGGGAAGTGGGTTTCTCGTTTCGGACTGCTCTTGCTGATATTGCGTTAACTTATTGTTTAGAAAAGAAGCCGATTTGGTTGGCTTATTTTTTGCTTTTCTGCATTTGACGTAAAAATATAATGAGTGACAGATTGTAATCGTTTGGTGTTTGGATCTTAGTGCTCGCAAGATATATTCATGTCAGTAATTTGTCTTTTAAATGGATATTGTTTGGTAGATGCGCATGGCTTTGGTGGAAGTATGTGCTTATTACATCGAGTGAGGTGGAAAATATGGAAATGGTTGCGTCGAATATAGTCGAGCAGCGCTGGAGTCAAAGGCGTGACGTTTTGCTAGGTGTTGATGTGCTTAAAAATGGTGAGTTAATAGCAACTTGCCAAAGTAAGGATGTGGGTTTGGGTGGTGTTTTTATTCAAACCAGTTCTCGAAAACTGCTGCCAAACAGCGATTACGAGCTGTGTTTCTCGCTTGGCCAAAAAGATATGGCAAAGCAAAAACTGAAAGCAAAAATTGTGCGTGCCACTGACGATGGCTTTGGTTTGGTGTTCAAGGATTTTGATACGAATTCATTTCGTGCATTGCAGGAAATTATGCGTTTTTCTGCGGCCACCGCTTCAGTATAGTTTCGATTTAGCGCAGGTTAGGCTGCGCTGCCTGTTAATCGTGGTTAGGAGCGGTTTGCAGGGTATTGGTCTTTTTCTTGCCTAAATCACGCCCGGTTTTGTCGATATTTCTTACATGTATGGCAAGAGTTTTGAGCTAATTTAATGCCGGGTTTGGTGTTTAGGCAATAAGTTCGCCTATTTTCCTTCCCATGATAACTTCACTCCCCGGTTTTAGCTTGTTGTTCCAGTTTGTTGTGTTTTTAGGGAATAAAAGTATGACGGTCGAACCCATATTAAAGCGGCCAAGTTCGTCCCCTTTGTGCAGGTTGAAGTTTTTATCGCGGTAATCCCATTTTCGAATTTCTTTCCCATAAGGCGGGGTTATGGTGCCTGCCCAAACAGTGTCCATGCTTGATACGAAAATAGCGCCAACCAATACCGCAGCCATTGGTCCAGCGTCTGTGTCAAATACGGTGACTACCCGTTCGTTGCGGGCAAATAGTCCTGGCACGTTTTCAGTGGTAACCCGGTTTACACTGAATAATTTCCCCGGTATATGGATCATTTGCCGCAGTTTACCTGTGAGTGGCGCATGTATGCGGTGGTAGTCTCGGGGCGACAGGTATAGTGTTGCAAACTTTCCATCTTTAAAACATGCGGCCAATGCCGTGTCACCGAGCAGTTCTTCGATAGTGTAGTGGTGGCCTTTGGCTTGAAAAATCCGGCTCTCGTTGATTTTACCAAGCTGACTGACTTTTCCGTCAACGGGGCTGACGACAGCATTGCTTTCCTGGCAAATTGGTCGGGCAGAAGGTTTTAATTGGCGGGTGAAAAAATGATTAAACGAGGGATAAGCCGTTGGCTCTGTGACAAGCGCATCTTTCATGTCCACATCGTAAAGTTTGATGACGGTACGAATGGCAAAATTCTTAATATAGGTGGTTTTGCTGCGCGTGACAGAGTGCATAATTGAAGACAAAAAATGATGCGGTAGCAGGTATTGAGGGATAATTTTGACAGCGTCAGTTAATTTCATGTGTATGTTCTTATTTGCTTAAAGGATAATATGCTGGTGACAGCGCGTTGTATTCTGGGTGGGGATACTAACACGCTCTCTTTTAGATCCACAATCGGGAGTTCATATGGAGCGCGAGATAAAAACACTGGCCCAGTATTTGGTTGCTGAATCGGTTTTGTTAGCGGTGGCTGAATCGTGTACAGGGGGGTGGGTTGGTAAGTCATTGACTGATTTGCCGGGTTCTTCTCGATGGTTTGATCGTGGTTTTATCACCTACTCAAATTTGGCAAAAATTCAGATGTTGGGGGTCAATGAAGTTACGCTTGAAAAACACGGTGCCGTCAGCGAACAGGTGGCCATAGAAATGGTGAATGGCGTTTTGGCTAACAGTCAGGCAACATACGCTGTTTCGGTAACCGGAATTGCGGGTCCGGATGGTGGAACTGAAAGCAAGCCTGTGGGAATGGTGTGTTTTGCGTGGGCAAAACGGGGTGGTCAGGTTTGCGCTGAAACCAGTAAATTCACAGGTAGTCGTGATGAAATTCGTCAGAAATCAGTAGGCTGCGCATTGCGGGGGTTATTGACGAATTGTTTTAATTCACCGTTAATTTGAAATAGCCAAAATTAACGCTAAAATATGCTTGAGCACTGTTTATATTTACAGTATATTGTGTTTAAAAAACAGCTTCCGTAAAAATATACAATGGATTGGTTGATACACAAGCAGTAAACAAGTACGCACAACCCCTAAGACTTTCGAGGTATTAAACGTAATGGCAAAAGATGCAGATAAATTAAAAGCCCTGAGTGCAGCGCTGGGTCAAATTGACAAACAATTTGGTAAGGGTTCTGTTATGCGCATGGGTGATCCGGGTGCCTTTAAAGATGTTGATGTTGTTTCAACAGGTTCGCTGGGGCTTGATGTGGCGTTGGGAGTTGGTGGTTTGCCACGCGGTCGTGTGGTTGAAATTTATGGCCCAGAATCTTCAGGCAAAACCACATTAACACTTTCAGTCATTGCGCAAATGCAAAAACAGGGGGGGACGGCTGCTTTTATTGATGCCGAACATGCGCTTGATCCGGTTTATGCTGAAAAGCTTGGTGTCGACATTGATGATTTACTGGTATCTCAGCCTGATACCGGTGAGCAGGCATTGGAAATTACCGATATGCTGGTTCGTTCAGGGGCCGTTGACATTATTGTTGTGGACTCCGTTGCGGCTTTAACGCCAAAAGCTGAAATAGAAGGTGATATGGGTGACAGCCACATGGGGCTGCAAGCGAGACTGTTGTCTCAAGCCCTGCGTAAGTTGACAGGTAACATTAAAAAAGCCAATGTTCTGGTGATTTTCATTAATCAGATCCGAATGAAAATTGGCGTAATGTTTGGCAATCCTGAAACAACCACTGGTGGTAATGCGCTAAAGTTTTACTCTTCTGTTCGTTTGGATATTCGCCGTATCGGTGCTATAAAAAAAGGCGAGGAGATTGTCGGTAACGAGACCCGTGTTAAGGTAGTGAAAAACAAAGTTTCCCCGCCGTTTAAAAAAGCCGAGTTTGATATTCTTTATGGGGAAGGTATTTCGCTAGAAGGTGAGTTGGTTGATCTCGGGGTAAAAGAAGGTATTGTTTCCAAGTCTGGCTCATGGTACAGCTATGGAAATACGCGTATTGGTCAAGGTAAAGATAAGGTGCGTCAATTCTTGAAAGAAAATCCCGCCATGCATGCAGAGCTTGAGGCAAAAATACGAGCGGCACTTTTACCTGAGTTGGTTCAGCTTGAAGCTGATTCGTCAAAAAATGCAGAAACTGAAGAGCAGGAAGCTGCCGAATTGGCAGCAAGTTAAAAGCGCTGGTATGGGGCAGATGAGCGCAAGACAAAGCCGCATTAAATGAAAATTGTAGTTTTTGGTTTTGCTGCTTTACTTTACCCATTGATGTTAAAGTAAATGGTCTGTTATTTATCGTAATGGCATCTTCTTTTTTGTCTACCGCCCGAAACAAGGCTATTCAATATCTCGCAATGCGCGAGCATAGTTACCTTGAGTTGGTCGACAAGCTAAAATCAAAAGGGTTTGGTAACACCGAAATTGATGCAGCTTTAGGCGAATTGGTGGAAGAAAAGCTGCTTTCGGATGCGCGCTTTGGCGAGGCTTTTGTTCGTAGCAAGGCGTTTAAAGGGCAGGGACCTGTAAGGATCCGTATGGCGTTAAGGGAAAGAGGTTTGGATGACGCCCAGATTGACAGTGCTTTTGCGGCAAATAGCGATATCGATTGGGACGCACTTGTTGTGCAGGTGTTTTTCAAAAAGTTTCTGCCTAATGCGGGGCCTGATCTCGAGGGTAATTCTGCAAGTCTTGTGAGTGTATGGTCTGACGACATGGCAAGCAAGAGCAAGCAATGGCGTTTTTTGCAATATCGTGGTTTTACTCAATCGCAAATTAGTCGCCTGTTTCATCGTTTGGCAGGTCAACGCTAATTATAACCCCCTGAGTTTGTCTTGTATCTTTATCTGATATACCCCCTGTCTTATAAAAAAATCATAAAGTTTCGTCTGACTTGTTCCATATATTGCAAATGGTACAATACCGCGCGCAATTGGGGATTAACTCAGTAAGTTGTTGAAAAGTGCGTGAGCGGGCACGAGTCAAGACATAATTCGGCGAAAAAGCGGCATGTATGGCTTATATATACGCATTTTGAGCCGAAGTCCATCACTGTATCGTGTCATATGGCCGCTTTTTCAACAGCCTGCTAGCTAAGACAGGAAATATTCGGGTTTTTTTAGTGGGATATTGCCGGGTGTGTGACGATATTGACAGGATTCAAGCAGAGTAAATATGAAAACCTCAGAAATTAGACAGAAATTCCTAGACTATTTTCAAAGTCAAGGCCATGAGTGTGTTGCCAGTAGCTCACTTGTTCCTGTGGACGACCCTAGCTTGCTATTCACAAATGCTGGAATGGTGCCTTTTAAAGATCTTTTTCTAGGTCGGGAAACCCGAAATTATCTCAAAGCTACCAGCGCGCAGCGATGTGTTCGCGCTGGCGGCAAGCATAACGACCTGGAAAACGTGGGTTATACGGCGAGGCACCATACTTTTTTTGAAATGCTGGGTAATTTCAGTTTTGGGGATTATTTTAAAAAAGAGGCTATTCGTTATGCCTGGGAGTTTCTTACCAAAGAACTGGCATTACCGAAAGAAAGGCTTTGGGTGACAGTGTTTACCGAAGATGAAGAGGCGGCCGGGATTTGGCTTAACGATATTGGCGTTACCCCGGATCGGGTAATACGTATTGGGGCAAAGGATAATTTCTGGTCAATGGGGGATACCGGCCCTTGTGGCCCTTGTACGGAAATATTTTACGATCATGGCGATGATGTGCCCGGTGGGCCTCCGGGATCGCCGGACGAAGATGGTGATCGTTATGTTGAAATCTGGAACCTGGTTTTCATGCAGTATGATCGTAAAAAAGACGGTGAGTTGGTGCCATTGCCAAAGCCTTCCGTGGATACGGGGATGGGGCTGGAACGTCTAGCTGCTGTTTTGCAGCATGTGAAAAGTAATTATGAAATTGACTTGTTTCAAAACCTGATAAAAGCCGCTGCTAAAGCAGTCGGTACTGATGATTTGGCGCACGCCTCATTGCGTGTCATTGCTGATCATATCCGCTCCTGCTCGTTTTTGATTGTTGACGGGATTGTGCCATCTAACGAAGGACGTGGATATGTACTGCGCCGCATTATTCGGCGGGCGGTTCGCCACGGTTTTGAACTAGGGCAAAAGCAAGCATTTTTTTATACCTTGGTAGATGCGCTGGCAGTAGAAATGGGTGCCGCTTATCCCGAGCTGGAAAAAGCCAAGACGAATGTTGCGATGGTATTGAAAGCAGAAGAGGAACGCTTTGCTGAGACGCTTGAATATGGCATGAAAATGCTGGACGAAGCAATAGCAAATTTATCTGGTGACATGATTTCCGGAGATACTGTGTTTAAACTGTATGATACTTATGGTTTTCCTGTTGATCTGACGGCTGATATTGCACTGAGTAAAAACCTGAAAGTCGATCACGAGGGTTTTGAAAAAGCGATGGCATTACAGCGTGAGCGCGCTCGGGCGGCCAGTCACTTTTCTGTTGACTACGACGAGAGCATTTCCGTGGAGGGTGAAACGGAATTTACAGGCTATTACAGCACAAGCGACACATCAAAGGTGATACAGCTATTTTCAGAAAATAAACCCGTGGATATATTGTGTGCTGGTGATGAGGGTATAGTTATTCTGGATCGCACGCCGTTTTATGCGGAATCCGGTGGACAAGCCGGAGATCGCGGTCGGATATCTGGTTCTGGAAATGTGATGACAGTAACTGATACACAAAAACATGCCAGTGGTGTGTTTTTGCATGCAGTTAAGGTGGATTCGGGATCGGTTTCACTAGGTGATGAAGTTCGGGCAGCGGTGGATATCAGTGAGCGTCGCGATATTGAACGCAACCATTCGGCGACGCATCTGTTGCATGCGGCGCTAAAGCAGGTTTTGGGTGAGCATGTTAACCAGAAAGGTTCACAGGTGACGGCAGATCGTTTGCGTTTTGATTTCTCCCATTCCGAGCCTCTTACGCCTAATGAATTGGAAGAAGTGGAAAACCGGGTTAATACACAAATTCGCGAAAATAATGTAGTGAAAGCTGAAGTAATGAAACTTGAGGATGCCAAGGCGAAAGGTGCTATGGCATTGTTTGGCGAAAAATACGGTGATGAAGTGCGTGTTTTGCAAATGGGCGCATTTTCTATCGAGCTGTGTGGTGGAACACATGTGAGTAGAACCGGTGATATCGGCTTGTTAAAAATTGTCACTGAAGGTGGAGTGGCTGCGGGCGTTCGCCGGATTGAAGCGCTAACCGCACAAAAGGCACTAACGCATGTCCAGGATAATATGCAGGCATTAAGTCAAATCTCGGTCATGTTGAAAGCCAAGCCCGAAAATGTATTGGAGAAAATCGAGCAGGTTCTTGCAAAATATCGCCAACTTGAAAAAGAATTGGCGCGATTAAAAATTAAAATGTCATCAAGTGAGGGTGATAGCCTGAGCAACGAGGCAATTCAAATTGGTAAGATAAAGTTGGTTGCCGCCAGGCTTGATGGGGCCGACCCCAAGTCACTCAGGGATACCGCAGATAAATTGAAAGACAAGCTTGGTGATGCCGTAATCGTACTTGCTACGGTGAGTAACGGAAAAGTGAGCTTGATTGCCAGTGTTACTAAGGGAACGGCTCAAACGCTCAAAGCGGGTGAATTGGTCAATATGGTGGCTCAGCAAGTTGGTGGAAAAGGTGGGGGCCGACCCGATATGGCACAGGCCGGTGGAAACGAGCCAGAAAATCTGGATAAGGCGCTGTCTTCAGTGAAAGACTGGGTGAGTGAAAAATTAAAATAGACGTATTTTAAAAATACGGGTTTAAATTTAACGCCATTTCATGTGTAATCCCCGCGTTTAAACGCCTGACAGGATTTCATCCAGCATTAAGTGCCGGCTTTCACAATAATACGATAATAAAGTTAACGAACAAAAAGTATCAATAAAAAGATTATGGCATTAATTGTACAAAAATATGGTGGGACTTCCGTCGCAAATCCCGAGCGCATAAATAAGGTGGCTGAAAGGGTTGCGCGCAAATATCACGCGGGTAATCAGGTTGTTGTTGTTGTTTCTGCCATGAGCGGAGAAACCAATCGCCTGACCAGCCTGGCAACAGAAGTGAGTGACCGGCCTTCATTGCGAGAAATGGATGTATTGCTCTCAACTGGTGAGCAGGTCACTATCGCATTGCTTTGTATGGCGTTGCATACGGTGGGCGTACAGGCAGTTTCGTATACCGGTGGGCAGGTTCATATATTGACAGATGATGTTCACAGCAAGGCTCGCATTAAAAAAATTGATGATAAGAAAATTCGATCGGACCTTAATTCTGGCAGTATTGTTGTTGTAGCCGGGTTTCAGGGCACCGATGAAAATGGCAATATCACGACACTGGGTCGTGGTGGCTCAGATACAACCGCGGTGGCCTTGGCTGCTGCGTTAAAAGCGGATGAGTGTCAAATATACACGGATGTCGATGGGGTCTATACCACAGATCCACGAACGGTGCCTGAAGCGCGAAAGCTGGAAGCTATAACGTATGAAGAAATGCTGGAAATGGCCAGTTTGGGTGCTAAAGTCCTGCAAATTCGTTCTGTGGAATTTGCGAGTAAATATAAAGTGCCATTGCGAGTGCTTTCCTCGTTTGAAGAAGGCAAAGGTACATTAATTACATCAGAAGATCAGTTGTCGGCATGCGATAAAGAGGAAAGTAAAATGGAACAGGCTCTGATATCAGGGATTGCGTTTAATAAAGATGAAGCAAAATTGACGCTGGTAGGTGTGCCTGATCAACCGGGTGTTGCACATCATATACTTGGGCCGATTGGCAAGGCAAATATTGAAGTCGATATGATTATTCAAAATGTGGGCTTGGATAACACAACGGATTTTACTTTCACCGTGCATCGAAATGATTATGAGCGGGCGATGGAAGTACTTGAAGATGTGCGTAAAGAGTTGGGTGCAGAAACCGTTACTGGCGACACTAAAATCGTCAAGTTATCGCTCGTTGGTGTTGGTATGCGCTCTCACGTAGGTATTGCTGCAACGATGTTTGAAACATTGGCAAACGAAGGGATCAATATACGAATGATTTCAACTTCCGAGATAAAGATTTCAGTTGTTATTGATGAGAAATACCTTGAACTGGGGGTGCGTGCACTGCACACTGCGTTTAAATTGGATCAGGTCGGTGTTTAAGTATTAAAATTGACGTCAGTTTTTTGTTAAAGCCGTTTAAAAGTGGTTGTGAAGAAAAATGAAAAAAGTTGTATCAAAGTCACGATTCAGGAAAAAAGCCGAATAAATTTACGAAAACCATTAAGTGGATCACGTTTTTGACAGATTGACCATTATCAAGTTTAGCCTACATTTGACGATACATGAGGGTGACGGTTCAAAACGGAGAGTCGCTGTCAGGATAATTGGCGCGAAAACCGGCTAACGTAAGGAGAATAAAAAATGTTGATACTTACAAGACGTGTAGGTGAGACATTGATCATCGGGGATGATGTCACTGTCACTGTACTGGGTGTGAAAGGCAATCAAGTACGTATTGGGGTGAACGCGCCAAAAGAAGTAAGTGTTCATCGTGAAGAAATCTATAATCGTATTCAGGATGAAAAAGGTGACGATGACCAGGTTTCTTTGCAAGAAGCAAATGATAGATAGATTGTTAGAAAAATGCCTTTCTTTGAAGTCAAATAAAGTGGCCGGAATCGGTCGCAGCAGGATGAAAGAAGCAGCCGGTTTATCCGGTTGCTCATAGCACTCCATGTTTTTGGCCTTGTCGCCATATTTTCTAAACGGTTTAAACAGTGTTAAAGCCTTTTCAGGAATTAAAGGGCTTAGGTGTTAACTGTTGTAAATTGCGAGTAAATTCTCCTGAATCCTTATATTTTTTAAAAAAAGGGTTCACTATTGCGATTTATTTTGGGAGAATACTGGCCGCAGCGAAGTACATAAGAACGCCAGTTTTTTTGCTTCAGCAAACCCTGGAGAGGTGGCCGAGTGGCCGAAGGCGCTCCCCTGCTAAGGGAGTATGGGTCAAAAGCCCATCGAGGGTTCGAATCCCTCCCTCTCCGCCATTTTGATATCTTGCAATAACTGTATAAACTAATTTCTGATATTGCTTGACGCAGGAGGGGCATTTAGGCATAATCCTGCCTCCAATTTAGCGCCTGTAGCTCAGCTGGATAGAGTACCTGGCTACGAACCAGGCGGTCGGGCGTTCGAATCGCTCCAGGCGCGCCATATTTAGGAATAAAATCAACCGATTATAAGCGAGTTAAAACTGGTTTCTAATCGGTTTTTTTTTGAATGTCATTGTTGAAGGGCGTGTTATGGCATTAATAGCAAATTCACACCTATTCAACTAAAATTCCCCTTTCCCTTTTACAGTTTACAAAAATATCACGATATGAAACGAATAGCCGCGACCCGATGGCAAGATAGCTTTGATGAGCAAAAATCTGCTGTTATTCAGTCATCGTTAAACTTTTCTACGACTGGAGAGCTCAGCAATGCAGATTCGGTTGCGCGAGACAATATTGCGGATGTACTTGATCATATCAATGTGGATTACCAGACAATCACCGCAGCCATATTGCTCGTTGGACTAAGGAATAAGGCATTTGATATTGAGGATCTGGTTGGGAAATTCGCTCCCCCCATTGTCAAGTTAACCAAAGAAGTGAATTCGCTGATCCATGAAGAAGGGTTGTGGCTTGATAAACTGAAAGACGATTTCACGGAAGAAGATGTGAGTTCTCATCATATGATGCTGCTTGGCATTATGCACGATGCGAGAAGTGTTTTTATTTTATTGGCTAAGCAGATTGTTCGTATGCATGGTTTGCACGGGCAACCGGAAAATGTGCAACGGCATATTGCGAAGGAAGCAAAATATATTTTTGCACCTTTGGCAAATCGCCTGGGGATTGGTCAGTTGAAATGGGAACTGGAAGATTTATCGTTTCGCTATCTTCAACCGATAGAATATAAAGAAATCGCCAGATCGCTTGAAGAACGACGTGTTGATCGAGAACAGTACATGAAGGCGGTTGTTGCCAAATTGCAATCGGAGCTTGATGAAGCAAAGATTGTAGCCGAAGTTCATGGTCGCCCCAAACATATTTTTAGCATATGGAAAAAAATGCAAAACAAGCGTTTGCAGTTTTCCGATCTGTATGATGTGAGAGCAATGCGGGTGATGGTTCATGATGTGTCTGCCTGTTATACCGTGCTCAGCATTGTGCATGGTCTCTGGGAATTTATTCCACAAGAATATGATGACTATATTGCCGCACCCAAAAACAATAACTATCAGTCGTTACATACAGCGGTTAAGGGGCCGGCAGATAAAATTGTTGAAATACAAATTCGTACTTACGAAATGCATGCTCACGCCGAGTTGGGCGTGGCAGCGCATTGGCGATATAAAGAAGGCGGAAAATATGACGAGAATCTTGAACAGCATATCGAATCGTTAAGAAAAACCTTGGCGGACGAGTCTTATACTGATACGTCGGTAATTAAAGCGGCTACAAGAATTTATGTACTGTCACCCAAAGGAAATGTGGTGGAGCTTCCCGTAGGTGCAACACCATTGGATTTTGCTTACCATATACATACCGAAGTTGGACACAAGTGCCGGGGTGCTAAGGTGGACGGTAAAATGGTGGCACTAACAACGCCACTAAAAAGCGGTCAGACTGTTGAAATAATTACAGCGAAAAATGCAAGACCGAGTCGTGACTGGTTGGTGGGGCATTTCGGCTATTTAAAATCATCACGCTCCATTGCAAAAGTTCGACAATGGTTTAAGCGCGAGTTTAGGCAGGAGCATGTTGCCAATGGGAAAGCTTTGCTTGCCAAGCAGATAGGCACAGGTACAATGCCAGAGCATTCTGCTTTGCATGCGATTGCGGTTAAGTTTAATGTGGCCCAGGTTGACGATTTGTATGCGGCCATTGGTCGTGGTGACCTGGGTGTTCAGCAAGTATTGAATTTACTTAAGGCGCGGGAGGAGGATACAGAAAAACCCCCTATTGCCCCCCCCAAATATCAATCTCAGAACAGCAGTTCAACAAGCGATATTGTAATTGAAGGTGTTGATAAACTTATGACCTCATTGGCACGCTGTTGCAAGCCAATGTCCGGCGATGAGGTCGTTGGTTTTATCACAAAAGGTCGAGGTGTGACGATACATCGCGCAGATTGCACAAATGTAGCAGAAATGAAACGTCGCTACCCCGCACAATTTATTCCTGTAAGCTGGACAGAACAGAAAGCCGTAAAATATGAAGTGGATATTCAAATTCTTGCGATGGATCGTGCAGGTTTGCTCCGTGATATAACAGCGTTATTAGCCGGAGAAAATATTAACGTATGTAGTGTGAATACCTATACGGATAAAAAAGTTCAACAGGCTCGCATGCGCTTGACGGTCGAGCTAGATGCTGCCGGGCAACTACCCAAATTGCTGGCCAAGTTGTTAAATCTAAGGGGGGTGTTTGAGGCAACGCGGGTAAAATGACGCAACTAACGAAAAAATACAGCATTGATGACTTGCTTAAGGTGATGCAACGATTGCGTGACCCTGAAAACGGCTGTGTTTGGGATAAGCAACAAAGCTATGAAAGTCTTTTGTCATATACTATTGAAGAAGTATATGAAGTGGCTGAGGCGATAAAAACACATCAATTTGACGAGTTACCAGGGGAGTTGGGTGACTTGTTGTTTCAGATAGTTTTTTATGCGCAAATTGCCAAGGAAGAAGAGCGCTTCGATTTTTCTGATATTGTTAATGGTATTACGGAAAAAATGATACGTCGTCACCCGCACGTATTTGCAGATGTTAATGTGAGCAGTGTAGAAGAGCAAAGCCGCTTGTGGGAAAAAATCAAAAAAGCTGAAGACAAGGCAGGAGTTCAAAAAAAACAACCAACAAGCGCCTTGAATGGCATAAATAAATACCAGCCTTCAATTGATATTGCTTATGCAATCCAGAAAAAAGCGGCAACAACGGGATTCGAATGGACATCTGTGGAAGGCCCTCTAAACAAAATTACCGAAGAGTTTTTAGAAGTTAAAGAAGCCATTGACAGCGGTGATGATGACGCGATAAAAGACGAATTAGGTGATTTGTTTTTTGCAGTAGTGAATTTGTCTCGTCATTTAGGTGTGAATCCAGCCGATGCGATTGAGTTAACCAATATAAAATTCGAGCGCCGTTTTCGGGCCATGGAGCGCATGGCAAAAGAAAATAACCAAATATTCTCTGCGATGTCACTGGATGAAATGGAAGAATATTGGTCAGAAGTAAAGCGTCAACAGCGTGAGTAATACCGTATCAGCATTAAAACAGGCGCTTCAGGATTGTATGCTGAAGGACAGGTTTTTTCTTTCCCGAAAACTTAGCCATATAAAACTGACTGACGAGTCAGCAAAATCCAGAAATTCGGGGCAGAAAAATACGTTAGCCAAGATAGAGGCTGCTATCGAGAAATCGAAAGAGCGCGTCATGGCGCGTCGGCGCGCAGTTCCCAGTATCACATTCCCGGCTGATTTACCTGTAAGTGAAAGATGTGAGGACATTAAGGCACTGATTAAGGATAATCAGGTCGTCATTTTGAGTGGAGAAACGGGCTCAGGTAAAACCACCCAGATTCCTAAAATCTGTCTCGAATTAGGTTTTGGTGTGAAAGGATTGATTGCTCATACCCAGCCCAGACGTATTGCTGCACGTACAGTAGCTGCTCGTATAGCCGAAGAATTAAAAACCACAGTAGGCCAGTCGGTGGGCTTTAAAGTCCGTTTTAGTGATCATGTAGGTGAATTAACCCATGTTAAGCTTATGACCGACGGCATACTGTTAAGCGAGATTCAGTCAGACCGATATTTGTTGCAATATGAAGTCATTATTATTGATGAGGCGCATGAACGAAGCTTAAATATTGACTTTATCTTGGGGTACTTGAAAACCATTCTAAAAAAACGACCTGATTTAAAAGTGATTGTGACATCTGCCACGATTGATACTGAAAAATTTGCCCGGCATTTTGATGGGGCGCCGGTCATTGAAGTCTCTGGCAGAACTTTCCCGGTTGAAATTTTATATCGCTCTCTGGACAATACCGGAAAAGACCAGGAAGTGACTCTGCAAGCAGCAATATCCGACGCGATATTTGAGTTAAACCGAATTCAGCCGGGAGATACTTTGGTGTTTTTGCCTGGTGAAAGAGAAATTCGTGAAACAGCCGAATATTTACGGAAACATCATCCACCTCATACCGAAATACTGCCCTTGTTTTCGCGTTTGTCAGGAAAAGATCAGGAAAAAATTTTTAAACCTCATCGGGGGAATCGCATTATTGTTTCAACCAATGTGGCTGAAACATCGCTTACTGTTCCAGGTATTCGCTATGTGGTAGACAGTGGCTTGGCAAGAATGAGCCGGTACAGTGTTCGCAGCCGGATTCAGCGCTTGCCTATTGAGGCCATATCGCAAGCAGCGGCAAATCAACGTGCAGGGCGATGCGGGCGAGTTGCTTCGGGTATTTGTATTCGCTTGTACAGCGAGGAGGATTTTTTGTCCCGGCCTGTGTTTACCGACCCGGAAATATTGCGGGTTAATCTGGCGAGTGTCATTTTGCAAATGTTAACAATGCAAATTGGCGATATTTTTAATTATCCATTTATTAATAAGCCAGAGCGAAAACACATAAATGATGGTCTGAAACTGTTGAGCGAGTTAGGTGCAGTGACGGCTTCCCAGCAGCTGACAGATGTCGGGCGCAAGCTAGCCAAACTACCTGTTGATCCTCGTTTGGGAAAAATGTTGATTGAGGCTGACAACGAAAACAGCTTATACGAGGTGTTGATAATTACAGCCTTTTTATCGATTCAGGATCCAAGAGAGCGGCCATTTGATGCGCTGCAAAAAGCAGATGAATTCCATAATCGCTTTTCCGATAGTAAGTCTGATTTTATTGCCGTGTTAAAGTTATGGGATTACGTTCAGTTGCAAGCGAGACAGCTTTCTCAAAACAAATTCAGAAAGCTGTGCAAGAAGGAATTTTTATCTTATATCAGAATTCGCGAATGGAAAGATATTGTTGCGCAGTTGAAAAGTGCGCTTGCTGATTTAAAAATGACAGTGAAGAGTCGTGAAAATGCGCATGAAATAAAGTATGCGGCCATACATAGACCATTACTGTCCGGTTTGTTGAGCAATATTGGCTTTAAAGCAGAGAATAGTGAGTTTCAGGGAACTCGGCAGAAAAAATTTTTTATTTTTCCAGGATCAAGTCTGCAAAAAAAATCGCCAAAATGGATTATGGCATCTGAAATTGTTGAAACACGGCGAAATTTCGCCCGAAATGTGGCCGGCATCGAGCCTGAGTGGATAGTAGTCTTGGCTGGGCACCTTGTTAAACGGCATTACTTTGAGCCCCATTGGCAAAAAAACAGTGGCCAGGTTTCAGCGTTTGAAAAAGTCACTTTGTACGGATTAACAATTATTGCCAAGAAGCGGGTAAATTTTGGTGCAATTGATCCCAAGACTTCTCGGGAAATATTTATCAGAAAGGCATTGCTTGAAGGGGAGTTGAAGCGCCAACCTGAATTCTTAACACATAACCTTGCATTGGTTAACGATATAGAGCAGTTGGAGCATAAATCACGTCGGCCGGATATCCTTGTCAGCGATGAAGATATGGCTGCATTCTATGATGAGATCATTCCTGAAAATGTCTATAGCGAGCCAGGGCTCCATGCTTTTTTGAAAAATCAAGATAATGACTTTATTGAAAAAATAAAATTTAATCAAACGTTTTTGTTACGTGATTCTGCTAATCATGTTTCCGAAAATAATTATCCAGAAACGGTTTTTATCGACGGTTTTTGTTTTGTTCTGAAATATCGTTTTGATCCCGGAGCCGTGCGAGATGGGTTAACTGTCATTGTACCAGTTGGGATATTAATGCAAATGAAGTCTTGCTGGTTTGAATGGCTGGTACCAGGTATGTTGCAGGAAAAGGTAATTGCTCTGATTAAATCATTGCCAAAATCACTCCGGAGAAATTTTGTGCCAGTACCGGAATATGCCACTGCATTTATGCAATCTCGAACATCTTGCCAGCAAGGATTACTTGAAGCGCTTTCTGAAAGCCTCTCTAGAATGGCGGCTGTTAATGTGCAGAAGCAGGATTTTGATTTGAGCAAATTGCCCGGGCATTTGTTCGTTAACTATGAGCTTGTTGGTGAAGATGGAAACGTACTTTCGACAGCTGATAATCTTGCGCTCTTGCAGGGCAAATACGCTAGCCTGTCTAAGCAGGCTTTTAGCAAGACTTCTGCTGTGGAACTAAAGCGAAATAATATAACACGATGGGACTTTGGTGATCTGCCTGATTCAAAACTCGTAGAATCTGCGCACGGCAGTTTTACTGTTTATCCTGCGTTGGTATGTGGAAAGGGCAAGAACGAATTGTCCTTAACTTATTGTAATACCTTGTACGAAGCTGAAACTGAAATGCCCAAGGGGCTGTTATTGTTGTTGAAGTTAAGTATTCCCGAGCAAGTTAAGTTGCTTGAGAGAAATTTAATTTCATTTGATAAAATCTGTTTGCTATATACAAAAATCGGTAATTGCAATTCTCTTAAAACAGAGATAATTGATTTTATATTGCGAACAGTGTTTTTGTCGCAGTGGAAACTGATTAGAACGCAAGCGCATTTTGAAAATACAATTGCAACAAATCTGAATGTATTAAATGATAAAGCAAATCAAATAT